>Ga0114973_10002336_pt1 | contig 13813 bp, 5 predicted proteins | sample M_140807_MF_Meta_FD_87025 | JGI IMG/M metagenome (GOLD analysis project Ga0114973, IMG submission 87025) | Freshwater microbial communities from Lake Montjoie, Canada to study carbon cycling - M_140807_MF_MetaG | ecosystem: Environmental > Aquatic > Freshwater > Lake | place: Lake Montjoie... | reverse complement strand
TGAAGTTGATACTTCTTGCTGGTGCAACAAAGATATCTGCAACGAATTGGTTTTGATCAATTACGCTGGATGTATTGTTGGATTCGTCGCAAATTACTGCGTATGAACTTACACCGCGCTTACCTTGAACTTCACGGAGGAAAGGTTCAACGAGTTGTCTAAATTGTGCTCTTGTGAATGCATCATTGAATTCAAAGAGTTGGAACTTGGCTGCTGTAGCAATTGTTTTCTCTAGAACATTGAAGAGTCTGCGGACATTGATTCTATCAAATGCGCTTGGCTTGCTTTGTAGAGTCTTGTCACCGAAGAGAATTGCACCTGAACCTTGGAAAGAAACGATAGGATTGATGTTATTCTTATATAACTTATCTCTATAGGTCTTTGATGGGTTCCAAACTAACTTAACGATGTTATTGATACGACCACGATCATAACCTGCTGGTGAGAACCAAGGTTCTCTTGTGTTATCTGTTCTTACACAGCAACCTGCGGTATCGCCGCAAAGTGGAATGTATAGGAATCTATCGTTATAACGGTCATATTGATACTTAGCATTACCGTCCATTACACCGTAAGAAGAAGAACCTACTGTTGTTCTATAATTATTGATTGCGGTGTATACTGCATCGTCTGAAGTTCTTACTGGTGTGAGAACATCGGTTACTGCTCTTGGTGAAACGAATGCAATGCAATCTTGACGATTTGCTGCAAGTGTTACTACTTCTTTTGCATTTGCTGCAGCAAGATTACCAGCAATTAGTAGAGATACATCAACATCTTCTGCATTTGAGAATTGTGCTTGGAAAGTTGCAACAACATCTGCTTCTGCACTTACACCCTTTGTTGTATTGAGACTACCACCTGCTAGAGAATATTCCTTAACATCTGATAATACCTTGAATGCATTTGATGCGTCAACTGCACTATTCCAAGTTAATGTGCCTGAATAATATCCAGTCGATTCAACAACACCTGCCCACACATACTTTGATTGACCATTAACAACACTTCTCCAATAGTTACTGGAACCATCACCAGATCTTGCATCAGTTGCTTTTGAAACCTTTACGAATTGTTCAAGAACTGTGCCTTTTGTACCTGTCCATGCACCATCTTCATCTATTACTAAAATTGTAATTTCATCATTTGCAGATGCGTTGATTGTTGATGCATAATCAGATGTACCTGGAATGCCATAGGTATTTGTATAAGTTTCCCATAATGCACCATTATTTGTATTTGGTGATGGATCCTTTGAGTCTATTACGACTACCTTTAAACTGTTACCTAAAGTTCCTGGGTATTTTGCCGCCCATTTGAATGCGTAACCAGTATAAGCACCTTGGAATTGTATTTCAAAGTCTTCTCTACTCTTGATTAGTACACCATCGGTATCTGAAGCATCTGTAGCATTATCATCGCCACTTCCTACAGATCTTACGACTTGGAGAGCACCGCCGTAAGAGAGGAAGTTGGCAGCGACATACCAATCTGTTGCTAGATCGATACTTGTATCTGGTTTGCCGAAGACATCTGTTAGTTGCTTTTCTGTTTCAATTAATACTCTAGTATCTGCAGGACCCCATTGAAATAAGCCGACATAGCCAGCTGGGGTGGTTGCAATGGCTGGAATAACTGAAGTAAGATCAAATTCTCTGATTTCTACACCGGGACTTAATTGGAATGCCATTTTTCTCTCCTTATTCGCCTATTTTGGTCTACGGTTATATATAAAAATCATTATTTCTAATTTCAGCATCCCTCCAGACCGTCCCAGACGAGTCTTGTTCTTCATTTTGAAACATTATACCATCATCAATTACGCCGAATGGTGTCATTTCTTCTTCTAATTGTTTTAATTTTTCATCAAATACGGTCTTTCTAATATCCATATTTGTCATATCTTTAAAATAACTTTGAGTCGTCAGCCAACCAAATAGAACCATACACATAACCAAGTCATCATTATGACCAGTATCGGCTTCAAAGGAATTATTTTTTGAAATAAAGGAAACAAGTTCCTGTATGATGTCATAGTCAGCAATGAGTAGTTTGTTCGATTCTATCAGAGACTTCAACACAGAGCATCCTAGACGCTTTACCGCCTTCGTAGTGCGGAGTCCTAATTGGGTTTGACTACCTCCGAACCCACCATCAAGAGTCTGACCCTTTCTACCACGAATACTGGACATTAACAAATTATCATATTCCAGTTCATTATGTAATAAATCTGCCACCTGTCCACCAATGTCATTTATTTCAACTAATATGTAAGCATCGTTATATTGTTTGGCAATTGGGTATATTGCATTTGGGTATACCAACGGAGACATCTCGTTATTTTTAAAAGTGGCTGCTATCTTATAAGGTGTCTTGGTTATATCAACAACTGTAAATGCATGGTAATCATTTCCAGTACCTCTAGCAGTATCAACTGTTAAAATATAGGTGTGATTGTTTGCAGGATTTTTAGAATCCACTACTGGCTTTTCATAAACCTTCAATCCGTCTGGGGTAGTGTGGATTGGAGTCTTATAAACCATTGTTCTGAGTTTATCTGCAGAGATAAGAGTGTTGGTACTACCAATAAAGTCACATTCGTGCTCTGTGCGGAATCGTTCTTCGCCTAAGTTCTTGATTTCTCTCTGATACCATTCCTCATCACGACCGGGAACATCTGACCAGTGAACATCTATATGCTTGAAACTGTTTCTTCCTTCAATTGCTTCAATCCACAGTTTATAATAAAGATTCAAACCATTAGGTGTAGAAATGACAACCATTTTGGAAGTTTTACCGGATGTGATTGTTGGATATACTGAACTATAGAAATCGTTTGCTATATTTTCAGGGACATGGGCGAACTCATCCAACAGAATATAATTAAAAGATCCACCACGGATAGCAGATGCAGATGTTGCGGACGAAATGACCTTTGATCCATTTTCTAATTCAATCGAATGCTTATTCCATTCCTTAACACCCTGTTGCAGCCATTTTGGCAGGTTTTCATAAGCAGTCTTTAAACGATCCATATGACCCTTTGCAAGTTTTTCTTTATTTGCAAGAATTGCTATGGTTTGATTTGGATTAAACAGTGCATGGTGTAGAATATCTGCAATGATGGTAGTTGACTTACCACACTGACGAGGCATCTTTGCAATAACGAATCTATTGTCACGAATAAGATTTACTAGTTTTTCTTGAAATGGATACATCGAGAAGGTCATCAATCCCTTATCGAGATTGACAATCTTAATATAATTTTTCATGAAATAAACAGGATCTTCAGAACACTTTAAATATTCCTCAACTTGATCTTGAGTAAAGTTGACAGGAACATTTGTCTTCTTGAGATTTGGATTACCGAGATATGAGTTCTTATCACCAATCATGGATTAGATTCTATTTGCTTTATCTCCTGCATCTTACCTCTTAGCAGTTTCTGCAATTCATTTGTGCTTCCTACAAATATAGATTGATTTGTAATGTTTTGTGCAGATTGTGTAGAAGCAGGAGTATCTTGTCTGATTTCTTTTAATTGTTTGTGTAATTGAAGAAGATCTTTGTTTGCATCTGCTACACTTTTGATAAGTTGAGATACAACTTCATATGCTCTTGGGGAGTCTCCCTCTGAAGCAACATGAAGAATACCATCTATTGCTTTTGAACCCTTGTCGATAATATCATAGAGATTTGCTCTTACAGTTTCATAGTCATTTGAAAGATGATCTCTACCAGTTGGAACTGGTGCTGGAATGGGTTGTATATCTACAATCTCACCAACAGATTTTGGTAAATTAAAAGCGTTCTCTAACTTCTCGTCAATTGATTCTTTATTTTCCATAATATACCTTCAATACTATTTATTACAGTAAATTTATTAAATTGAACTATTTAATGTTAATGTTTTTGTGGATGAATTATAAGATGTTAATGTTAAATTTGAAATATTTATATTAGTTCTATACCATAATCCAACAGCACCATTTAAATTAAATGTATTTCCATTTATTATAACTGTATCAATCTGATCATATCTTACGGTTATTCTCCAAAGTATATCATTTCCATTTGTCTTACATCCACTCACTATAAAGTTAGTATTATAATTTATTTTGTTATTTGAAGAAGAAATTATAGAATTAATTCTATTATATGTGTTATTGTTTACTTCAGTTATTATATTATCCAATAGAACTTCGGCTGGTTGATTAACAGAATTTGCATTCCAATATAAGACTGGATCTGGATTTCTTAATAATGCGTGATATGCATTTTCTGTCCAATATTTTAATGCTGTTGGTACTCCAGAAGTTGTACAACCAAATGAATTATTTGAGGAATATTGAGGTGGTGGTGATGCAAGCCAAACTTGGAATTTTTTTCCATCCGATATTCTATTTCTATCAACTGCTCTTAGTTTTTGTTGGGATACCAAAAATGCATTCCATGAAGTTGATCCAAATGGACTAGTTGTTGAAAACTCATAATCCAAAACTGTAGAATCTGATTGACTTATTTTATAACTATTACCGCCAATCCATTCACCATATAAATGAACTGAAACATGTGTACCTATATCATTGTTAAAATATGATTTATGACCATTTAAATCTGCTACTTTATCTTCTTCTAATAATTTAAAATTATCATAATTTGATACTTTTATATCCGGATAAATTGATTTACTGGTAGTATATAATAAATCATTAACATATGATGCCGTTATTCTACTGGTTACAAAATCCCATAATTTATAAGCACCCTTTGCATCAGTTAAACTTCTAGTATTGAAATCCGTTCTAACATAACCACCGTTAGTATCTAATTTTAACTGATGTATAAGTGATCCAAATACAGAAGCATTTGCGACGGTTGTGCTTGTTGCTCTTGGATCATTTAAAATATAATCTATATGTGTTTGTATTTGTTGTCCACCATCGTCGGTATTTTGTCTCAAAAAGTTTGAAAACACACAAACAGGACTCATATTTGCAGAATCGACAACATCGGCTGCAATATAAGAAATTTTTCCACCAGCAGTTTTGTAAGCATTTAACCAAGTTTGAAAACTACTTTTGGCTACTGCATGTGCATTATCACTCCAAGGTGATGGAAATGTTAATGTTCCACCATATGAAGTTTGAGTTCTAGGATTTGTTGTTGTAATTCTAGGATCCTTTGATGTTAGATCTTGTGTTATTGTGGTGCCCGAAGAATTTTTACATGCATCTGCAGTATTTGTTGTTTCATCTATACTATAATTTGGAGTGGCTAAAGTTAAAAAGTAATTATCGGCATATGATTGCTGTAATTGGTTTGGAATTATTACTCTTCTATTTTCTGGTATTGAGTTATTATTAAAAAAGTCAATTGCATGTTGAACATCTGCTACAGCACTATTTCTATTGGAATTTGCAGATACTCTACCATAAGGAGTATATGTTTTAACATAGTTACTATAAGTTGTAGTGTTGTTCAACCATGTTGCTGCCCATAATTTAGTTGCTGTATTTTCACTTCCTAATTTAACAGAACCACTTGATTCAAAATAATTCATTGTAAAAAGATTAAGACTTGCAGATGATTCAATAACAATTGGATCACCAACAGATCGAGCAACATAATTTGATAGTACAATATTACCTACAAATACTCCGGGAGTATATCCATCATCATTATTAATTACTTTAATGAATGAACATCTATTTGAGATGTTGATACTATCATAACAATAAACTCTATAAATTAAATTATTGATATTATTTTTACTGTATGAATTATCAAAATAAAATGGTTGAGTTATATTTCTCATTCTGCAATCTATAAACACATTTCCATCAGATCCATTAAAGAAAAATAGACCAGAAAGATGTCCATGATTGTTGAAATAACAATTATTAAATATAATATTTTGCGGTCTGATATAGAATTTACAGTTTATAAATTCACAATTAAAAAATTTACTTCCATCCAATATTAATTGTTTAAAATCTTTTGTACCAAATGTTATATTTTTAAACTTACAATTTATAAAAGTAGAATTACGCATATCCACTGTAGTGGTAACTCCAGCAGTAACCTCTACTTTAACAAAATCACCAGAACCATTAAATATTGTATTATTAAAAATTTTATTTCTTAATACTTTATAAGTAGATCCGGAATTTATTGTTATATTTTTATCATCAGTTACCATCGTTTGTGATGACAAAGAACTTGTTTCTATAAAATATTTATTAATGGAACTTGTATAATTTGTTCCTTGAATTGTTAAATCTACTCGATTAATAGTTCTTGAAGTATTTGGTGTATAAGCACTTTCTAATAATGAAGATGTTATGGTATCTGTACTTGCGATTATAGTTGTTGAATTTAAAACATCAAAATTTTCAACACACTTAATAATAATTTTTCTCTTAAAAAGTGAACCATTTGGATGTGCCGAATGATCTACGGGTGTCCAAGGTCCTCTAGTTGTTGTTTTGTATGAATTATAATTAGATTGTGCATCTGGATTTGTTAAAATTGTATTTGTGCTTGTGGCTTTATATAATGCAGACTGCGCTTCATCTAATATAATTTCAAAATAACCAGTCTCTTTAAATGTGATTGATCTTGAAAAATTATAATTGTTAATACCAATTGGATCTTGGGATGCATAATCATTTCTTAATAGATTTGCTCCACCAATTCCTTGTTGTGTATCAAATTCTTGTGCAACAGTTGTTGCACCATCTTTATATGTAAAATAACTGGTTTCATAACCATATCTGTTTCTTGGCATAGTTGGTGATCCAACTATTTTTGTATAAAGTATATCCCCACCATCTGTAGTATCTGTGACTGTATATGATGTTTGTGGATAATAATTTTTAACAGTATTGTATGAACCTGTAGCACTTGATTTATATCGTATTTTGATACAGTCTGCTTCTAGTGGTGTCATTTCACATCCAGATAAATGTATCTGCTTATTCTTTTCGACTACATATACTTCTTCACTAACAGAAGAATCAAACCATCTGATGGCTGGTGCAACACCACGCAAGCCAGCCATTTTTCTTAATCCTAATTGAAAACTTAAATCTGCGTAATTGTTTGGCATGTTATATGTGTCTCAATCCTATTTTGGTTAAATTATTAATTATGTTTTCATCATTATTCAGTCTTGTCTGTAATTGAGAGTCTGAAAGGTTTTTGTGGAATTCACCAGTTGTTGAATTTGCATATTTAAATCCAGAGGTTTGATTGCCATAAAAACCATTACCTCCACCATCATTTAATGGCCACCATGCAGGATTTGGATATTGAATTTTATCCAAAAAATCAACTATGGAGCAATTATTTATTAAATTTCCTTTAGGTGAACCACTAATTTGAATCTGTGGTCCATTTCCATAAACTGTATTTGGTACAGCCATATAACTTCCAAAAGTATTTACTCCACCAGGAATTCCTTGATATACACAATTTAAATATCTATTATAATCCGATTTGTCAGTCAATTCAAGAATTTTTGTAACAGTACCATATGAATAATTGTGCATGTATACATTATACCAATTTCCTATACTACCTGGTGCTATTTTTAAATAACAACCAGGATCATTAAAATGTGTTGTAAATGCAGATAAATTTAATTTTGTTGTAGCATTATAAGAAGAAAGAAGAAGATTTGCACCAGATGAATATGAACTTTCATTAAATATAAAAATATTTCCACATACTAAATATTTGTCTATTTGATCAGCGGCAGTGTAACCATTTGCAGATATCCATTGTACTCCACCTTCATTTGTAGCATCTACTGTTATTCCTTCTCCTGCTGTATGTTGATTTGATTTTCTGGAATCAGTACATCTTATGACTATATTATTTGTAATAGGTGCTTGTGGTTCTAAAAACATTGTTCTACCAAGATCTTGAAAGTTGCAACCCATGATACAGACAGAATCTGTGGAATATACAGCAAAAGTACTATCACTAATAGAACCAGTTTTGAGAGCTTTTTCAAATTTACAATTTTTAATTAATATACCAACTCCAGAAACATTTGCAAGAAATGAACATCTTTTAAATGTACAATTTTCAAATGTACACCCATCAAATATAAATCTTCCATAGATCCCATATTGAGTGCTTCTAAACATAATTGTAGAAACAGAATCTCCTTCAAATACACAATTTTTTATTATAGAACCTGATAGGTCTATTGCAGCATATCTTACTTGATATCTATCATTATAATTAGTAGAGCTATCTGCTCCAATCCACCAAGGATTTGGACCACGAAATCTAGGTTCACTTGCAGTCAGATTACCATCTGCTCCGAAAAAATTTAAATTTTCTATAATACTATTTCTAGCATTTATAATTTTTAATTTTCTTAATCCAGAATCATTATTATCATTTGATAAATTGTATGGATTAGTAACACCATTTTGAGTTGAAGTTCCACTTAATGTACCATTATTTACTTGACTACCAACATATATTTCTTTTTGTATTGGAGCATATTCCATATTTGAATCGAAATATAAATCTTCTAAATCAGTATTCATAATTCTTGGTAAAGTATCTGCATCATAACCAACAGTCATGAATGGGCTTGGAAAAACACTTCGAACAGTGTTAATTCCTGTAACACTATTTGTATATAAAATTCTGTTGTCATTATCGAATACTTCTTTACCACCAATAAAAGTATTGTTTCCTTTTATATAAAAAGGACCTAATTTATTTTTACCACCATCAACAATTGGTCGTATAATTGGTTGAAATTTATTCAATAATCCTGGACTACAATTAATAATTCTTCTGTTTATTGTAGTAGTACCATCAACTATATCTTTTGCTTCATTTATTACTCTAATAATTATTTCTCTTCTAAATTCACATTCTGTTCTAACTGCTTGAATTGGTGGTGAAGTGTGTCCTGTATTTTGTTCTTGAGAACTTAAATTGGAAAATTTTGGTGTTGTATTAATAACTGCTTTGGTTGCATAAGATAAATCATCAGAATATACCCAAGGAAAATATGATTTCGAAATCATATCGGTAACTGGTGCATATTGTGATTCGGTATAATCTGCAATAAATCCTGTTGTACCAGTAAACGGATTTAATCTTTCATTTAAAGTTATTTTATAATATCCTTCTGTACCTGTTGGAAAAACAAAACATCTATGAAAATTACTTTTAACTATTTTTTTAATCTCATCATCAGTAGTATTTGTTGTATCACCACCAGCAATATAATTTACAAGATAAGGATCAGACCAAAAATCATCAAATGATGGATATTCAGTTAAATTAAAATTATATACTATTTTATCTTTATTTAAAAAATTATCAATACTACCACCAGAGTCTTTATATAAAGTTAATGATCCATCAGAATTTATTTTATGTATAGTAACACAATCATAACCACCTTGAAACATTTCTACACCCCAAAGATATATTGGTGTATTTTCTTTTACATGATATATTTTTTCTTTAATAGAACTCTGTGGTCTTTTTTCTAAAAATCTAACAGATGGTGCAACCCCACGAAGACCTGCTAGTTCTTTTAGTGCCTGTGTATCTGTATATGCTTTCCAAGCCATTAAATTATTCCTTAACTAAAACTATTTATTGCAGTAAATATATCACCAGTAAATATGGTATGTGTTTGTGCTGTTCCTGTAGTAACTATATTAACTGGAGTTGAAGAATTTGTATATGTTGGCACACTTATTCTTCTGTAATTGTTATTTCCTTGTTTTCCATGTGTTCCAAATGTATTGCTGTATGGATCTGGATATGTTGTACCTGTTCCAATATAAATTGAATTACAATTAAAATAATTAGCAGTTTCTTTACAAAGACCAGCCGGGAATGTTATATGATTAAATGTACCAATTGAATCCTTATTATCTTGATAACCAGAACATGCTGATGTTGAATATCCTTTATTATTATTAGTTCTTAAACTATATGTAGTTGGTAAATCAAATGTATTTTTATAAGCAACATTTATATATTTTCCATATTTAGTTGTATCACCACTGATAAATGTATAATCATCCAAAAAATCTAAAATTGTATTTTGTAAATATTTTTGAGTGCTGGTATCATTAAACCCATTAGAAGATTCATTATTACATGTTGCACAGTGTTCTAAGTTATAAAAATTTAAATAAATTGAACATGGCGATGTTGCAGTTTTTGCAAATTGTCCACCCCAATTGATTATTTTATTTGCTATTATTTTATTACCTGTAGCCCTTGATGTGTGCTTACAATCCCAATAACCATTTGCTGGATTTTCATATGAACTTTGTATTGAGAAGAATGGATATGGGAATTGACTAAGTATATTCCATGTACCATTTTCTGAAGACCATCTATTTCCTGATAAATGGGGTTCACTAATAATGTTGTTTATAAATCTCATATGGTGAGTATTTTCACCAAGTTTCATTGAAAATCTACTGTAATGATTCCAAAAATGAACATCATAATATGAACCACCACCAATTTGTGTTGTTGATGTATTATTAGCAGAATTTATAGTGAGAGTATTTATTTCTGTTGGGCAGAATGTTTCATTTAAAATATATAAATTTGCTCTGGAAAATGCATTATATGTTGATATATTAAATAAACTAGAATCAAATATTCTATTATTTACAAACATATTTCTTGCAAATTCTCTAAATTTTTGTTTTGCTAGTAATGGTATTGGATGAGTTGGATCTGTTGGTGTTGATAAAATTTCAGATTGTATTTGTTCTGCTATAAATTGTTCAGATCCACCGCTATTAAAAAGTGTTGTATCAAATATACACCTAAACCACAAATTATCTGTGCAAGGTGATCTGTCTGTAGCAAAAAAGAAAGTTCTAAAATTATTTTCAAAAACACAACCAATATTAGCATTTGATATACCAGAAACATTAAATGAATCGGTATAATCTGTTCTTCCTTCAAAATCACAATACATAAAAAGAACAGAATCTGCGTGCATGTTTATTGCACATCGTTTAAACTTACAATTAATAAATTTGCATCCACTTAAACAAATCCAATCATATTGACCATTAAAAGTCATATCCTCAAAGGTACAATTTTTAAATATACTACCTCTTAAATCCAAAATAGTATTTGCAGTTGATATGTATGGGAATAAATTTGTATCTTGATTTACATTTCTATTTGCAGATGGTCTTATTGTTAGTCCTTCTACAACTAGATGTCTTCTGTTTATTAGTGTCTTTGGAGTTCCATTCCACCTTTGATTAATTTTACCAAATCTTTGTTCTGCTGTTGTTGTATCTGTATAGGTTGTAGAATAGCCAACAAAATTATTGGATGGTGTATATTCAAATACTGCGCCATAACCAATAACTTTTTGATATGGTCGATTTATTACACTGGCTGTAGTTATTGATCCTGGTGTTAATGTTATATCAGTTGGTAAATTTATTGGATTACCAGTTACTAAATCTTTATTTTTAGTATAAATTTTTAAAATTAAACTTTTTGTAAATCTTGAACGATATGTTTGAAGTAAATTTGTATAAGATGACAATTGTTCTGGTAATGTAGCATATAAACCAAGATTTGAGGAATAATCTATTGGATTAAATTTTTGAAGTCCTTGTATCTCCGCTGATGATAGTATATTATTGGTATAAAATGTTGAATTTGATTCGGTGCCATTGGCTGGTAGACTTTTACCATTTAATGAAGCAGATGCATTCCATGTTCCAGTTTCACTTATTTCTATTTTATATTCACCCTCTCTCAAAAAAGTCATACATCGCGTATGTGTATGTGATTGAGTAGAAAAATCTGCACTACCTCGATCACCAGTAGTGGTGCCTGGTCCATAAGATGCTTTGTATTTTTCTGAATAGTTGGATAAAAAACCAGTTACAATATCTTCTTGAATATATGGATATCCTGCTGGATCAGGTGTTTGTAAATCATTAGGTCTTGTCGCGTTAGCATGTGGATTATTTCCAGTAGAAAATCCTCTAAGAGATGTATTTGGGTAATATTCTCTACCATTTGGGAGAAATCCATATATACCAGTTCCCTTTATCAGCACCCACTTAGTATCATCTTCACCAAAATTTCTCCAATATATATTTAAATTGTCATGATCAAAACTAGATTTATATAATGAAGACCACATTTCTTGTCCCCAAAAATACATCTGTTCACCAACATACCATTTGAAAATTCTATCATCTGGTGCTAATAAATCGGTACTGCTATCATAAGTTGTATCATGAAAATGAACAGCAGGAGCACAACCTCTTATACTAGTTAATTCTCTTGATATTTGTCTCCACGAATGTGCTTTCCACGGTGGAAATTTTTGTAATTCAGGATCTGATGTGTTTATAAATTGTGCCATATTGATTATTTAGGTTGTAAAATTGTTTCCACAGTCTTTGTTAATAATTCAGTATAATTTGGAGAAGTACAAATAACATCATCATCGTATTGTGAATTTCCCTCTCCTCTATATACATCAAAATTTTTATATAATTTAGTACCGCTAAATCCATTTGCTGTATTACTAAAATTATGAACTATTATTTTTTCAAGATAATTTACTTCATTATTTGTACTTGATAATTTATTTGAATAAAATATCTGTTTTGCATATCTAATATCTCTATCTCTCTGTAGAGAATTCCAGTTTATTGCTGCCATTGGATTATAAAAAGATTCATATGTAAAATGATTAAATGTAACATTAGTTTTATCAGAATCTGTTAATGTTACATTTGTATAGTCATATTTATTATGGCTAAAATAATTTTCAAAAATATCTCCCGGTTGTAATATTTGTAATGCTTTACTACCAGAAACCACATTACCAAAATCACTATCAGTACTAAATGATGTTGTGGCTTTTACTGAATAGTAATAAGTAGTTCCAGCAGTAGCAGTTGTATCATCATATGAAGTAGTAGAAACACCACCCGATAAAAGAGACATGGTGGAAGTGTTAGAAGTTGTTCCTCTATAAACTTTATATGTGGATGCACCAGAGATAGAACTCCAATTTAAAGTTACTTTTGTTGTTAAATTATTTGTTACAGAAGTTAAAGTTGGTGTTAATAATTTTAGAGATCCATTTACAGAATTACTGCTATTGGTAGATGTTATATTATTTAAAGCAGTAACTGTATATAAATGATTTACGCCATATGTTGCTGTTGTGTCAGTGTATGTCGTTGATGTGACTGGTGCTGTTGTTGTTGGAATTAATGCGGTTGCAACAGAACCTTTTTCTAATTGAGCACCCCATATTACAATAGTACCACTTTCCCAGAATGTAGTTGAGCCAGATGTAGTAAAATTATTTCCTATAGCAATATTTGATGTTATCAAAGATGAAGTAGTTGTAAATGTAAAGGTGAATCTCTGTGGTGTTGTGTTGGCTTCAAATTCATTTGAAAAACTACTAGCACTACCATTAAAATAACTCATTCTAAATTTTGAAGTACCCGATACAGATCTGACATAACAAGAAAGTGTATATTCTGTGGAACTTGCCACATTTGTTATTAATTGATAGATACCATTGTTTGTAGTTGAAGTAAATGTTAATACTTTACCATATTCATCATTTGTAGTATTATTTGGCATATGGATTTGTGGACTACTACTAATTGATGAACCATTATACAAAATCCAATTAGAATTTGATAGTTGAAATGTATTACTATATGTTAAAAAGTTAGATGAAGAATAACCATTTGTTAATGGTGTCACATTTCTACTTACAGAATAACCACCGTAT
>Ga0114973_10002332_pt1 | contig 13827 bp, 13 predicted proteins | sample M_140807_MF_Meta_FD_87025 | JGI IMG/M metagenome (GOLD analysis project Ga0114973, IMG submission 87025) | Freshwater microbial communities from Lake Montjoie, Canada to study carbon cycling - M_140807_MF_MetaG | ecosystem: Environmental > Aquatic > Freshwater > Lake | place: Lake Montjoie... | reverse complement strand
CCTACTAGCAGTATAACTCCTATGCCATCACCAATACGAAATCCATATTTATATGATTCTGCGTATGATTTTAATGGGGTTCAAGGAAATCATGGGTGGAACTATTATTATTATATGGGTAGTAATTTGGGTTATGTAACTCCTAATCTATATGACTCATTAACTAATAATAGATGGATGTATAGCACAAGTTGTGCTGGATGGATTTCGGCTACACAAATGATGCCAAATGATGCTTTATCCTGTAATTCACCAAATTGTGGCCCTATCCAGCCAGCCATAAAATGGACAAATCCTAATCCGAACATGTATATGCTTCTTACTGTTACTGTACAGCATTGGGAACAAGGAGGCGAAGGAGATTTTATTCATATGTTGCTAAATGGGCAAATAGTGTATGATGCTATTGTAACCTATGCGATGGGTACTGTCACTTGGCAGACATACGGATATATTAATACATTTGAACTGCAAGTTCAGCCGTGGCAAGGATGTGACTATTCAAACATGAATTATAATATTGTTGTTTTTCCTGTGCCTCTATCACCCTCTCTTACATCAACGGCTTCTCTAACATCATCTGCGACCTATTCCGCAACGCCATCACTGTCGTCTTCTTCTTCTGCTTCCGCGTCTAAATCAGCCGTCGGGTCGTATTCTGCTTCCGTATCCACATCTGCGTCTAAATCAGCCGCGGCCTCATATTCTTCTTCCTCATCCGGATCTGCGTCTAAATCAGCAGTAGCTACACAATCGGTTTCCTCATCTGCTTCTGCGTCCGAATCTGCGGTCGCAACGCAATCAGTATCCGCTACATCACAGCCAACTCTAACAGCTGAGCCATCACCGAGTCCGAGTGCTAGTTCATCGGCATCCGCTTCTTTTTCGGCCACCACAACAGAGACAGCAATGGCATCCCTTTCGTCATCTGCTTCAGTTTCAGCACTAGGAACAGTTTCGCCTACTGCTTCTGCTTCAGCCTCAGCAAGCATAACAGCCACGCCATCACCCAATTGGTTTAAGCCGCCCGCTATACCGCAGAATTTAACGAATATTTCCGCGACCGAAGCCGTGGGATATATGAATCTGCTGGCATCCTACGATCCGTCCGTTATCCAAGGAAGTTTAAATGCGTTAGGAACTGCTCTTTTAGCGGCTGCTGGAAATGGCTCCGTTTCAGTTACAACGTCAACCTTCAAAATGACACTGGCTTCTTTGCCCGATACAAATACAACTGCTACATTATCGCAAGGGACAACTGAGGTTGCTTTACCTCCTCTTAAAAATCTTGTAGCAGGAGCTGCAGCGGCTTCAATGATTCAGTGGAAAACGAATCCTTTTGTTTCAACTGTTCCTGACCAAAAACCCGACGCAGGTGTTTTATCACTGAGTGTGCTCGGTGCAGACGGCTCTGCTCTTAATGTTGCGAACTTGAGCACACCTATTATTATGTCATGGCCACAGACTTTGGCAGCAAATGACCCGCGAATTCAGATACCACCATCGTATGCTGTGCGTTGTGATACAGGAGGCGTTTTCTTGACAACAGGCGACCAAATGACAGTTTTCCGCGGCTACAATAAGATCCGAACGGATTTATGGGAAGTGCCCTGTTTAATGAATACGACAAACTACGTTCAGTGTACATCTTTCCAGCCATACACATTTGTGCCCTATCAATGCCCTGCTCCTGCTTTCCAGCATAGTTGCGTCTATTGGTCGCCATCCAAGAAGATTTGGACAGATGATGGTTGTGTGCCGGCCTATGCGAATCTAACATATGCCTCCTGTAAATGTACTCATTTAACGGATTTTAGTAGTCGCGTTTTGGCAGCGGTTGCTTCTAACAAGGCTATTTTTGATAATGCGGGTAATGTCTATTCTGCGTCGGGTCTACAGCAATATGCGGAATGGTTTGGTCTCTTCGGCGGTATTGCTGCTGTAACTCTGCTAATTGGTGGTATAGTTATCTACATTGATTTGGCCTCAACACGTCGTTATATTAGTTCTCTTCTTCGCAACAAGTATCTGCGGGAATTCCTTGAGCGCCGCCCCTCTTCACCCCTTTACATTTATGATATTCGCAGCACACTGGACCGTTATTATAAACGCAAGAAGGATGTACCGCCTAAGACAACTGTTAGTCTTGTACAGCGTATTCTCCAGCAGCATGCTTCTCTTCAATTCATTTTCCGCTATGACCCGCGGCTTTCTCGGCTTTTCCGGCTATTATTCTTGTTCATTGTTCAGTTCCATTCGTTATTTATAACTGCTCTTTTATACGGATTTACATACGGCGTTGAGGGTGGCAAAGCGACTATGACAATTCTTGAAACAATTGCTTTATCCGGAATTACAATGGGATTGACTATTCCGGTAGTACAGGTTTTGCTAAGAGGATTGAATCATGTGGGAACATTGGAGTTTCAAGCACAATTCCCCTTGCTTCATGAGGAATATCAGCGGCGGTCTGCTTTTGAGAAAGTCGCTTTAGTCTATCTTAATAAGAAAGAAGGGATTGCTCTAGACCCGGAGTTTCTAAAAATAAAAGGCGTGGATGATCTGCTAGAAATGCCGCTGAAAACTCTTCTTAAAGAGATGGCAAATGTTATCTCAAAACCGTGGAATCTTCTACATTTTCCCATGGGATGTTTCCGTGTGTCACCTGCGCATACTTGGCGCGGTCTACTCTTTCTGTTGGCTTGTTTCGGCTACTTCGGATTCACATTGAACTTCTTATTGCTTTTTGCGGCGGGACATGATCGCTCTGTTGGTCAACAAGTTATGACGAGTTGGGGTATCTCTCAGCTTTCCAGCATTTTCCTCATTCAGCCCATCAGTATTGTCTGTATTTTTGCGTTTTATTGGCTTGTGAATCGCTATTCACGTTTCCTGCCGCTTACTGTGCGAAATATGATATTAGTGCCGGCGATTCGTTCAATTCCTACCATGTTCTATTTTACCAATCCATGGTCTGATTTATCACATTCGCCACTTACATCTCATTTTGCGTATACGATTTTCACACGGTGCTCGGCATATGCTTCCCATGCGGAGGAAAAAGATTATGCTCCGATGGCGGCTATTGTAACTTCAGTGGGCGTAGATGCGGCACAAGTTGTTGTGGATGATGCACCGGCGGATGAAAACACGGTTAAAGGTTTGTATGAGAAATACTGGCGGACATTTGCTGAGTTAAATCGCTAAAAAAATATGTTGAATAAATAGGATGAATAAACAAAAATTAGATGAAGAACAAAAACGGAAAGTTGAAGCAAGACGAAAAATACAAGAAGCAGCAGAAGCCGCTATTAAGGAGGTGATTCCGCATCCTGAATTTTCTATAATCTGGCACGATGCTTCTTTACATACTGTGGATGATGGTGATATAGAAGCCGCGGTTCAACGTGCTCTTGATATGGAAAAGGAAATACGGGAAAAAATATTAACTCCTGCGGAATTATTTGATGAAGCCCAGCACTCTAGAATTCGTGGAATTGATCCACAGAGGATTATTTCTCCTGAGCGTAGGGACTTACAGGAGAAATTACATAAACAATTTATTGAGGACTTTCTCGATGACCGTGTTGGAAATATTACATATCCCGCGGCAGAGACGGCTTCTTTTAGAGCAAGAAACTATGAAGAAGCGGTGCTAATTTTTCGTATTATTATTTTACAGGCTAAGATCGCAGATAAGCCGACTGATGCTCTTAAACAGGAATTTGCTACCGCAGTACAAGAGTTAGAGGCAGTTCGGGAAGGATTACCCAAATATGTATCACCGCCCCCTCGTGATTGGAATAAATTTTCTGTTGTAAGTAAACTTTTGAGTTTTTATGATTTGAATGCTGTGGCAAAACGAGCACTACGGAAAAAATTAGAGTCATTTTCTATAGAACAAATCCAAAAGAAGACGGCTGTTTTTGAAGCAAAAGACGCAGAAGCAGCGGCGGCAGCGGCAGCAGCCCAGTCAAAGAAAGGTATATTCGGTGGATTATTTAGAAGAACTAGAAAAGGGCGGAAGGGACGGAAGGGGCGGAAAACGCGTAAAAATTGAGGCATTTATAATGAAAATAAGTAGGTACAATGTCTGACGATGAGGATGCCCTCTTGCAGCGTGCTTTACCCCGAAATCTAGTTGAACGGAAACGTGCTATTGCTGTGCGATCAGCAGAAGAAGTAGCAAAATTAAACTGTACAGAGAAGAGCATATATGATCTTATCTATACAATTGGCTTATGTAATTCGCTCAAGAAGGAATTTCCTATGAGTTACAAGATTCTAGCAAAACTATTTGCGGAAAAATATCCGGTGGATGAAACACAGTTGGATAAACTCAAGGGAATAACAGATTTTACGATTCGGCGGAATCCTATGTCAATCTACTTTGATAATATTGGAGAGACATACAAAGACCAATTTGAACTTCATACACTCAAGGGTACAGTGGAAGATAGTATCTCATGGTTAGCCTGTTTTGAGGGTGTGGCAACTCATAGGGCAAAACTCATTTCGGCCATGAAGTTGGCTGTTCATTCACATCCCGTGGATATTGAAAAGGGAAAAGAATCATGGAGTCCAGCAAATAAGTTTATTGAGGAACGGGAAACACCCATTCTGTTCACCAAAAATCAATTTCATCAATGGATTTTCCGTGAAGAAGATGCGGCCTTTAAGGAAGCATGGCTTGCGTATTATGAGGGAAAGACAATGCCACCATGTTATAAATGTCAGCCGGAGATGCGGAATCGGATAGATGCGGATGGATGGTCGGTTGTTTAACTGAAGCCGAGTGATGTCTTACCCTTCAAGTATCTGAGGTATTCCGCATGAGACTTGAACTTTGTGTATGTATTAGTTGTTAGTATACGCTGGTCTTGGAACTGGATAATATTTAATGCGGCTGTTGCGGCTATCTTATCTGAACTAGAGGTTTTTGAGGCTGCTGCGACTCCAGCTGTGGGTGTTGCCGCATCTGATATTTTTGTTTCAGTTGGAAGTGATGAACCGCTATTTGTTGAGCCCAGTGAAATCACTGTAAAAACATACTTTTTATTCTTTGTTAGATTTTCAATCTCAGCTTGGACTGTGGTTGCGCCAACACTCAGAGTGCGGGTAGTTCCTCCATTAGAGGAAGTGGCCGTGATTCTATAGCCTGTTATGCCAGAACCAACTGAGGCTGGTGCTTTCCATGTTACAACCGCAGATGTTGACTTCATAGCACTTTTAATATCTGTAGGAGGACCGGGAGCAGACATCTTTCTCTTCTATGCTAATATTTTATCTTATTAATATAGAGCATGCCTAGTTTAGATAATCTTAGATCGCGTAAGAATAAGCCGACTAATTTTACACCTTCAAAAGCCTACTGGCTTTCAGGTCATGGAGGTGAACCAAACGATGGTAGCACATTTGTAGTTCCTCCTGGCTGTATAATTGTAGTAAAAGTAACACCGGGTGAATATAGTTATGTTTATAATGATTATGCTAAAAAATTATCAAGTATGGATAAAAATAAATTAAAAGATCCATTAAAAAATACTAATTATCTTATTCAAAATTTTGGCTCTATTGTTATTTTTAAACCGGGTGACAATTGTCCTCTTTTTCATTACTATTTATTAGCATGTTTTCCTATTTATACTAGTACTACCTTAATGTCACTTTTTTTTGAGAAATTTTCTAGCGGTTGTAATAATTTAGGTTCCGGTGTTATAGACATTGATAATATTACAAAACCTTATGCTGATATAGTAAAAATAACTGATACAAATATAGATACATATACAGCAAATTTATATGAAAAAAGTGAATATCCCACTAAAAAAAAAATACAAAGTGAAATTGCTAAATTTTCATCTGAAATTTCTTTACCATCTACATCTCTTGAAAAATTTAGTAGTCTTGTTGAAAATTTAGATTCAGTATTAAATGTAAACCAAAAAACTTTATGTGATACTTTGGGGAAAGGTGTTTATTATAATTTTATTTGTCGTTATAGAGGTAAAGAAACAAACGTTTTACATGGAAATATAATAACTAATACAGAAGGTCGTCACCATAGTGCTGTAAAAGGAATAGAAGAATTGGGTGCTACACAAGCAAATACTCTTCGTTTAATAAGAAATAGAATAGCAGAAGCGGAAACAAGAAGAAAAGGTCTTCTACGCAATTATTACACTTCACCCGAATATCTGGCTAAAAATATGATAGATTATTCAAATCTAAAGTTTAATAGTCCAAGTGATCTATATTCACTATTTAATAAACTTAAAGAACATCCCTTCTTAAGAAGATTAGTATTGATTAAAATTAAGAATATTGAAAATTATCGCGGCGAATTTACTGTTGATGAACTTGTAAATTATGTAGATTCTGATGGTAATTCACCTCTTTCTATAGCAGTGGCATACCAATTTCCGGACTTAATTCTTCCACTTATTTTATTAGGAGCAAAGACTGATATATTAGTAAATGGTAAAACATTAATGGATCTTGCAATAAATACAAACAATCCTAAAATAGTTGAAAAACTCAAATTGTACATGAATAAAACGCGGAGTGAACTACTTAAAATTCAACGAGATGAAAACCAAATTGAGTTAAAACGCGCTAATATGTTTAAATTAAGTATGGATTTATATACTATTATTTTTATACAACAACAATCAGAAAGGGCTCTTAGTATATTACAAAATTTAGATGCTTACCGTGGTCAATTTACTATTGATGAAATTGTAAATTATCTTTCACCAACTGGAAAAACTCCACTTTCTGCTGCTATAAAAACTAATCAAAAGGAATTGATTTTACCTCTTCTGATGTTAGGAGCAAAGACTGATATAATTGTTAATGGTAAACCTCTTCTTGAACTTACAGAAAATGAAGAAACACGGAATGAATTATTAAAATATTTAGGTAAAACACCAGCTGAATTGAAAGATATATACTATAAAGAGCAAAGAGGTAAAACTGCTAGAAATTTAAAACAACCTACCAATTGGTTAGGAAAGAGATATACACAAAAGAATACTTCACAAAATATTGTAGATTTTGATGATTTTGAATCCATATTATTCTTTCGTATAACAAGTAGTATACGGGGTTCTACTACAATAGAAGATTTGCTTAAACTAATAAAACAGATCAATAATTCTGATTTTAATGAAACTTTAGCAAGAAAATCTCGTTATAAATATATTTCTTCAAAAAATAATATAATAAATTTTAATAATCCATATGGTATGTATGGTGAAGAAATAGGTGCAACACCTCTTTGGTTAGCAGTAAAATATAATAAGAGTGAACTTATTAAACCTTTACTTCAAGCAGGTGCTGATACTGAGGTTGTTGTTAGTGGACAAACATTACTTGAAATAGCAAAAGAACCTGCTGCTTCTCTTCTGCGTAGATATAGCAAAAAGACCCCTGCTGAAATTAATTTGTTAAATAAACAGGATGCTAATGCGGCTGCGGCTCGTTCGCTTCAGGTGGCGGCTGCTGAAAAGGAAAAACAAATAATCAAGTTACTTAGTTATTATGATGTATCGCATGAACAAAAAGATGCTCTACACAATAAACTGACTGTTTTCACAATTAAACAAATAAATGCAAAAATACAGACATTCTTAGATAAAAATGCTCAATTTGCTGCTAATTTAGCGAAAGCAGAAAAGAAGAAGGGCATCTTAGGTTTTTTTGGATTAGGTAGAACACGAAGACGCACCCGTAAAAATTGATTTCCCCATTTGTCACAGAAGTAAGTTAAAATGGAAACACTAGAGTTTAATTCAAAGTCGGCATCCTACTCCGAATTAAGCAATTTTCACTGGTCGCCCTTCACCTTAGAGGAGAAGGTGTGGCCCACCGTTGAGCATTATTTCCAAGCACAGAAGTTTCCAGCAGATCCCGTCCTTCAAGAGAAGGTTAGGGCTGCTAAGACAGCACTTGGGGCCAAACGCTTAGGCCGAACGAAAACGGATGCTTTCCGGTCGGACTGGGAGACCGTCAAGGATACAGTGATGGAAAAGGGAATTAAGGCGAAGTTCCAGCAGAATCCTGAGTTAGCGGCTCTTCTTTCGCACACAGGTGATCATTGGCTTATTGAAAAATCGCGGTCAGATTCCTATTGGGGCTCGGGTCCCAACGGCTGTGGTTTGAATAAAACTGGTCGTATACTCATGAAGATACGCCGAGAGTTAGCTTCGCCGCCAAGTAACCCCTAAACGCTGTATCATCCCAGCCATCTACTAGCAGTGTTGCTGAAATACCTGTTAGCGGCTGAATATAACACAAATTTTTGATTTCATATCCGTTCTTCCGAGCAATAGAAACACGGGCCAAGCCCTCTATCCAGCGGTCCAGTCGCTGAATTTCTGCTCGTGAATCACCTTCTAAAAACATATACACAGAATGACCCGCAATCAAATCAGCTTCACAGGTTAAATCAAGACGCGGATCTCGGAGTGCTACACGAGCTTGAATAGCATCAGTTGCTAGAAGATTGATATCACTGAGAATATGGTCGCTGATTTTTTCCAAGAAAGGTAGGCAGTCCTTCAAGTCCGCTAAGTCGGGGATTTTATAAAGGGGCGCATTACGGCCGAGACGTGATGAATAAATACATGCTAGACGGTACAGATCATAGACTGTGGCGGGCGATGAGAGGCTACGGTCAGTTACACGACGCCAACTTGTAATTAAATCATTCCGCATAATCATCGGCGGCGATCCTTTTGCTGGGCCCAGCAGAAATTCCTCCAGTTTGCTTTCAACGTGCCGCAAATTATAAATCACACTGCGGATTTTATGAAGAATCTGCATAACAGGAATCATTTCCTCCATTGTCCATTCGCGGCCGGGTGACAACTCCGTTATTTTCTGCTGGAGAACTGTGAATTCAAATACAGGGGGCGCTTCTGCTCCAATACCTAGACGAGCAGGGAACAGAGCCGTTACACATTGCTGTATAAGTTCTTGCTCTTTCTCGTAGATTGGCAGATCCTCTTTCAAAATACGAATGCGGAATAGGGAAAGGCGGACTTTATCATCCCATTCGCCCGCTGATTCTGGGAATTTGAGACCGATTTGTCGGAGAATAAAATAGCGGATAAAGATGGAGAAATCCGCCATTGAATCCATGCGAAAAACCCAATCCGGTGTTGTATATTGCTCTCCAGCAGGAAAGAAACATTTATATTGAATACCATCCGTTTTTTTAAGAAGCAAGGGGGGAAGTGTTGCGGGATTTAATTTAATTTTGCGAAAATCTTCACCTGTCCACGACATGAAAAAACTCTCAATGTCCTTGCGTTCTACAGCGACTTCCTCTTCTATGCTAGTATGCTGAGCAATAGAATACCATCTGAGCAGAGGGCGGTGAATTTCACGGAGAAACCGGCACATATTCTTTTCGCCCTTGCTATATGTCATTATCAAATGGCTGCGGGCTCGTGTAACAGCTACATAGAAAAGCCTACGTTCTTCATCAATACCCTCCTCATGCTTCATTTGCGGGAAGGCTCCATCGTGGAGTTTAACAATATAGACAACATCCCATTCTAAGCCCTTTGCTGCGTGGAATGTACTGAGAATGACATCCGCCTGTTTCTTACGCTTATTAATTTTTTCCTCAGTCATTAGGCGGCAAGTGATTTTACGTTGGACGAAGGCTTCTTCAAATTGGAAAAGGACATTATTATATTTGCTCAAGATGGCGATTGAAGGTGCTGGGCTGCCAGCAGAATCAGCCATAGCTAAGCGTGTTTGAATATCATTTACTATCCAGGCCACTTCACCCGCAAACCGATGAAAATATCGCACTTCCGGTCTAGATTGCGCAGTGCTACTTATTGCTGTCATTCGCTCCTTGTGTGATAAAGTGGGGATTTTACGCATGAGTGAATTGGCAACCGCAACAATATTTTCGCTGCTTCTGTAATTATATGTCAATTGAAAATCCTGAATTGTCTTGATTTCTTCATGCATGTTCAGAATATACTCTACTCGTGATCCACGCCACGCATAAATATTCTGCGCATCGTCTCCAACAATAATAGCATAACTTTGGCTACTAGCAAGAATTGCTCGGATAATATCTAATTGAATATCATTAATATCTTGGAACTCATCTATAACAAGCATTTTGATTTTGCTGGACCATGCTTTTCCTTTGTCCGTTTTCAGGAAATCTAGCCAAAGATACGGAAGTTCATCAACTGTGTGCATAATTCCTTCAATTGCGGTTGGATCATTCTGCCGGAGAATCTGGAGTGAAAGTGCGTGGAATGTACCAATATAGGCCGTCGTAGAACCTATCAGTTTTTCCAAGCGTTCACGCATTGTATCTGCACCTGAACGACTAAAAGTTGTTAGGACGACTTCTTCGGATTTGATACCTAAATGTGTTATTGCGTGTGCTATTTTCGCTGTAATTGTAGTTGTCTTACCTGAACCTGCGGAGGCCAAGACCCGCAAATGCTGATTAAGCGGCGCTTGTACAATTTCATATTGTTGGTCATTGAGCGTTAGAGAACCAAATTCAAATTGAAGGGTGTGATTCTGTAGCATTCTTTTGGCTACTACCTATTCTGTGTTCGCATTTGGTGTTTATATTCCCTGTAATTACATAGGGATGAGTCAATTTGATTCTATCTATACTGCTTATGTCACGGCTGTATTTATATTATTCGGTTGTTATGTTACTCAAGTTGTTAGTGTTTCCGAATTAACAGTATTTGCTATTGTTCAGTCAGCCGTTTTATGGACCATTATTCGTCTTCTTTATCTTTTTATGTTCTCATGGGACACTACGCATCTTTTTGCGGCCATCTTCTTATTGGCTACATTCGGAGGTGTTATTTTCTATTTTATGCCTCCGTTTATTCGTGATATTCTCGGGAACTTTCTAGCAAATAGGATACAGAATAGTGGGTCTAAATCAAGCCTAGATATTGAAAGTATTCTAAAAGAGGGACTGCCGGAAGAATAGTGGGCCTGCGTATAGGTTTACAACAAAGAAACAAGACATCTAGCAGGGAGATGTTAGAGATATTATTTCTACTTCTATTATCATGTGTTATCGCGACCTTCCTCTGGTATCGGTCATTTCAAGAATTTACGATTCTTCAGTTGGAGTATACACCTGCGATAGTTCTACCCGATGAACGTGTTCCCATTATTATTCGGGGAATTCCGAGTCAATTTAAAACCTCATGGCTTTCAGTGCTAGCAAAACAGAGTTCTTTACCGGTTCTGCTGGAGGATAAAACACGGACACTTCTTAAGGAATATGCTGTAGGTGGAAAGGAATTATATCATCGTCTTACGGCGACGGAGTTGGCGGCTAAATTTCATATTCATTCTAAATTCAAGGATACAATGATGTTTCTAGCAAAGTTCTGGTATCTGCCGGTAGCGCCTCTTCTTTCACCCGCTTCATTATGGATTTTGCCTCCTTCTCGTCTTGTGACTCTTCAACGTTCTCTAGCAGAACGCACTGTTCTTACTGTTCATGAAGGTGCTACAACAGTTTGGCTTTCACGTGAAACAGTGGACGTTAAAGATATTTTGAGTGTGCTTAATAAAGATCCTTGGTCTTTATCTGTTAAGGAGACGCCCTTTATTAATGATCTACAGTTTGTTGAAGTTATTTTACGAGCGGGGAATTCTTTAGTTTTACCGCCGCGTTCTCTGTATGCGATTCGTTCGGATAATGGAGCCTATGTTTCACGGTTGGAGCTTCATTCACCTCTGTCGCTTTTCATTTCTGGTATTTCACGCTCTTAGAATTAAAGAAAATTACAATAAAATAGAATAATGAGTGACACAGAATCCGATTCGGAGACTGACTCTGAAAGAGCAGACCTTGAGGCGGGATTAGGAAAAGCGGCATCTATGCTGGAAAAATCAGTAAAAGATGTGGATAATTTAGTTCGTGGACTTCAACGGCTTCATTCACAACTTTCAGTTATGGAAAATCTTGGAGGACCTATTCAAAAAGATATGTTTGTTGGAAAATATGAGATTCGGAAAGATATACCGGAAATGTCCTTAAAGAAGGGCCAAGTTGTAACCTATAAGGAACTAGTAGACCGAATTATTGCGTGGATAGATGCGGATGAGATGGAAACAGGTGGTGTCATTCGGCCTTCAACGGCATTTTTGGCTTTATTCGCGCTCAAGAAAAAGACTATTACATTTCCTGAAGTTTTAGGGCGGCTCAAAAAGATTATACATTAAAATTTGACTATCCGACTGTTTTAAAAAACACAGCAGGGAAATGCCATTAAATACAGAACAAGAGGCTGTAATGGCTGAAATTCTAGCAGGAAAATCAGTCTTTATTACAGGCCCCGGAGGTGTGGGGAAATCGTATCTAGTGCGGGAAATTAAGAGCAGGCTTTTGGAAACGGGTCGTAGTGTGGCAGTGACTGCGATGACGGGATGTGCGGCTCTTCAATTGGAATGTGGGGCAAAGACACTTCATTCGTGGGCATCTATTGGGTTGGGACGCGAATCCGTGGATGCTTTAGTGGCGGGGATTCGGCGTTTCAATAATCAGAAAGCGAAGGCACGTTGGAAGCTTACAGATGTCCTCATTATTGACGAAGTCAGTATGATGACGCCTGATTTATTGGAGAAATTGGATTCAGTTGGTCGTATTATTAGGGGGAAATTTGCGACTCCAATGGGCGGTCTTCAGATTGTATTTGTGGGTGATTTCTGTCAATTGCCGCCTGTTTGTAAAGATCTTTCTGGAGGCGAAATTGACCAGCAACTCTTATTTGAATGCGGTGTGTGGTCTGAAATTGTACAGACGACCATTTGTCTCAAGCAGATTCAACGCCAGTCAGATCCTATTTTCCAGCAGATTCTAAATGAGGCTAGGATGGGTGCTTTGACCGCTGAATCAGTGGCTGTGCTAGAAGGTCGGAAGATTAAAGGCACTTCTCTTAATGAGCAACTGGAAGCGGCCATTGTAAAGCCCACATTGATTTTCAGCCGGAACAATAAGGTAGATGATATTAATAACAAGAATATGGATGCTCTAGAGACAGCGCTTGTGGCTCGGAAATCTAAAGTTTGCTATGGAACTAAGACTGACCCTAGCACAGTAAATTCAGATGATCCAGCAATTAAATATGCTCTTAATCGGCTAGAGAATGATGCGCCCTATGTGCCCATGCTTTCTATGAAAGTGGGTGCACAAGTCATGTTGATTACAAACTTGGATGTTGAAGCCGGGCTTGTAAATGGAAGTCGGGGAGTTATCAAACGCTTTACTGAGACTGAGCTGCCAGTTGTTGAATTTCGCAATGGTATTACAACGACAATTGATTTAGCAACTTGGATGACAGAGGAATTTCCTTTCATCGGAATGACACAGATTCCGTTGCGGATTGCGTATGCGATTACGATTCATAAGAGTCAAGGTGCGACCTTGGATTGTGCTCTTGTAGATGTTGGTAAAGATACATTTGAATATGGACAGGCATATGTTGCTCTTTCACGTGTTAGGTCACTGGATGGTCTCTATATTTGGGGGCTTGATACAACGCGTATTAAGGCTCATCCGCGGGTCGTTGAATTCTATAAGAGTCTTTCTGCTTAAAATTTGGTTCAACTAGTAAAGAAGATGGATCATATTGACGCATTTTATTTTATAAATTTAGATAGGCGGAAAGACCGTCTTATACAAATTAGTGGAGAATTGGAAAAAATGGAAATTCCTAAAGAAAAAATAATACGTGTTCAAGCATTTGAACATAAGATAGGTATTTTTGGCTGTGGAAAAAGCCATATATCAGCAATTAATCACTTTAT
>Ga0114973_10002331_pt1 | contig 13831 bp, 21 predicted proteins | sample M_140807_MF_Meta_FD_87025 | JGI IMG/M metagenome (GOLD analysis project Ga0114973, IMG submission 87025) | Freshwater microbial communities from Lake Montjoie, Canada to study carbon cycling - M_140807_MF_MetaG | ecosystem: Environmental > Aquatic > Freshwater > Lake | place: Lake Montjoie... | reverse complement strand
TTTGAACTTTTTACCACTAATGATGTATTTCTCCAATTTTTTATCTCCTTTGGATTCATTAATCATCATCATTGATTGTATTCTTGATATTTGTTCTTGTAGGTTCATTCTTCTTTCATTTCTTCTTGTCTACCCATATGACTAAATACTTTTCTTATATCTTTGGGTAAATCGTTAATTGGTATTACCTTTGCCTTAATTGTTTCTAAACCTTTTCTTACCGCCTTTTGCGCTCTGTGGTGTCCGTCTATAATTGATATGAATTCACCATCATTATCAACAAATATTAATATTGGGTATTGTAAATCGGCACTATCTATTTTTATAATTTCTTCTTCATCACCATCCCAAGTTAATAGGTGTGGTTTTAATTCTTCTACTGATATATTACTTACAGGAATATCTTCTGTCGCATTTAATAAATCCATAAGGGTTATTTTATCTCCCTCGTCATTTTCCCATGATGTGTTGTGTAATCCCTCTTTCATTCCTTCGGTTTTTCTTTTGGACGCTTCTTTTTTGGATTTAATATATTCAAATGCGGTTCTTAATCTTTTCTTTACCTCAGGGTCTTTTGCCCTTTCTAATGCGACTCTTAATCTCTGATGTATAAGATTAATAATTTGTGATTGTCTGGCGTGTGATTTAGATTTAAAACTATCTTTGTTTAGAGTATCAATAACATCCTGTTTTGTTTTAAACTTAACGGACACCGTATCACTTGGATTTTCATCTGTATATAATCTTCTGTCGGAACCTTTTGGTTTTTTTCCTGTTCCCACCTTTGGGTCACTTTCATTAATTACTCTTTTAACTAATGAGATAAGTTCTGATTCTGTTAACCTTATTACTTTTTTCATATTACCTGTTGTAGGGTCTAAACCTTGCTGGGTTTGCTTTTATTGCTGACTTTGGGAATCTTAACCCAACCCCCTGTTGTCTTGCGTTTTTTAATGTTCTTGTAGGTTCATATTATTTGTCAGTTAAATTAACAACTATGAATTGACCGTATTTATCTAAGTATGTATTGAATATTCGTTCTTCCATGTCTTTATGTCCCGTGGAACTCCATTTGAATGATTCTTCCCCACTTGTAACTGTCGACCAATCTTTACTTGAGAATGGAAATCCTGTTATATCATACCATTTTGAATTTTTCCATTCCTCGTATGAACCGTAACTATCCTGAGGTGTAAGTGAATTTAATATTTCATTGGTTAAGTCGTCCGTTATTTCTTCACCATCCGAACCAAACCAAATATCATAATCTTGAAACTTAAAATAGGTTGACCCTAAAAGTTCATCATATGAATCATCAAATGTGAATGTGTCCATGGTTCTTCCAATGTCAGTTCTTCTGGTGTTATTATCTTCCATCATTGACCGTATTCTTGATATTTGTTCTTGTAAGTTCATATTAATAAATATTTTATTATGGTGTTTGTTGTAAGCCTAACTCAAAGTAGTCATACTCGTTGTTGTAAACTCTTGGATTGTTTACAAATATATTATACATTGGGAGTAAAATTGTATGCAATTCTTCTTTCCATAAGTCATAGTCAGATTCTGTCATATCATTTATAAAATATGAAGGTTTAACCATCCAGTATAAATTGTCTTGAATATCAGTTTTAATTAGATTTGTTATATTCCCATAAACATATACTTCTACTTCAGGGTCATTTGTTGTGACATGCGTGGTTTCATAATCAAAGTCAAACTCATAACGATATCTAATCCCCGAAAAATCAATATGTTTAATTTGTTTTCCACTAACATTAAGATGTATTCTATCTTCTTTTGAGACATAACAATTGTTTCTAATATTTTTCATCCATGATGAAAAATACTTATATTTGTTAAAATCAGTATTTGTCATATAACAAAATGATTTAAACTCATCATGCAAAACTTGAGTTAATACTGATTTTGAATATGAATAATCATTTGGGTTTTTAACTTTCCATTCTATTTTTTCACCTGTCCATTTTGGAACTAAAAAAAGTCCTTTGAATTCTATTGGTTCTTCGTTTAAATAATTATAATAGTAATACTTTACAGGATTGTCTTTAAGGTTGATTATTTCCTCCTTTAATACTCTTCTTATATGTTCTTGTAGGTTCATATTTTTTCTCCTCCAATTAAATTTAATTTGTTACCTTCGGGCATTTCTACAATATCTTTCAAATGTCCCGCACCGACAAAATAAACGCCAGGTCCGGAGTTTATTAAAAATTGGTCTCTGATGGTTGTTGCTATTCTTGCAAACTTACCCGCCATATGAGGATATTGTTGCCATAAATTTGGATTTTTTTCTGTTGATGGCCATTGTAATTTTTCACCTACATCTAAAAAATTAGATAAATTCTCTTCAGTTGCATCTTGTTTGGACATTTCAATAAAATTATGATTTTGTTCACTAATTTCTTCAAGGAACTTTGTTAATTCTCTCTCACCCAAATTAAATTTACCCATATCCGCCGACCAATCAGGTATTGTTTTTAAAAGAACATCAAATATAGTATCATTTTCATCAACATTATCTAATAACTTTTCTAATCTATGATTCTCTTTTGGATTAGAGAATAACGCATATAAAAAAACATATTCTTTATCTTTCGGAACTTCACCACTTTCAATTAATTTTTCATCCCAAGAACCAATTTCCTTTTTTGGGTTTAATAAATGATAAAAATTTGATTTTGTAACCGCTTCATTATGTTTAAGTCCAATACCTTCACCATAATATCCTTTATCGTTTGCAACATTAACAATTTTTTCAACCCATTCATCAGGTAGTTCTAAAGGTGTTTGGTGCATATCACCAACCAATATTTTATTATCACTAAACTTTATGATACCATAAGGTATTTCTTGTTTTATTTCTTCTTCTGTAAGAAGTCCCATCATTTCTCTAATCCTTTGTATGTTTTCTTGTAGGTTCATATTATATAATTATCAACTTCTTCACCTTTCATTTTTATTGAATCAATAACTTGTTGGTATTTTTCTTCACTCCATTCATTTTGTCTATCATCTTGGACATATGGTATGCAATCACTAAAAGGTCTTTCTATTGCCTTTAATCTCCACGGATTTAATTTTATTTCATCATCTGTTAAGTTGGCTAATGTTATTACACTACAATCCCCTTCCCAATTTGGTTTTGCAATTCCTCCTTGTCCATCACCTGGTTCTGTAACGAATATAATTTCATCATCCACAAGTTTTTGTATGTCAAAAGTTAAACGAGAATTATCCATTCCCATCATTTCTCTAATTCTTTGTATGTTCTCTTGTAGGTTCATTTTAATGCGTTATCAATATCTTTTAGGTAAACAGTTCTCTCACTATCAACATTTACTAATTGTGTTTCAGGCGTCATATATGAATCCCTAACCTTAATATAATAATCACCATCTTCAGTTAAATTAATACCATTTAAAAACTCATCTATATGTTCATCACTCATACCATTTTTTTGAAGTAAGTCCGTTAATCCGCTTTTAGTTAATACTGTTGTTGGGTCACCTTCATTATTATCAGGTTTGGATTGTGTTGCCTCATACTTTTGAGAGTATTGGTCTAAAACCATCTTAACATTCCTATCATCATATTTAAAATTAGGGTCATTTTTTGCCCTTTCATTTCTCTCTTTAACATTCTTTAAAAGAATGTATAGTGGAGTGTGTAATAGAATATATTTTAATTTAACATCAGGCAAGTATTGTAATATTTCCTTACCAATATCATCAATGACGATTTTCTTAAAAGGACCTGTTTTAATTTCTTGAGCAACATACCATAATCTTGGGTCGGTGTTTTGTATATACTCATCCTCATACGGATTTTCAGGAACTTCTTTACCATCTTTACGATAATTTCCTGACACAATACCAGCATCCGCATTTTCTTTTGCCCATTGTCTTATATTTGGGTGGTCTAATTTTAATCTTCTTTCTTCACCATCTGCACCTAACTCTCCTGTTCCACTAAAATCATCTGTAGCAATAATAACCCATTGGTTTGGGTTGTTTGCTTCGTAGTATGGAACTGCGTTCAGATGTTTTAAGGTATGTGATTTACCTGCGGATGATGTCCCATCTAAAAGAACTATAGATTTATCTTGCTGTTCTTCAACAAGTAACCCCATCATTTGTTTAATTCTATGTATATTTTCTTGTAGGTTTTTCATATATGATTAAAATAACCCTTGGTCTTTTATTCTATTTAGTTTTTTTTTGTATTCAATAACTTTTTCAGGATAAACAAACAACACACCCTTAAATTCAAATGTGTGATTGTCAATTAAATCGTCAACATCAAAACCTGGCCAATTATCAAAAAATTCAATATCCTTGGTCCTATATTCGCCATCACTATCAAAATTCCAAGCTCTAGGTCTTATAATAACATCAAGGTCATTAACATCTTTAATCATTCCCGTAATAACAAGAGGAGCAGAACCAAAAATTGCATAGTCCCCATAAGTTAAGTCATATGTTTTTAAAAGTTCTAATAGGATATCAAATCGTTTCATTTAAAAAATGTTATCTTGTAGGTTCATATTAATTCTTCTTCTTCTGATTCACCACTATTATATCTTTTTTTAATTCTATTACCAAAATAATTCATAAGTGGAACTCTAATTTTTTCGTGATATGTTTCGTCATCAAAATAAATCCTATTCTCGTCACTAAAATAGTCTTGCTCTAAATACATATTCAGTTCATCTATAACAAGTTTAGCAAATGTCTTTAACGATATATTCTTTATTGGTGAGAATTGATTGTGTAATCGAGAATAATCAATTGAATCTAACGCATTTAGAAACGCCTCTTCGATATCCGAATAGCTTACCCTTCTTCTAATTGATAAAGGTATCTGAGTTTCCTCTCTTAATACTCTTCTTATAGATTCTTGTAGGTTCATATTAATAAATATACCGTTTATTTAGTTTGAAGAATTAAACTATATCAGTATCTTATCATGATAGTCTAATCAGGTATAAAATCTTTACATTACTGTTTGTGATATGCCCCAATAATTACCACATATCCTTTATAGAGATGTAATTGTTATTCTTAATTAAAGTCCACAGAGTATCATCAGTGAGGCTCTGTCATTATTTAAAATTTACTGTAAACAACCTTGTAGATAATCGGATATATTCCGATTATAATATTAGAATATTACATACAGTAGATAAATGATATTTTACCGTATGGTCTGAATACGACGGTAAGATTTACTCTTGTTTTTAATACGAAGGTAATTTTTACTCTTGTAGTGTTAAAATAATACAATACATGAATGAACAAAAAAGGAAATGATTTTGAGAGAGGGACATCCATGTCCCTCTCTCAAATTGTAAAACATTTAATCTGATATTTGTTTAATTGTATGTTTAAACAATCGACAGAGGATTAATGTATGTCAAAAAAATAGAAAAAAATCGACATTACCTTATTGTATGTTTAAACAATCGACAGAGGATTAATGTATGTCGAAAAAATAGAAAAAAATCGACATTACCTTATAATCTAAAACCTTATATTTATTAATATGAATTACCTTGTTACTCATCCTCAGTTACGTAAGTTTATGACTGAATATCTTAATGATTTACTTAATCAGTTTAATGTTATTGAAATTGATAGGTTTATTGTTATTGACTATAATAATCCTATACCTGACCCTTATTCAATAGATGATATTGTTATGGAATATGATAGTAATGATGGTAGATTGTATATTGATAACGATTTCTTGAATAAGTTTTCCATTTGGTTTCCCCTTGATATGGAACAAATTAAAGAATTCATTAAGAATTGGTTTGAGAATATGTATAATGTTAAAATAAAATACGTGACTAATTAATCATGAAAATCATTATCTCCGAATCACAATTAGAGTCGTTCATATACAAGTATCTTGATATGAAAGACTTAAAATTATTAAAGACTTCTGTCTCTTATAATTTTTATATCTCTGATGATTTACGTGGTAGTCGTCAATTCCTAATATCATGTGATATGGATGGAAATTGTTTTATTAGTTCCATTTTGGCTGGTGATGTATGTTCTTTGTTTTCCCTTCATCCTGATAATGCTCTTAGTATCATATCTGATTGGGTTGGAACCAAAATTGGTATTGACGTTATATCATATAATTCTGACTTTGGAGCCGATTAATATTCTTCGTATGTTTACTTGTTTGGGTTTAATAGTTGCACACTTGGGGCAGTTACTGTTAAACATTTACCTATATTTGTATTTGTTGTTGGTCCGTAATGCATAAAACCAACTGGTAGTGATGTAGTTGAAGACTGTGTTTCAAAATTTACATAACCAACTACCCCGCCTGTTGTCATTTCCCATACAAAACCAAAGTTACTATTTGGGTTCCATGTTGTTGTTGTTGAAACTCTAAAAGTTCCAACTACTACTCCTGTTCCCGTTGGTATGATAGGAGATGTTTCATTGGTGAAGATATTTGTTGCTGAAGAGAAATTTAATTTCCTTTGTCCTGAGATATATGGTAAGTTAGTTGTTCCTTTATTAGGCCAACCTAACCATTCTGGAATAGTATTGTCATTTAACGCCTTCCATGTTATAGTTCCTGTTGTTATATTTGGGGAATGAACTCCACGAATAATCAAAGCATTTAATTTAATTACTGATGTACCAGTGTTTGTTAATCGAATTTGGAAGTCTGCGGTGTTTGTTGTTGAACTCAACCACTCCATATCCATTTTGACTGATACTGTTGGAGCAACGTTAGTTAATTCTTGTAATCTCTGTTCTGTAATTGTCATTTTTTTATTAATTTATATGGTTTAGTATTTAATGTACATTATAAGTACCCATATACATTGTTTTATTTTATATTTGGGTATTTTTTTTTAGTATATCTGTTCAAATTCACAACCATATTTTTTCTTAATGTATCTACCAATTGATTGACTGAACTGTCGAGGGTTAACACTAAAATAATGCCACATGTTTTCAAAGTGGTGACCATTAGTGTAGTAATTATCAACATTAAAGGAGGGATGACCAACTAACAGAACATCGTCCTGATTAATAAAACCATACCATGTATCATTTCTATCTCTTGGTGATGTATGTTCACCCCACTTAGCATCTTTAAATTCTTTATCAAAAAAAGGTTTAGTGATTTTGTCTAACTGTTCAGGTGTAATAATATAATCCATAGTAAATTATGATATTTTGTCATTTAAAAATTTCCTTATTGTTCTAATAACTTTTTGTCTATATGGGTCAAGAGTTGTTCCATAAAACTCTATTGGTTTTTTAATAACATCGTTATCGACTAACATATTAAATATTTTATGGACTTGTTCTGTTTTGTTTTGAAAATTATTAATAACGTAGAAGTCCTCATCAATTTCAAATGTAATTTGTTTAAACATCCTTGGGTGTCCTTCTTCGCCAAAATCTCTTTCAGAAGTACGATATCTTCGTAAAAGAAAATTCATAACTTTTTGTTCATTTTCTTCTGTTTCTTCTTTTAATATATTCCTAATTAGTTCTTTCACATTAATAAATACTTTAATAATAAAAAACCCCCATTTTAGGTGGAGGTTTTTTGTTTAATCTTTATCGTTAAACACCATATTAAATATCCAAATTAATATAAACACTAAAAATCCAAATAATAAAAACTTTCTCATAATTTATTTTTTATATCTTCCCAAACATCAATGTAATAACTTTCCATGTTTCTCGCCTCAATTTCCATTGGGTGTTTTTTATAACCATGACTTTCTAAAAGTTTTTTATATGAATTTTTGATAGGTTGTAAGTGGTGAACATATTCGTGAATAAATGTTTTAATCAAACATTTTATATCTTCACAATTATTACTGTAAATGTAAATAATATTACTATCAGGATTATATTCTCCGTAACAAACTTGACCATAAATTTGTTTGGTCATATAAATTTTAACTTTTGGATTATTATGACTAATACCAAAGTTTTTAATACACCATTTTTTTGTTAATTTTAAAATTTTTTGAAGTTCAAAATCATTAATTCTTCTTAAAGGTGTGTGAACGGTAATTTGGTTTCCAAAAAGGAAATCCCACATTGAATCCCATATAATATCAAAAACTTTCATACCACAAAGATATGAATTTTATTATATTATAAAAAACTTTTTAGTTGTTTTTAATTTTTTATTAAATGATAAGTTAAGTAATATCTTTAATGTCAAATTTGTCAACTGCGGCAATCGCATCTGCTCTATGACGACTAGCTCCTCCGCCAGAATTTATATCTGCAAAATGAGCAGCGGCCTCAGTTTTATTTTTAAATTTAGGAAATGCATTACCTGGTTTACCTTTAGTAAAAAATGCAACAGCAATTTCCGCAGCAACTGTTGGGTCATTAGCTAAGTCAGGATTTCCTACTAAGTTTCTACCAATCATATTACCATATTTTTCGTAATTTTTTTTACCTGTTAGTTGGTTAAATCCTCTACCTCGGTATTTCCATCCATCACCACCACCTTGGTTTCCAACTGTCTTTGCATACACTACGTTGAAGAATCTTTCAGGGTTTTTTTTAAGTGAATCCATTTCACTATCTGAGTATTTTGAAACTCTAGACCCAAAAATTTTTCTAATTCTTGAATTTGATGTATTGGCATAAGATACTTCAGATTTTGGTTTAAAACTTGATTCTTTAGATATTACAGATAAAACACCAATTTGAGTTAATGGGTCTTTAATCCCTGATTTATTCATATATTTAATCATTAACTCAATATTAGCTTTCTGTGTTGAGTCAAAATTACCTTTTAAAAAAACTTTACCTGTATCTCCATTATAGTTAGGAGTATCCGATTTTTTACCATTATTAGTGGTTGTTTCTTTTTCATCCTTAGATGTTGGTTCTTTTTCATCTTTAGAAGTCACATCTTTTTTATTACTATTAGCAGTACCCCCTAAAGCCAAGTCAACAATCCCTTTAAGTAAACCAGTTAAGTCTTGTTCAGTTAACCTTATAATTCTTTTCATAAACAATTTTATAATAAATATAAAATAAAACTAAAACATTACATTAAAGTTCAATTCCTCTACACCGATTTAAGAATTACCTCTAACATTTGAATTTTATCTTTATCAACTTTTGTTTTGGTAGTTTTATTTTTAAGAAATTGTATTGCGTCTATCAATTCTTGTTTTTTACTACTAACAGGTTCAGTTTGATTTATTACCACTTCTTTTTTAAATTTTACAGGAGTTTTAACAATTTTAGTTTTAACTACTTTAGGTGATTTTGTTTCATCAAATATGATGTCCATAAGTTTTTTAGTAGTGTTAACATTTTTAAAAACCATTTGTAAAAATAAAGATGCTAGTAGTTTTTTCATAACACAAATATACAAAAACAATTTTGCCTATTTGTTCAATTAATCAACTATTTTTTTAAATGGTTAAACTTAAATTCTATTTTTGCCCCTACAGGATTTTCAAGATTATCTTTAAATCTTGTACCAATATAATCCACTAATTCTCTCCTCAATTTAATTTTAATTGCGTCTTCCACATTAGTTGTCGTAAGGTTAGGTATCTCATTATTTAAATAGTTTTCTGGAGTATCTTGTTGTTTACCAGATTGTCTTTTAACTACGTCGTATACATCGACATTTACAATAGATTTATCACCGTCTGTATCTATTGAATTAACCTTAAATTTTATATTTGTGGGTGTTAGATTTCTGTCGTGATACGCATTACCAATCTTTGCGGTTTTTTGTCTTTTTGTTAAATCAGGCTCAATACTTTTTAATTTAGACCGTTTATTATTCATAACTTCTTCATGACTATTTCCTCTTTCTATCATCTTCATTTCATCCGCGGTCAATGTATATACAGTTTCTAAATCATTATTCCAATCAACGGGATTAGAATTACTAATTTGTCTACCTGTAGAACTAGAATAAGAATTTGTTGACTGATACCACTTATCATTTTTGTATATGTATATAGGGTACCATTCGTATGATGATACTTTATAGTATGGAACGCCTTTTGGGTCTTTGGTCCAATATGCAGTTAAATTTGAACCCTTAAATGGTAATTGTGCTATGGTATATAAACGGGCATTTGAATTAGAAATAACTTTACCTTTTTGATATCTAGGGTCAATAAAATTATTCTTTGTTAAATTTGAGTAGTCTCCGTCTTTTTTAAAGTTTAAAACATATAATTCCAAAAGATATCGTTCGTGGTCTTTAGGAATACTCAAATATATTGAAAGATTTCTTATTGCATTTAAAAGGGATTCTCTTGTTTTATTCTTTTTTTTCTCCTCATTTAATAATTTAAACAATTTAATGATTATTTTACTATCGGGTTCACCTAATTTGTTTGTCATTTTATGAGTATATTATTATAAATATGTTGTAGAGTTTTAATTAATGTTGTAAAACGTTATTTTAATTTGTTGTTTAACCGCATCTTTTTGTTCCGTAAGACCCAACATATAAATTATCTATTGATAGATAATTTTTAATGGTGTCTTTAACATTATTTTTTAATTTTGACACATAATGATGTGCGCCATTACTAAGAAATTTATCATTTAAGTCTTCAACACCAAATTCCAAATAAATAGAATACATATTGTCTTCAAACAACACGTTAATATCGCAAACACAATCTTCGTCTTTGAATGATTCAATAAGATTTTTTATTGCGTCAAGATACTTAGGTTGTTTTTCTTCTGATTCGTTTATAACATTTCCCAAGTTATCGTATTTTAGTTTAATGGCGTCCAAACGAAAATCTGCATCAGTGTTATACTGAATATTGTGCCAATACGGGATAAGTTTAATACCTGTATATTCATATATTTTACGTTGTATTTGTTCCGCAAAATAAGTCTCTCCTTGCCTACCTGCTTCATCGTTATCAAAATAAACTATTATCATTGGTTTATTTTCATATTTTTTAATAACAATAAAACTAACATCATCAAAAAACTGATGAATCATTTTTGTTAACAACTTAAGTTTTTTGTCTTCAGATTTGTCAACTGATTCCATTATTCCCCCATCTTTACCTGAACCTTCATAAATAAGTTTGATTGCCTCTTTAGGTATGTCTTGAAAGGTTACTATATGTTTTTTACTTGATTCGTAGTGTCTATCCTTATACCATTTGATTTCGGGCATCATTGTTGTATCAATTTCCCAAACATCATCATCATAAGTAGAATCAAACCACGACCTCTTATTTGTTGAGTTGGTTGCAAATATTGCAGGTTTACATTTTGTTCCATATCCTGCATATATTTTATAACATTCACCAGCACGAACTTTTAATCCTTGTTCTATAATCTTGTCTCTAAACTTAGGATTAGATTTATGTATAACAATTTCGTTTGGAATTATTTCTTTACCAGCTGGACTATAATTTTCATTTATATTACCACTATTTTTTCTTTCATTATAATAATACGTCTTAAGTAAGGGCTCATAAGTATCAACCATATAATCAATAAAATTATCCACATTATCGTGAGGTAAATCTTCAATATTAATATTATATTTATAATGAATATAATTTTTCAATGTTGCTTTAACTAACTTAAATTTAAATTCTTCAAGAGACTTTGATTCATTATATATATAGATAATACCTTTCCTCATCAGTTTTTCAAACTTATGATGGTCAATCCTTCTTTTAAAGAATGGTGATAATTTGTGTTCCTCTGACATATAATGATAAATACCAGTTAAAACAAAAAACATTTTTTATTATTATTAAGAATAATATATTGTTTAATTTATAAATTCTTACTATTATTTTATATAAACAATGTAAAAATGATTGAAGATATTAAAGTTATCCACCTTAAGAGTAATGCTCAACAACTTGAAACATGGATTGCTATGTTAAATGGTGAGATTGTAGGACACATATATATGGAACGAGAAGAAAGTAATAAAATAAAATTCTTAGACGCTTGGGTACATGAAGAACATAGACTAAAAGGTATTTTTAGAAAGTTATGGGACACTAGATGGGAATATGTTAAAACTCGTTACAGTGGGTATACAGTATATGCTTGGTGTAAACCAGGTTCATTACCATTATTAATTGAAAAAGGATTTACTGAAGGAGAGACATCAACTTATGTTGAAAAAATAATAGAATAACTAAATTAAAACTATAAAAATTATTAAGGCCCCTATAGATTTAAAATTCTACATGGGTACAGTACAAGAGTTTTTTGACATAAAAATAAATAAAATTTAAAAAACATGATAGAAATAACATCATATGTTTTAGGTATGCTTACGATTTCAGCAATATTATTATTAATTGCTTTAGTTATAGGTATGGTTAAGATAATCAAATTAGAAAAACAAATAATAAAAATTAAAAAAATGATTGATGAAGTATATCAATCAATTGACCACGAAAGAAGACATACGGAAGAATTACTTCAATGTACCCGTCGTGATATTAATATGGTTGAACAAACAATAATGAATCAAGTTAGACATGTGGATGATTTACATCACAGGAAAGAAGATGAAATTGAAAGGGAAATTACACAAACAAAATCATATATTGATTCAAGAATAGATAAAGTAGTACTGCAAGGCACCTTACCAAGCAGAAAACCATTAATTAAAGAATAAATTAATCCGTTAAAAACTCTTGTACTTTTATTTTAAAGTTTAAATTATTTTTCTTATATTTGTTAGATGAAAAAAATAATAACATTTATTAGTGATACTCACTCAAAACACCAATATTGTGAAAATGATTTACCAGGTGGTGATATATTAATACACGCTGGAGATTTTATGAACAGTGGATATCATAAAAAAGAAGTAATTGAATTCTTAGATTGGTTTAGTTCTATAAAAGGTTATGATAAAAAAATCTTTATCGCAGGAAATCACGACCGTATTTTAGAGAATGACCCTACTTGGAGCTTATTAACTATAAAAAATTATACAAATCTAATTTATCTTCAAGATGAAGGTTTCTCTATTTACGATATGGAGGATGACTCTTCGGTTAAGTTATATGGTTCACCTTGGCAACCTGAGTTCTTTAATTGGGCTTTCAATTTGCCTAGCAATGGATGGGAATTGGAACAACGTTGGAAAGACATTCCTGAAGATACAGACATCCTTATTACTCATGGACCGCCATTTGGGCATTTAGATATTCCAGGTGGACAAAGTATACGAGTAGGATGTGAAATGTTACGTCATCGAGTAGATGAAATTAAACCAAAGATTCATGTATTTGGACATATACATGGAAGTTCAGGATATTATTATAATGGACACACCCACTTTATTAATGCGTCAATATTAAATGAACAATACCTATATACTAATCTACCTGTTAGTATTGAATGGGATTTAATAACGAATGGCATAAAATGGTTATAGATATTGTCTAACTATATTAAAAATTTATTTGTAATTCTTAAAAACAATCATTATATTTGTACTATGAAAAAAAATAAAGATAGTAAATTTTATAAACCACCAACGTTTAAAGAACGTATGGACAGTCTTAAGTATTCCATCCTGTTTTGGAAAGGTCGTAAGAAAGGTATGATACAAACTCGTAATATTGGGTTGGATGATTTTCGTTACATATTTTTTCCTAAAGGATTTGAAAAGTATGGTTATTTAGGAACACAACTATGGAATGAAGATGGTGTTTATTTTAAAGCCCTTTACCCATTAGTATTGGCAATGGACTATGAAGCAAAACCAAAATGGTGTCCAAGATGGTTTTTACGTTTTTTAGATGTATTTGGTA
>Ga0114973_10002330_pt1 | contig 13834 bp, 15 predicted proteins | sample M_140807_MF_Meta_FD_87025 | JGI IMG/M metagenome (GOLD analysis project Ga0114973, IMG submission 87025) | Freshwater microbial communities from Lake Montjoie, Canada to study carbon cycling - M_140807_MF_MetaG | ecosystem: Environmental > Aquatic > Freshwater > Lake | place: Lake Montjoie... | reverse complement strand
TTTCGAACCCGGTGTAACGCCAATCCCGGCTGGCGCCCTATCAATACCCGATGCCGAAAATCTGGAACGTATGATCGCGCGTGGCAAGCCAGTGCGCATGAAATTAAAACTGACGCCACAGAATATAGGTATGCAGACATCGGGTAATGTGCTGGCTGAAGTAAAAGGCTCTAATCCCGATCTACCCATCATCGTCATCGCTTGTCATTTGGATAGTTGGGACCTTGGCACGGGCGCAATTGACGATGCCGCAGGCTGCGGCATTATTGGCGCTGCTGCAAAGCATTTGAAATCAATGGGCCAACCAAAGCGCACCGTCCGCTTACTTTGGGCTGGCGCCGAAGAGGTAGGGATTTGGGGCGGCCGCGATTATGGCGAAAAGCATGCAAGCGAGCCACATGCCTTTGCCATGGAATCCGATTTTGGAGCAGGCAAGGTTTGGGCTGTTGACTTCAACCTTCCCAACAGCGCTAGCGCCCTGCGCACGCAAATTACATCTGCGCTCGCGCCATTGGGCGTTGTGCCACGCAAGGATGCCGCAGGCGGTGGCGCAGATGTGGGTGCAATTATTGCAGCGCAAAAACTCGGCATCATAGATTTGCAACAGGATGGCACAAAATATTTCGACCTGCACCACACGCCCGATGACACATTGGACAAGATTGATAAGTCTGAATTGCGTCAAAATGTGGCCGCTTGGGTTGCGACGCTCGCCTATATTGCCAATTATGAAGGTGAATTGAAACCTGAGCCTGCCCAATGAGCTATAGCCCAGCCTTATTGCTATCCTTATTGATGCTCACCGGGTGTAAAGACACCCCAGCGGCCACCGAAGGCACCACCAGGCAAAGTGACGCTCCGGTATCTACGCAGCAGGACGATCTGGCTAAGCAGAAGCTGACAATTGAGCAGGCCGCCGAAGAAGCAACAAAGTTGGTTGAGGCGGACGCAAAGGCCGAAATTGAGGCGGCAGAGCCAACCAGTGTTGAACCTGCGAAATAAACTAAAGAACTTGGTTTTGTGTCCCCTCTTCGCACTTTCTTATAACGCAAGAGGCTGCAGCTTGCTCGCTTTCACGCGTAGTTTCTAGGAACCATATCCTACCATCCGCGTTGGTTTGTTATGATCAACCAACACGTAACGCAACGCTGGCTCGCATGGGCTGAAGTGCCCCGCGCATTGTTCGCTATGGCTAATCTGCCATATCACTGGACAGAGCTCTCCTCCGCGCCTCAGGGGGATCAGCGCCCTGTCTTCGTTATTCCCGGGATTGGCATGACGGACCGGTCGACGCTAATTTTGCGCCGTTATTTGGGTTTTCTAGGGTATCAGGTGCATGCTTGGGAACTGGGCCGCAATCTCGGTGCCAAAACAATTGGATTGCGCAATGAACGGCTCATAGAACGGGTAAAATCCGTTCACAACGCGGCGCAAAGGCCAGTGACCTTGATTGGTTGGAGCATGGGCGGAATTATGGCGCGCATGGTTGCACGACGTCACCCAAAACTGATATCTCAAGTCATCTCGCTTGGTTCGCCATTTGCGGGCGATCCATTCGCAAGCAGCGCATTTGAAGTCTATGAACGCCTTAGCGGACATAGCCTCAAAGCACCTATCGCGCGGATACACATCGCTGAAAGTAAGCTTCCCCTGCCCGTACCAGCGGTTTCATTCTATTCAAAAAGCGACGGCATCGTATCGTGGCAAGCCTGTCTTGAGCCAGAGACGCCAAGTGCGCGTAACATCCCCGTGCGTTGCGCCCATTGCGGCTTTGGCTTCAGTGCGGAGGTGCTTCGGGCCATTGCTGATCGACTGGCCATTACATCGAGCAATTTGGTGCCAATGTTGCGCCCAACCGAACCAAAAGACACTTATGCGTCCGTTTAGACGTGCCGATGGCACATGCTTAAGCCAAAATTCTTTTAGTGGAAGGCAGCCAGCAAAAACGCTGCGACGCCCAAGAACGTCCCAAAAGGCAGGCGTAATGGAAGGGCTCTGTCGCGGACATAGGCACTAGTGACATGTGCAAATCCGATTAGGCATGCCAAGAGCAACGTCATCGGCAAAAGCTGCCAGCCCAGCCAGACACCAATCGCCCCAAATAATTTGGGATCGCCGCCCCCCATGCCTTCTACGTTCCGGACTTTCCAAAACCCCTGACGGATGGCCTCCAGCGATAAAAACCCCAAAGCACCGCCAATGACACGATCTGTCCAAATATTATCGGGTAAAAGAAAATAACCACCGACAGTACCTACCCCTGCCAGGGCGATCACAAGCCGGTTCGGCAACCACAATCGCTGATAATCCAATATGACCAATGGCAACAACAGCCAACCAAACACGGCCATAGCCAATGCTGACTCGCTCGGAACCAAAAGTATCGCCAATAGTCCAATCGCAGCGGAGATTAGCTCGGTATATAAAGCGCCGACACCAATGCTTTTGCGACAATATCGGCATTTACCCCTAAGCAAAATAAAGGAAAAAATTGGAATAAGGTCCTTAGGCGCAAGTGTCGTCTGACACGCATCACACCGTGACCGTCCGTTTGATATCTGCTCTCCAATTGGCCAGCGGATGCACAAAGCGGTAACGAAACTGCCCCAAATTGCGCCCAAGATGACGAACGAGATCAGCTGATACCAAAACGGCAGAGCGAACTGCACCTCACCCAATGACGACAAAAGCTTGCTCAGAACCGACCCTTTTGGACAAGCCGGTAGCCACCTGCCACTGGACGGAATCCCGAGAGGTTTAAAAGCGCTGCTTGGTCGCCTCTGTTGGCATCAAGCGTTACTGCAATAGTGTATGTCCCATCAGCTGAAAGTCGGATATCAGCCCGCTCCATACCCGATTGACTGGCCAGTGGCAGCAACAGACGCGCACCATCACAACGCGGTTTGCCGAGCATGCCGTTTTGCAGGTTGAGCCCTGGCACACTGTCGGACAGGGTCAGGCGCACTTGTCCCCCAGCTTCGATGCATCGTCCTGCAGCAAAACGTGCCGAGAAACCTTCAAACTGGATATTTTCTGCCGGAAATGGCGCCAAAAGCGAACCGACTGGCAAGGTGGCATTTAGGTCATGGACCGACATACCCCCGATCCCGCGCGCAACAGAAGCAGTTATCCCCGGTGCCAAGGGTGCATCGCCGCGTGAAACAAGAAATTCTGCACGACCCAGAAACAGTGGCCATATTAACAAGCGCGCGTTGACGTCACCAACGGACAAGGTGCCCAAGCGTAGATCGCGTACCGAGCCATCCCAGATAATGCCCTCAACCTTACGTGCTGTTATCCCTTCGCCTCCGACAACCGCACGCAAGGGTATAAAGATTACAAGGCAAGCCGCGAGTATCGCAACCAAGGCAATGACGTATCCACGTTTCATTGTGCGCCCATCTGCATTTGGGCCTCAACAGTCACGGTTCCATTGGCTCCAGACCGCAAGGCGGCCGTACGCACGACAATGTTTTGTGCCTCCAACTCGCTTACCCAAGCCAGAAAAGCCGGTGCTCGCGCCTGGTCAATACGAATGCTGATCTGACCCGGCGCTGCGTTTGCAGACTTTATGACATCAAAGCCTTTTTCAGCTGCACTCTGGGTAACCAGCAGGCCGATGTCCTCAGCAGCAGCCGTGCGTGCAACCGACCGCTGACCTTGTGTCGATGCGACCTTGGCCACAATTCGGCCCCGACGCTGCACCGCCTCATCAAGGTCTGACGCTGCTTTTTCGACAACGGACAGTGCTGGCATAATGATTGCGAAAACAGCGATAGACAACCCCGCCAAGATACCGGCTGTCCCCACCAGCCATTTCTCTCGCTGCGTCAGGGCTGCAAACCATAAACGAACCGACGCTATCATGGCATCCTCATGGTGATATCGACCAATGTTGAACCGCTTGCATCTTGGCGCGGGGTCGCCGTAATTTTAAAACCGTCTTGCTGAATGCCCAAAAGCGTTTTGTTGATATTATCCGCTGTAGGGGCTGCAAGAACAACGGACAAAATGCCGTCAGGCGTGAAACGCATCTCTCGTACCGATACGTTAGGCGATGCCTTAACACTGCGCCACAAGGCGGCGGAAAGCGGTGTAAAGCTTCCCTGCACAATACCCTTTCGATTTAACGCGTTGGTGAGCGCACTTTCGGCTTGGTTTATGTCTTGAATAGATGGGTCAATTTTCTGTGCAGCCGCCAACGCCGTTTCGTTTTCGGCTTTGGTAGCGATCCAGTATTTTGACAGCGTCACCAGAGTGATCATCAATGTAAGAGCAGCGATGGCTATCAATATCCGCTGTACCCAAGTGCGTTGCGCTTCGGTTGTCCAAACCGTGCGCTCCCTTTTTGCGAATATTCCTTCGCGCATGTTCAGCACGGGTGCGGCGCTTGCCGATAACAGCATAGACCGTAGGGCATTTGTTTCTATGTCGATCGCCTTGTCGGCACCAACGAATATATCGCGAAGAACCTGTTCATCTGGAATGGCTATTCCGGAACCACGCAATACGGAAACGCCGTCCAGTTCTGCCTTGAAAAAGCCATCCGGAACGGTGTTCAAAACGAGCGCGAGAGGTATGACGATATCAGGATTTATCCCCCGCGCCGCAAGCCGGTCTAGACCATATTGCATCACGTCTGGTGCGATGGCCGCAGTTACTGAGGACCCGTCAAAATCCACCCCGGCACTGCAATGAACCAACCCAAGGGCTTGTTCGGAGGCACGCAGTTTAGCAACAGTCATGGCTTGCCGTGCTTCAAGTTCTGGAAAGGTAAACCAATTGTTTCGGACATCCTGAGGCGCCACAACCGCCATTACCGTTGCATCGTCAGCGGCAGCCTCAAACTCTGACAGAAGGCCCGCCGCTTCCCACACGCCTTCAGATACCCGAAAGATATTAGGGTCATCACCCACTGTCGTGGGAAAGCGTGTGAGCATGAGGGTCACTCTTCTTCCCCCCAGCTGCGCCAAACAACGCGCGCGGGCGCCGGAGACGCCACAATCATCGATTGTCCAGCCAGGGTCAGTTCGCCAAATGAAACTTGCGTATTCAAAAGGAAATAGTTGCTCGTCAGTTTAACTTGCCCTTGCACCTGAGAAGTCGGCTCAAGCGCCGCAAGTTCAGGTGCGGCCCAGAATCGAATGAGACTGCCATAGCCATTCGAAGGCCGCTTGGCGAGATAGCTGCGCGCGGTCGATAGGTTCATCTTACCAGGCGCAAATAGCATCGCCAACAAAGGTGCTTGCTCAGGCAGTAATGTGTTTACGTTCAGCGGAGATAAAGCTGATGTAGGTAGAGCACAAATCCAGTCTTGAAGCTTGGCATAGACAGCTGGCGTTACCCCCTTCACCGCCCGAAGTTCACTCGGGTGCGCGAATAGCCTGTTGGCAGCCAGATAGGGTGTTGTCGCGGACCGATAGGCATCATCCTCAACACCATTGGCAACTGGCGTAATATCACTGTCAGCCCAATCTGTGGACGCTGCGGCTATATTGCGCGCTGTATTTTCATCAGTGCCCAAGGCGACCATCAGTGATGTCATCTGTGAAGTGCCTGTTGCATTTGCCAGATAGCGCCCATCTGCGTCGGTCACCAAACTATTCAAGTTGAAGCAATTGTCGGCATCACGCAGCGTCGCAGTCGCTGATCCCAAGGGAATAGGAAGGCTTTGCGGTTTACCGAGCCAGCCACCCTCTAGCGTAGTCTGTGCCGCATCGCGCGCCAGCAAATCCTCAATCCGTGCGGCCGCAATCGCTTCTGCGGCGTAGGTAAACATGCGCGCTTGCGCCAAAGCGTTACCATTTGATGTCAATTTGCTCGACAGAGTCAGCCGGTCAAGAGTTGTAGCGGCAATCACAGCAAGCACCGCCACCATCAACAATACCGACAGCAAGGCAGCACCGCGTTCCGAGGGTTTAGCTAGCATCATTGATCAGGGCTTGTTTCAATGCTGGGCGGCGGAACGCGTGTTTGCGGCCCGACGAGGAAGAGCAAACGTTCCTCTGCCCTGCCCTGCAGCGTCACGCGTAACGCAACCGCTCGCGGCAAAGCATTGGCATCTGCAGCGCTCCAGTCACCACGCCACTGCCCTTTATCATCGCGATACTCGACATTCGCGGACGTAACATTTTCGAGCAAATTTGCAGCATCTGCGGGGGCAGTACCATCCAACATCGGCCAACTTAACCGCTTAAGCGCTCCATCCTCCAAAACATAAGCCACGCGCTGCAGGCCTGCCCTTGGCGCTGCATCATAGTTGGACCAACCTGCCCGGACAAATCCAAATAAGGCGCCAGAAACGGCTGCATCGCCTTGCGTAAAAGCGGGCACAGCTTGTCCTGATTGATCGCGCACTGGCCTTGCAATAGCTTGCGCCAGATCACCTTCCAAGCTGTTGGCTAGGCGGTGCGACAGTGCCATTTCCTCCAAGCGCTTTTTCACGGCAATTTGGGTATCAGTGCCGGAACGCAGAAGCATCACGCCAGCAACGGAGATCAGCGCAAAAATAGCCAGCGCCACCAGCAGCTCAATCAGCGTGAAGCCAGCTTCTGTGCTGCGGACATTGGTCACTGCTCAATTGGCCTTGCGATGGACAAGCGGGCCTTTCGCAGCGCGGCGTTGCCTGAACCTGTGACCACAATATCCACCATCACGAGACGACTGTCGTCGGTAGGGCTGGCGGTTGCTGTCCATATCCACTTCTGACCGCCGTTGATCTCTTCGCCGCGCGTTTCGCCTAAAGTGGGTGGCGCGGGGTTAGACAATATCTCAACCGCCACATTGCGCGCAACTTGCCACGCCATTCCGCTATCAGCCAAATTGGCTGTCGAGCGCACTGAATATCCCTGCAGCCGAACCATAGCCAAAGCGGCAAGGCTAAATATCGCCAAAGCGACCATGATCTCTAGCAAGGTAAAACCGTTGCGTTGTGGTTGGGACTTAACGAACAACGCGGACATCCCCGGTTGCGGCCAGGGCAAGCGTGACCGCAACATTATCATGCTTGATAATGATATTAGCGGCGCTGGAGGGCATGCCGGTGCTGTCAAACGCAACGCGCATTTGACGCGCGCCTGACATCTGAACAGATGTTCCGCTTTGCCAGTCAGTAGATGTAAAGGGCGCCTCTGAAAGGGGAACCCATGCACCATTGTTCCGTCTCTCAAAACCGTAGCCTGATGGGCGGATGGTGACTGCCATACTGCGTGACTGCACGATCGCATTGTCACGCAACGCCGCTACCCGGGCGGCGAAGCGCTCCGCCTCATCACGCACACCACGCTCTGGCGACCGGACCGTCATCACAACTGCGGCGCTGGCGATGCCAATGATGAATATCACCACCATCAGCTCTACCAATGTAAAGCCCTGCTCACTTGGCTTTATATTTGCAGAATGCGGCGTCTTAAGCGCCGTAAATATCCGCATTTTCATTCTCGCCACCGGGCGCGCCGTCAGCACCAAGCGAATAGATATCAAAAGCACCGTTTTTTCCGGGCATGCTATACTGATAAGGGCGGCTCCATGGGTCCATCGGTAGTTTTTTGATATAGCCTTCGGCGCGCATTCCACTTGTTGTAGGCGGCGTAACCAAAGCCTGAAGGCCTGCTCCTGCGTCTGGATAGGTCAGATTATCGAGCCTATAGGTTTCCATCGCTTGACCCAGCACTGCAATATCGGCCTTTGCCTTTTGCACCATGGCCTTATCTTGGTTCGGCAGAACATTGATCGCGACAATCGTGGTCAGCAATGCCAAAATAAACAACGTCACCATCATTTCGACAAGCGTGAAGCCGTTGCGTGCTAATTTGGTCTTTTTCCGCCTAAACTTGGCGGGTGGAAGGTTTGTGTCAGTGAGCAGGTGAAACAATATGCGGAGCATGTCTAAAGTCCCGAAAGGTTTTGAAGTTGAAGTATAGGCAGCAAAATTGCCAATATTATGACAGCAACAACGCCGCCCATCGCTACAATGATAAGCGGTTCAAGCAGCGACAACGCTGTGCTGGTAAAGTTATCAAATTCGCGCTCCAGATACTCGGCAGCGCGCTCAAGCATCTGATCAAGCTGGCCAGCGCTCTCGCCACTGGCGGTAAGATATACCAGAAGCGGCGGAAAAACCCCGCTGGTGCGCATTGCACCCGACAGGCTACCTCCGCTGCGCACAGCTTCGACAATATCGTCATTGGCGCCAGAAAGAACCTTGTTCCGAATTGTGCCGCCCGTCAGACGAAGCCCCTCCAGCAAAGGCAATCGGCTTGCGACCATTGTAGCCAATGTTCGGGCCATGCGCGCGGCATGCAGGTTGCGTAGAAGCTTCCCCAGCAGGGGAATGCGTAAAATATTGCGGTCGACAGACATACGGAAAGCGGGCCGCTTCAAAGCTTGTGCGAACAGAAACGCACCAATGACAACAGCGAGAATGAGCGCCCAATAATAGCTCGCCAAGAACGCGGAAATACCAATCACGATGCGCGTAATTAAGGGCAACTGTTGATCCACATTGTCAAACTGTTCAACGACCCTTGGGACGACCGAAACCATCAATCCCATAACGACCAATGTTGCTACAAGTGACAAAATCGCTGGATATGCAAGAGCACCGATGAGCTTACCGCGCATTTCAGCCTGTCGTTCGAGCAAGACCGCGAGACGCTCTGTGATCAGCGGCAAGGTTCCTGCCCCTTCACCTGCCGCGATCATCGCGCGATACAATGCAGGAAAGCTATTGCTCTCGCGCCGCATTGCTTCTGACAAACGCTGCCCTTCGACAACGCCTGCATGCACATCCGTTAAAATCTGGCGAACATGGGGCTGTTCGCTTTGACGGCTAATCGTGCGTAAGGCTTCTTCCAAGGGCGACACTTGAGCCAATGAGGACAATTGCCGCGTAAACAATGTAAGTTGCTTTGTACTCAGCCGTGCCTGCCGCTTAAATGGCAGGTTTGCAAAGGCCGAAGCGCGCGCTTCAGCCGGCGTAACGGCGACAATGTAAAGCTTCTTTGATACCAGTTGCTCACGCGCCATGTCATCATTGGCTGCAGATATGCGTCCGCGCCGTTCGCGCCCATCCGGGTCGATCGCATGATACGCGAATTCAGGCATCAACCATGTCTTCACGGCGGGAAATACGAATGGCTTCCTCCGGCGTAGTCTCCCCACTGCGCACCAATTTACGCGCTGCGGCGCTCAGATTAGGTTGGTTCACAAATGCATGTCGCGCCAATATGGCTTCATCACCACCATCGTTAATGAGACGCCGGATGGTGTCATCAACGCGCACCGCCTCAAACACACCAATACGGCCCTGAAATCCGGTGTTGTTGCATTCGGCGCAGCCGACTGCCTTGTATACAGCTGTGCCTTTATCAAACCCAAGCAAGGATGCGGCATTACCCTCGGCTTGAACCGTTTCGCGGCACGCTGGGCACAGCCTGCGCACAAGACGCTGGGCGATAACCGCGCGTAAGGTTGAGGCAAGCAGGAACGGCTCAACCTTCATGTCGCGCATACGCGTAATCGCACCCAAGGCATCATTTGTGTGCACGGTAGTCAGCACAAGATGCCCCGTCAGGGCGGCTTGGACGGCAATGTCGGCGGTTTCGCGGTCACGGATTTCGCCGACCATCACAACGTCCGGGTCCTGCCGCAATATTGCACGCAAACCAGCGGCAAATGTCATGCCTACTTTTGCATTCACCTGCGTTTGGCCGATGCCTTCGACGGCATATTCCACTGGGTCTTCGACCGTGAGGATATTGCGCGAGCCGTCATTCAACCGTTTCAGGCCGGCATATAGCGTAGTGGTCTTACCCGACCCTGTAGGGCCCGTGACGAGGATAATGCCATTGGGTTCAGCCAACGCTTCGCGCAAGATTATCAGCGCGTCCTCAGACATGCCGAGCAGGTCAAGCGATATGCCCGCATTTTCATTGTCGAGGATACGCATCACCACACGCTCCCCAGCGCGGCTTGGTAAAGTTGATACGCGAACATCCACCAGCTTTCCGCCAAGCGTCAAGCCAATACGACCATCCTGAGGAATACGGCGCTCTGCGATGTCTAGCCGCGCCATCACCTTAATACGGCTCACAACCACAGGCGCAACATTGGCTGGCAAGCGAAGCCGTTCTTGCAAGACGCCATCGGCGCGCATGCGAATAACCAAGCCCGTTTCATATGGCTCGATATGAATATCGGATACGCCCTGCCGAACAGCCTCAGCGATGATGCCGTTGATCAACCGGATGACAGGCGCGTCGTCTGCGCTGTCGAGCAAATCGTCCGCACTCGGTAGCATGTCGGATAATAAATCGCCGTCATTGTTCCCGATAGACCCCGCCATCGCAGCAGCGCTACCGTCCATGGCGTAATGGTCGGACAAATATCGGTCAAATGTTTGGTTATCCGACATTTCAACATCGAAAGGCATTGCCAAAAATCGGCGCACCTCAAGCAGCATGATTGGATCAGCGCCCTCGCGCATCGCTACCACCAAACGGTCGTTGCTTTCGTGGCGTATTACCAGACCGTGCGTTTTGGCAAAGGCATAAGGCAGATCAAGCAATGGCTTAATTTGCGCTGCAGTCAGCTGCCCTGCGGGCTCGGCATTCGCCAATATATCGTGTTCAGGTGTTACCCCCTGGCGTATCACGACTGTCCATCTCCGCTGGTTGCCGAAACAGAGCTTGGGGGCACCTCTGTCGGTTGAAGCGGACCACTTGCGGGTGGCCGCGTCAGATTACCATCTGCCCCGATCATGATGTCATTTACGCGCGCACTGGGCTCTGCTGGCGGGGTCGCGCCCATATAATCACGCAACAGTTCGTCAATGCTTGGTTCCATATCGGGGTTACGGACCCGCTGCATGTCGCGCACATAGTCATAGCGCCGTGCCGTTAAGCGGTCGCCATCTTCCCGACTGCGTAAAATTGTCGGCCGAATAAAGACCATCAGATTGGTTTTGCTGCGGCTGCGGCTGCGCGATTTGAACAACTCACCAAGAAGGGGAATGTCGCTCAGTAATGGAATACGCTCTATAGTGCGCCGCTCATCATCATTCAGCAAACCGCCAATGGCCAACAACTGACCATCGCCAACAGTCAACGTAGTTTCAAATTCGCGTTTATTAAGGATGAGGTCGCTTGAGCGGGAAGAAACCGGTCCCGCGACGCTAGACACCTCTTGCTTAAGGAACAGCTTTACGTCGCCCTGCGCATTAACCTGCGGCGTTACTTCAAGCTTAATGCCCACCTCTTGCCGTTGCACAGTTCGGAACGCATTTTCGAAGTTCGCTGACAATTGTTCGCCGGTGCTAACGGGCACTTCTTGACCAACAAGGAACTTTGCCTTTTGATTGTTCAGCGTCACGATGTGCGGCGTTGCCAACAGGTTGGATTCTGTGTCCGCTGCAATAGCGTTGATGATGGTGCCAAAAACAGCATTTTTGCCCACATCAAGCGCAAAACCACCGAAACCGCCGGTAGCGCTCAATATTGAGGCGGCCGCTGCTTGTTGCAATCCATCGCCCAAAGCGCTGTTGGTTGCTGTGGTGGTTGTATTCCCATTTACAGTCGTCGTTGTGCGCGACAGTTGCTCGGCACCGACGGCACCCGCAATGGTCAAGATGTTGGGCGTTGCATTGGTATAATTGGTTGCCGCAAATGGCGCGTCTTTGCCGCCCACAAGGAATTGAACGCCAAGCTTTTTCGCGGCTTCATTGCCGATTTCAACAACGATAGCTTCTACCAAAACCTGTTCAGGCCGAGTATCAAGCTGGCGTATAAGTTCACCCAAAGTGCGCTGCACCTCTGGATTGGCAGCAACGATCAGGGCGTTTGTGCCTTCATAGCGTGTCACGACTACGGGTCCGCGCCCGCCAATGCCGTTTACGCCCGAACCAGAGGCTGATGCAATTACAGGTGCAGATACCGGCGCCGGCGTACCGCCACTGGTTGCCGCAGCAACTGGAGGTAGATCACCGGACTGCGGATTGCCGCTCTGACCACCGATGAGCGACTGAACTGTTTGCAATAATGTTTCGGCATTCGCAAATTCAAGTCGGTACACACGAATTTCGGCGCCGGATTGCGCGCGGGCATCCAGTTGCTTTGCCATTGCGGCAAAGCGGGAAACCGAGGTTGGGTCTCCGCGCAAAGCGATAGCGTTGCTGCTATCAACCGCAGCAATCGAGACGGGTGATCGTCCACCCTCCCCGCCACCTTGACCAGCTAACCCTTGCAACGCAGTTGCAATTTCACGCGCGCCAGCATTGTCCAGCGCCACAATCTGCGTCGCTGCACTGTCTCGGTCAATTTGGCGGATCAGGTCACGTATACGACGGATATTGTCGGCATAATCGGCAACAACAAGGCTATTGGCGCTACGGTTTGCTGTAAGCGAGCCTTCTCGGCTGATAAGTGGACGAAGCGTTTCTACCGCGCTCGTAGCGTCAATTGAGCGCAACCGGAAAACTTCGGTCACAAATTGGCTGGCGGTAGCGGCTTGGCTGCCGATCCGGCTTGGTTGCGTGGCTGCTCCATCGGATGGTTGAATGCGGTAGCCCCCCCCACGCATGGGAATAGCAACCAATCCATTTGCGCGCAGCGTCGACAAAAATACTTCAAAATATTCGGAACGCGACAGCGGGCGGTCGGTGACGACAGAAACTTTCCCGTTTACACGTCCGTCAACGATGAATGTTTGCCCTGTTACGCGCGCAGCATCCTGCACAAAGGCGCGGATGTCGGCGTCGCGAACATTCAAAGTCTGCTGCGCAGACAATGGAGCGGAAAGGATAAGCGTGCTGCATACCAGCAATGAGGTAAATTTACGGATCACTATTGTTCCAAATTTAGAGCTATCGGGACCTTCGAACCGCCACGTTCGACTTCAAAACTTAAGCGGGCACCTGGCCGTAATTGCGCGGCAATGTCTGCCGCCGAAGAGATGGGACGTCCGTTGACCCCGACAACAACATCGCCCGAAAGAAAACCTGCGAGGCGCAACATCGTCCCGTCATCTCGCGCTTGCAAAACAAGGCCAGTGACACGGCCGCCTTCGTTGCGCGGCGCAAAGCCAATAGCTTTCTGAAGCGTCTCAGCATTCAATCCGCCATCTTTAACGGGCGCAGATGGGGCTTGCGAGGGTGCGCCGGACGGCTTCACGGTTTCAGCGGGGACCGATTGGTCAAGATACAGGGACTCTTTAACACCACCGCGCGACAAAACAACATGGTCAAAAGCAACGGTATCCAGCGTTACACCTGGAGCAACTTCCTCTCCCACCGCGTAGCTATTTTGAACGCCATCTTCACCAGCAATGATGGCCGACCCGCCGCCGGAACTCTCGTTCGTCCGCACGCCGAATAAGACCAAACTTAACGATGTCACATTCTGGGACGTCGCAGCAGAAGCATCTATGCGGTAAAAAGGGTCGAAACCGGAAAAAAGCGCAACCCGCGCAGATGGCGGAACAAGATACACGGCCGGCGCACCCCATTGCGATGTTGGACCCACAGGCGTTACCGATACCCAAAGCAAGCGCGCAGTTTGAACAGCACATAAAGCAGCCAGCAAGACGATAAGCGCCGCACCAACTGGCAATGACGTCAGCCGGCGTGATTGCGCTTTCACCCTTTCAGCTAACGATATTGCCACAAAGTCTCCTGCGCGAATCCAACGATAAACGCGGACTAAGCCGCCGTTATGACGTAAAAGTGAAGCTAATAAGACACATTCATGACTAATAACGCATGATACGCGGGAAGGCAAAAAATTACGGCGGCATGCTTATGAACATGCCGCCGCAAGTGTGGGGGAAGAGGTTTGACTTA
>Ga0114973_10002325_pt1 | contig 13856 bp, 11 predicted proteins | sample M_140807_MF_Meta_FD_87025 | JGI IMG/M metagenome (GOLD analysis project Ga0114973, IMG submission 87025) | Freshwater microbial communities from Lake Montjoie, Canada to study carbon cycling - M_140807_MF_MetaG | ecosystem: Environmental > Aquatic > Freshwater > Lake | place: Lake Montjoie... | reverse complement strand
GGGCAAATAACCAACGCTATCGTGTATTCTTTACAGGTATTGGTGGCATTACTTTTCAGACAGAACCTAATTCAGATTATTTCAGTAATTATTGGCTTACAGCAATTTTAATTGATCCAAAGAAGACAGGAGGTATTACAAGAGAGGAAGTTAGATTAGCATTAGATTCTGTGAATATAGAATCTCGCCCCTTATGGAAACCTATGCATATGCAATCTGTTTATGAAGGCTCTCAATTTTTCGGATCTGGAGTATGTGAGCAATTATTTGAACAAGGGTTATGCTTGCCAAGTGGCTCTAATCTTACTAAAGAAGAGTTTGAAAGAATTTTTGAAGCATTATCTAAGATATTTAAAAATTAGAAATATTTTGTACAAGGCCATTATTAAACCCATTTTAGACTTTATAGGGGCATTGTTTTTGCTGGTTATTTTGTCACCACTAATTTTTGTGACAATGGCTTTGTTGGCAATTTCAAATAAGGGGAAAATATTCTTTTTGCAATTAAGGCCTGGTTTGCATGACAAACCTTTTAAAATAATTAAATTCAAAACTATGAGGGATGCTTTTGACAAAGAAGGCAATCCTTTGCCAGATGAATTTAGACTTACTAAGGTTGGTGGCATAGTTAGATCGGCATCATTAGATGAGCTTCTACAATTGATAAATGTATTAAAAGGAGACATGAGTTTAGTGGGTCCAAGACCATTGTTAATGCAGTACCTCTCAAGATATAGTCCAGAACAAGCTAAGAGACATAACGTTAAACCTGGTATTACAGGATGGGCTCAAGTAAATGGCCGTAATGCAATTAGTTGGGAACAGAAGTTTAAGCTAGATGTTGAGTATGTTGATAAACAATCTTTGTTATTAGATATTAAAATACTTTGGATGACTTTTATTAATGTTATACAAAGAAAAGGCATCAGTTCAGACGGCCATGTAACCATGGAAGAGTTTAAAGGCTAATTTATACTGTTACGATTTAATAAATCCAACCTAAAGTCTATCTAATTCGAATTTTCGTTGATCCTAAATTTAAAGTACTATGGAGAAAATCCAGAATTGAGACTTTAATACTCCCATTTACTATATGCACACTTTATAAAGTATAATAATATATTCTTGTTTCTCAAATTGTAACTTGGCTCTATACTAATGATATGATAGGCCGTTGTTATATGTATAATTTTTCACTTGGCACGATTAATTCTTTTGAATCTCCCACTTAGCAAGACTATTGCATCTGCAATAACTATTGTGCTTAGTGGCTTTATGTATTCGTAAATAAGAAAATGCCTTGTCTTGAAATAGCTTTAAAACAAACTATTCAATCATGAGCCAGTCTTTTACTGCATCAAATGAAGCAGGCAACTGAACCGATATTTTTTCTTTACTAAATAATGGTTGTACTTGAGATGGCATAGTTAGTGCATGACCAATAGACGCTTCAACAATTTCAGGAAACTTAACTGGATGAGCCGTTTCTAAAATAAACCCAGCCTGTAATGGGTGCGTCATTAAATAATTTTGAAGGGCTTTATAAGCTACGGCGCCATGCGGATCTAAAATGTATCCTGTTTGCGCATACACATCTTGTATTGTTTTTGCAGTGATAGCATCAGAAATCGTATCACCAGAAACAACTTGTTGTATGCCTTCCAATGAATGCGAAAAAAGTTCCATGATTCTAACAAAATTACTTGGATCACCAACATCCATAGCATTGGAAATTGTTGGCTGTGCTTTTACTGAAGCATAGTTTCCCGTTGCAAGGTATTGAGGTACTACATTATTGATATTACAAGCAGCAATAAAATGTCCGAGCGGTAATCCCGTTTTCTTTGCTAATAATCCGGCACAAATATTTCCAAAATTACCACTTGGTACCGATATAACGGGTGGCTTAGTACTATTTGCATGCTTGAGCCACTCCTGATATGCAATAAAATAATATAGTTGTTGAGGAAGCCACCTTGCTACATTGATAGAATTAGCAGAAGTTAAAAATAATTTTTGCTGTAAATCTGGATCCATAAGTGCCGCCTTTACAATGGCCTGGCAATCATCAAAACTACCCTCTATTTCAAGCGCTGTAATGTTGTTACCACAAGTAGTAAGTTGCAACTCTTGCACTGGACTCACTTTTCCAGAAGGATATAAAATAACGACTTCTACGCCAGGCACCCCTAAAAACCCATTTGCCACTGCGCCTCCCGTATCTCCTGAAGTAGCAACTAGCACTGTTATTGTAGAATCCAAGCTTTTAGAAAAATAACCCAAACATCTACTCATAAAACGCGCACCTACATCTTTAAACGCAAGCGTGGGTCCATGAAATAATTCTAAAGAAGCAATATTAGACAGAAGGGGTACAAGTGGAATATCAAAATTAAGTGTTTCATATACAATCGTTTGCAAGACACTATCCGGAATTGTATCGCCAACATATGGCTTCATAACTTTAAAAGCTATTTCATTTTTTGAAATACTCGAAAGGCTTTGTATAAATTCACGTGATAAAACAGGAAGCGTTTCAGGAAAATACAATCCTTTATCTGGAGCTTGACCCAGTATGGTAGCCGTTTTAAAATCGACGGCAGGGGCATTTTTTGCTAAACTAAAATACTGCATATTAAAAAGATAAAGAATCTACTTCTTTGATTCCTGTGTTATTAATATTGGTTACATAGGTATGGTGTGAAAGGGCTAAATTTTCACACACTTTTTTCATGGCTTGTTCAACGGCAAGCGCTGTTGCTTCAGATTCACTGAGCATAAAAATGGAAGGTCCCGATCCTGAAATACCACCACCAAGTGCACCAGCTGCAAGGCTTTCAGACTTAATAGCATCAAAACCAGGAATCAAAATACTACGTACCGGCTCAACCAAAACATCTTCTAATGAACGGCCAATTAATGCATAATCTTTTTGTAAAAGTCCAGCCACAAGGCCCGCTACATTTCCAAATTGTTTAATCGCATCTTTTAAATAAATCTGCTGCTTTAAAATACTTCGAGCATCAGAAGTACGCACTTCAATTTGAGGGTGCACAATGGTTACATATAAATCTGGCGGCGTTAATGCAATAATATCTAAGGGAAAAATTGAGCGAATCAGTGTTACGCCTCCATAAATACATGGTGCAATATTATCGGCATGTTTTACGCCTGAAGCTAATTTTTCACCATTCATGGCAAAGCGAACAAGGTCTACTTTATCAAAATGATGATTTAATAAAATATTAGCAACAACAACAGCTCCAGCAGCACTAGCAGCACTAGAACCTACACCGCTTCCAGGTTTTATATTTTTTTTAATGGTAAGTTCTATTCCAATACCGGGCTCACATTCTTCTAGCATGGCTAAGAGTGCTGCGCCCGCAACATTTTGCGCTGGGTTGGTTGGTAAATTGTAGTGATCGGCATTAACAATGGTAACACCAGGTGTTGATGTAAACCTAGCCTGCATTTCATCGTAAGGAGCCGCTACTGCAAAACCTAGTACATCAAATCCACAAACCATATTGGCAACAGTTGCAGGCGCATGAACACGAACTATTTTATTTAAATCCATAATATAATTTTTATACCCTAGCGGTTCTTATTAAATCTGCAAAAATACCAGAGGCTGTCACTTCTGCGCCAGCACCAGCACCTTTTACTACAAGAGGTTGATCAGGATAACGCACAGAATAAAATAAAACCAGATTATCCTTGCCGTATAGATGATAAAATTCTGAAGTGGGGGCAATATGTTGCAGTCCTACTTTTGCTTTTCCATTTTCATAAGATGCAACAAATTTTAATTTGCAATTAACGGCCGCTGCTGCGTCATACAAGTTTTTAAAATGCACTTCTTGCACGAGCATTTCATTATAAAAGTCTTCTACCGAACCTTCAAAACAAGACATCGGCAAAAAATATTCATTGGCAATGTCATCCATCTCTATCACTTTGCCAGACTCTCTAGCTAAAATCATAATTTTACGCATCACATCGGTACCACCTAAATCTAAGCGAGGATCTGGCTCAGTGTAACCTTCTATTTGCGCCTGTCTTACTACATCAGCAAAAGGTTTTGTGCCGTCATAATTATTAAATACAAAATTTAACGTGCCTGATAATACCGCTTCAATTTTAGTAATTTGATCACCACTACGTAACAAATCATTGAGGGTGCCAATCACTGGTAAACCCGCTCCCACATTGGTTTCAAACAAAAAAGAAGTATTGTATAACCGAGCTAAACTTTTAAGCTTTACATAGCTTGCATAATCTGAAGAACATGCTATTTTATTACAAGCTACTACCGCAATACTTTTTTCTAGTAAACTAGCATAAACCATTGCAACATCTTTATTTGCTGTTACGTCAACAAAAACACTATTGCGCAGGTTTTTTTCACGTATCGCTTGCACATATGCATCTAGCCCATGTAGTGGTGCATTTGCCAAACTTTCTTTCCAATTGGTAAGATCAATACCTTCTTCTTGAATTAAAAACTGTTTACTATTGGCTAGGCCTACAATATGAATTTGCAATCGTAAATTTTCTTGTAAGTAATTAAACTGCTGTGCAATTTGAGCAACCAATTTGCCGCCCACATTACCAACACCAGCTATAAAAACGTTGAGTTGCTTATACGTTGTTTCAAAAAATGTTTCATGTAATACGTTAACTGCTTTTTTTACGTCGCGTTCACTTAAGACAGCAGTAATATTTTTTTCGGAAGAGCCCTGTGCAATAGCACGCACGTTAATGCCGTTACTACCAAACGTACCAAACATTTTACCACTAACGCCTGGATGGCTTTTCATATTTTCACCCACTACAGCTACCACAGATAATCCAGTTTCTACAGCCAGCGGATCTAAATAACCATTTATAATTTCAGTTGCAAATGTGGCATCAATAAGTGATTTTGCCACCGCAGCATCCGCTTCTTTAATACCTACACAAATGGAATGCTCCGATGAACTTTGGGTTATCAATATCACATTAATTTGAGCTGTTGCAAGTGTTTCAAACAACCTTTTAGAAAAACCTGGGATGCCTACCATACCATTTCCTTCTAAACTCAAAAGTGCTATTTGACTAATACTAGAAATGCCACGTATAAAATCCGGAGATGGAGCCGATTCATTTTCAATTAAAGTCCCCTTTGCTGTTTGATCAAAGGTATTTTTGATACGTACTGGAATACCCGCTAGCATAACTGGTAAAATAGTTGGCGGATAAATGACTTTAGCACCAAAATGGGAAAGCTCCATTGCTTCTTGATAAGATATATACTCAATAGGTTTTGCATGACTAGCAATACGCGGATCAGCAGTCATCATGCCTGAAACATCAGTCCAAATTTCTAGTGCTGACGCCTTAACTGCTGCTGCAAACAATGCTGCTGTATAATCGGAACCGCCTCTGCCAAGTGTTGTTGTTTGACCAAGTTCGTTGGCTGCAATGAATCCTGGAACAATAAATAATTTTGTATCCGAATCAGCAACTGCATCACTACTATGCTGATAGGTTGCATTAAAGTTTACGGCAGCATTGGTAAAATTAGAATTGGTAAGAATAATTTGTTTGGGGTCTAAAAGTTTTGATGCAATAGGTAAAAAAGAAAATTTAGCTGCTACTAGTAAAGAAGATAATACCTCACCATAACTAACAAGCGTATCTTGTGTTCTTGCAGATATTTCATTAAGTAGGTATACGCCTTCTAGCAAACCTTCAAGCTCGTTAAACTTTTGTTTTACAACGCTTAGTGTTGCACTTTGCTCATGAATAGGAAGTAGTTTACGAGCCGTATCCAAATGATAGGTTTCTAATTCCTTTAATAAAATTTTGTATACTTCGTTATGAGTTGCGGCTTTTGTACTAATTTCTAATAGTTTATCTGTAACACCCTTCATCGCAGAAATTACAACTACCAAACGGTCTTGCGAAAGCTTTTCTGAAACTATGGATATCAGCAACTCTATTGCAGCAGCATCTGCTACCGAACTACCACCAAATTTTAAAACTTGCATATATAGATTTTATGAAAATAAAAATAACATGTCGCTTAAATTAAAAACAGCTAGTAAAGCCCAAGATTTTATATAGCAAATTTTAACAATTACAGGGTAATCGTAGTTGTGATTAATAATAGCAATTACAGAAACAATAGACAAAGCTGTTGCGAAAGTTGTGGGGTTTATATGTAATTGCTTTAGTTGCATTGATTGCACAAGATAAGAAAATATTTAGATTAAATAACCGAATAAATTATCATTTTTATTGAGCTCTGTATAATTAGTACTAACCGCTTCATTTGACTAACTAATATTCGTAATTTTTACAAATGATTATTAACTTTTAAAAGTGCAAAAAAGTGACAATTGTGAGTTAGCTGAGTTCAACTTATAATTACTAATTTCTTAAATTTTCAATATATAGCTCTGTTATTTTGATAAACTTTTTAATCGTTTCTTCATCTCCAAGTTTAATAAAATTCTCAATATTTTCGACAGTACTTGCAGGTAATAAATAATCATTCATTTTAAGTACATCTGCAGTAACACGATGTAATTTTATTAATACATCAATAGCTTTATTCATTAATTCCTTATCCATTTCTAAATATTTATATTAAAGATAATTTTTTTTTTCATTTACTCTAATGATTATTTTCTACTTTACGGATGAAACCATGTATTGGCTAATTTGCACCAGAATATCTAATATATACTAGCTTTTGAGCCTTTCCTGCTTTATATATAGCTAATCCTCTTAAATTTTGGAATTTAAATCCAGGACCAATCAGTCCTGGATTTTTTGTTTAAATCAAGTTTTCATCTGACATGCTAACATATGTATCAAACGGGGTAATTATTAAATGGTCTAATAATCTGATTTCAAGTAACTGACCAATTTCTTTTATACGATTAGTTATTAACTTGTCTTGAGTCGATAGATTTATGTTACCACTTGGGTGATTATGGCAAACAATGATGCCGGTTGCAAGAGATTTTAATGCAGTGCCAAACAGGATACGTGTATCAACAAGTGTATTGGTGATTCCGCCATCTGAAAGCTTATGTATGCCTAAAACTCGGTTAGCTTGATTTAGATACATCGCAACAAATTGCTCTTTAATCGATATAGTGTCTATATCAAAATACCCCTTAAATAAAAGATAAGCCTCATAAGAAGTTTGTACAACAGGCTTCTCTCCAATTGCTGGTCTGTATACCAGTTCAATTTCTGAAACACATTCTTTTTTCATAATATTTTATATTAATTGATTGAATTATTACTAATTACTAGCTCTCTTTTCTTCTTTTCAAAATCTGGTTTAAGTGATTCATTAAATTGTGGGACTTCTTTGAAAAGTGTAATTAGCTCAGAAATGGTTTTGCAGTTATTAATCTTGCTACTTACTTCTGATACAGAAATTTCCTTTCCTTCATTACACCAATTTAATAAGGCTTTACCAGTTTCAACTCCAATAATATGTTCCGGTTTGCCAAAGAAGACCCCAGTTCTATCTTTAGAGGAAGCGGCATTGTTTTTCATGTTTAGATCAAATACAACCGTAAATTCGTAATCTAAACCATCTCTTTGAACAGCTTTAAGGCCCACCTTTTCAGGAACTAATTTCCCATTACGTTCATTTATGACATAATCTTGCTTTGTCCTAATTGTTGTAATAATGTGCGCTTTAGAGCTAAGCATAGCTTGCATAAATGATTTATGCCTAAGTCCTACCTTTTGCCAATTCGTAAAACTATTCCCTGTCAATGAGGCGTGTGTCTCAAAAATATGTTCCCATTCATGTGTGATGGAATCAAGGATAATTACTTGTATACCTGATTGTTCACAAAGCTGGATTGCTTTAATGTAGCTTTCAGGCGTAAATGGCGCCTCTAGTTGTATGACACACTAACTCAATTTCACGCTAATTCACCGTGGATCACTCTTAATCATCATTAAAGTTAAATTTTCCCTCAAAAAATGAAATTTAAAGGCGTTTGAACATGATTTTAAACGATTTAAACTGTGCGTCAACAGGTGCATATCTAATTAATGCTTTAAGCATCCAATGGGTACCACCCATATTCCATCTTTGCGTTGGTATGCATTTTGTCCTCCAGTTAGAATCATCAAAAAAGCGGCCTTTCCCATTTTTTCTTCATTGACTTTTTCTTTAAGGGACAATAAATTTTTGGCAGCCTCCTCAATTTGTTTGTTTCCTAGTTTTACTTCAACAGCAGCCCAACGTCCATCATGGAGTCGAATAATTAAATCGGCTTCTAATCCATTTTTATCTCGATAATGAAATACATCTCCATCATTTGCTTGTGCATAAATTCGTATATCACGTGTGCACAATGATTCAAATAAAAATCCAAAATAGGAGAAGTCATTTAAAATACCCTCTGGGTTTATACGCATAACAGCTGTTGCGATTGAAGGGTCTACAAAATGCCTTTTTTTAGTAGTTCTAATGGCTGTCTTTGAACGTAATGATGGCGCCCATGCTTGTAGGTCTTCCACCACAAAAATTCTTCGTAGTGCATTGATATAGGAACTAATTGTTTTATCTGAGATACTTATGTCAGTTGCTTCAATATCTTCTTTTATTGTTTGATAACTAGCAGTAGTAGCAATATTGCGCGCTAATGAACGAAGTAATAATCGCACTCTTTCTGGATTTTTTTCTATACCATCCACCCGAGATACATCCTGATTAATTATAGCTTCAACATAATCCATTGCCATCCGTAAACTAGGTAATCCTTTAAGATCAATACTTGCTGGCCATCCACCTCGGCATAAAACATAGGCAATTTTTTCAATTGTTAATTCTGATATTGCTCCATCTTCTACCTGATTCCCTTCAAATAATGCACGTAATGAAATTTGACCGCTTGACTCTTTGGATTCATACAAGCTCATTGGTCGCATCTTTAATCGAGCTATACGACCTGTTCCAGTATGGGCTGTTTCATTTAAGGGAGGCACTGCAGAGCCTGTTAAAATAAACTGCCCTCTTGCTGATCTTTGATCTACTTCAAATCTAACAGCATCCCATAAAATTGGAGCTACCTGCCATTCATCTATTAGCCTTGGTGTTGCACCTTTAAGAAGTAAAGAAGGTTTTGTATCCGCCATTGCATGATAGGAACTGGCATTGTCTGGGTCTTGCATAAATACCATACTTTCAGCAGCATTACTTGCAGTGCTCGTTTTCCCACACCATTTGGCACCTTCTATGAGTACTGCACCCGATGATTGGAGTGCTAGCTTTAATTCTGCGTCACATAGCCTCGGTAAATATGGCTTTTTACTCATTTTTGCTACTTTTATTAAGTAAATGTAAGCATAATTACCGATTTTGGCGCTGTTTTACTTCCGACTTTGGCATAATTATTTTAATATGATCTACATTTTTCTATTGCTCATAAAGTCCGGAACGGAGCAAATATTCACTATTTTTGCCCTACCCCCATAAACACCCTATCACTCAATACTTTAAATACCACACCCTGGCACATGTAACTAAAATATTTGTTTTGATAGCGCTTGGGTTTATAGCTAATAGGGTTGCAGCGCAGCCTTTGTCATTTACAATTAACAACAAATACCAATCTGCAAAAGAAACACAGTTTATTACGGGTAAAGATTCTACCGCTTCTATGGTTATACAAAGTGGTGAGGCGGTGGCGCAAAAAAGTATAGTATTACCTATTACCCTTACCACCCAGTACAACAGCCACCACCCATATGGTTACAACGACGGTTCTTTTATACCGGCCAGCGGTTTACAAACCCAGCTTAGTTTTGGTTTAGCGTTAAAAGTGGGGCCTGTGCAGTTAAACATTCAACCTGAGCTTATACATGCGGCAAACCCTACTTATACTACAAATGGCAGTTACGGCTACAGTAGTGGTAAACCATATACTAAACTATTTGGTGGGCAGTCTACCCTAAGTGTAAGTGCAAGTGCTTTTAGTGTAGGTGTTTCTACTGCTAATAAATGGTGGGGGCCCGGTACTTCCAGTGCGCTTATCATGTCTAACAACGCACCAGGTTTTGCCAATGTATTTATTAAAACAAATAGGCCTGCAAAAACACCCATTGGTAATTTTGAATTTGAACTAATAGGTGGCCGTTTAGAAACTGATAGCCTACTCCCTTACGAAAATTTTCATTTACGCGCCAGCCCTAATTTACGAAACAGTTGGCGTTATGTGAATGCCTATATACTAAGCTACAACCCCAAATGGCTAAAAGGTATTTATGTAGGTTTAATAAGATCATTGCAGCGTTACGGACCCGATGTTACAAAGGGTGCTGGTAATTTTTCAAGTAAATACCTACCCATTGTTACTAAAACTTTTCAGAAAAAAAATGACTGGGGAGACGACACCTTAAATACAGACCAAATAGCTAGTTTTTTTGTGCGCATGGTGTTTCCAAAATCTAAATCGGAACTATACGCCGAGTATGGTTACAACGATTATGGCGAAAGTACCCGCGATTATTTAATGGCACCTACGCATTCTGCAGCGCATATTGTAGGGTTTAAAAAAATAGTAAGCCTACCTAAAAATAAATACCTAAACCTAGGTATTGAGTTTACACAACTAAGTCAATCACCAGATGCCATACTACGTAGCGCTGGTAATTGGTACGTGCATGGTCAGGTGGCACAGGGATATACCAACTACAATCAAATAATGGGGGCTGGTGCTGGTTTTGGGGCCAATAAACAAATGGTAATGGGTACATTAATAGATGGCGTTAACAGGCTCGGCATTTTTATAGAAAAAACAAACAGAGATCCAGAATACCGTTCTATTTTTTGGACAGATATGGCCTATGGTATTGCACCGCAGTATACTTTTAACAATCTTACCCTTGCGGCACAGTTTGTTTTTATTGCAAGTAAAAATTACATGTGGGAAAAAGAAAACAACACATCTAATTTTCATGCAAAACTTTCTATTACTTATCCCATTACTAACATAAAAAATAAATAAATGAAACAGCGTCTTTTATTTATTTGTTTTTGCATGAGCCTACAATTTGCTATGGCGCAAACTGCGTCTATGTTATCGGATGGTGTATCTGATTATATACGAAGAGCACAATTAACGGGTCAGTTAGATAGGTCTAACAGCCTACTCATTAATAGTTTTGCGCAAAATTTAACGCACTTAGATAGTTTACTACAATTCAACAAGCCGGTCATTACCAAAAACAAAAACCACTTTTTACAAATACGTTTTTTACCGATTGCCCGCACCGCACAATTTAATAGTGATTTACCCCACGGGTACAATGATGGTGCCATGATACCCGCTGCAGGTATGGAGTGGGTATTAAGTGGCGGTATCCAAATTAAAATGGGTGGTTTAGAAATCCAGTACAAGCCAGCATTTATTACAGCACAAAACAAGGAGTTTGAAACTTTTCCTACCGAGCATTACCCTGTTTATTGGAAAACCTATTACCGCTGGCTTAATACCATTGACAATCCAGAAAATTTTGGTTGGGATAAGTACAAAAAAATACGACCAGACCAGTCTGCAATTAAATACAGCTATAAAAAATTAACCCTAAGTTACGGTACCGAAAACCGCTGGTGGGGTCCTGGGCGTTACAACGCACTTATATTAAGTAACAATGCAGCTGGTTTTGAGCATGCTGCATTAACAACCAATGCACCCATTCAAACAAAGCTAGGCAACCTAGAATTTCAGGCTATTGCGGGGATACTTCAAAATTCAAATACCATACCTCCTGATCATTACAGATATGATCAGGGCGTTTTATTGTACAAGCCCAAGCCACAACAAAACAGGTATATACGCGCTGCCACAATTAGTTTTAACCCGGTATTTGCGCCCGGTTTATTTGTGGGGGCTACCACAGTGGGTTACGGTTACAACAATGGCACTAGCACCACCATGGGCTCTTTATTTGCGCGTTATGTAATGCCAAAAGATAGGGCAGAAGTATACATAGAGTTTGGCCGTAACGATAAAGCACCTACGCCACTTAATATTATTACCGAAAATAATTACCCACGTGCCTATGTGGCCGGTTTTAGAAAATTAGTACCTATCAATAATAAAACAAAATTTATTGAGCTAGCCGCCGAGCTTACACAACTGCAACTACCAACAGCGTCTTTAACTTTTGAAGGTAACAGTTGGTACACTAGTAAAACAGTGCCACACGGTTATACCAATGAGGGTCAAATACTCGGTGCACATATTGGTCCGGGCAGTAATAGCCAATTAATAGCTATTGGTTATGTAAATGGATTTACAAAAATAGGCGTAGAGTTTGAGCGCCTCTTGCACAACAACGATTTTTATTACAATGCTTTTATAGCTACAAATGATCCTACCAGACACTGGGTAGATGTATCTACAACACTGGTTGGTAATTATGCCTATAAAAAAATAATGGTATCGGGTAGGGCCGCTTTTGTAAGGTCACTCAATTACCAGTGGTATATACTTGAAGGGCTAGGCTATTATAAAAATGGATACGACCGTTTTAATTTTAGCGCCACTTTTTCTATAGCTTACCGGCTTTAATAAATAAATAAAGTGCTGTTATAAATGTAGTAACAACGGTACCTGCAATAAGCGCCAACAACCAACTTACTTCATTTTTTTTAAGGGGCATTTCGGGGGTATCTACAACTTGTATTGTGGGTGTTTCTTGTAAGAGGGCTGTTTTGCTAGCTTCTAAATTTTTAGTGAGCTCACCAAAAATTGCAGCCTGCACCATTTTATCTCTCCCCGTAACTTCTGCCTGCATTTCACCACCTTGTGCATAGGCCGGATTGGCATCCAATAATTCTCTATTGGCACTAATAGCTGTATATGTTTTATTATTTAAGACTGCTTTAATGCTATCTACCCTTTGTTGCAAACGCTCTACATTACCCCTCACTCTTTTTGTTTTGGTATCAATATAAAAACCGGTAGTTACCATAAGTAAACGTTGACAAAGAAGTTGACTTAGTTGTTCGTCTCTGGTAGTTATTTGTAAAGAAAATAAACTTAGTTTTTTATCAGGCTTTGCAATAGACAATTCCTTTTCGGTAATGCGTTTTAAAATAACATGTAATAAACTATCCTCTAGCCTTGTAAACACACCATTTTTGCTGCTAAAATTTACTACACGGCCAACCTCTTTGCTACTGGCCCATTTGCTGGTATAACCGTAGGCACCCGCATAAGCATCTGCAAGCGTGATACTGCCACTGCTATCATAATTAGTTAGTAGTGCCTTTTTTAAAAGCGATTGGCTTTTTAAAAGTTCAAGTACGTTATCGCCTTGTAATATACCAGACCCACCCGATAAGCCTCCTAAATCTATTCCAAATTGTCCGGCAAGTGCAGAAGCAATACCACCGCCACTGCTTTTATTGTCTTCTACCACAAAAGTGGTAGCTGCCGTATACGTATCTTTTTTAAGGATAGAATAACTCACGCCCAATAACCCACCTACTGCGCCCATCACAAATAAAAATTTCCAATTGGACCATAAAAATGAAAGCCTTGCCTTTATACTTGTAATTAGGCTAGACACATAATAAGGAGATTCTTCTTGTAAATCTGATGGCTGCATATAATAAATTATTTACGAAGTACACTTATTAAACTAATGATAGCAGATAATGAACCGGTAATAGCCGACAGTTCAATAATGGATAATCCTTTTTTACCCGTATCCGTTTTTTCTGGAACTATTATTTTGCTGCCAGGATATATTTTAGGGTAGGTTCTAAAAAATAAAAAATGGTTTATTTTTTTATGAATACCGCTGCTGTATTGTACATAAGC
>Ga0114973_10002320_pt1 | contig 13876 bp, 7 predicted proteins | sample M_140807_MF_Meta_FD_87025 | JGI IMG/M metagenome (GOLD analysis project Ga0114973, IMG submission 87025) | Freshwater microbial communities from Lake Montjoie, Canada to study carbon cycling - M_140807_MF_MetaG | ecosystem: Environmental > Aquatic > Freshwater > Lake | place: Lake Montjoie... | reverse complement strand
TGAGATGCAGCTACGTCGCGATACGAACGGCGTCGCGGCGATCTTCATCGTGGCGAGCGCCCCAGACCCGAGCGGTACACCAGCGGAGGACGGCACACTGCCACTCAGGACGATCTTTGCGTCGGTGCTCGCAGAGGGCGACGTTGCAACGGCGCCTGGCGCCGGCTTTAGCGTCTACCTCCGTGAGGTCACCTCGTATACGGGGATCATCGCGCGACGTGATCCTGTCTCACTCCTCATCTGGATCGCTGCAGCACTGATCATGGGCGGCCTCATGCTGACGCTGCGCCGACCACGCGCACGACTCTGGCTGCAGATCCGCCCCGGCAGTAGAGCAGTGCCGATCGTGCTCCTTACGGAACGCGGCGCCGACCCAGCCCACTATGGCGCCATCATTCAACGCATCACACGTCGGCTGTCGGGAGAGGGGGCGTAATGGCATCACTGCGGGAGCTTGTACAAACGCTGCTCCCCAGCGCCGTGCCGCTCGCAAAGGTGCGCGACGAGTCAATGGCACGCAACGTTACCTGGGTGCGCGTGATGCGCATGCGACTGCCAGCATTTGACGGCATGGAGTCGGGCGATCTGGCACTGATTCCACTCACGCTCCTCACCGCAGCCGCTCCCGATGCGCAGGCGCGCGCTGACCTTGTGGAGTACCTCGCGGAGCATGGCAGCACCGGCATCTTGCTCCTCGGCGATGAGCAGCCGGGTGCAGCTGAAGCGAAGGCGCGAGCCGAACTTGCCCAAGCCGCCGAGCAGAACGGACTCCCATGTCTCGCCGTGCACGGCATGGAGTCGGCGCAGCTCGAGCGCAGCCTGATCGGTGCAGTGGTCAATCGTCGAGCCGAACTCGAGCGACAGGCGGTCGGGCTCGAACGGCAGATCGCAGCGCTCGCACTCGACGGCCAAGGACTTGAAGCACTCATCGGCGCACTGGCCGCATTCATCGGTCGTGCGGTGGCACTTGAGGCGCGCGGCGGCGTCTCGCTCGCAGTTGTTGCACCAGCGGGCCTCCCGTCCAGCGGTGCGGCGGCAAAGGCGGTCTCGCACTATCTCTCTAAGAGCCGACCAACCGGGCAGCGCATTCCACTCCCCGCCGTGCCAGGTGCACCAGAGGGGGAGCGCGAAGATGAGGGGCTTGAAGAGTCACCGCTTGGTGATGAGGGCTCGGAGCGACCAGGCTCAATCATCCTGCTCGGCGATGAGCCGGTCGGCGAGCGAGAGCGCATCGCTTGCGAACGCGTCGCACCACTCCTTGCCCTTGAAATCGTACGTGTTGCCGCCGAGCTTCCCGCCAACGCTGGTCGCGGCGAAGCGCGCACCCTGCCGGCCGAGGGGCCACCGTGGGTCGCTATCGCGGCACGCCAGCCGCGACCACACGAGACTGACGTTCCAGCGCTGCGACGTGAACTGCGCCTCCTCGCGAGCCCACGTCGCTTCATGTTGCGTGGGAGCAATGAGAGCCTCGAGGTGCGCATTGTTGCCGTTGCCGACGCGAGCGACCCCGGCGCCGCAGAGTCTGCACGTAAGGTCGCCAAGCGACTGAAGCGTCCGGTCGCGGTTTCGCGGCCATTTACCGAAGCATCGGCACGACCTGGGGCCGAAGCCGAGGCGCGCGCCGCTCTGGAGTCACTTGAGCGCCGCATCGGCGGTCGCGCCGGCAGTGGCGGCGAGCAGGTGGTGCGCGCCGAGCTGCTTCCTGCACATCAGCTGCTCGGCTCGGTCATGACCATCCCTGAAGGTCGACGACTCGCACTTGCACTGCTTGGGCCACTGCTCGTGGGTACCGCAGCCGCCCGTCGGCAGCGCATCGAAACCGTACGCGCCATCCTCGACGCTCCAGGTTCATCTGAAGCGAGCAGCTCACTGGGCGTGCATCGCAACACAACCGCATACCGACTCAAGCGTATTGAGGAGGTAACCGGTTGGGATCTCCGCGAGCCCGATCTGCGCCTCGCCCTCTCGCTCGCGCTGCGCATCCTCGATGCCGAGGGTGGCTTCGATGGGAGCCTCAGCGAGTAGATCTAGTCCTTTCAAGGTTCACAGGATCAGATCTCGCCTGGGCGGTAGAATCTCTATATGGAACGCAGAGCGGCATCTCGTATGACGCTCCGCCGCGCCATCGCGCTCGCAGGGGCCGCCCTCCTCTGCTTCTCTGGCGTGATGGGAGTGGCGGGCGCTAACCCGACCCCTGCGGCCGCCGCCACCTTTGTGCAGAAGCCCTGCACCGACTGGAAGAGCGAGATCTCACCCCCTGACACCATCCGGGTGCTGCGCACCAACTCTGGCGTCGTCGAGGAGATCCCCTTCAAGCTCTACGTCTACCGCACCCATGTGGCCGAGTTCTATACCGAGTACAAGGCGAGCCCCTATAGCGATGCCCTGCTCGGCGTTGGCGCGATTGCCATTAAGCAGAACGCCTGGTCGTGGACCATGAAGGCCAAAGATTGGTTCTATGCGTCCACACTAAGGAGTGCAACGTACGAACAATGGCTTAGAGATGATCTGGCCGATGATGGAAAAGTCAATGGGACCAAAGGACGAGCTGGATCAACAAACTCACAGAGAGCGACTGAAAACTTCAAGACTCTAGTCCCATTGCGCATTCGTTTTGGCGCGGATCTTCTTGATAATGGCATTGGCGGACTTGTGCGCGACTATGCAAAGGGGCATGTCACGGCACCGATCGCCGTCTATAACGAGAGTGGCGGAATCACTCCCGTCTCCAGCCTCCCCGCCGACACCCCACGCTCGTGTTTTGACGTAACCGACGAGCCGTCCATCAATCAGATCTACCGCACCGGCGGCATCTACGATCCGGGCTGGACCTCTGGCAGCCGAAGCAACGCGCGGTACAACGCAGCGGTCGATGCCACCTGGGGGACCACCGTTCAACGACTTCGGGACGACGGCAAGTGGTACTTCGCCAACCCAGGCTTTTACGGCAGCTGGAATGGTGGCGGCGGCTTCACAACTGCATGCCTTGTACCGCCAAAGCCCGGTCAAAGTGGCATCCCACTGCGACACGCAACCCAGCCAGGACATTGGCGCGGCATCTCCATCTTTGTCATGAACGCCGACACCTGCGCGAAAGAGAAAGACCTCTCCGTTGAAGAGTTGATTCGCTACGTCTGGTACACGGTTGACGCAAACGCCACGGGCGAAACCTCGTATAGCAAGCCTGGATCGCGCGCCTATAAGTACAGCATCAACTGGGTTGAACCAAACCGGATCATCTCGCCAGGGATTGATGTCACTGGCGACGGGAAGGGCGACTTCACCGCCATCGGCGCTGATGGTTCGATTAAATTCCTCTCCGCCGACAAGTATGTGGGCACGAATGGACGCCTCCGCAATCGGGTGCCAGGCACGGTGCCGGCGGTGACTGGGGCCACCCTGATCGACCGCGACATTGCGCGCACCGAGCGTGACGGGGGCCTCTCGGTGCTCAGCTTGTGGCGTGCGGCTAGCGGGGCCACGAGTCTCATCAAGACGCCAATCTCCAGCGGCGTCCTTGGCACCTCGGTCACCATCCTCGACGCCTACACCGGCTTCGATGCGACGGCAAACCTCGCCCTCGACGTCGCCGACACCTCCGCCGACGTCATTCAGGAGCTCTTCATCACCGAGCGCACGCCGGATCTCATCGACCCAAAGGCAGCGCGGATCCGTCTCTTTGAAGTCAACGCGACTGCAGCGCCAATACAGCTCTTGGAGACCACGACTGGCGCTGATGCCAAAACGGTGCTCCGTGATATCAACGGCGATGGCGTGCCAGATGCCACCGTGCTTTGGCGTGCAACTGATGGAGCGCTCATGGCATCACAGGCTGCTGGCTCGGTGAGCTTTACGCCAAGCACACAGTGGTCACTCGGCACTCTGAGTACTCCGGGTGCGCTCCTCTGGCCGATCGCCAGCGGCTGGAGTGTGACCGCGGCCGATGCGCTGGGCGACGGGGGATCTGAGATTTACCTGAGCTATCGCGACCTCAAGGGGATCGGACACATTGTCCGCCTTGCAATGCTCGAAGTGCTCGATGTTGCAACTCCTCCAGTCGTCAACCCAGATCTCATCTTCACCCCTGAGACGGCACCCGTGCAGTACACAACGGTTCGGGCTGGTGAGAGCAGACTGGCAAAGGTTGCGGCGCGTCTCGGCTACAAGAGTGGAACCGCAGCCTACACAACGTTTTTTGCACTGAACGCAGGACCGGTACGGCTTGAGACGATTCGCAAGGGCGACACGTACGCGAAGATCGCAACGCGCGTTGGGCGCACTGAGGGCTGCCTGCGATCCATGAACCCGAAGAGCTCCACGATTGCCTATCCGGCCAAGGTGCTCATTGTCGGCAAGACCGTGAACGTGCCTGTCGACACGACCTGTGTCTACACCGCGAAGAGCGTGATGTATCGCAATGCACCAGTGCGCATCCTCGCGGGTGAGGTTGGCTGGTTGCGCGCTGCCGATACGTGGGAGACGGTTGCAACCCGCGCCGCCGCCATCGGTGTGACGGTCGACGCAGCTGGTCTTGCTGCGCTGAACCCAACGATTGACCTGACCACGGCTACCGCAGGCACCGAGGTGCGCATCCGTGCCCCATGGGCGGCCGTGGTGCGCAGCAACGTCCCGGCCACCACCTTCGCAGTAGGCGCTCGCACCTATGCCTGGGGGAGCCCACTCGAGGTGTGGAAAGCCACCGCCTCAGGGAGCGTGCCGAAGCTGATGGTTCGTGACTGGACGGGCGACGGCATCCTCGACCTCTTCTTCACGAGCGTCTCCTCTACGGGGACCGTCACCCTGGAGCGCCTCGGCTATACGAGTGGCCGGCTGGTGCTGAAAGAGAAGGTCGTCCGCACCTCAGTGGGCAAGGGCTGGACGCTGCAGTAGGGGAAAAGTGGCGTTTCTTGTGCAAGATCACAACCTAGCCGCCCCCTAAACCGCACCCAGGCCCTCCAGAAACCCCCTATTCTCCTTCCGACGGCTTCTCCCCTGGCTTTCAGGGGGTGAAATCTGTGCCGTACGCACAAGATTCGGGCATTGCCCGGCGGAGGGGGATCATGTCGAAGGGGTATGGAGCACGCACCGAGGCCGAAACGAAGGCCGCACTCGCCACCGTTGCCAAGGCCGAGAAGGCGGGCATTCGTACCGTGCAGCTGCAGTTCGTGGACCTGCACGGCATTACGAAGAGCGTGCAGATCCCAATTCACATGATGCCGAACGCCGTGAAGCACGGCACCTGGTTCGACGGCTCCTCAGTCGAGGGCTTCACGCGCATCGCCGAGAGCGATCAGATGCTGCGCCCTGATATGGATACGTGGCGCATTCTGCCGTGGGCACCCGCCGAGAGCGGTGCTGGCACAGCACGTGTGATCTGCGACGTGCTCCTTCCTGACGGTTCACCATTTGCCGGTGATCCACGTGGCGCACTGCGCCGCCAGGTCGAGCGCGCAGCAAAGCTCGGCTACAAGGTGAACATGGGGCCAGAGCTCGAGTTCTTCCTCTTTGAATACGGCGCTGATGGGCACCCAGTTACCAAGCCGCACGACAAGGCCGGCTACTTCGACTTCACTGGTGACCAGGGCATCGAAGTGCGCCAAGACATGGTCGACGCCCTTGAGGCACTCGGCATAAAAATTGAAACCGCGCACCACGAGGTGGCACCGGGTCAGCACGAGATTGACTTCGAGTATTCGGATTCACTCTCGACCGCCGACAACGCCACAACCTTTAAGTACGCGTTGAAGGAGATCGCCAAGCAGCACGGGCTCTACGCAAGCTTCATGCCGAAGCCGATTTATGGCATCAACGGTTCAGGCATGCACACGCACATCAGCCTTGCTAGTTTGAAGACTGGCAAGAACGTCTTCTACGACGCGAAGGATAAGTACAGCCTTTCGCCGATTGCGAAGTCGTACATGGCTGGCATTCTGAAGCACGCGCGATCGATGATCGCGGTGCTGGCACCAACGGTGAATTCGTACAAGCGACTTGTTCCCGGGTACGAAGCACCAACCTACTTGGTGTGGGGTCGACGCAATCGCTCGGCACTGATTCGCGTGCCGATGATCTCGGCGGGCCGCTCAGTTGAGGCAACGCGCATGGAGCTGCGCTGCCCAGACCCATCGGCGAACCCGTACCTCGCCTTTGCGGTGATGATCGCCGCGGGCCTTGACGGCATCGAGAAGAAGATGGTGCTGCCAGACCCGGTTGAGGAGTCGCTCTACGAGATGGACTCCGTGCGCGTTGCGCAGAAGGGGATCCAGGAGCTGCCAGGGAGCCTGATCGAGGCGATCGGAGAGCTCAAGGCGAACCCAGTCATCTGCGGAGCACTCGGTGAGCACATCCTCTCGCACTTCTTGGACGCCAAGCAGGCGGAGTGGGACGAGTACCGCACGCACGTTTCGAACTGGGAGGTTGAGCGCTACCTCGAGCTCTACTAAGGCAGATTGGGGCAGAGCCCCACACGAATAACCATCGGAACGGGGGTCGCAGGGTGCGGCTCCCGTTCCGCTATTCTTCCCCTCCCGCAGTGCGGGATCGGTCGGGGCGTAGCGCAGCTTGGTAGCGCGCGTCGTTCGGGACGACGAGGTCGGAGGTTCAAATCCTCTCGCCCCGACCAGCTTCAATTTTTTTTGGATACAATTCAGCGATGTCGACACCAAAACAATCCACACAAAAGAGGCCGTCGCTCGCGCATCGAGCTTCCGCTGCGCTCGCACCGTATGCCTCCGCCACGGTCGCAGCAGTGGTGCTCCGCCTCTTCCTCGGCGGCACCATGCTCTACGCCGGCATTGACAAAACCCTGCTTGACCCACGCTTCCTACAAGTTGATGGCGTTGGCTCCATTGGTGAGACGCTGCGCTACTTCGTCACATCAGGTGGCCCGCTCGCTGGGCTCGTGGAGGCTGTAGCGCTGCCACAACCGGTGCTGATCGGCGCGTCGATGGCAGGGGCCCAGCTGCTCGTTGGTGCATCACTGCTGACCGGCTCGTGGGTGCGCTATGGCGCACTGCTCGGCGCGGGCATCTCACTCTCACTCGCCCTGACATCAACCTGGGGCGTTAGCCCGTACTACTACGGAAACGACCTGCCGTACTTCGTTGGGTTCCTTGCACTTGCGGCACTCGGCGACGGCGGAGCGCTTCGCCTCGGCGCTCCAGCATCGCGGGGACACAATCCAGAGCGACGCGCCGCACTCGTGAGCGGCACAGGCATTGCCGCAGGTATCGCCGCCCTCTTGTTGCTCGATCGCTCGCGCGCCATCTCTGCGATCACGGGGGGTGAAACTTCTACGCCATCACCAACGCCTGGGGCGAGCGCGACAACCACCCCATCAGCCTCAGCACCTGCGGGGGGCACCGTGATCGGCGGTGCGCCAGGCCTTGCCGCTGGTCAGGCGCTGAACTTCTCGGCGGGCGGCACCGACGCGGTGCTGATCAAAGATGGGAGCACCTACCGTGCCTTTGAGCGCGCTTGCACCCATCAGGGAACGAGCGTTGATTGGCAGGCGGGCAGCGGAGACTTCTTGTGCCCCAACCATGGCGCACGCTTCGCAGCCACGGGACAGGTAACCATGGGCCCGGCAAACACTCCGCTGCGCGCGATCGAGGTCAGCGTTGCGGCTGACGGCACCGTCACCTATCGCCGCTAGATACCGCTTCGTGGCGATCTAGGCGAAGATACGCACATGCGCCCTTAGCTCAGCGGATAGAGCATCTGGCTTCGGACCAGAGGGTCGGGGGTTCGAGTCCCTCAGGGCGCACCAGAACTTGTTCCTGCCTTCGGCGAGACACAGCAAGGAGCAGATCCAGATGGGTGCTGGCACTCCGGCGACCGCACTGCTCACCGAGCACGGTGTGCCGTTCACGCTGCACGAATATGAGCTCGAGCCACTAAGCGGCGTTGACCAGCACCGCGGTGAGCGCATTGCCTACGGCGATGCCGCAGCTGCCGCCCTCGGCATCTCACCCGACCGTCTCTATAAGACGCTCGTCCTGGCCATTGAAGGTGCGAAGGATGCGCGTCTCCTGTTTGCTCTCGCCGTGGTGCCGAGCAGCGGCGAGCTCTCCGAGAAGGGGGTTGCGGCGGCGTTGGGTGCAAAGCGAGCGGCGCTCGCGGATCCCGAGAGCGTGCGCCGCGTCACGGGCTATGTGCTGGGCGGCGTGAGCCCGCTCGGCTCCAAGCGACCACTGCCACTGCTCCTGGATTCCAGAGCGAGCGCGCACGCTACGATCGTCGTCTCAGCGGGGCAGCGCGGTCGCTCGATTGAACTGTCGCCCGCCGATCTCCTGCGAGTTGGAGGGGGCGTTATGGCACCGATCGGCGTCACACGATGATTCGTAGCGCTCGGCATCCGCACCTTGCCCCGGCATCAACGCCAGAAGCTCATCCGCAGGTTCCCGATTACCTGCAGGCGACCGCGATTACTCTTGGTATTGATGGCGTTTCGGTCACCCTGCTGCCTGATGCCGGCCTTCGCGTTGGCAGCATCGTCATTGGCGATCGCGAACTTCTGGTTCGTGAAAATGGTCACCCCGCAACGTGGGGGATCTTTCCGATGGCGCCGTGGGCTGGGCGCATGGCGAACGCCACGTTCACCGACCTCGCCGGCGCTACACATCAGTTCCCACCAACCTGGGGCGAACACGCCTTTCATGGGCGCCTCTATCAGAGCAGTGCGAACGAGCAGAGCATCTCAGGTGATGGCACATCGGCGGTGATGTACGCGCCGCTCAATCGCGCCGCTGGCTGGCCGCTCAACGCGCGCGCTGAAGTTTCTGCGGCGCTGAAAGGAAACGCCACAGCTGGTGCCCTCACGATCACCCTCACCATTACTGCGGAGGTGGCACAGCTCGTCACCGCTGGGTGGCACCCCTGTTTCCGTCGCTTCTTGCTCGACGCGAATCTGCGCAGCGAGATGGGCGCCGAAGGGGTGCTCTCGTTTGCACCGACGGGCGTGTTGGTACGTGATGCTGCGATGCCTGGCCTGCACCTCGTTGATGTGGCGCAGCCCGCCGTTGACGGCGGTATCGCCGCACCAGGATCGGGTGCAACGTGGGATGACCCGTTCGTGGGCGTCACCACGCCACCACAGATCGCCTGGGGTGATGATCTTGTTTTGACCCTGACGACGGGGCCAGCCGTGACCCACTGGATGGTCTACGACCCAGATGATGCCCTCTGTGTGGAGCCACAGGCCGGCCCGCCGGACGCCTTCCATCGAGGTGGCGCGATCGAGCTCAAGGCGGGGGAGAGCCTGGTTGTGCCGCTCACCTTGGCGTGGACCACGAAGATTTGAACCTCCTCACGCGGCGGAGCGCAGGTTCTGATGGACACCCAGGGAGTGCTCACCGCTACCGAGGGGTTCCGTTCCCGCAAGATATAACGGGATTTATTAGTGACTTCTCACGAGTTCCTGTGCTCCCACACAGGACGCCCGCACCCCCAGCCACAGATCATGGCTATAGGCGACCGAGGCGATAGCCGAGGCGGATGAAAGGAGCAATCTGATGGCAAAGAAGAAGAGTTCATTTGAGGGCCAGGAACTCGCACCGATGGAGCCATGGCGCCCCGAGTACGCACCACAGGCGGTCTCCAGTGGTCGCCCCCCAGTTTCAACGATTGTCGCATTTGTGCTGGCCGTCGGATTCGGCCTCTCGATCGGCAGCGCGTTCGCAAGCGAGGCAGGCATTTTGCCGCCACTCGGTGGCGCTGAGGCCGCAGTTGTTGCAGACCCAACGCCAGTTGTTGATGTCACGCCGGTACCAACCGAGGTGCCCGTCGTTGATCCAGTCCCAGGCACTGATCCGATTGTCGCTCCACCACCAGCAGGCGGCGTTGATGATGATGAGGACGACGATGAAGACGAAGACGAGGACGAAGACGAAGACGAGGACGAGGACGGCGACGACGACTAATCGCTAGCCGTCCAATAACAACGAGTCGCCGCAGCTCACTGGCGGGTAAGCTGCGGCGATTCTGCGTTGTTCCGAGGCCATGAGAGCTCTTGATGCGCTGTCAAAAACAATCGTCAAACACGTAGGAAATTCACACGTCGTAACGCTGTCGATGGATCAGAAAGCATCCTCACGAACTCTTGTCGCGCGCGCGGCATTTCAATTGTGTTCCGCTGTGAATTGCTGCAATGCAACTTCTGAAAGTGGATGCATTGAGCGACGATCACGACCATGGACTCCAGCAATCAGCGAGTGGAGGATGACAATTTCAACCTGGCTGACATTGTTATTAGAACGTTAACGCGTGCTCAGGCGAATACGGAATGTTGTTTCCTGTTAATTCTTTGTAAATTCTGGTGAAAAAGGGTAGACAGGGAGAGATTTGTGCAGTTAAGGTCGCGTCATGAACCGCCAACTCGCCCGATATGCATCGTTGATCCGTGTTGGATTCCTCTCAGCTGTGCTGCTGCTCGTTGCGGTCTCGAATGCGGTAGCTGCCCCTAATCTCCGGCCAACCCCACCGAAGGCCGTAGCAGCGCAGACCATTACCTTTAACCAGCCCGCAGACGTTGCGATCGGGGCTGCACCATTCAATCTTGTGGCAACCGCAACCAGCAAGCTTCCGGTGACCTTTGCGAGCACAACCACGGTGGTTTGTACCGTCACGCCAACTGGAACCGTCACGATCAAGGCGCTAGGCGCTTGTACGGTCACGGCCTCACAAGCCGGTCAGGCGGGTAAGTTCAAGGCAGCGACCCCTGTGACTCGCACCTTCAACGTTAAGAACACCCAGACGATCACCTTCACCTTGAGCAAGACAACGATGACCTATCTCGATCCGGCGCCGACCGTATCGGCTTCGTCATCCGCCTCGCTGCCGATCACCTTCAGTTCATCACCAGCAGCGGTCTGTACCGTCAATAGCTCGACCGGTGTGATTACCGTCCTTACAGCTGGCACGTGCACCATCACCGCAGCCCAGGCTGGCTCAGCCACTGTTGTTGCAGCCACCAGCGTGAGTAGATCCTTCACGGTGGCTCTCAAAGCACAGGTGATTGCATGGGACCAGGATCTCAGTGCGCCAGTTGCCCCTGAAGATGGCCCGATCACGCTGGATGCCTCGGCGAGCAGCGGGTTGACCGTGGCCTTCACCGCCAGCCCAGCAACGGTGTGCACCGTGAGCGGCGTAGATCTCACGCTGGTTGGCCCTGGCAATTGCACCGTGACCGCTCGACAGGCCGGTAACGCAGGTTATGCGGCCGCGCCTTCAGTCGTAAAAGTTCTCCCAATCCGCATTGGACAGACCATTACGTTCGACCAGATTGACGACCAGACCCTTGAAGACCTCTTGGTAGAGATTGAAGCGTCGAGCGATAGCGGACTCCGCGTCACCGTGGTCTCAAACTCCAAGAGCGTGTGCATCATTCGTGGTGGATTTATCGTCTTGAAGTCCGCTGGCACCTGCGAGGTGGAGGCACGTCAGGCTGGTAACACTACCTACTCTGCAGCCGAGAGTGTTCCCGTTAGCTTTGAAGTGGCGAAGGTCACCCAGACCATTTCCTTCGAACAGCCGGATGACCAAACACTGGAGTTCCCGACACTGCCGCTCGATGTTTCCTCTGACAGTAATCTTCCCGTAAAACTGACATCGTCAGATCGCACTGTCTGTACAGTTGCTGGTTCTATCGCCACGCTGCGCGGTCCCGGTACCTGTGAACTCACTGCAACACAAACAGGTAACGCGAAATTTGCAGAGGCCGATCCAATTACCTTGTCCTTTGAGGTTACAAAGGTTGAGCAGGTCATTGACTTCACGCAGCCAGATGACGCGACGCTTGAAGAGACGTTTGTGCAACTTGAGGCAACCTCAGACAGTGGCCTAACCGTAAGTTTCGCCTCGAGCGACACGTCAATCTGCACCGTGCGAAGCAGCGTTGTGACGCTGAGGAGCGAGGGCACCTGCGAGATCACTGCAAAGCAGCTCGGTAATCGCGTTTATGCAGCGGCAGAAGAGGTCACCCTCTCGTTCGCCGTCGCACGAATCCCGCAGGAGATCACGTTCGACGTACCTGAAAACGTCACCATCAACGATGGTGCTGTAGGGCTCAATGCCTCGACTTTGTCGGGGCTTTCCGTAATTTACGCGTCAAACACTCCGTCTATCTGCACGGTTGGACGTTCAACTCCTGTCGTAACCCTCTTGCGCGTAGGCGATTGTGAGATCACGGCAAATCAGCCGGGAAATCGCCTCTACGCGCCAGCCGAAGAGGCGGTTATCCAATTCACGGTTGCTGGGCTTGACCAGGTCATTACCATTGAGCAGCCAGACGATCAGACGCTTGCACGCCCATTCCTGACGCTTGCTGCAAGCTCCGATAGCGGCCTTCGGGTCTCGTTCACCTCCAACTCCGAAGATGTGTGTACGGTTACCTCCACGGGCGACGTAACCCTCTTGTCAGCGGGCACGTGCGAAATCGCAGCAGATCAGCCTGGAAGCCGCGTCTACAACGCGGCCGAACAGGCCAGTGTCTCGTTCGAAGTCAACAAGATCGACCAGGCCATCACCTTCGACCAGCCTGACGACGTCTCACTCGCAGACGAGAGCGTCACGCTCTTCGCAACCGCCGATAGCGGCCTTGATGTGGCCTTCACCTCCAACACTGAAGAGGTCTGCACCATCAGCACCGAAGGCATCGTGGATCTCATCGCCGCAGGCTCCTGCGAGATTGTCGCCAGCCAGGAGGGTGATGACACCCACGCCGAAGCTGAACCGGTGACTAACACGTTCGAAGTCAACAAGATCGACCAGGCCATCACCTTCGACCAGCCTGACGATCGCACCCTAGCTACGTCTTCAGTAGGCCTCTCGGCGACCTCGGATAGTGGCCTCGCGGTCACCTTCACCTCCAACACGCCAGACGTGTGCGAACTCACGGACGCCGCCGTCGTAACCCTGATTAGTGAGGGCGATTGCGAGATCGCTGCACAGCAGTCTGGAAACGACCGATTCGCTGCCGCAGAAGAAGTCGTCAACACCTTCGCCGTGACCAAGATTGAGCAGCAGATCAGCTTCGAGCTGCCGCTCGATCAGACGCTCGGTGACGAGACGGTAGCCCTTGTCGCCACGTCGGATAGCGGCCTGGCAGTCACGTTCACCTCGAACACCCCTGAGGTCTGCTCGGTCAATGGCGCAACTGTGACGCTGCTTACCGCGGGTGATTGTGAGATCGCGGCAAACCAGTCCGGCAACGTCCGCTACGCAGCCGCTGAAGAGTTCGTCAACATCTTCGCAGTCCTCAAGCTTGAACAAGAGATCAACCTTACGATCGGTGGAACGCGCTTCCCAGGCGCAACCCGGTCCACCGTTGGTCGCCTGCCGCTGGAAGTTCTTGGGAACGACAGCGACGGAACTGTCACCTTCGAAAGCAGCGATGAGGCCGTGTGTTCTGTCGATGGCACGGATGTTGTCCTGGGCAACTCGGGTGACTGCACGATTACGGTGACTGTCGCGGAGAGCGATCGCTACCTCGAGTCAACCTCACAGGTCACCTTTGAAGTGATCGGCGTCTGGGTCGTTTCCTACCTTGATGCCGGCAATCCAAACTCGCTCGCAGATGATGTGGTGCAGGGTGAGTCGGTTATGTTGCCGGCCCCAACGCGTGCCGGCTACGTGTTTAACGGTTGGTTTGATGAGAGCGACACGCTGGTCGGAATGGATGGAGAGTCGTTCACCCCTGAGCAGTCGGTAGCACTCACCGCTGGTTGGACGGGCATTGAGTTCACCATCACCCTGAGCGACGCCTACAACGTCAGCCCGCTCGACAGCCTGCTCTGGAGCTACGACGCCGAGCTCGCGGGCCTCCCGACGGCTGAGGAGGTCAACGCCCTCCGCAGCGTCGATAGCGGCGAGCCGGACG
>Ga0114973_10002318_pt1 | contig 13886 bp, 11 predicted proteins | sample M_140807_MF_Meta_FD_87025 | JGI IMG/M metagenome (GOLD analysis project Ga0114973, IMG submission 87025) | Freshwater microbial communities from Lake Montjoie, Canada to study carbon cycling - M_140807_MF_MetaG | ecosystem: Environmental > Aquatic > Freshwater > Lake | place: Lake Montjoie... | reverse complement strand
GATCGAGATTATATGATTTTCATTGTATGTCAGCGAGTTATCTTAATTTACTTCAGTGCTAAATCAGAAATGGTTGCCCGCCTGCGCGGGCATGACAGATTTTTTTGTCATGTACGGAGATAGTCCGCAGCACAAAGTATTATTTAATTTACTACCTTCTACTAACTTATCTAGAAACAAAGCGGGAGTTTTCTTTCTCTTCTCCTTGTACTTGTTGCGCGGCCCGCAATCAGAGCATCAAATTGGCCCAGATTAAATGCGAATGAAATTTAACTTCGGCTCACCATGCTAAAACATATACAGCAAGAGGTCCGGCCCCGATCCTGGTAAAAAGTTATCAAATGGGTATAGCCTAGTGATAGTATTTCACTTGGTTTTAAACCCCCTTATTTTTGCTATCAATAGAGTTGGATTTTTGTTTGTGATAGTGTGGTATCACTACATATAGACCCTAGTGATATTAATTAACATGGCTCTCGTCGGTTACGCTCGTGTTTCATCTATTGATCAAGATTTTGCCATCCAATTAGATGCTCTTAAAAAGGCCGGCTGCAAAAAAGTTTTTGCTGAGAAAAAAAGTGGCACATCAAAAAATGATCGGCAAGCTTTTCATGAATGCATGGAATACATTCGAGAAGGAGATATTCTCGTTGTAACACGAGTTGATCGTCTAACACGAAGTATTCTTGATCTACAAAATTTACTCATCGATTTAAAAAACCGAGAAATTCATCTTAAAGCTTTAGAACAACCGGTTGATACTGCCAGTGCATCAGGTAAATTCTTTCTAGATATATTGGGTGTATTTGCCGAATTTGAAACCAATTTACGACGTGAGCGCCAATTAGAAGGAATTGAACGCGCCAAAAAATCTGGTGTTTATAAAGGCAGGAAACCAACCGCGCGCAATAAAAACAATGAAATCATCGAACTTGTTAATCAAGGATATACCCGAAAAGCGATTGCTAAAAAATTAAACATAGGCATTGCCAGCGTATATAGAGTTCTGAAGGCACACAAAGCCGCTAATCCAGATACAGTAGTTATCGGGAGCCAAGCCACCAAAAAAATTGCAATTCTTGATGTGCACCTTATAGTCGAAAACAACTCAAAATTCGTAAGAGGGAAAAATGAATCGCGTCGTAGAATTGAAGAAACATGTTTTTCACCCTTCGACATGGTGAAAAAAGACAAAGATGGTTATGAATATACTTTAAAAATCCCTTATGAAGCTGATTCAGAGCTCGAAGAAATAATTGATGAGATGATAGGTGAAGCTGGTTATATAGCCGATCTAAAAAATGGCTTCATTGAAATGAGCTTTTTTGAACCAGCTACAGATAGATCTTGGTAACCTGCTTTTAGATTAGGAAGTGAAGGTACTAATTATTATATATACCATATAAGGCAATGATGTCTGATTGTAGTCTAACCAATACTCAGAGCGAGGCCAATCCAGGGTTTAATTTTGCTCGTTTTGAAAAAGGAACCAGGTATTACACCATTATCTTAGATAGGGATTTGTTTGACGACTGGGTTATTATCATCGCAAATGGTAGAATCGGCACCAAACTTGGTAGAATTAGAACCCTAGCATTCCCAAGCTTTACAGCCGCTTTTAATCAATTCTGCATTGCAACAAAAATCAGAATTAAGAGAGGTTATCAACTTGAAACATATTCCATACATGACAGCTTGTCAGTTTATATGCTTGCTTAGCTTATAGCTAAAAACTCTATATACAAGCCAACCATGCTTTCAGAAAAGCGCAAACAGGAGTAAAATGCGCTCCAACTATAACGCGTACAAAAACAGGCTGTTATGCATAGAATAGCATGTAGCAAATTAATAATTGGGTTATACATATTCTTGGTTGCATCAATATGTCATGCGGGGTTATATAAAACGACCGTCCACAGCCGAGCTAACTGTTTAAACAATGAATCTATAACTTGGTGGCACAATCACCCACACAAATGGAGAGTTGTGAGTGTTCATAAGCATATCCCCACAAATCAGATGCATGTGATTGATACAGGCTATCAATATAAAGATCGCGTTGCAGCTGTCCATTGGGGAGAAGGTGTGCATGCTGGGTTTGTTGTGTGGGGCTATCATTACTTAGAGGAGTATCATAGAACAATCCCCTTTGATACTACACATGCCGACAGCTGTAATATTATTGAAGGTTGGGATTAGTTTTTTACCGAGGAATTCTCATGACAATACAAAAAAAAATGGCGCTACTCATAGCATTTTTAGCTTTTTCTATCGTGTCTTTTGCACAAACTCAAGAAAACAGTGATGAACAAGCGCGCATGAAAATGCTTGCAGACTTAGGATTGCCATTGCCTGGTTCTGGTATAAAGCTGGTCCCCAGATCCAAATTGAATCTATCTAAAGAACAGCTAGCTCTTGGTAAAAAAGCAGAAGAAGAAATGAACACCCTAGGTTATGCAATAGATAATTCTGACCGGCCAAAAGAATTACTTAATATGCGTCATGAAGCGAAATCCCATTTTAGAATACAATCCGCTAAAGCGATGAGCTACACTAACACCGGACTTAGACCTAAAGTTGAAAACTTAAAACTAGCTTTTAAGTTTAAAGGGGTCTCTCAAAGCAAAGACCAGCATACGCCTAAAATGGCATTAGAAAATAAGATCATTCTCATTGGCGCAGCCCCACAGGGAGGTTTTCATGAAAATAAAGGTGGCTGGTCTGGCGCTGTACAATTCTTTGAGATGAAAAACATTGGGACTTGTTCTTATGGTCTTATGAATGTAAAAGCATCTAATACAGCCGCCGAGCTTGCTATCGAGGATGTAACATACCTCGTTAATAAAAAAGCAACCATCACTACTGTATATGGTAGTCCAAGTACAGGGTTTATTTATAAAGTGGAATGGTATGATAACGAGAATTTTCATGAGTTGGAATGCGCCAACATGACCTACTCGCCAAATTTAAAACAAGAGGTCATTAACCTTGCTAAAAATATCGATAAAGCTTAAGCGAAATTCTGTGAACAAGAATCGTCTTAAAATCTTATCTTTCACAAAGTTTTAAGTTCACTCTCTGGTTTGCTCATTTGCGCCGCAATAGCAGTAGTAAGACTTTTATAGGGGTTGAGATTAAGGGTCGGGTAACAGAGTCCAGTTTCCCAGACTCCGTCCCCTAAGAACCGGACTTGATAGTTTCCCATCATCCGGCTCAAGCCTTGGCAAGACAATGAACTCATCATCCGGCTTAACTTACTCATCGCAAAACAGTACTCGTTTACTCTCATTTAATCCGCTATCATACTAAAAATTCAACATACTCACGGGCTTTTCCTTTGCTTCGTGTTACGCGCTCGGAGAAGTATTTAAAATATGAAGGATGATATGGATTTGCTTCGGCTTGGATTTTAATGTGCCGTTTAATAAGAGTTTTCTTTGCCTCGATTAATTCCAGATACGTTTTATCTCCTTTGATATCCTTGCTAATCGCATAGAATGTCCAACGTCGATTTCCCGTATGTCGAAAATATTTTCGTTGGATCCATCCCGCTCCTTTATTAGGATGCCGGCGTTTAGCCCATCGCCATAAAGTACCAAAGATGTAAGCATCAACTTTTGCAAATGTTGCTTTAGCGCATATATGTGAATGATAATTCGCCCATCCACGTATTTTTGGATTCAGTACGTAGATGAGATTTTCCGTTTTGGCAGTAGCATTCGATTTAATGGTATGACGCAGATCCAATAAGAAAGTCTTTATATTCCCTTTAGATGGCCTACAAAGAAGTTTCCCTTTGTATTTACGTATGTTTACGCCAAGGAAATCAAACCCTTTCTTTATATTCACATTAGTTATTAAAATACCCGATCAATACTAAACTAGTGAATATCTTGACGACAAATACAAGTAACCCATATAATCCTTTAATTTAAATATTAAACACATTGTAAAATGAGACTCCAATAGTGATTGAAAATAACATATTCAGCTGTTATATCGTCGGTGATAGCAATCTAACACTACAATGTGCAGATATTGTTCTTAAACAGGGTCATGAATTACTTGGCTTAATATCTTCGTATAAACAAATAAAAGACTGGTGTATTTCTAATACAATTCACCATTATGAAAATATAAATGAATTTCAAACTAAACTTCACGACAGAAAATTCGATTTTCTCTTCAGCATAGTAAATAGTGAAATTTTGTCCGCAGAGGTTCTCAAGCTACCATCTTGTCATGCCATAAATTATCACGATTCTCCTCTACCAAAATACGCAGGGTTATATGCCACCTCGCACGCAATATTGAATGGAGAAACACAGCATGCTGTTACTTGGCATATTATGGATGAAAAGATTGATACAGGAAGTATTATCAAACAACCAACGTTTCCTATAGAAACTAGAGATACTGCGATTACTCTAAACCTAAAATGTTATGAGCACGCTGTCAGCTCCTTTTCTGAGTTACTAAAAGAATTGACAAACAACTCTATCAAGCCTTTAAAACAAAATCTCCAAGATCGCTCTTATTTTGGATTAAAACATAAACCTAAAAATTTGGGATTTATAAATTGGGAAGATTCTGCTGAAAGTATTGATAGGTTCTGTAGAGCTGTAACTTTTGGCAATTATCTCAATCAATTAGTCACACCTAAGATTTTAATTAATGGATATACTTACATATTAAAAAATCACAAAACATTAGATATATCAAAAAATTCTATACCTGGAAAAATTACACATATCTCTGATAAGAGCATCCATATCTCGACATCGACTCAGGATATAGAAGTATTAGAGCTCGTCACATTTGAGGGTCAAAAAAAATCAATTCAAGATTTATGTGAAAGCCATGCTTTTCAGCTGGATTTTGAGCTGGATAAAATCAACCTTCATTTAATAGAGAAGTTAAGCAAACACCCTGCTTTTAATCCCAAAAATGAACAGTTTTGGGTAAAAAAATTCCTTCTTTGTAAACAAGAAAAAATTTCGTTTCTTTCTAAATTAGAAAAAAAAGAACCTAAGCCTACCAGAAACCCTAAAAGAAGGGTCATTTCTTCTACTTTGCTTAATAAACTTAAACTCACTTATCCAAAGCAAACAATAGAAGATGTGTTGCTTACTGCGGCTTTAATTTATTTTTTTAAATTAAATAGCTATAAAAATATATCCATCAAATATCAAAACTCACAACTAAGAAGTGAACTACATACACTTCTGTCAGAATACATCCCTTTCACCACCGCATTTAATAGCGATCTAACATTTAGAGATTGTCTAAATGTTACTTTAAAAGAAAAAAAAGAATTGTTTCAAAATAACACTTTTTGCAAAGACATTTTTCTTCGTCATCCTCAATTAAAAAACAGCCCCAACGAAATAGATCTCGCAATCACCTTTTTGCACACGGACACACCTGGCCAATCTACCAGAAAGATAAATTTATATATATCTCCCGATGGTGATTGGTTTTATTTTTATCATACGGTTGATTTAAGAGGCGACTCGCAATCTTATGCTTATTTTAAAAAAATGGATGCACAGTTTTTAACCTTATTAAAAGATATCACAATATGTCCAGATAAGCCTATTTTTAATCTTAATTTCATAGACTCCAAAGAAACCCATAATTTGAATGTCGCGTGGAATAACACAAAGTATAAATACAACTATAAAAAGCTTTTACATGAATATTTTGAAGCACAAGTTCTTAAAACACCAAAATCAATAGCTGTAACATATGAAGGCAAATCAATAACCTATAACGAGTTGAATTCTAAGGCGAATAAACTTGCAAATTACTTAAGAGATCACGGGGCCAAGCCTAATCATTTAGTAGGGATTGCTTTAGAGCGTAGCGTAGAAATGGTTGTCTGTATTTTAGGCATATTAAAATCTGGAAGTGCATACTTACCATTAGACCCCAATTATCCTGAAGATCGCATTTCTTATATGCTTCATGACAGTCAGGCTTCTTTATTATTAATGGATCATAAATCTATACATAACAAGCCTAGCAGCTATTTTGGGAAAACCATTAAGATAAACCCTATCTTAAATGAAAATCTACTTTCTACAAAAAATCCAGAGCCATTAAGTCTATACTCAGATTTGGCTTATGTTATTTATACGTCAGGAACTACGGGCAATCCCAAAGGCGTAGCAGTTTCCCATCGCTCTACTTGTAATCATATGATTTGGATGCAGAAAGAATACGCTTTTACAGCAAAAGATATCTTTTTACAAAAAACACCTTTTTCCTTCGATGCTTCAATTTGGGAGTTTTTTATTCCCCTCTTTATCGGAGCAAAGCTAGTAATAGCACCTAATGATGCTCATGCAAGTCCAGACCAATTAATTCAGCTTATTATCAAAAACAAAATCAGCATACTACAGCTTGTACCTACTATGCTAAAAGAGCTCATTTCTACCCCTGCCTTCAATTCGTGCTCTACTTTAAAGCATATATTCTCTGGCGGAGAGGCTTTGTTGCCAGAAACCATCAAACTATTCTTCAAAAAAAATCCTTACAACAGAATGCTACATAATTTATATGGCCCTACGGAAACTACAATCCAAGTAGTCACAGCCACTTGCTCTAAAAAAGACGCGGAAAATAATATTTGTCGCATTGGCAAACCCATATTCAACTCAAAAATGTATATTTTGGATAGTAAAATGCAGATGGTGCCTGCTGGAATAACCGGTGAACTTTACATTGGTGGCGATGTATTGGCCGTAGGTTATTTAAATAACCCTGAATTTACTAATAAAAAGTTTCTACCAAATCCATTTAGTAAAGATCCTCATGATAAATTGTATAAAACTGGTGACCTGGTTAAATGGTTGTTTAATGGTCAAATTGAATACCTTGGTCGATCAGATAATCAGTTAAAAATTAGAGGTTTTAGAATAGAAATCAATGAAATTGAATCTCATTTAATTAAAATTAAAGCCATTCATCAATGCATTGTAGTACCAGAACCAAATTTAGATGATTCCATGTCTTTATCAGCGTATCTTGTAATAGCAAATAACTCCAAGATAACAGCTAAAGACATTCGTGGATTTTTGAATAAAAAAATCCCTGAATATATGATTCCTAATCGATTTTTTGTTGTTGATAAACTTTTAACTACTCCAAGCGGTAAAATAGATAGGAAAATACTGCCCACACCAAACAGGCGGCTAGATTCCGGTAATAAGTGTATTGAGCCTCGTAATGATGTTGAAAAGTTACTCCAACATATTTGGTGCCTGGTTTTAAAAATAGAAAACATTGGAATAAACGATGATTTCTTTGAATTAGGAGGCAATTCTATATTGGCAATGAAGATATTATCACTTATTCAAGAACAATTTTCTGTTAGTTTGAGTGTTCGAAAATTATTTCAATACACAACAATAGGCAATTTATCCAAAGAAATAGAAAATATAAGACATGAATCTAGCGATTTTTTTAATCTTCAAAATTTTCCACAGAGCTTTGTAGTCCCACTGAAGAAATCCGGTAATAAAACCCCTTTATTTTTAATCCATCCTATCGGAGGGAGTGTATTTTGGTATCACCTTCTGAGTAAATATTTAGATGAAGAACAACCATTGTATGCACTACAAGACCCAGGACTTGATAAAAATGAATTGATTTTTAACAGATTAGAAGAAATGGCAAGCTATTATCTTGAAGCAATACAGCTCATTCAACCCTCAGGACCATATTTTCTCGGTGGCGCATCATTTGGCGCGACTGTAGCCATTGAAATAGCAAAACAGCTTCAAGAAAAAGGTGGTGTTGTTGATACAATTATATCACTTGATGGTTGGGCATTTTATCCCGCTCTTCAGAGTGACAAAGCCTATTTTAAAGTTATTATGGAAAAACAAAACTCCAGAATATTAAAAAAATATATTGATAGTGAAATATACAATGCTGAGTTTTTATTAAAACTCCAATCTCACAGGGAAAATCTGCTTATTCAATATAAGTTACCCATCATTCAAAGTAAATTGGTATTATTTAAGGCAGAAGAATTGAATGAGATATTTAAATACAATGCTCCGTTCAATTGGTGGGAAGAATATTCTGCACAACCTATTGAATTTCATTTGGTACCGGGTGACCATGAGAGTATGTTTTATGAACCACATATAAAAACTCTAGCAAGCAAACTAAATGATAGTCTAAATATAAAAATGGCCTCTTACCTGATTGATGATTTAACTGAAAACCAAATTAACTCCTCTATTTAAACTTTTGACTTATATTTAACCATGGCCTATCATTAAAGTGACTAACTAAACATCGGGTATTTTATTTGGGATTTGAATGCGAAAGAATTCTGAGTTCACCTATGACCTCATTGATTTAATTGAAGAACCCGTGCTTTTTTTGTCTGCAGATTTTAAGATCGTAGAAGCAAATACGTCTGTAGAAAATATATTAAATATTAAAATACCCGATCTCATAGGCAAACCATTCACAACAATTTGTCCCAGTTTCAAAGATTTTAACGATAAAAATTATTCTAATATATTAACCCCGCATTCAGGACAAAGAACCATAGTCTGGCAATGTTTACATTCAAATTTATCTCAAAAAAATATCAAATTTATTATATTTGGTAACATAAAAGAACCATCAAACGACATTAACTCTCTACACGAAGACATCAAAAATCTTAATCAATCACTAATAGGGCAAGATATTCGTCAAGATAAACACACAATTGAGCATGTAAAAGACATTTATCAATATATGGAAAATATCATTGCAGAAATTCCCGTAAGTGTTTATTGGATGAATACCCACTGCATATATTTGGGATGCAGTAATAGCATGGCTAGCCTATTAAAGCTGAAATCAAGGCAAGATATTATCGGAAAAACCTATACTGATTTGTATGACCAAAGATCCAGCGAGCATTACCAAAAAGCAGATAAAGCAGTTATGGAAACAGGAGTATCGTTAAGTCTAGAAGAACCACTATATTCCGAAGATGGCTCTAAAAAAGTCTATTTATCCAATAAAGTTCCATTACGAGATACTCATGGAAAAATCATAGGTATGCTGGGCATTTCAGTGGATATTACTGATAGAAAAAAAATGGAAGAAGATCTCAAGCAGGCAAAAGAAGCGGCAGAAACATCTAGCACTGCCAAAACTGAATTCATCGCAAACATGAGTCATGATATTCGTACACCACTCGCAGGAGTTATTGGGCTTGGTTCTATATTAGAAAAAGAAATCGAAAATCCAACTCAAAAAACACATATCCATGACATAGTGAAAAGTGCTGATGAATTGCTGAATATGTTGAACGAAATCATCGAGGTTGTAACCTTGGGTAAAATCACGACTGAATGCAATGAACAAGTACCTTTTGATTTAGGCCATCTTATACAAACGATTATAGATTTAGAGCAATCCTCCGTAGATCTGAAAAAAATCGAATTCCGTAAACATATCGATGAAAAAATACCAGCAATATTGTTGGGAGACCACAAAAAAATACACCATATTTTACTAAATCTAGTAAGTAATGCGATTAAATTTACTAAAAAAGGGCATGTTAATATTGATATTAAATTGTCTGAGATTCTTAACGATAAAGTCAGAATACTCTTTGAAATAAGCGATAGTGGTATTGGAATTCCGCCTGAATCTTTAGATAAAATTTTTGAATTATTTTACAAAGTCACTCCTTCTTATAAATGTCTAGATAAAGGCCACGGTGTCGGCTTACATATTGTTAAAACTTATACCGAGCTATTAGGTGGCAAAATTTCGGTAGAAAGCAACCTTAATCAGGGGTCTAAGTTTTCCCTCATACTAACTCTTCAAACAGCTGACAGAGGAACAGAACCCAAAAACATCCATGCTGCGCCCCTAATTGAACACTCAGAAGAACCATCGCAGCTAATTTCAAATAAGGTAAAAACGACCCCATCAGTTCATCTCAATGCACCAGAGATACTGATTATAGAAGATAATGTAGTTGCCCTTAAAATCGCAGAAGCACTTGTAAGTCAAGCGCAATGTAATCCTACTCCCGCTCCAGATGGTGAAACAGCTCTTGAACTTGCCAAGAGTAAACATTTTGACCTTATCCTTTCAGATATTGGATTACCAGGTATTTCAGGTATAGAATTTGCGCAGCAATTTAGACAATATGAAACACTAGCCAATAAAAAAGCTGTTCCTATCGTAGCTATTACTGGGCATGCCGAAGGGAAAATGCACGACGAATGTATTGCAGCTGGAATTAATGAGGTTTTTATCAAACCTATTCGGCCAGAAATGCTATCAGAGATCGGTGCTAAGTTCGATCTTTTTGGCAATACAACCAAGCAGCCATCACCCAGCAACGTATCAGATCACCCTCCCCCCGCTACCTCAACCGAAAAATCCAATATGGGTGGCCTGGGATTAGATTTACCCAATACAGAAGATGAGTTATTTGCAATCGACAATCAAATAATATTTGATATTGAAACCGCACGAAAAATCCTTGGTGATAATACGGTTCTGCTCATGAAAATGCTTAGAGAAACAATTAATATCATTATTCCTGCAGAGCTTCCTCGCCTAAAAACGGCTTACGAGGCAAGTAATTGGCAGGTTGTCGCTGATATCTCACATAAATTAAAAGGTGGTTTTTTGTCAATTGGGCTTAATCAGGCTGCAACTGCATGCAAATATTTAGAGCGCTATTATAAAACTGGAGAAACCAAATTATTAGAAAAATTATATCAACAAGTATTAAAAACGCTTGACGCCACATCCACTAGACTCCAATTATTTGTAAAATAATCCATTCAAATCATGTAGTATTTGGATGCTCACCCGTATATTTCATTTTGCAGCGATAATTATTGGGGGTCGTGTGGAATAACCACCAAAAGTGTTAATTTTGAGTTAAATCCTCCCAAAATGCTGTTTTTAATTAGTTCTGTATAAGTAACTATAGATCTACTTTTTGTTTTTTCTCTTAACACTATATTTGAATTTCACAACAGCAAGATTAACTTCTATGGTGGCTTCCGTTTCTGCATCTTCAAGTTCTTCCGGGACAACGAGATCTGCAATCAACTCACCCGTTTTATGAAGCAGTTGCTGATATTTAGGCGTATTTTGAGGTGTTTTAGGAAGTTGCTTTATTGTTCTTGCAATTTCTCTTACTTTCGAAAAAGTATCAATAATTGCTAGTGTGGTTTCCGTTGCTTTAGCACTTTTCAAAATAGTAGCAAGCATGTACATCCCACGCTCAGTGAATGCCTTTGGTGGAGTTGTAGAATGCTTTAATTTTTCGAACCGGTCGAAATTTTCGACCAGTTGATCTTTTTCTTCAGAATCAAGTTCTAGATAATAACCAGACGGAAATTTATCAGGATTATTTTTAACAGCTTCGTTAATGCGTTTAGTTTCAACATTATAGAGAGCAGCAACATCGCTATCTATGATGACATGCTGCCCTCGAATTTCTAAAATCTTTTCTTCAACTAATTCGCTGATAGTAATAAGCATTTGGATATCGATTTGGTCGCTCAGTGATTTTGCTATTCTACAGGCATTTCTCAGGTAGTTCTAATCTTTTATAAGAAGGAGCCGACTGATATATTGCTACGATGAGTATGCTTAGATTATGGGCATGGCTTGTATTTATTGAATGCCTTCTTAAACCCTCCAAAAATGTTGTTTTAAATGTTTTTCAAACGCATTCACCATCGCTTTTATATCAATTTCACCATTGCTCTTTTTAAAATTGTACTTACCAGTAAAGGCAATATGCGCCCATGCTATAGGCGAAATCCGGGCAAATATATTAATAAGCTCCTGGCTTACCCCCTCAGCGAGCATTTGTTCATACACCATATTCAAAATGATACTGTTATAAGCAATGATGCAATTTGCAACCAGTCTTACAGCATGAGCACTGACAGGATTGTGGACGATTTTCTTTCCTTTAAAAACACCACGATATATTTTTCTAATGAGACCTTGTAGCTGATGATATGCTTCAGTGCGATTTCGCGCAGTGCGTATGGCTTTCCTGAGTGACACATTATCAATCATATTGAGAATATGAATGCTTTTCAAATTTCGCACTTAATTAGATTTGACAATTTTTCTTGTTCTTCCTGTGGAATTAGCTGAATCAGCTTGCTAATTCGTTCATTTTCTAAGGAAAATGCTCGAGTAAACAAATCTTGTAAAGTACGATAGGATGGGAGCAGTATTTTCTGATTTTCAAAATATACTAACAACTGCCGAAATGTATCATTGCCTTTTGGGTAATAACGTAATAATTCGCAGAGATGAGATTCAATCAAGACATTTTGTTTTGGCGACCAGTCTTGATAATCAAATAAATTTAAAATGTCTTGCTTTTGTTCATTAAGGCTTTGACGTGTAATGCTCTTTGGTAGCTTGGCCTTTGTATTGTTATAGTATTTTGCAATGAGATAGGCCACGTCATCATGTACTTGATCGAAAGTGAATTCAAAAAATTTCTGCTTGGCTTTAAAGTAAGCGAGCTGCAGCCTAAAGGCAATTTGAGTCTTTGTTGCAGAATATTGACGCAATGCAATCATCTCTTGTGGGCTCACTGCGAAATATAGCTCACGTTCATCGAAATTAAAATCAGGACGGGCATAAAAATCATTAATTTCTGATTCGGTAAGTAACTGCAACCGATTTTTCTTTGTCATAGGCTGGTTCAAAAAAACGGAGGTTTCACTAGCAGAATTTGAACGAGAATTGATTCGTGAGAGGACTCAAGCAGGATTAAAATCCGCAAGAGCTAGGGGCAGAAAAGGTGGACGCCCCAAAGGCTTAACCCAAGCAGCCATTGAAAAAGCACTTATTGCTGAAACTTTGTATAAAAGTGGTAACATTCCTGTGAAAAAAATTGCTGATCAATTGGGAATATCTAAAACAACCTTGTACTTATATTTGAGACATCGAAATGTGGATATAGGTGTAAAGACATGAGGTAATTATTTTAGTCCAAACGTTAATTATGTCCGTAATTTAATTAAAAAGCATAAATATGTGTCAATATTGGCTGTATTGTGTTATAATAGGTCAGTTATTCATTGCGGAGAAGTTTTATGAGTACTAATCTTTATGACATTCTTGGTGTTTTGAAAGAAGCTACAACTGAAGAAATTAAAAAAGCCTATAGGAAAAAGGCTCTTAAGTGTCATCCAGACAAAACAAGCGCCCTATCAGATAATGCTCGAAGATTAGCCGAAAAAGAATGTAAATGCATTAATAACGCTCATGAAATTTTAACTGATTCAGCACGTCGCAAATTATATGATCGAGATGAATCTACTGTCTTTTATGAGGATCAACCTGAGAAAACACATACGTATCAATCAGGAAGAATCAAATTCACAGGAGATGGGCTCAATGGCCGGGTAAAGTTATCAGGGGCTAGCAAGAGTGAGTTTACCGTCCATAATGGAGATTACAGAAATCAAACGCTTAATTTCACGCTTGAGCTTGCAAAAGATAGCCTGGAGCCGATGTTGCAGCGCCTAAATGAACTAATGGAAACATTAGATAATAAAGCTTTTAGACTTAATAGCGATAATAAGCTAGAAGTAATTAATCCAAAATATAGAATTCAAAAGGGGTTTCATTCTTAATAATATGCTGAATATACGTTGTACCAGCATAGCCACTCACTGCGTACGCCATTCCTAACCAGATCACAAAACCTAAAAAACTTCAACCCATCACCATTTGGTCTCTCCGTACATGACAAAAAAATCTGTCATGCCCGCGCAGGCGGGCAACCATCTATCAAAATAATCCGATACCCAAATCAATCCACTGAGGATTGGTTTGCTCGATAAGGTTTATTTTCCATT
>Ga0114973_10002314_pt1 | contig 13904 bp, 9 predicted proteins | sample M_140807_MF_Meta_FD_87025 | JGI IMG/M metagenome (GOLD analysis project Ga0114973, IMG submission 87025) | Freshwater microbial communities from Lake Montjoie, Canada to study carbon cycling - M_140807_MF_MetaG | ecosystem: Environmental > Aquatic > Freshwater > Lake | place: Lake Montjoie... | reverse complement strand
GGTGCGGCAGCCAGCGGTGCGGCAGCCAGCGGTGCGGCAGCCAGCGGCGCGGCGGCGAGGGGCGGAGACGCCGGGGCCGCTGCGGCGAGGGGAGCTGCCGACGGCACGGCGGATGCAATGGGCAGGGAGGATGACGGCGCCGCCATCGGAGGCGGATAGGTGGTCGCCGGCGGCGCCTGGATGCCGGATGGCACCGGGTAGGTCGACGCCGGCGCCGCCAGCGGTGCCGCCGCCACGGTCGCCGCCGCGACCTGCACGCACGACGTCGCGCCCCCCATGAACGTGTGCGCCTGGTCGAGAATTTCCACGCGGTGGCACTGCCTCCCCGGTTCGTCGAGGAGGAAGTCGAGCGTCAGGCGTCGCGACGTGCCGGCGGCCAGGTCGACCGTGCCCTTCTGCTCGATCGGGCTCGCGGAAGCCTCGTGGTGGAAGCCCCTGTCGAAGTAGTCGATGACCCGCAGTTTCTCGAGCGGCCGACCGGATCGATTCACCAATTCGACCTCGAAGGACACACGATCACCGACCTTGGCGGCGAGCGGCCCCGTGACGAGCACGGCGACCGGGTCCTCGCCCCGTGCGGAACAGGCGCACGCCGCACAGAGAACGGCAGCCAGGGCTCCCCATGGTTGACGCGTTCCGCGGACACCCAGGGACGACGAACGAGACGTGGCGAATCGGCGCATAGTCGGGGATTCCGCAGTGGAAAGGCCTCCAGGGCACGAGAAGGCTACCACGGGGCCGCCCCGGCCGTGAACACCGCCCCCGGCCGGAAAAAATGCCCGGCGGCGGCCTCCGTCCAGGTCGCTCGGACCGCCGGAGCCGGAGCAGCAGCGCCGCCACCGCGTCAGTCGGTGTTGCGATGCCGCACGATGTCGCCCTGCACCATGTAGATCACGTCCTCGGCGATGTTCGTCGCCATGTCCGCGATCCGCTCGATGTGCTTGGAAACGGAATTGATCCGCAGCAGGTTCTCGACGTCGTCGGGGTTGTCCTTGATGCCCTGGATGATCCGCTTGCGGATCCGCTGCCGTGCCTCGTCGACCGCGTCGTCCTCCTCGCGGACCTGCCGCGCCAGGAGCGGATCGGCCTTGACGACCGCGTCGAGGCATTCCTTCACCATGTCCTGCGCCTGCATCGCCATCGTGCGGATCTCGGGCGGCAGGTCCCGGGGCGCCCCCGCGGTGAGCTGCGCCACCCGCTTGGCGATGTTCCTCGCGAGGTCGCCCATCCGCTCGAGGTCGTTGTTGATCTTGAGCACCGACACCACGAACCGCAGGTCGGCGGCGACCGGCTGGTAGAGGGCGAGGATCTTCAGGCACTCCTCCTCCACCTCCACCTCCATCCGGTCGATCTCCTCGTCGTTGGCCATCACCCGCTGTGCCAGTTGCGTGTCGCGGTTGATGAGCGCCGTGATCGACTTGGAGATCGCCTCCTCGGCGAGCGTGCCGACCCGCAGGATCCGCTCCTTGAGGTGCTCGATCTGCCGCTCGATGTGGTGGGCCATGCGATCGTCAACCAAATCGTCCGGTGACGTAGGCCTCGGTCTCGCGGAGGACGGGCTTCGTGAAGATGCCCGTCGTCGAACCGTATTCGATGAGGCGGCCGAGGTACATGAAGGCGGTGTAGTCGCTGGTGCGGCTGGCCTGCTGCATGTTGTGCGTCACGATCAGGACCGAATACCTGCCCCGCAGCTCCTGAATGAGTTCCTCGACCTTGCCCGTCGCGATCGGGTCGAGCGCCGAGCACGGCTCGTCGAGCAACAGCACCTCCGGCTCCGCGGCGATGGCCCGCGCGATGCACAGCCGCTGCTGCTGGCCGCCCGAGAGCCCCAGCGCGCTGTCGTGCAGCCGGTCCTTCACCTCGTCCCAGAGTGCCGCACCGCGGAGGCTCAGTTCGCACACCTCGTCGAGCACGCCGCGGCTGTTCTCGCCGTCGATCCGCAGGGCGTAGACCACGTTCTCGTAGATGCTCATCGGAAACGGGTTCGGCTTCTGGAACACCATGCCCATCCGCTTCCGCAGCTCGATGACGTCCATACGGGGGTCGTAGATCGAGTCGCCGTTGAGACGCATGTCGCCCGTGATCCGCACGCTCTGCACGAGATCGTTGAGCCGGTTCACGCTCCGCAGCAACGTCGATTTTCCGCAGCCGCTGGGGCCGATGAGGGCGGTCACCTTGTTGTGCGGGATTGGCATCGTGATGCCGTGCAGCGCCTGCTTGCCCCCATACCAGAGGTTGAAGCGGTCGATCTCGAGGACGGGCGTCTCGTCGCGTACCTCGGGGTGCACCTCGGCGGGCACGTCGCGGCCCGCCGCCACGGCGACGAGGCGGTCGTTCATCGGCTGAGCCGCGCCCGGCGGACGGTCGGGCTGGGCATCGGTCGTATGCTGCATGGACATGGGAGATTGCATCCGCGTCGCGCCGCCACGGGCGGCATGCACCGCATCATATCAGGTCAGAACTGCTGGGCCACGTAGCGCCGCTTCAACCGCGACCGAATCCAGATCGCGGCCACGTTGAGCAGGGCGATGATCGCCACCAGGAGGAAGGTGATCGTGAACACCATCGGCTTGGCCGCCTGGCTGTTGGGGCTCTGGAAGCCGACGTCGTAGATGAGGTATGCGAGGTGCATGAACTCGCGCTCGGGGTGGATGAATGGAAAGGTCCCGTCCACCGGCAGGTCGAGGGCGAGCTTCTTCACGCCCACGAGCATGAGGGGGGCCACCTCGCCCGCCCCTCGCGCCATTGCGAGGATCAGCCCCGTCATGATCCCGGGGAGCGCCCGCGGGAGCACGATCCTGCGGATGGTCTGCCACTTGCCGGCGCCGCAGGCGTAGGATCCCTCGCGCATCGAGTTGGGCACTGCCGAGAGCGCCTCCTCGGTGGCGACGATCACGACGGGCAGCGTGAGCAGCGCCAGCGTCAGCGACGCCCAGAGCAGGCCGCCGGTGCCGAACGTCGGCTGCTTGTCGGCCACGAGGGCGGCCCGGAAGAAGAGCTCGTCGATGCCGGCGCCCAGGCCGTAGCAGAAGAAGCCCAGCCCGAAGGCGCCGTAGACGATGCTCGGCACGCCGGCGAGGTTGTTGATGGCGATCCGCACCGCGGTCGTCACCGGCCCGGGCGATGCATACTCGCGGAGGTACAGCGCGGCCAGCACGCCGAACGGCGCCACCAGCAGGGCCATGATGAGCGTCATCGTCACCGTTCCCCAGATCGCGGGAAAGACGCCGCCGGCGCTGTTGGCCTCGCGTGGGTCGTCCGCCAGGAGTTCGCCCCAACGGCTGCCGTAGAGCGCGAGCTTGCCGGCCAACGAGAGCCGGTTGGGCTGCCAGGCCCGCACGATCCCGTCGAGCGGGATGACCTTGGTGCCGCCGTCGGCCGTGGCCAGCTCGAGGCCCCAGCCCTCGTTCTCGCCCCGCAGCCGGGCCGTCCGCTCATCGAGCGCCGCCGACGCCCGCCCCACCTCCTCGACGGTCCGTCGCTCCGCGGCCTCTGCGGCCGCCGTATCGCCGCCGTCGAGCGTCGCCTGCACCACCGCGAGGCGGGCGGCCCGCAGCCGCCGCTGCAGCGCTCCGCGGTCGTGGCGGTCGATCCGCGCCACCTCCCGCCACCGCCGCCGCACCGCCGGGTGCTCCTGCTCGTACGCGTTCCACGCCTCCGCGGGCCCCGTCGCCACGACCCGGTCGCCCCGGAGCAGCCGCGTCGGAATGCCGTGAAACCGACCCGACTCCAGCCGATCCACCGCCGTCGCCCACTCAGGCCAGCTCGTGGCCGACACCGCCGCTTCGTCGAACCACTCGTAATGATTGCCGCTCAGATCGAAGTTGGCGGTGCGGACGAGCCGCCGCGGGCCGGCCGCGCCGCCGGCTTCGGGCACCTCCCGCTCCGTGATCTCACCGAGCACGCGGCGGCCGTCGCGGAGCTCCACCAGCTCCAGAGGTCGCGGCCAGAACGTGGCCGCCCCGCGCGCAGCGATGAACGCCAGCAAGCCGGTGATCATCGCCAGGGCCAGCGCGAGCGCGCCCCCCGTGAGCCACACCCACGGCTCGCCGTGGGCGGCGAGGTTCGAGTGTGCCGATCGCCGGCGCCGCGGCCGGATCGCCTCAGAGCTCATGGGCCCTCCTGCGGAACCGCTGCCGCACGAGCTCCGCCGCGGTGTTGACCACGAACGTCATGGCGAAGAGCGTGAGCGCCGCGAGGAAGAGCACCCGGTAGTGGGCGCTGCCGCGAGCCGCCTCCGGCAGCTCCGTGGCGATGGCCGCCGAGAGCGTCTGGAAGCCGTTGAAGATGTTCCATTCCATGAGCGGCGTGTTGCCCGCCGCCATGAGCACGATCATGGTCTCACCGACGGCCCTGCCCAGCCCGATCATCACCGCCGAGAACAGGCCGCTCGTGGCCGCCGGCACGATGACGCGGACCGCCGTCTGCCAGGGCGTGGCGCCCGCGCCGAGCGACGCGCTGCGGAGGTGGTCGGGCACGGCGGAGAGCGCGTCCTCGGCGATCGTGAAGATGAGCGGAATGATCGCGAAGCTCATCCCGATCGCGACGACCAACGAATTGCGCTGCACGTAGGTGCCGAACAGGCCGCCGCGGGTGTCGAGCCGCAGCGCGTCGAAGAACGAAGCGGCCGCCACGGCCAGCGCGACGGCCAGCAGCGTCCCGACCACGAACGCCGCGAACGACGCCAGGGCCGCCTGCTGCTGCGACCAGCCGCCGCTCGTCCGCCGCAGCCAGGGGTTGACGAAGCGGCCCACCGCGGCGGCGGCCGCCACGGCAGCCAGCGGCAGCAGGGCGACCACCCAGCCGCCGAAGCCGCTGCCGCCACGCCCGTCGAGCCAGGCGGCGACGTCGCCCTGGAAGAGCAGCCGCTCGATCGGCGCCGCGGCGGCACGGGCCACGAGGCAGCCCGCTGGCAACGCCACCGCCGCGATCAGCGGGAACCGCCAGCCGGCGAATCGGCTCCGCCAGCCCGCCGGCAGCAGCAGCCACAGGTGCGCGCAGAAGAGCAGCGTGAGCGGCACGCAGAAGACCGCCGACAGAGCCGTCGTCAGGGCTCGCTCCACGACCGGTGCCAGGATGAGTCCCGCGATGAAACCGAGCACGACGCTCGGCAGGCTCGCCATCATCTCGATCGTCGGCTTGATGCGGGCCTTCCAGCGGGGATGCATGAACTGGCTGGCGTAGATCGCCGCGAGGATCGCGATGGGAACGGCGAACAGCATCGAGTAGATGGTGGCCTTCAGCGTGCCGAAGATGAGCGGGACGAGGCCGAACTTCGACTCGAACGCCTCGTGCCCGGTGGTCTCCCAGGCGTGGACCGCGCCGGGATACTTCTCGTACCAGACGCGGCCGAAGAGCGACCGCCAGGAGACCTGCGGGTAGCCGGCCGTGAACCCCCAGGCGGCGAGCCGCCGGCCGTCCACGGCCAGCAGCCTATTCTCGCGCGGCGTGAGCAGCAGACCGGTGGCCGCTCCCTCGAGGGCGTCCGGCCCCATGCCTCGCACGGACACGACCGTGGCGCCGGTGGTGGTCTGCAGCAGCCTGATGCCGCCGGCCGCGTCGGCTATGGCCAAGAGCCGCGACCGCGGCGAGGCATTCAGCGCCGTGACCAACGCCGGCCGGCCGCGGCCGTCGAGCGGCTCGAACACCTTGGCGCCGACCATCCGCAGCCCGTCGGCGGCCGCGGCGTCGACTGCCCGCGTCGCGAAGAACACCCGCACGACGCCGGTTGCATCGGCCACGGCCAGCGCGCTGCCGCCGAAGACATGGACGGCGCCGGTCACGCGGGTGCCGGACGGCGCCGCCTCGAACGTCTCCCGCAGCACGGGCGACTCCACGTCGCGAATGTCGTACCGCCGCGCCGTGCCCCCCTCCGCGACGAGAAAGAGCTCGTCGCCCAGTTCCGAGACCCGGACGAACCGCGGCGTGAAGTCCGCCCCCTCCGCCGCGGCGTCGATCGTGCTCCCGGAGGCGGTGGTGACGACCTCGTCGGTGAGCAGGTTGCGGCGGGACGACGTCGTCTCCACCCGCGCGCGTCCTCCCGCATCGAGCGCCGCCACGACGGGGCCCGAAGAGAGCATCGTGATGTCGACGTCGATCACCCGGGCCTCGAGCCTGTGCGGCGACGGCGGCGCGGAGAGGTCGGCGACCAGCCGCACCGTTGCATGCTGCCCGCCCGCCGCCCGCACGATCACGTCGTCGCCGTGCGGGCGGGCCGATCCGGCCGCGATGGGATCGAGTCCGCCGGGCAGGTCGCCGTCGGCGAGAAAGGTCGACTCGAGCCCGAGCCGGCCGATGCGGAAGGTGCCGTCGGCGAACCCGGCGACGGCGTGCATGCTCCCCGGCAGAACGCGGATGGCCGAGACTCCGGCGAGCCCGGATTCGGCGGCGGAACGGTCCTGCAGCAGCGTGCCGTCGGCGATCGCGAAGATCCGCAGCCGGCCCGGATTTGCAGCGCCGGCGTCGGCCGGGTCGGCGACATCCGGGTCGCGCGGCGTCGTCGCGTCGAGCAGCCAGGCCACGCTCCCCGTCTCGTCGGCCCCCAGGCACGACACCGGCATCCCGCCCGCGACCTCGTCCGGCACCCCGCCCGTCGTCCGCGGCCGGGCCGCGATCGGAAAGGATCGGGCCGCCTCGATCCGAGCCGGACGAAACAGCGGCAGCGCGACCGTCAGGAGGAACACCGCCACCATCAGCACCGCGGCGATCGTGCCGATCCCGCCGAGCGTGATGATCACCCGCGCCAGACCGTCGCCGGCCTTCACCCGCGGATGGGTCGTGCGGCGGCGGGAGCGTCCGGTGAACGTGGCCTGCGGAGGCATTGCCGATGTGTGTCCAGTGACGGCTGCCGGAGGGTCATGCCGGCGGAGACGGGCGACGGCTTCGCAGCGGGCGGCCGACCGCGGCCGGCCCGCACCGCCGCGAGCGGGGCGGCTCCCGAACCGTGTGGAACGACCTCACGGCGCGATACCGAGGCTCGCCAGCCCCCGCTTGGCGATCGGCGCCGTGATCGGCAGGTAGCCGTCCTTGAGCACGTCGGCCTGTCCCGTGGCGCTGAGGACGTAGCGGACGAACTCGCCCCGGAGCGGATCGATCTTCGACCCGGGCTTGTGGTTCACGCTCAGGTAGAGGAACCGCGACAGCGGATACTCGCCCGAGTAGGCGAACTTGGGCTCGGTGGGCACAGCCGCGGCCCCCTGCTTCGCCGCCAACGGAACGGCGCGGACGTCTGCGGTCCGGTAGCCGATGCCGCTGTAGCCGATGCCATACTTGTCGCTGGCAACGGCCTGCACGACCGCGGAACTGCCCGGTTGCTCCTTCACCGTAGGCTTGAAGTCCCCCTTGAACAGCGCGTTCTCCTTGAAGAAGCCGTAGGTGCCGCTGGCGGAATTGCGACCGTAGAGGCTGATCGGCTTGTCCTTCCACTCTCCCTCGAGCCCCAGGTCGCCCCAGGTGCGGATCTCGTTCCGCGCGCCGCCGCTACGGTTCTTCGAGAAGATCGCGTCGACGTCCTGCAGCGAAAGGCTCTTGAGCGGATTGTCCTTGTGGACGAACACAGCGAGCATGTCGATCGCGACCGGCAGGACGACCGGCGCGTAGCCGTGCTTCTCCTTGAAGGCGTCGATCTCCGACGGCTTCCAGTCGCGGCTCATCGGCCCGAAGGTCGCGGTGCCCTCGGTGAGCGCGGGCGGCGCCGACGCCGACCCCTTCCCCTCGATTCCCTCCTGCACGCTGGGGTACGACTTCTTGAATCCCTCGGCCCAGAGCGCGACGAGGTTGTTCATGGTGTCGGAGCCGACGCACTTGAGCGAGCCGGCCACCTCGCCGCCGACCTTCGCATAGGGCTGGAGCGCGGGGTCGATCTCCTGGTCGAGCGCCCCGGCGGGCACCGCCGCCAGACAGGCCACCAGCACGGCCGCCGCCGTACACGGCCGCCGCCATCCACCCCACACCGCCGATTCCGTCTGCCGGCGAACTCCTCGCACGATGGACTCCTTCCTTAAAGGCTCGCTTCACACGCCTGGTTGAACGGCGTGTGGAGGGCTCCCCTGAGCCGCTGCCACAGCCGTGTACGCAGCATCGTAGCGGACACTGTGAGCATTTCATGAGCCACCGCCGGACGCCCGCGAAACATCGAGGAAACCGAGCACGCGGACCGCCACGGCCGTCAGCCGCGCGTGGCGACACCAGCGTCGTGCGGGGCCGCCGGGGCGAACCCGCGGCGGAGCGTGTTCTCGGTGACGGTCCGCCGCAGCAGGAACTGCTGGAGAGAGTCGGGGCCGCCCGTCTTGCTGCCGATGCCCGACATCCGGTAGCCGCCGAATGGCTGCCGGTGGACCAGCGCGCCTGTGATGCCCCGGTTGAGGTAGACGTTGCCTGCCGCGAGCTGCCGTGCCGCCAGTTCGAGGTGGGACGGGCTGCGGGAAAAGACGCCCGCGGTGAGCGCGTAGGCGGTGCCGTTGGCGAGGTCGATCGCATGCGCAAAGTCCCGCGCCCGCAGAACGGCCAGCACCGGCCCGAATATCTCCTCCTGGCCGAGGGGCCCGTCCGGATCGACGTCACCGAAAACATGGGGACCGACGAACCAGCCCCGATCCGCGAGCGGCCCGACCTCGACGGCGGCGAGCGGGCGGGCGGAACGCAGGCCGATCTCGATGAACGACCGCACGCGGTCGCGGGCCTCCTGGTCGACGAGCGGGCCCACACGCGTGCCCGGCTCCACCGCCGGCCCCACGCGGAGGCTGTGCACCGCCGCCGCCAGCCGGCCGACGAACGCGTCGTGCACGCGGTCGAGCACGATCACCCGCGAGCAGGCGGAGCACTTCTGCCCCTGGAAGCCGAACGCGCTGTGCACCACGGCGACCACAGCCTCGTCGAGGTCGGCGTCATCGTCGACCACGATGGCGTTCTTGCCCCCCATCTCCGCGATCACCCGCTTCACCACGCGGCTGCCGGCGGCAGCCGAGGCCCGGGCGGCATCGGCGTTGATGGCGAGCCCCACGGCCCGAGAGCCCGTGAAGGCGACGAGCGCCGTGTCGGGGTGCGACACGAGCGACGGCCCCACCTCCTCGCCGCGGCCGGGCAGGAAGGCCAGCGCCGCCGGCGGCACGCCCGCCTCCAGCAGGATCTCGTGGAGCCGCAGGGCGACGAGCGACGACTGCTCGGCGGGCTTCATCACCACGGGATTGCCGGCGACGAGCGCGGCCGTCGTCATGCCGGCGAGGATCGCCAGCGGGAAATTCCACGGCGCGATGACGACGCTCGTGCCGCGCGGCAGCCACGCGGTCGCGTTCTCCTCGCCCGGCACGTCGACGCGGCACGGCGCCGCCAGCAGGCGGGCCGACGCGGCGTAGTACCGGCAGAAGTCGATCGCCTCGGCCACGTCCGCGTCGGCCTCCCGCCACGGCTTGCCCACCTCGAACACCTCGATCGCCGCGAGCTCCCAACGCCGCCGCCGCATGATCTCGGCGGCGCGATCCAGGATGTCGGCCCTGCGGTGCCAGCCCGCTGCGGCCCATGCCGGCGTTGCACTCCGGCACAGGTCGACGGCGCGGACCGCGTCCGCCGGGGAGGCCGCCGACACCTCGGCCACGTGCCGCCTCAGATCGGACGGGTCGTGCCGCGAGAACCGGCCTGCCGAGGCGCTCCGCCGGCCGTCGATCACGACGGGCACCTCCACCGGCCCCCGCGCGAAGTCCGCCGCTGCACGGTCGATGGCCTCCGCGAACGCCCGCCGTGACGACTCGAGCGCGAAGTCGGCGAGCGGCTCGTTGGCGAACCCGCCGTCGTCTGCGGCGGCGGGAGCGGCGGGAGCGACCACTGCGGCTGCGGGACGCGGCGGCGCCAGGAGCGTCGCCGGCGGCACGTGCTTCACGAAGCCCGCACGGAGGAAGGAGTCATTCGAGGAGTTTTCGAGGAGGCGCCGGACGAGGTAGGCCATGCCCGGCACGAGCTGGCCGTAGGGCATGTAGATCCGCAGCCGCCAGCCGGCGGCGGTGACCGCATCCTTCTCGGGGTCGCCCATGCCGTGGAGCATCTGCATCTCGACGGCCCGTCTGTCGACGCCCAGATGCTCGGCCACCGCCATGCCGTGGGCCAGCGACCGCAGGTTGTGGCTGCCCAGCGCCGGCCGCAGCGTGTCGGCATGCTCCAAGAGAAATGTCGTCGCGGCCTCGAAGCAGGCGTCGGTCCGCCACTTCTCCTGCCAGACCGGCACCGGCCAGCCGGCCGCCCGCGCGTGCACCGTCTCGTAGTCCCAATAGGCCCCCTTCACGAGCCTGATCCAGACCGGCGTGCCGCGGTGCCGCGCCCACTGCGCCAGCGACTCGAGGTCGCGCAGCGCTTCGCGCAGGTAGCACTGCACGACGATCCCGCAGTGGGGCCAATCCCGAAACTCGTCCTCCATGGCGATCGCCCGGAAGATCGCCAGCGCCAGGTCCTTCGTGACGTGGCTCTCCATATCGACGTGCACCTGCGCCCCGTTGGCCCGCGCCAGCCGCCAGATCGGCCGCAGCCGCTCCAGCACGCGGTCGGTCGTGCCGTGCGGGTCGATGGCGTCGAACTGGCTGTCGAGGGCCGAGAGCTTGAGCGAGACGTTCACGCGGGGCAGCGGTCCCGTCGGCCCGTCGTCCACCAACGGGTCGGCGGACCAGCCTGCGGCGATGCGCGGAAGCTCGCGGAGCAGGTCCGTGTAGGCTGCCGCGTAGGCGTCGGCCTCGGCCTCGCTCGTCACCGCCTCCCCGAGAAGGTCGAGCGTGAACCCTCGATGGTGCCGCCGCTGTGCCAGGGCTGCCTGCGCCGCCTCCGCCGGATTTCCGCCGGCGATGAAGCGGCGGGCCTGGGCCAGCGTGGCCGCGCGGATCGCCCGGGCGGCCAGCGGCGCGAGGAAGCCGCTGCGGGCCGCCTGGAATGCGAGCCGCAGCGACCGCGGCAGGCGGGCGATGACATCGTCGTCGACATACTCGCGCACGTGCCGGTCGAGCGCGGCGGGGTCGTCGAGCATCGGCATGCAGTCGACCAGCCGGAAGAGCCGCACCTTGAGGTCATCGTCCTGCGTGGCCCATTCGGCCGCCTGCTGCACCCACCACTCGCTCGACGCAGCCGTCGGCTCGGCGGTGAGCGCCCGCTCCAGGAGCCCCCTGCCGATTTCCTGGACGCGCCGCTCGATCTGGCCGCGATCGGCGGGCGTCAACCGGCTCGGCAGCACCCCCTCGAACGTGGCTGCGGGTGAGGTGGTCATGGCGGACCTCGTGTGGTGCCCAAGTGTATGTACGGACTGCGGTTGCGAGTGGGTCAGGGCGTTCTTCCGAGGACGCTTTTCCCGGCGGGAACACGAAAACTTGATACACTCGGAGAACCGCGTGCGGGCAATGGTAGCCCGTGCGGTAAACGATCGCCGTTCCCTCCCGCCTGTGACGCTCGCGACAGCCCTGCTCCGCGTTCCCTCCCCTCGTGACTGCACGGGGGACACGACACGCGCAGTTCGCTCGGCCCGTCTGACGCCCTTGGCCGCCGTGGTGCGGAAATCGTTCCTCCTGGAGATCTTCCCCGCTCGATGATCGAATCCCTGATCGTGATCCGCTCGGGTGCCACCGACTACGAGATGCAAGGCCGCATCCGCGGAGCCGTGGACATTCCGCTCTGCCCGACGGGCGTTGCCGAGGCCGGCCATGCGGCCGAATTTCTAGCGGCTCGTCCGCCCACCGCGCTCTACTCCGCCGAGTCCGCCTGCGCGACTGAAACGGGCCGCATCATCGCGGCGGCCCTGAGCCTGAGGCCGCGAACGGTCCGCGGCCTGCACAATCTCGGGCAGGGTCTGTGGGAAGGCCTGCTCGTGGACGAGATCCGCAGGCGGCAGCCGCGGCTGTATCGGCAGTGGCAGGACAACCCGTGGGCGGTCGCACCTCCCGAGGGCGAACTCCTCGAGGATGCCTGCGAACGAGTGGAGGCCGTTCTCGAGAAACTGCTCCGCCGGGGGGAGGGCCGCGTCGCGCTGGTCGTACCTGACCCGCTCGACAGGATCGTCCGCTGGATCGTCGCCGGCGAATCGATGGGGGATCTGTGGGCCCGCGAGCCCGACAGCGCCGCCGTGGCCGAACTGCCCGTGGCTGCGCAGTGGCGCCAGAGCCGCCGCGAGGAGCGGCGACTGGCCGGCCGGACCTGAGCGGCGGGGCGGACGGAAAAACGGGTCGTTCGCCGCTGGAAGCCGCGGCGTGCCGAGACCGGAACGCCCTTTCGCCGGGCCTTTTCCGGCGCAGCCGCGCCGGCGCACCCCGGGCTACAATGCCGGCGTCCGTCTCGACATCCCCGCTTCCGCTCCATTCCCTCTTGCGTTCCCGGGTCACCCGGCACTCGTCGCACCAGCATGCAGCCCCGCCGTTCGTCAGCCGCGACTCCGGTGGACACCGCCGCCCAGCCCCGTGCGGCCCGGGGGGCCGATCCCGTGCCGCCGCCTGACCGCGCGGCCGGCGGCCGTGAGCCCACAGGCCGCCCCGGCGGCCCGCGCGATCCCCAGCCGCGGGCCAAGCGGGGCGTGCCCGAGGGCCTGTGGCAGAAGTGCGACGGCTGCGGCGCGACCATCTACCGCAAGGAAGCGGAGGAGATGCTCAACGTGTGCCCGCAGTGCGGGTATCACTGGTACGTCTCCGGAAAGCAGCGGATCGCCCAGCTGCTCGACGAGGGAACGTTCGAGGAGTGGGACGCCACCCTGATGCCGACAGACCCGCTGGGGTTCCGCGACAAGAAGGCGTATGCGGAGCGGATCGTGGCCGAGCAGAAGCGGACCGGCCTGCGGGACGCGGCGATCACCGGCACGGGCATGATCCGGGCCCGCCGCGTGGCCTGCGGCGTGACCGACTCTTCCTTCATCATGGGCAGCATGGGCAGCGTGGTCGGCGAGCGGCTCGCCCGGCTCGTCGAACGCGCCACCGCGGGCCGGCTGCCGCTGATCATCATCAGCGCGTCGGGAGGCGGCGCCCGCATGCACGAGGGCATCCTGTCGCTGATGCAGATGGCGAAGGTGTCGGCTGCCCTGGCGCGGCACTCCCAGGCGGGCGGGCTCTTCATCTCCGTGCTCACCAACCCAACCATGGGCGGCGTGGCTGCCAGCTTCGCGTCGCTCGGCGACCTCTGCTTCGCGGAGCCACGGGCCCTGATCGGGTTCGCCGGCCCCCGGACCATCAAGGCCACCATCCGCATGGAGCTGCCGAAGGGGTTCCAGACGAGCGAGTTCCTGCTGGAGCACGGCTTCATCGACCGGATCGTGGCCCGCAAGGATCTCAAGAGCGAGATCGCGAGGGCGATCGACTACTGCGGCGGGCCGCTGCCGCACGCCCCGTGACCGCAGCACGGGGTCAGGTCGGCGCGATGCCGTCGATCTTCGCGGCGAGCACGAAGTCGTTTTCGGAGAGCCCACCTATCGCATGCGTGTGGATCTCGATCCACACGTGGCGGTAGCCCTCGAGGTGCAGGTCGGGATGGTGCTGCTCGCGTTCCGCGAGCGCGGCGACGTTGTTGATCAGCTTGATGGCGTCGCGGAAGTTCCGCAGCGTCCAGTCGCGGCGGATGCGGACGCCGTCGTGGGTGAGCCGCCAGCCGGGGAGCACCGCGATCTGGGCCTCGGCCTCGGCGGCCGAGTACTTCGGCACGCCCCCCTCGCAGGGCACGCACTTCTGCGCGGAAAGCTCGCCAGGGAGTTTGCACGACGTCATGAAGGAAGTATAGGTCACGACCGCCCGGCGCACAGCCACACCTCTTCCCGGCGGCGGTTCGGGGCTGCCCGTGCCCCGTCGCCGGACGTTCGCCTCGTCGACCAATCCGCCGGGGCGGATCGGTGCCCGCAGGCCTCGGCTCACTGCATGTCCGCTTCGCTTCGCCCTCCAGGCTCCGCTCGCTCCCATAGCCCG
>Ga0114973_10002313_pt1 | contig 13904 bp, 13 predicted proteins | sample M_140807_MF_Meta_FD_87025 | JGI IMG/M metagenome (GOLD analysis project Ga0114973, IMG submission 87025) | Freshwater microbial communities from Lake Montjoie, Canada to study carbon cycling - M_140807_MF_MetaG | ecosystem: Environmental > Aquatic > Freshwater > Lake | place: Lake Montjoie... | reverse complement strand
GGCTAACTGACATGCAGTTTTTAGAGACTCGGAACCAGCAGAAGATTTACATTCGATGAGTGCTGTTTTGGGGCCCTCAGAAAACTTTCCTGCCTGTTTTCCAAGAGAAAGGGCTGCGCTAATTCTAACTCCTTCATCAAGTTCCTTTTTCTCCAGCGATTTTTGAAGGGCTTTTACGGTTTCTTCGCTAAAATCACCGCAAACACCGAGCGCAAGCACCGATTTTTCTAGGACGTCAGTGTCACTTGCCGATTCTATTAGCTCGATCAATCTTTCTGAAATTTTCGGATTGGGGGATTCAGGCAGTGACTGAATTACTTCTAAGCTAGCTAAAATCACATCTGGATCGGTGCTCTCAATTGTTTTTTCAACAGCAAGAAGAGTTTTTGCATCTTTTTTAGCCTGAACTTGAAGGCCGGCCAAGCAGGTTAGAATCAGGGTTGTGTCTCGGCTATCCAAACATTGGGTGAGCAATGAAACTATGGAGTCTTGGCCTTGCCCCTTTTCCGTGAGGGCTTTAACCACACCACGCTTTACTTTAGAGTTGTCCGATTTTTGGTAAAGAGCAATCAGCGGGTCGATGCTTTGATTGGATCCAAACTGTTCGAAATAATCTAAAATGGGAAGAAGCTCTTCACTGTCGGTAGATTGTTTGAGTGTATCTAAGAGAGCCTCTTGAATAATCGGGCTGCTGTCTTTTCTCGTAATGAAGGTTCTAACAAGGGTTCCTCTAAGTTGAGAATCTTGTTTGTACTGCTCTATCAAAACCTTTCTGATGTTATCGCTTTTGCTTTTCGTTGAGGCTTTCCCCATCGCCTTAGCACAAAAAACCTTGATGTGTTCATCGGGGTCTTTCATGCATTTGAGAAGAGTGTTGATCACCTCCTCTTGGTAAATAGACTGGCTGTACTGACTTAATTTAAAAGCAGCTATTTTTCTTTGTTCAATGTCTGGGCTATCTGACAGAGTTCGAGACCAAAGTAAAACAGGGTGAGTTAATGGAGGATAATAACGTCGGGCCCGACCCTTGCGTTTGGCAAAGGCAGAACCCGCCGAAAACATCAAACAACAGACCAAAGAAACCAAGATAGACTTTTTTAGAAGCATGTTGAAATCATTTCACTTGGTGTAAATCTAACCGTCCATCTGTAGCCACTTTTCCAGAAACGGCCGATGTGTTAGCTACAATTTTTAGAATCTTCTCTTTAACATCTTGAGCCGTCTGAGTTAAGTCCTGCGACCAAATGACGGCTAAAGAACCAACTACAAATGGGGTTGCCATCGAAGTTCCATCCCAAGTGGCTTTGATACTGCCAAGATCTACCACTGTATCTTGATATCTGTCCCCGGGAACCGTTGACATAATTTTCACTCCGGGAGCGCCTAGTTTAATAGAGTTTTTTCCCCAGTTCGAAAATTCTGCAAGCTGATCACTGGAATCCAGCGCAGCAACTCCAATCATGTTGGGCAAATTAAAAGCTGCTGGCACTACAGGCTTTGGATCGTTGTCGATATCAAAGCCTTGAGATTTGCCAGACATTTGGTCTAATCGACCATTACCTGCTGCCACAACGAAAAGAACACCTTTGTCTTCGGCTCTCTTGATAGCCTCTTTGAGAGGTTGATCCTCTTCTTCTCCGGCTTCACCGCCCCAGCTTGCATTAATGATGTGGGCACCATTATCGGCTGCATAGTCGATGGCTTTAATTGCTGCATCTGTACTGCCTTCCCCTTTTTCACCAATAAATCGTAAAGCCATAATCTTGGCTTGTGGGGCCACGCCGGCAGTTCCAGATCCGTTATTTAACGAGGCGGCGATAACTCCGGAAACATGGGTGCCGTGACCGGGGTTTCCACCTTGTAATAAAATGTCCATAAGGTCCATGCTCAGGTCGTAGGGTTTATTGCCGTCGGAGTGAAAATCCCAACCCACAACGTCATCAATGTAACCATTTTTATCGTCGTCGATACCGTTGTTTGGAATTTCCCCTTTGTTTCTCCACATGTTGTTAACTAAATCCACGTGGTTGTAGTCGACACCGCTATCGGTCACCGCGACAACAATTCCTTTGCCTTGGGGTGTTTTGTTGTGAGCGTTTGTTGCATCGATCGAAAACATTCCCCATGAGGATTTTAGGAGCGGATCAAGACCGCTAGCTTGAATGCTCGGAGCTTTGATTTCTGGATTGTCTGGATAAGCCGGAGGTCTCTTTTCATCGCCAGATTTTTGTAGAGCGTCTAAGAGAGCAGCCCTATTTTTAACGATTGAAGGGTTTTGAAACAAATGAAGCTTTCTGTTTTTGGAGATGTAGTTAACGCTGGAGTCCCAAACGCCTTCTGCTCCTCTATTATTAGTTGTCCACTTGTAAAGATTTCCTTCTTTACTCACCAACTCAAATTTGCCGCCTTGGCGTGAAAAAAAACTTTTCTTAACGTCTTCTTTATCAGTGTTGAAACGAACTAGATATTCTTGACCAAACAGACTGGTAGTAATGCAGATTGCTAAGATGGACTTAATCCAAATGTTCATTATTCCCCCAAACGCTTTTTGATTTTTTTGTTACCTTCTGTGAAGGCTAAACTAGCTTGTTCAAACGTCAAGGAGTATGATTATCAGGATGAAACAATCGATTTTAATATGCGTCAAAAAACAGGACAAAGAAGCAGAGCTTGCTAAAAAAGAGCTGCTAGCCTGGGCCAAAGCTAAAAATATTTCCGTTATCAACGTGACTTCAGGCGACGAAAAAATTTCGGTCAAAAAAGAAAAAGAGATCTCTCTGGGCATTGCAATAGGAGGAGATGGGACTTTTTTAACTTTGGTGAGAAACTTAACCAACAAAGAGGCCTTTCCCTTAATTGGTGTGAATTTGGGGAGTCTCGGATTTATTACTGAAGTGGGTCGCGAGGAGATGTTGAAGGTGGTGGATCAGGCCCTAAAAGCAAAACTGAAAGAAGAAAAACGGCCCATTTTAGATGTGGAAGTGTTTCGAAAAGGAAAAAAAGTTGAGTCTGGGTGTGTTTTCAATGATGCAGTCATCGCCAAGAGCCTAAATACTACAATGCTACGCTTTGATGTTAGCGTGGCTGGAGATTTTTTAAATCACGTAAGGGCCGATGGTTATATTGTTTCCACGCCAACGGGTTCTACAGCTTATGCATTGTCGTCTGGGGGGCCAATGATTCATCCGGAGGTGTCGGCCCTTGAATTGGTCCCTATTTGTTCGCACGCACTTTCCTCAAGACCTATTCTAGTCCCTCTTTCCTGCGAAGTTGTGATTGAAATGAAGGAGCCCAGGGGTAAAGCATCTTTGGTCTATGACGGACAGTATAGTTTTGATCTCGAGCAAGGTGACGTATTAAAGATTTATCACCACAAAAAGTATTTGAGATTATTACACGCACCACAAAAAAAGTGGTCTGAAGCGTTGAGAGAAAAATTGGGAATGTAAACCTTGAAACCAACTGTAGACTCAGCCATTAGTTTTATAAAACAACATCCCAAGTTGGTCGTTGCGGATGACTATGAGATTCTTTGTCAAAAAACCCAAAATCGTCAGTGTCACTATAAAAACGGAGAGTTGGTTAGCGACTCCACAGATTCTTTTTTATGGATCCAGCTTAGAGTTCTTCATCGAAAGAGATTGGGAGTAGCCTCTACGGTTTTTTGTGAAGCTTCAAGTTTAAATGGCTTGGTCGAAAAGGCTTTCGATTTGGCTGATAACATTGCTGTGGATCCCTGGTTTAGATTTCCAATGTGGAAGCCTGAGGGGCAAGTAAAGCGGGAGAACACGCAGAGTCTGCTTGAAACCATAGATTTGCAAAATCAGTTTTTTGAAACGCTTTTTCCGCAGCTAATTGTTCAGCCTGTGGGTCTTGAAGAGAGATACCTTGAACAACAAGAGACCAGAACTCTCATTAGAAAAACTGAAAAATCGACGGTTACAAATACAGGCAGATTTCAGCGGTTACAATTTTCATTAGTAAACCAGGGGCTAAAAGATTTTTATCGAATTGAAGAAACCCGAGGGGCTTCTTCCCTTTGGAAATCAAAAGAGGCCACTTTAGATGCACTTATGCGAAAAGCTAGTCGACTCAAAAATGCTCGACCGGTTGATAAGGCTAACGACGGAAAATATATCCTAAATGGTGTCGTCGTAGCCGCATTATTGAAAAGTGTGGAGCCTTTGTTTTTGGGAAACTTGGCCGGCATGGGAAAATCGTTTTTCTCAAATAAAATTGAGACGCCTGTTTTTTCAGATAAGGTAACTTTGGTAGATGATGGACTTTACGAGGGTGGAGAAGGGTTTCAAATTTTTGATCTTGAAGGCGCCCCTTCGCAACAAACCCGGCTCGTAGAATCGGGGATATTAAAAACATTTTTGCACGATGCGAGTAGTTCTGCTCGATATAATCGAGCGAGTACGGGCAACTTGATTTTGGGTGATCCCAACAACCCGTCGATCGGTGTCACAAATCTATATTTAATGCCGTCAAATTTCGAGCTGATGGAGCTTTTTAATCGGATGAAAGATGGAATTTATCTCGAATGTTTGGAAAAAACAGGCAAAGATTTGACTCGTGACGGCAAGCTGGAGTTATTGGGGCACGGTTGGAAAGTTCAAAATGGCGAGCCAGTTGAACCCCTGAGTCATATTTTTTTGACCGTCGATCCCATTGAAATTTTTAAACAAGTGGGTCTGGTTGCCAATGACCTAGAGTTTTGGGGGCGGTATGGATCCCCCTCAGTTTTCCTCGAGAAAATGCCGTTAAGTGAAGTATGAAAATTCAAGTTTTTGGAATGACCAATGTAGGGATGAAGCGCAAAAACAATCAGGACTTCTTTTTGGTAGATGAAGCCTTGGGGCTGTATGTAGTCGCCGATGGAATGGGCGGACATTTGGGGGGTGAAGTTGCTAGCAAATTGGCAGCTGAAACCACCCAAGAGTTTTGTAGCGATCAAAAAGACATGCCACCCAGAGAACGGCTTGAAAAAGCCATCAACGCGGCTTCAGAAAAAATTTATAGTGAAGGGCAAAAAAACGAAGCTCTAAAAGAGATGGGAACTACTATTGTCGCGCTTCTGGTTCACGAAGGGCATGTGTATATCGGTCAGGTCGGGGATAGCCGAGTTTATCTTTTTTCCCAGGGGGCAGTTTGGCAAGTTACAGAGGACCATACGGTAGTCCAAGAAGAGATTAGGGCCGGGATCATTTCTCCTGAAGATATCGAAAATCATGAGTTTCAGCATGTGATCACTCGATCAGTGGGGTATCAAAAAGAGGTCGCGGTCGATGTTTATCGGCGAAAACTTCAAGTTAACGATACCTTTCTTTTGTGTTCTGACGGCCTTTCGGGTTTGGTGAAAAGCTCTGAGATGTTGGAGCAACTGGAAAAAAACTCTATCGAGGCAAGCGTTAAAAACCTGATCGCCTTGGCCAATTCTAGAGGGGGAGATGACAACATAACCATCGTAGTGTGTCGCGCAGTGCTATAAAGTCAAAATCCTCATTTGACTTAGAGTGTTAGCTGATGGTTATATGTCAGATTGTTTTGCGGAAACGCCGCGTCTAAACATAGGGGTTGTTACTTTGGGCTCTAGAAAAAAAAGATGGTGGAATGAGCGATTCATTACCATCATGGTTATTCCCGAAAGAACCCGAGAGGTTCATAAGGTCGTAGTGCCTTTTCTGTTAGTTAAGCTCGGAGCCATTCTTTTTTCTCTCATTACAGTTTTTTTGGTGATTGTGGGGGTCGATTATTTTCATGTTTTAGGCCGAATGGGAGAAAATAAGGCCCTAAAAGGGGAAAACTTTAAGCTTCGCCAAGAGATTCAAACCGTTAAAAACAAAGTAGACTCGATGGAAGTCACTATCGAGAGAGTTCGAAACTATGCAAAGAAATTACAACTTTTGACCGGGCAAGGGGGCGGAAAAAAACAAGCTGAAATGCCTGTTGGCCCCATAGAAATGGAACCTGAAAGATCGCCCTCGAGTGGAAGTGAAAAACATTCCCAAGTTCTTTTTTCCGAGCCCGATTTTTCCAATGTCACTTTCAACCCCAATAATGCTGGTCTTGAAGATAAGTTGCAAAAACTTCAGACGGCGGGAGATGAGACTGAGAGTGAGCTGTCTAAGCTTCACACCTATTTGATTGCTAAGAGTGCGGTGATTAATGCGACTCCATCACTTCTTCCCATTGCCGGGTGGATCTCTTCAGTGTTTGGTTACCGACGAAATCCCTATGATGGTAGCTATCGCCTTCATTCAGGAGATGATATCGCTGCCGAACCTGGGACACCAGTGAGAGCTCCAGCCGATGGATCGGTTATTTTCTCGGGATATCGTGAAGGATATGGAAAAGTGATCGTTATCGATCATGGTTATGGAATTAGAACATTGTTTGGCCACAATTCCTCAGTTTTTGTGGGTCAAGGAGCTAAGGTCAGGCGAGGTGAGACAATTTCCCAAGTCGGAAATACAGGGCATTCAACAGGGCCCCATCTTCATTATGAAATAAGAAAGAACGGCGTTCCAGTTAACCCCGCAACTTTTTTCTCCCGAAGTCGCTTTTAAAAGGCCTAAGCTTTAACTTTTTTCCAATCCTCTAAAAATGTTTTAAGTCCTGCGTCGGTTAGCGGGTGTTGAGTTAGTTGATGAACCACTTTCACCGGGAGTGTAACGACATCTGTTCCCATTTTAGCGCATTCTAAGACGTGGATGGGGTGTCGAATACTTGCCGCAAGAACCTTGGTTTTAAACGAGTATTGTCTGAAGATTTGAATAATTTCTCTTACAAGCTCTAAACCATTTTGGCCGATATCATCGAGCCGACCGATAAAAGGGCTTACATAGGTTGCACCAGCTTTGGCAGCTAAAAGGGCCTGAATTGGCTGAAAAATTAAAGTAACGTTGGTGGGGATCCCTTCGCTGGAAAGGATCTTAACGGCTTTGAGCCCTTCGCTCATCATGGGGATTTTGACAACAACATTACTCCCATATTTTCTCAGTTCACGAGCCTCTTTAAGCATTTCTTCGGCCTTGGTGCCGACGACTTCTAAGCTGACTGGACCTTTAACGATTTGGCAGATCTCTTTTGCAACCTCACTAAAGGGCCTTCCCGTTTTAGCGACGAGGGAGGGATTTGTGGTGACACCATCCAAAACTCCCAGTGCGGCAGCTTCTTTAATTTCTTCGATTGATGCTGAGTCGATGAAATACTCCACGTTTCCTCCATCATTTGATGACTTCGTCAAACTTTAAATAGCATTGTAAGTGGGGGACCACTTCTTGACAAAAGAAAACCGAGATTTCTAAAATACATCACACATTTAAGTTGAAATACGTCAATAACTGACGGGAGTCTCTAAACTATGATCGAAGTTAAAGAACTGACAAAGAAATATGGTGAACGATTAGCTGTCGACCACATTTCTTTTAGTGTTAAGCGCGGTGAGATTTTGGGTTTCCTGGGTCAAAATGGGGCGGGAAAATCCACTACAATGAAAATTTTGACCGGCTTTATGCCGGCCACCTCCGGAACTGCAAGCGTTGCAGGCTTCGATGTTTTCGAAAATCCCTATGAAGTAAAGAAGAGAATTGGATATCTCCCAGAGAATCCCCCGATCTATCTTGAACTACTAGTTTCGGAATACTTGGATTTTGTGGCAAATTTACGAGGCATCCCAGGGGCTCAGAAAAAACAAAAAATGGATGCTGTCATCGAAAGATGCCAGTTGGGCGAAGTGAGAAACCGCTTAATTGGAAATCTCTCTAAGGGCTACAAACAACGGGTGGGGTTGGCCCAAGCCTTAATTCATGACCCTGAAGTGTTGATTTTGGATGAGCCAACAGTCGGGCTGGACCCCAAACAGGTCAGTGAAGCTCGGGGACTAATCAAGTCACTACGTTCCGAAAGAACGGTTATTTACAGCACCCATATTCTTTCAGAGGTTGCTGCTACTTGTGACAGAATTATTATTATTGACCAGGGTAGAATCGTGTCTCAAGAGTCGATCAATGCGTTAGGGGCCACAGGGCTTACTGCTAAAACTGAATTGGTGGTCCAAAGGAGTTCGGAAAGCGTGGTTCGAGCCATTCTTGGGGTCAAAGGGGTTCAAAACGTTCAGTCTCTATCCAATGGAAAAGAACGGATCATTGTGGAATCGGATGCCAGCGAAGAGATCATGGCCGAAATTGCCAAAGTGACGGTGGCCTCAGGAGCAGGACTCATTCGCATGTCACCCGTGCAGCTGGCATTAGAGGATTATTATCTAAATCTAATTAGTGGAAAACGGGGGATATCAATATGAAAGGGGCAACAGCCATAATCAAAAAGGAGATTCGCTCCTACTTTTGCTCTCCCATTGCTTATGTGGTGTTGGGTGTTTTTTTATTTGTTATGGGAGTGATCTTCGCCAAGTTTGTGGATCTCTACCATCGATTTAATACGGCTCAGCAGTTTGGCCAAGCCCAAGGAATCACTTTGGACAAGTTGGCAACGTATCTTTATCAGAACATGGCTTTTATCTTGTGCTTCGTAACTCCCTTTTTAACAATGCGATTGTTTTCTGAGGAAAAGAGACAAAACACATTAGAGCTTCTATTCACCGCGCCTGTTCGAGAGATAGAGATTGTACTTGGAAAATTTTTCTCGGCCTACATTTTGATGCTCATTATGTTGGCCCTTTCGTCTTTCTATGTTCTCTTCATGGTTCTTTGGGGCAATCCTGAGATTAAAATTATTGGGGCGACCTATTTGGGCTTGGCGCTAGCTTTAGCCTGCTATGTTTCGTTGGGGTCTTTGATTTCGGCGATGACCTCAAGTCAAGCTATTGCCGCAGTTTGGACGTTTATCGCGCTGCTGTTTTTGTGGCTTCTTCAATCGCTGGGTCAGGGGATCACGGCCTCTTGGGGACCGATTCAATGGGGGCCCACTCTGGTTTATATATCACCTTTGGGCCATTTTAATTCTTTTACCGAAGGATTAATTCATGTGAAGGATGTTGTTTATTTTTTATCTTTCACACTATTTACTATTTTTCTGACCCATCGAGTGGTCGAGAGCAATCGTTGGAGATAAGTCTATGAGCATGATCGCAATTATTGTGGCGTTGACCGCTAGTTTAGTCAGCTTAGTCTCAGCTTACCTAATGTCAGAAATGGACATTGTTTGGAAAGTTTCCTTGGGAATAGCTATTTTGGGTTACATCACCTACTTTGTGCTGGAAAGAAAGTTGTTTCGGGAAATTTTCTCAAGAAAGTCGACTAAGTACGGCTTAAACGCTGTAGTGATGTCGTTGATCGCTTTTGGAATTTTAATTTTTGTTAATCTCATTGCGACCAAACACGACATCAAAAAAGATCTGACTAAAAATAAGCTGCACACTCTTTCGGATGAGTCGATAAAAGTTCTTAAAAATTTGCCTGGTGAGATTAAGCTTAAAGCTTTTATTAATCCGGCTCAAATGGGGGAGTTTGAAAAAATTTTCGACAAGTACACCTATTACACACCAAAACTAAAAAAGGAATACGTCGATGTTGATAGAGAGCCTTTTGTGGCTGAAAAATACAACGTAAAACAGGGTGGAGTTATTATTGTTGAGAGCGAAACTCGAACAGGGCGCATAGAAAATCTCATGGGTGCAGACGATCCTAAGCTCGAAGAGAAAGTCACAAACGCTATCATTCAAGTAGCTAAAGGTGAAAAGAAAAAGATTTACTACATCTCAGGGCATGGAGAAAAACTCCTCTCCGATACCAGCAAAGAAGGTTACTCCGAGATGAAGGAACAATTAGAAAGTGGGCGGTATAAAGTTGAAGAGCTGATTTTGGCAGAAAAAGGCGCTATTCCCGCTGATGCCGACATGATTATTATGGCCGCTCCCAGGTCCGATCTTCTCGATCCGGAGGTTAAAGCAATTGAAGCCTATATGGCCAAAGGTGGAAAATGTTTAATTATGGTAGAGCCCACCTCCTCTCCGACTGTGAAATCTCTTCTAGCCAAGTATGGAGCCGTATTTAATCCCAAGAAAACTGTAGTTGAGTTAAATCCTTTGCAACAATTGGCGGGTGGGAATCCTCTAACTCCGATTGTGGCAAGCTATAGCAAAGAAAGCGAGATCACTCGGGAGGCTAAACAGATTACGTTGTTTCCCGTTGCGACACCCATCGAGAAGGCCGATAAAGTAGCTCCAGATATGAAAGTGATTCCGCTTTTATTTACCAGTGCTAAAAGTTTTGAATCCGACCTGAAAGAAAATCAGGTTAAGCCCAACCCCAAAACCGATCGCAAGGGGCCCTTGTCGTTGGCCGTTTCCGTGTTAGGAAAAACGCCCATTAAACTAGAACCTGTTAAGCCTGCTGAGCCGGCCAAAACGGACGAGAAAAAAGAGGTTGAGTTTAGAATGGTGGTTGTAGGGGATTCTGATTTTGCTTCCAATAGTGGCCGTCGATTTGGGATTAATTCGGATCTGTTTCAAAACATGCTGAGCTGGTTAGCCCACGAAGAGGATCTTATTTCGATTCGACCTCGGGCCGCCGACATGAGTGATTTTGATATTACAGAAACTCGAATGAGAGTTATCAATTTGGCCTCTATCGTTTTTGCTCCTTTGCTGATGTTTATTTCAGGCATTGGAGTTTGGGCTGTCAGAAGAAGAAAGTAGTCTTAGTAACGGGTGCTTCCAAAATAGTTGGGCGTAAGGTTTACCCATTCAGAAATTGATTGGTAGGTTTTTCTGCTTGAGGCGCTTAATAAGGCTTCGGCTAGATCCTCGGCACTTAATATCTGTTCGTGAATTGAAATGTTAGCAACAGAGGGTAGTGAAGTCTTGTTGATTCGATCGTCGACAAGAATTACAGCTGAAGATTCTCCATCTAAAAAAGAATTATCCGATTGTGTTTTTTCTTCAACCCATTCCAAAGATTTCCCGGCTGTTTTTTTAAACTTGGCAGAAACAAATCGATCAGCAGTAATGTAAGTTAAAACGTAGAGCGTCTCCCAAGATGTTTTGGATTGGTTTTTTTGCCACTTGAATGCCCGCGCTTCTGATCCGCTTAAAATTTCAATCGGGGCTTTTTTAACATAAGCCAGAGCTTTTAAAGAAGAGAGGGCGATCCGCAATCCTGTAAAGGAGCCGGGGCCTGAAGAGGTGATAAACCGAGAGATTTGATCTATTGAAAGTGAACACTTTTTAAGTGCTGACTCTAACTGGGGAATAAACTTCTCGGAGTGGTCTCCCGTTTCTGTGAGTATCTGGCTAGTCATGAGGAGCAAATGACCTTCGGGGGCAAATTGATGAATTGCCAACGTGCCTCTGGGCGATGAGAGGTCTAAGCTAAGCCACATTTCTTTAATAGATGCTCTCATTTTCCTGAGGGTCTTAACTGTTTTATGGAAGTCGTTCAACAGGTAAATAGTTTTGGGGGCGGCAGAATACCAAAATAAACGGCTAAGCGAGGGGTGTGCTTAGCAAGAGGATTCTGGTTTCGGGGGTTTGTCATTTCGGGTAGTTCTACCGCCCCCAAATTTAAGGCTCGATTCCGTTTTGTGAGCTTGATTGCATTTCTGCAATCTCACCCACATTGAAATTGTAACCCGACGCGTTATACAAATTCAATAGACAATAAGTATACACTTCTGCCAAAACCGAGATAAAGTTCACTGGTTTCGTGGGGTTAGGTTGATTTTGAAATTGTCAGTGGATGCTTTCCTATGGATGAAAAAATTAAAATCCATGTTCGCGATAGAGAGGGCAATGAGAGTGTTCTCTTAGTTGAGCCGGGTGTTAATTTAAGAGCTGTTCTTCTCGCCAATAGTTTCTCCCCATATGAAGGGAAGTTTAAAAAACTCAACTGCAAGGGAATGGGAGTGTGTGGGACTTGCAAGATTTTGGTGCGAGAAGGTGGGGAAGATTGGGAGCGGCGATCCTGTCAAATTCAGTGCTTTCAGGAATTGGAAATACGTTTAAAATAAGAAATTCCTTTAATGGGGAGATAGGGTGAAAACAAAAAGTTACTTTAATTCCGTCGTTGGGGGTAGGGAACAGAACGAAGACGCCTGTTTAGTCGATGATTCTTTAGGTCTCTACGCAGTTGCAGATGGTGTAGGCGGCGGCCTAAAAGGCGAAGTCGCTTCTCAAATGGCGGTTCAGGGATTAAAAAACTATCGTCCCGAAGTTGAAACTCTCAAGGATGTTTTCCAAATTCTTCAAAAAGAAATTCTTCAGGAGTCGATTGAGACTTTAGGCAGAGCCTTGATGGGAACCACCTTAAGTTGTGTTGAAATCAAAAATAATAAAGCGACTCTCTGTCACGTGGGAGATTCGAGAATTTACTTTTTCGATGGCAACGTTCTTAGATTGCTGACTGAAGACCAAGAGTTCTATGATGAAGTTTTACGGGGAACAGTTCTTAATTCTTACTTAGGAATTGAATCCGACATTCACCCGCTTCGCATTGTTCAAGAGACAATATCCATCAATCCGGGCCAAGCTTTTTTGCTGGCGAGCGATGGTCTTTTTAAGCAGATGAGTGATATGAGAATCGTCAATCTTATCAGAGAAAATTTAAAAACTCCGGATAGATTGGTTAAGCAACTCTGTGATGAAGCATCTCATACCGAACATTCTGATAATGTCACGGTGGTATATGTGGAAATTTCTGAATAGGTTTTTTCTATGATAGTTAGTGTTCCTAAAAAAAAATTTGAAGAACTCTCATCTAAAGGGTTTTCGGTCAAAATAAAAGGAAAAGTGGTTAAGGGTTTTGTCACCAAAAAAAACGGCCAATTTTACGCCTATCTCAACCTATGCAAGCACTTACCTGTGACTCTAGATCTCAATGACGAAAACTTTTTTACTTTTGATAAAACTCATTTCCAATGTCACATGCACGGGGCTATGTATGAGATTGAAACAGGGTTTTGTATTGCTGGACCTTGTCAGGGGGCCCGACTAGATGCTCTAGAAATTACGGAAGAAGAAAGTCGTCTTCTAATCAGCGTGCCCGAGTCAGCAGCGGAAACAAAATAACCATCAGGAAGTTTAAGAATGGACACTAGCAAGATGAAGTTTCAAACAAAATTGATCCATGGGGGTGAGCCTTCGCCTTTGATTGAGGGCGCGGTCACAATGCCCATTTTTCAAAGCAGTACTTATGAAATTGGTGAAGATTCTGCTGGCGAGACCAATTACAACGATATCCGCTATGTTCGACTCAATAATACGCCCAATCACTTAGCTCTCCATGAAAAGATTGCACAGCTTGAACAGGGTGAAGCGGCTTTGGTTAGTAGTTCTGGCATGACTTCGATCAGTTCGGCTTTGTTGGGGTTAATTGGTCCCGGCGAACATTTGATCGCTCAGGATAATTTGTATGGTGGCACCTTTCATTTCTTGAAAGAATTTTTTCCGAAGATGGGAAGAGAGGTCACCCTTTATTCAGCGGATGACACTCACAAATTGGCCAGCTGTTTAAAAAAGAACACCCGAGCGATCTATTGCGAATCGACATCCAACCCTCTTTTGAAGGTTCCTGATCTTAAAGAGGTTGTGAGATTTGCTAAGTCTCATGGGCTTCTTTCGATGATCGATAATACGTTTCCTTCGCCTGTAAATTTTAATCCCATACCCTTTGGGTTTGACGTATCTCTTCATAGTGCGACCAAGTATTTGAATGGACACTCGGATGTTGTAGCGGGGGCTATGATTTCTAACCGAGAGAATATTAAAAAAATGATGCCTCTTTTCAATCATCTTGGGGGATCTTTAGACCCTCATGCCTGTTTTCTTTTGCACAGAGGATTGAAAACTTTGGGTGTTCGGGTTCGGTATCAAAATGAGTCAGCACTTAAAGTAGCTACTGCTCTTGAGAAGTGTTCTAAAGTTGCGAAAGTGATCTATCCAG
>Ga0114973_10002308_pt1 | contig 13926 bp, 11 predicted proteins | sample M_140807_MF_Meta_FD_87025 | JGI IMG/M metagenome (GOLD analysis project Ga0114973, IMG submission 87025) | Freshwater microbial communities from Lake Montjoie, Canada to study carbon cycling - M_140807_MF_MetaG | ecosystem: Environmental > Aquatic > Freshwater > Lake | place: Lake Montjoie... | reverse complement strand
CAAAGCTTACATCTATATACCGCAGATCATTGTCTATAGTTTTGGGAATACCGATCACCGCGATTTTTAGACCGCGTCGCTTAATCTCCGCGATGAGTGCGAGGGCGCCCCGCATCGACCCGTCGCCTCCGATAACAAATAAAATATTTACGCCAAGATTCTCGAGATGATCAACCATCAATGCCGGGTCCTGCTCGCCTCGCGATGAGGCAAGAATCGAACCTCCGCGGAGATGTATCTCAGAAACAAGATCTGGCGCGAGCCGCACCCGCAGATCATCATCGACAAGCCCCGAGAATCCATACTGGAATCCGTAAATGCGATGAACCTTGTAGTGATGCGTCGCCGCCATTACGATGCTGCGAATCACATTGTTCAGCCCGGGACAGAGACCTCCACATGTAAGGACCCCTATCGTCGTTATTGAGGGTTCAAAAAAGATATCACGGCGTGGACCCGCCAGCTCCATCGAGGGGATCGTGCCGTGTTGCTCGATAGTCCTCCGGACTTCAGAGAGATGGTGACTGACGAGAATCCGGTCGCTATCCTGCACAAAGGGAACTGCGCGGCCCTGCTGATCGCGAAATGCGATGAGAGGGGAAGGGATATGGCAACGGCCAAGGGTTTCTATTGAGAAGTCTGGATGGGCAACCACGTGTCGTCCTCGCAGGCTAAAAGAGCCTTTTGCGGTGAAAATAAGAAATAAAGCTAAGTTTTTTCCTGAAAAAATTCTCAGAATCCTTTCAGGTTTACATCGAAAGTAGGCGAACTGAGCAACTCTCCTCAACCACTACATGAGTGAGCAAAGAGGTTACCTTGATTAAAATCGCTCCATTTTCGGTGCAGGTCGGGCGGATGATAGCCCAGTTCAGCGTGAAGGTCATTAATTGAAGGCTATAAGCTGTGGTCAAACAGGAGAAAAAGCTGCCGGAAAGTGCTCTCGAGATGCTCCTTGACCGTGGATGCCCCGAGCACAGTGTGTTACCTTTAATACTAGGTGGCGTGACTGCCTAAAAGGCTCATAATGTTAGGTAGGGGCTTTCGACGGTTGCTAATCACGGATTTAGGGGGATTGATGGCAGGATTGGAAGGACCTTCGAGGGGAGGATTGTTACGGGGCGCTAATCTGAACGCGGATGCGTCTGCAGTCAAAACACCTCCGCGACCAACCGCGAGCGTTTCGACGGTGCAAGAGGTACTAGTCCTGCTCAACTGGTTAATAACTGCGCTCGATAATCGGCGCCGTAAGACCCTCGCTGGCGTTCTAAACAAAGAGTACGGCCCAGACGAAGCTGAAGCAGATCTAGCAATATATCGACAAGCTGAGAAGATTTTGGAGGCCGCAGGCGAGGGATTGGAACCTCCGACTCCTGGCCCATCCAAGGTAGAAGGTGGTGCCGAGCATACAACCGGTTCAGCTATAAAATCGTCCCCAGCCTCAGCGTCCCCGGCTCTACCAACACCCGCGAAAACTCCAAGCTCACCGAGTAGCGCAGGACAAAAAGTAAGCTTTACAAAGAGTGGACCAATATTTCGACGTAGCTAGCGGTCACCGCAAAAAAACGGCACAAGATCCTACCCCCTTGAGAAAATAACGCCTCTCTTAAGTAGGATCTTGCAACATTTTAGCCCCTCCTCAGCGGTCAACCTTAGACTCGGCGCTACCTTCTCTTTGCACCCCGATTCTTCACAGTTGGGCGGGAGGCGGTTCGGCTCCGCTCCTTAAAAGGTGAGGCCTTAAAAGTCGGCGCTTTTTCGTCTCTCTTTACAAAACGTCCACCTCTGTCGTTTGACCGTCTCTCAATACCGCCATTTTTCTCAAAATTCTGCTTGCCCCCTTTGCTTGAGCTAAAAGCTCTCCCTCCAGAGAACGGACGTTCGCGCCTCTGAACACTCTCTCCCCTTGCCTCTCCTCTCGCCTCGCCTCTTCCAGGACCGAACCGACGCTCTTCAAATCTCTCCCCCACCTCGCGCCGTCTTGGAGTTTGCGCCATTGGACGGCGCTTCTGTGGCATCTCCCCCGTTATACGCTCGTCAAAGCGAGGATCTCTTTCTCTTTTTCGTTCAAGAGGCTTTTTTCTGAAAAATCTACTATCACTCCTCTCGTCAGAAAAAGCTGCCTCTTCCGACCTCCTCGGCGCTCGCCTCTCTGATGATTTGTGAAACGGTCGAGCTTTATCTTTTCGGAATGACCGCTCATCGCTACCACTCCGAACACCGCTACTCCGCTCGCTCTCTCGCTGATATTTTGTCTCAACAATTCGCTTCAATCGCAAATATTCCCGCTCCGTGAGTCGGCGAACGTCCCCCGGGCGCAATGCACCAAGCCGAAACGGTCCGTGAGAGATTCGTTTAAGCTTGTCAACAGGATGTCCCACGTGATCAAAAATACGACGAACGATCCGATTTCGCCCCTCTGATAGCGTCACTTCGACCCATGTATGATCACCGCTCACCTCGAGAATAAAAGCCTGACACGAGGCTGGACCATCGGGAAGCTTAACCCCTTTGGCGAGAATTTCGAGCGTTTTTTGCGACGGGATCCCCTCTACCCGAGCGTGATATACCCGTTCGATCTCGAATTTGGGGTGAAGAAGATGATTCGCAAGGTCACCATCGTTTGTCAGAACAACAAGCCCCGCAGAGTCCCAGTCGAGTCGACCAACTGGAAAATAGGAGCGGTAGTGCTTGGTCATATAATCGGCGATCGAGCGACGCCCCTCAGGGTCTGAGAGAGTACTGATAACTCCCGGCGGTTTATGGAGGAGCAAAACTCCCTTGGGAGCCGGTGTAACGATGCGGTTTGAAACTCGAACAAGAGAATGATCAGGGTCGACCCGCGTGCCAAGCTCTGTGACAACTATCCCATTGATCGTAACTTTACCTGCAGCGATCAGCTCCTCAGCCGATCGCCGAGATGCAACACCACATTCGCTGAGATACCGTTGAAGACGGGGATGAGCAACCTGTTGCCGTTTTTTCGGTGCCACGAAATTACCTTACAAAAAAATTAACTGCGACAAACCACCGCTTGCTACGCGGAGCGAAGAAGAGCGCGTGAAGAATCGTAACCTATTTAGTCGGAAAATGAGAACAGGCCGCCAACCCGCAAAGCCTCTTTCGCTCAGAGACTGAGAGGCTAGCGCCTACCGGTGGTTGATATGGGAGAGTTTTTTTCTCCTCGGCGATAATAAGAAGATTTTTTCGTGCGCTAGCTACCCTATGGAATTACCTCTACGCCTCTGAGCTGAAGATGTCCGGCTCGCCGTCGTAGGTGGAGAGTAGGATGGTCATCGGTATTCTATTCTTGAATTGGAAACTGCGGGGTGGGACGGGCATTGGACATATATCTAGTTGAGCTGATAAGTTCGCCCGACGTATTCCTCAATCCGTGTCCCAATCATGGTCCCGGCTGCTTTTCGTTTAAAGGTTAAATCGAGGCTTCAAATCTGCTCAAGCATCGTCGCGAGAGGCGTGGATGGTGAGATGTAAGGTCGAGAGTCAGATAAGATACTAGCAATCCCTCCACCCAGCACATCACCCAATCCCCCTCAGGCGCTCAAAATAATCGCCTACCGAGAGCACCTCGACATTCTCCAAAACAAAAGAACGGTCGACTGGGGCTACGACGATACAGTCAACATGAGGATGTTCGCTCGCAAAGCTTCGCAATCCCTTCAGGGCTATCGGGGTAATATTTTTGCTCGATTTGATCTCGCACGCCAGAACCGGATCGCCCGAGCGGGTTAACACTAGATCGACTTCGTCATCATCTTTTGTCCTCCAAAAACAGCTTGTCACTTCGGCTCGTGCGTAAGATAACAGTCGCTTTGTTTCGAGGATAATAAAATGCTCAAACAAGCGCCCCCGCAACAGAGGGGATGATGCTGATGAAATGGTTTGCTGCAGCGCGTTGAGAACGCCCGTGTCGAAAAAGTAGATCTTGTCGTGCTTTCGGAGCCGACGACGAACACTCCGCTCGAAGGGGGGAAGGCGAATCGCTACAAGAGTCTCTTCCAGCAACTCAAAGTAGCTCTGGATGGTACGACCGGGAAGTCCAACATCGCTTCCAATCGCGGCATAGTTGAGAAGCTCACCCGAGTGTTGTGCCGCAACATCGAGGAATCGGGAAAAAGCGGGTAAGTTTCGAACGAGGCCCTCGGCCTGAATCTCCTCTCGCAGATAGAGCCGCACATACGCATCAAGAAGATCGCGTCGCAATTCGTTGGATTCCGCCTGCCACACTCGGGGCAACGTTCCGAAGGAGAGAGCTTTTTCGAGATCAAAATCGACGCCGAGTTCAACGGCTGTCAGAGGAAAGAGCTCCCGAATCAGGGCGCGTCCGCCGAGCAGATTTGCACCTCCTCGTTTAAGTTTTCGGGCACTCGAGCCAGTCAAAATAAATCTGCACGAGAAACGATCAATCAAGCTCTGCACTTCATTGAGCAGCGCGGGGACCCGTTGCACCTCATCGATACATACCTCATCGAGCATGTTTCTCTCTAGGTCCCGCTCGAGCTCCCGCCGCAGACGGGACGGGTCCTTTAGGTAGGCGAAGTACTTGTCCTCCTCGGCGAGACTGATAAACCGAACTCGCCCCTCTCGCCCCCTAAACAGCTCCGATACAAGGGTCGTCTTCCCGGTCTGGCGGGCTCCGAGCAGAAAAAAGCTCTGTCGTAGCGGTATGTTAATGAGGCGCTTAATCATAGATCAGAATTGTCTGCCAATTCGGATCTATTTGTCAATATTGATTTAGAGTGCCTCCGTTTTGTCGCGAACCACTGCGCTTAGCTCCTACCTCTATTCTCCGACCTCTATTCCTCAGAGGTATAGAGGTTAGGGTATATCATCCATGTTTTTTGGGGATTTTCTCTGGGATCTCTTCTCCTCAGAGGTATAGAGATCTTGGGGTCTCCCCGCAGGGAGGTTCGGTGGCCGATGGCCTAATGAAAAACGAACCGCAGATTCGACCTAAAATTCAAGGAACAATGGTAAGAAGATCGGGGATAAGCGCACTAGGTAGGCATTTTCCACTCAACCAGTTATGGCGCCATCATCCGGCTAAATCGGGCTAGCTATCAGCCGTTAGTTTTTCGGCAATTTAGTACAGACGGCCCTCTGTACACGACAAAATTTATTGAAATCTAACCGATTGAAACAAATCGAACAGCTTTAGCCAGCTAATCGGGTTCTTCGGCAAGGAGAAAATCGCCTCAATGATGGCGTCGAGTCTCGGATATCTATTCCTCAGAGGTATAGAGATCTTGGGTTCAGAGGCATAGCGGTAATGGCATGGAGCCCAAGGCGCCGCTACCGGACACATTTGGCGAAATGTCGAATATGTTGGTTGTTAGCGCATTGAATCCATCAGCACGGAACATCAGGACGGTCAAGTGAAAAGATATCCACCAACGTATTACACGGAGGTGGATAGAGCTTGGCGCCTACCCCGAAAGGTAGGTACTTATCATAGCAACGGTTCGTGTCTCGCCCTGCTATAATAAAGGGGTCTTACCACTACCCAAATAAAACGTCAAGTGCTACGTTGCGGCGCGAAATTCCTTTCTATTGGAGTGATCTCATGCTCGTTCTTGGCCTTGATATTGGAATTACGTCGTGTGGTTGGGCGTTGGTAGATGAGGAGGATCAGAAGATAGTCGCCAGCGGTGTCCGTATATTTGACAGGGCAGAGAACGCCAAGGATGGAAAATCTCTAGCCGCACCACGACGTGAGGCTCGCCTTACCCGCCGCCGACTTCGACGGCGACGGAATCGGTTAAACCAGTTAGCGATTCTACTCGCCCGCGCTGGGATAGTTTCCTGCGATACTAACGTGCATCACCCCACAGTCTCAACAAAACTCGATGTCTGGCAGCTTCGAGTCGATGCTTTGGATAGGTCGCTAACCGGGGAGGAGCTTCATCGGGTTCTACACCATATTGGGAAACGACGGGGATTTCGTTCCTCAAAGAAAGTTCGGGCTCAGCGAGACGACGGTCTTGATACCCCAAAATCTGAACCCCCCGAAGAAGGAAAAGCACTGCAAGGAATTCGTGAATTAGAGAAAGCCTTCCGAGAAAGTGGCTATAGAACGATCGGGGAATATTTGGCGCTGTTGCCGCGACAGGCCACACCCGAAAATTTGGTTGACAGCGCACGATTCAGAAAGATCAGAAACGATCACTCGCTCTACCAGAGGACGGTTCTTCGGAGCCTACTCGAGGCGGAGGTCGCAAAGATATTCGAGGCTCAGCGAAAGCTCGGGAATCCTGCTCTGAATGATACCCTCGAAAAAAAGATCTCATCGATCCTCTTTGACCAAAAACGGATGCAGTCGGTGGAGCATCTTGTTGGGGATTGCACTTTTTTAAAAAAAGAAGAAAAACGAGCTCCCCGAGCTTCATGGTCGGGTGAGAGATTTGTGTTTCTGCAAAAAATAACAAATCTTCGGTGGTGGGACAGCGAGACCGGAGAGGAACGGCGACCCGATCAAGATCAGATTGGGGCATTACTCGAGCATGCCGTCACAAAGAAGAAAGTAACGTATGCGCATGTAGCTGATATTCTAAGGTTGCCAAGAGAATACGAGTTTTCAGGTGTTCGGTATCAGATACAAAAAGGAACGCGGGCAAAGGCGGGACAAATTGAGACAAATCCGTCAGACGCCGACATCAATAAAGATGAGCTGCGGGCAAAGGAAAATCAGAAACAGACGTTTTTCGGTTTCACCTTTTATCATCAGGTAAAGTCGGAGCTGGCCGATTGCCTCGACGATTGGACTACGATTACTTCCGTCCATGAACTCTTTGATGAAATTGGCTGGGTACTCTCCGTTTATAAGGATGACGGCGAAAAGGCTGAGAAGCTAGCAGAATTGGGGCTAACACCCAAAGCAGTCGAAAAGCTCGCGAAACTATCGTTTGATTCATTTCTCTCAGTTGGCTTCACCGCAATGCGCAAAATGCTGCCCTTTCTCGAGTCCGGATTAATCTATTCAGAGGCAGCAAAAAATGCTGGATATTCTCACTACCAACCCACCGAGGGTAGGGAAAATAGCTATCTTCCTAAATTTCCTGACCTGCCGAATCCGGTGGTCAATCGAGCGTTATCACAAACTCGTAAAGTAGTTAATGCTATCATCCGGACCTACGGCAAGCCCGCTCATATCGTAGTTGAGCTTGCTCGAGAGATGGGCAAATCCTTCGATGAGAGAAGGAGGATTGAAAACGAAAACAAAGAACGCAACGTCGAGAAACAAGCTCGGAAAGAGGAATGGTTGGCCGAATTCAAAAGTGAACCCAAAGGAAAGGATATCCTAAAGGCTAGACTCTACCGTCAGCAACGGGGTCTGTGCGCCTATTCAGGTGAATGTATTCCTATGCAGCTGTTAATCGACGAAACTGCTGTTGAGGTTGATCACATCATCCCCTTTAGTCGATCCTTCGATGATAGCATGTCCAACAAGGTACTTGTTTTAACAAAAGCAAATCGAGAAAAGGGATCCCAAACTCCTTATGAATGGTTCGGTAACGACACAAACCGGTGGAATAGATTTTGCTCCCAGCACCAGAACGCCCCGCTGCACAAACGTAACAGGTTGTTTGGAAAAGTTTCCAAGGACGATGAATGGAAGGAGCGGTCGCTAAACGATACTCGATACATTGCAAGAGAGTTTTTATCCCATGTTCGGGCTAATCTCCTTCCTGATACTGCTGAGACTGGCCGACGAGCAAGAGCAACCTCAGGGGGTATTACTCAGTTGCTAAGGCACTTTTGGGGAGTGGGCCAAAAAAATCGGAGCAATCATCGCCATCACTGTGAGGATGCTATTTTGGCCGCTCTGGTCACACCGCGCATGACATCAATTTTGACGAGATATTTTCAGAAGAAAGAGAGAGCTGGGATTTTTGGCGAGGGGCAAATCAGAGAAAAACTTCCTTTACCGTGGGATGGCTTTCGTAACGATGTTCAGCGCGCAGTGGATCAGGTGTTCGTATCTCGGATGCCGAGGCGGAAAGTAACAGGGCTAGCCCATCAGGCGACAGTCCGTTCTAGTCGAGAAAAGCAAGTCTCGAGAGAGGACGACAAGCTCGAGAGCAGTAAAGTCATTTATGAGCGCAAAAAGCTCGAAGATCTCAAAATTGCTGACCTCGACCGATTAATTGATCCAAAACGAAACTGGAAATTGAAGGAAGGTCTCAAAGAAAGACTTGAAAAAGAAGAATTTAAAGGAGATGGCAAAAGAGCCTTCAAGGAACCCTTTTTTATTGAAGGAAAGCACGATGGCACTCTCGGAGCGCTAGTAAAATCGGTTCTTCTAGAGACAGGGGAGAAATCCGGAGTAGAGGTCAACGGTCAGGGAAAGAAAGGCAAAGGTATTGCGTCGAATGGCTCGATGGTCCGAGTAGATATATTTCAGAGAGTCGTTCGAGGTAAATCAGCCTTTTATGCCGTACCAGTATACGCCTGGCAGTTCTCGCAAAAGAATCTGCCGAATCGCGCAATAGCAGCCAACAAGAGTGAGGACCAGTGGCCCGAGGTGACTTCTGATTTTCAGTTTATGTTTTCTCTATATCCGAACGATTATGTAGAGGTAGACGATGGGAAGGGTCGGATCGTGGAGGGATATTATGCGGGTATTCATCGTGGCACGGCGGCAATAGGTATTGTGCCCCATGACGTACCGAACGAATCGGCGCAGAATGTCGGCTCCAAAACCGTCAAATCTATCCGTAAGTTTGAAATAGATATTCTCGGCAATCGTCGGGAAGTTTTGCCGGGTAAGGAACCGCGTCGTGGGTTGGAGAATCGTCGTTCTCGAAAACAGAGGCTTCGTCCGGTGTAAAAATCGGCAGCTCGTTGTTTGTCAGGATGATAAAGAGGCACAGATACCACTTGAAGATATCGATACGGTTATTGTTGATTCATCCGAACTATCTATCTCAACTCCCGTGCTTCGCGGATTGTCCCAAGCGGGAGCGGTGCTCATAATTTGCGATGAAAAGCATCTCCCCTGCGGGCTTTTTCTTCCCCAAAATCAGCATTATCGAGCGGGTGCCATCGTTGACTTGCAATTAGGGGTGGCTAAGCCTCTGTTAAAACGGCTGTGGCAGCGGCTTGTGGTAGGCAAGATTCAAAATCAATCCCTCGTCCTTCCGTTGGGGCAGACCTCCGCAAAAGCGCGTCTGCGAGTTTTAAGCGCCAAGGTGCGGTCAGGAGATCCCTCCAATATAGAAGCACAAGCTGCGCGGTTATACTGGACGTCTCTTTTTGGAAAAGAATTTCGTCGCGGAGAGGAAGATACCCTTAATATTGCTCTTAATTTCGGGTACTCATTAGTTCGCTCCACCCTTGCGCGAGCAGTAACGGCGCGTGGACTGCTGCCAGTATTGGGCCTTTTCCATCGTAATACGCTAAATCCTTTCTGTTTGGTCGATGACCTTATCGAACCTTTTCGACCATTTGTTGACGAGGTGGTAAAGGTAAACATTTCGAGTGCTGAAACATTTGAACGCTCGCATCGGGTGAAGTTAATCGAGCTGCTTCACCGAAAAATAGTGCTGGGTGGTGAGTGGATGACTATGTCTGCGGCAGCGAATGAATGTGCCTCATCATTGGTTCGGGCGTTTCGTGAGCGAGAACCTAGTCTTCTGCTTATCCCAGAGTATACCCCTCCGCATGGAGGGATAGATTAATGAGTGAAGGGGGATACCGCTTTATGTGGTTTTTCGTTTTTTTCGATCTCCCGGTCAAGACCAAACCCCAACGAAAGCGAGCTACCAAGTTTCGGAAATTTCTTTTAGATGACGGATATATGATGATTCAGTTTTCTGTGTACGCCCGTCCCTGTAACGGCCATGACGGGGTAGACAAGCATTCGTCACGATTACTGTCAGCATCGCCGCGAAAATGCATACATTAGAGCGTTTTGAAAATGCATAGCGGTGAAATGGTGTTTTGGAGGTTTTTTTTAAATTTCATGTTTTTTGTTCCTGAGTTTTTACTTTTGTATTTGGTCTTTCATTCTGAAACTTTTCCCCTCGATTTGAACGGTTTCAGCGTGATGTAGGAGTCTGTCTAGGGCAGCGGACGTCATGGTGGCATCGTTGTTGAAGATTTCGTGCCATTTTTTGTAGGTTCTGTTTGAGTTGATAATGATGGAGCCTCTTTCGTATCTTTGGCTGATGATCTGAAAGAGTAGGTCTGAGCCGATTTTATCGACGGGCAGATATCCGAGCTCGTCGAGTATTAGGAGCGATGGTTTTAGGTATCGTGCTAGCTCGTGCTTGAGTCTTCCGTGAGTGTTTGCAGCGATGAGTGAATTTACAGTATCGATAGCAGTGGTGAAGAGTACGGAGTGTCCTTTAAGACATGCCTGGTAGCCGAGAGCGATGCTCAGATGTGTTTTTCCTAATCCGACGCCGCCGAGGAAGATTATATTTTCTGATTTATCGAGGAAGGATAATCGGAAGAGGTTTTTAATCTGTAGTTCATTACATTTTGTTGGCCACGACCACTGGAATGTATCGAGTGATTTAATAACGGGAAATCGAGCTAGCTTGATGCATCGAGCGATCTTTGCATCGTGTTTTAGGTTTGCTTCTCCTTCTATGAGTTGAGCCAGATAATCGAGGTGAGTTGTTCCTGTTTTTGCTGCCTCGATTGCGAATGTTTCGCAGTGCTTCTTGATGAACGTGAGCTTTAGGTGTTCGAGTTTCTCCAATAAGTAATCGTTAGGGATTTGTGTCATATTTTACTCCTTGTTGTGCATCGTAGATAGATAGGTCTGGTTCTGCTATATCGAGTTCGAGCATGTCTTGAGCACGAGTCAGGTGAAGTGCTCCGGGCTCATTTCTGATGCGGGTGCGCATTTCGAGAATATTTGTGATGTACTCGGAGCTAAATGCGTTTGATTCAAATGCATCTGTGATTGCTTGAGCCACGGCTTGATTTCCGTAGATTTCTGATAGAGCCACGATTTTTTGCACGTGATGTTTTGCATTGAGGCGCTTTGCTGTTAGCTGCTTGTAGTAATCTGGTGCTTGAGGAGAGATGGCGAGAAATCGTGAGAATATGATCTGATCGCGAGCGTTTTTTCTTTGAGCGATCAGCTCTTTTGGGTGGTCTGGATTTTCAAAATCCTTGTGTCTGTCGTAGCTTCTTGGATGTCGTGCGATAAGGTCGCTATCGTTGTAGATACAGAGCCTGTCTGGATAGGTTTTTAGGGTAAGTCTTGCACCGGCGTAATCAGATGGCACCGAATAATTATTAGTATCGAGTCTAATCCGGAACTGACTTGAAGCTCTGACAGAGGAAATTGTTCCAACATCGTAGGGATGAGGCGGTATTGGTTGTAGAGCCTGTTTTTCCTCAGGGAACAGGTCTATGGGACGTTTTTTTGTTACTCCATGGATGCGGACGTTTGCTATTTGGTCGAGCCATAATCGGGCAGCTGGCTCAAGTGAGTCGAAGTTTGGTATCTCAAGACCGTTTAGGAGATTTTTCTTTACGTATCCGACTGCGTTTTCGACTCGCCCCTTTTCGTTTCCTTTTCGAGGAGCGCACGGTTTAATTGTAAATCCGTAGTGATTTGCAAAGTCGGCATATCTTGGATTTAAAACGGGTTGTTCGCCGAAGACTCGCTTTAGTACTCCCGATTTTAAATTGTCGATCATTACATTTTGTGGAACCCCTCCATAAAATGAAAAGGCATTCTGATGGCAAGACAAAAAGTGCTCCATCGTCTCGAGTAGGCTAAATTCAAGATAAATCATACGGCTTTGGCACAGCACCATGAGGAAAAATGAGAGTCGCCGCGTTGTTGTTCCGACCCGCACAGTGCCAAATTTACCCCAATCAACCTGAGCACATTCGCCAGGAGTAAACGAAAGGGTAAGATAAGCTTCACGACGAGGAGGACGAACCTTGGCTATATATTCCGTAACTATGGTGTAGCCGCCTGAATATCCATGCTCCTTGATGCGCTGGAAAATCTGCTTTGTGGTGTAGGGATGTTTTTCAAGAAGCCGCTGAATGTAGTCCTTGTGCGGGTCAAGTTTGCTTGCTCGAGCCGATAGTGCACGCTGTACAAATCTTGGCTTATTAATCCACTTTGCAACGGTGCGCCAATCAAGCTCAAGCCGACTGGCGATCTGTTGAATGTTTAACCCATCGCGCTCTGCGTAAAGTTTTATCTTTGAAAATGTCTCGTAATCGATCATGAACGACGTCCTCCTATGGTTTGAAGAACGTCTGCTATCGATTTAAATCCTCCACCTGTTGCATTTGGACGACGCGACGTTGTCGAGCCTAGGGAAAGGATCTGATAAAGAGGTGCTCGATACGCAATAAGATCAGCTCTAATTAGCTCAGCACGAAGCCGTCCGATATCGCCCAATACATATTGCCCAATAGTGCGATCGGAGAAGTAAGAAAGCCCCTGTAAATCCCCTACTGCTACCAGGAATAGATACAATCCAAGCGCCCCAGCACTCACACGCTGAGTATGCCCACCCCGTACAAGCTCCTGATCGACCCAACTAAACTGTTTGGGAATCCGTCTTTCTCGCTCCGGAACGATTAAATGTTTTCGAATCATTAAGACTAACCTCCGCCATGCTCAAAATGTCACGCCCAATACGTAACAGATTAGCGAAGGTCGAAGCCATGTCGTCTTGTAACGTAAATCCAGAGATCTGGGCTATTAGTCCAATTAATACAATAGATTGATTCGAAAGAGCGTCTTGTAACGGAGTTTTTAGATCAGCAGCTTTTTCAACTACTTGGCTCATATGTGCGTCTTGTAACGGAGCACGCTTTTTGACCCCCTCACGCTTCCAGTATCCAGGATGATGCGACCTCCACTCCCGAACTCGCTCCACATGCTCGGGACCGATAAAGTAATTCTTGTTTTCAGCCTTATCCAACCACCGCCGCTGCCGAGCTGCCTTCATCGCTCCTCGGCACTCCGCACTAGAACAGCTCACCTGACGTTTCCGATTACGACAATCAGGCTCAAATAAACCTCCGCAATTATAACAACTTCGACTTACCACCTGTCCCATCAGCCAACATCTCCTCTAGAGGCTGAAAACAAGAAAACAACCAAAACAAAACAACCTCAGCCACAATCCCGGTTATGAAAAAGCACGATGCAAACAAGGAGGAACAAAAGGAACAAGAAATTCTTACAGAAACACCATAACAAAAATCACCTAATCCTATGCATTTTCAAACCGATGAGTTTTCGGCAGTTTCAGGGCGATGCTGACAGAGGAACTTCCCAAACAGGGAAGGAATACGGTTATCGTTGCAAAAGTGGGGAATGAATATCACGCGAGGATATTTGATAAGTCCGGTCGAATCCTTTTTGGTGAGAAAGAATCTCTGTTCATCCCCGATCAGGTGCATGAGCTAGATGTCATGATCGCCGATCGGCTCACCGACAAACCTTGCGGAAGCAGGTTCCCTCCTTCTGATGCGGAGATCCTCGATGGGGTCGCCGCGAGCATTGTTCTCCGACCAATCACCTTTGGAGACCTATTTAAAGCGTCAGAGCATGAGCCGGAGGATACACCGCTCAAGAAACTGACACGCTCCGTCGTTGCAGTGGCCCGTCTTAATGCGCGAGCCCAAGTGCCCGACCAGCGATTGGACGAGCCCGACCCAGCAAAGATGCTCACAGAGGCGGACCTTGCTACTGACAGCCCATTCCTCGGTACTCACTCCGGGCCGATACTCTCAGGGCTATCCCTCCGCGAGGCTTTGGCCGGGTTGGAGGCCCTCGCTTCGAAGGTCTCTCATATCAAGGAACTCGGCGAGAGCGAACTGGTGTGGGTATCAAAGTCGGCAGGGACTCTGACACTGGGTGCTTCGTCGAATGGTGGGGAGCCGGAATCAATCCGAGCATCAAGCACCTCTCGTCAT
>Ga0114973_10002306_pt1 | contig 13929 bp, 13 predicted proteins | sample M_140807_MF_Meta_FD_87025 | JGI IMG/M metagenome (GOLD analysis project Ga0114973, IMG submission 87025) | Freshwater microbial communities from Lake Montjoie, Canada to study carbon cycling - M_140807_MF_MetaG | ecosystem: Environmental > Aquatic > Freshwater > Lake | place: Lake Montjoie... | reverse complement strand
CCAAAACCTGGGCTGAATTTCAATCTCGCTACATTTTTGGTGCTGAAGATATTCCCATTCAGAAATGGATTGATCCTAAAACTATTGAAGTGAAACAAAAAATCCATTCCAAGCTTGAGCAAATTAAATTACAACTTGGCTTGCGTCATGCTGAGATAGGCGGCTGGCTAAAGGTAACCCACGTACTCGACGGTGGTGCCGCGCAATTGGCTGGTCTAGCCACCGGAGATCTTTTAGCTAGCATCAATGGTGAACGGATTACTGCAGCACGTTGGGATAAGGTGTTATCTAGTTTGGCCACAGGGCAAGTCATTCAGATTTGTTTTTATCGAGATGATTTAGAGCACGAGTGCATGACCGTTCTTGAGGATGATCAAATTCCAAGCCAATATACCCTCACGCCAGCTGAGTGATGCATTCATTTTCTGCGGCCGATATTCCGGAAGATTGGCGCGCCCTGCTTGGAGATTATTTTGAATCTCCCGAGTGGCAAATACTACAGACCAATCTGAGAGCTGAGATTAATAAAGAGGTCGACAAGATACGTCCGGAGCCACAGAATTTCTTCAAAGCGCTCACGCTGACTAAACTTAATCAGGTGAAGGTAGTCATCTTAGGGCAGGATCCGTATCACTCCCCTGGACTAGCCCAGGGCTTGGCTTTTTCGATACCTAGTCATATTCCGATAAGCTCTCGTCAATTTCCGAGCTCCTTACGCAATATTAGTAAAGCGCTGGTGCTAGAGAGTTTTGGGGCTCTTCCCAATGGAGATCTTCATACTTGGGCTGAGCAAGGTGTCCTGCTTCTCAATACCGCTCTCAGCGTCAAATTGGGTGAAGCAGGCAGTCACGCCAACCTGGGCTGGAAATCCCTTATAGATAGGCTTATTAGTGGCTTGGCGCAGCAAACGCCCAATCTGGTTTGGATGCTGTGGGGTGGTCATGCCCAATCCAAGTTACCCCTGATTGAGGCCACCCAAGATCAATTGATTCTGCAGTCCTCCCACCCTTCTGGGCTAGGGGTATATAAAACAGATTGGCCCTTTCTAGAGCCTGGTGCAAAGGCAAGTTGTGGGCACTTCACTAAAGCCAATGAGTGGCTAATTGCAAACCAGCAGTCACCGATTGAGTGGATTGATAGCCATGCCAGTCATACGGATAAAGTCTTATTTTCGCTACGCAGTTAACCTGAAATATTAAAATTCACAGTTAAATGCAGTCAAAAATGCCAGTAAATACCCCAAAACCCATCACTAGTTACGTCGTAACCTCAGTAGAGCTGATTGAGGAATATCGACGCCAATCTGCGCTAGCGTCATCCGCAGATCGCGCCGATATTGATTTGATGAATTTTCTAGATCAAATCCTTCTAGATACGGAACAGATCCTCGATTGATCGCTTACTTAATGAGGCCAGCGTAAAGAGCGCCAGCCAGACAAGAAGCGCTTATGGCACAAAGCCACTCCAGCATCTGACCCGCCTGAAATAAACCTGTAAATTGCCCTATATAAGAGCTAGCTAGGGCAGCAATACTACCAACCAAGACTGCCATGAGGTATTTCTGAATCTTGGGCTTAGATTGGCGTTTTCCTGGGTAAAAAATCAAGGCAAATACGCCAGTTAAGCCGCCGATCACCAGAAAAGCTAAAAACCCCATTGCCACCCCCATTGTTACTGACATCAAATCTATAATCACCATTATGAAGTTGTTGACACTCGGCATCAATCATCACACAGCGCCGGTCGCCATTCGGGAAAAAGTCGCTTTTCACCCTGAATTTCTTCAAGAAGCGTTGCACGATCTTCGCCAACATCTCGTTGGCGCGAATCAGGCCGGCCTGCCTGAGGCCGCAATTCTGTCTACCTGTAATCGCACTGAGCTCTACTGCGCCGCTAACGATGCAGATGCAGCGAGCCTGTTGCATGAAGCCACTTTTGATTGGTTAGCCAAAACCCAACAACTTGCTCCAAGCAGTTTAGAGCCACATATTTACTCACTGCCGCAATCTGATGCGGTACGCCATGCTTTTAGAGTTGCCTGTGGATTGGACTCCATGGTAATTGGAGAGACCCAAATCTTAGGTCAGATGAAAGATGCTGTGCGCACTGCAAATGATGCTGGCGTCCTTGGCACTTATCTCAATCAACTCTTTCAGAAAACCTTTGCCGTTGCAAAAGAAGTTCGCGGCTCAACAGAGATTGGTGCGCACTCGATTTCAATGGCAGCAGCATCCGTTCGATTGGCTGAGCGTATTTTTGAAAGTATTACTGACCAACGTATTCTGTTTATCGGCGCTGGCGACATGATTAATTTATGTGCCACCCATTTCGTGGCACGTAAGCCTAAAGCAGTGGCGATTTCCAATCGCACGATCGAACGCGGACAAGAATTAGCAGACTCGATTTCTATTCAAGATGTTGAGGCAGAATCATTTAAGCTTTCAGATCTGCCAAGTCGCTTACATGAATTTGACATCATCATTTCGAGCACAGCATCATCACTGCCGATTATTGGTTTAGGCATGGTAGAGAGTGCACTAAAGCAACGTCGTCGCAAACCCATGATCATGATTGATCTAGCAGTTCCCCGTGACTTTGAGCCAGAGATTAGCCGCTTAAATGACATATACCTTTATACAGTCGATGATCTAGGCGTGATGATTCAGACGGGGGCTTCTTTACGCCAAGCAGCAGTGAGTCAGGCTGAAGCGATCATTGAGGATCGGGTTAGTAACTTCATGCACTGGATGCAAGGTCGAAAGACTGTGCCACTCATTCAAGATATTCAGCAACAAGGCGAGCATCTTCGACAACTCGAACTCGATCGCGCCATGAAAAGACTGATGCGTGGTGATGATCCTCAAGAAGTTCTAAATGCGATGGCGCAAGGCTTAACCAATAAGTTCTTACATGGCTCATTACATGCTTTACAACATTCCAATGGCGCTGAGCGTGACGCCCTGATTAAGTTGCTTCCTAAATTATTCGCATCGCATTCCAAGCCAGAAGACCATTAAATGAAGCCCAGCATGCGGGCTAAGCTAGACCACCTAGACACGCGCTTAGCCGAACTCAACTCCTTACTGACTACTGAAGAGTCCACGAAAGATATGGACAACTATCGGAAGCTCACGCGCGAGCATTCTGATATTGCGACGGTAGTGGAGCAATTTGGCCTATACAAACAGGCAGAGGCTGATGCGCAAGCTGCAGAAGAGATGCGCAAGGATTCTGATATGAAGGACTTTGCTGATGAAGAGCAGAAACAGGCTCAAGCCACCATGGATGAGCTTGAAGGCGTTCTTCAAAAACTACTGCTACCAAAAGATGTCAACGACGAACGCAATGTCTTCTTAGAAATTCGGGCGGGTACCGGCGGTGATGAAAGCGCCCTCTTTGCCAGCGACTTACTGCGAATGTATACGCGCTTTGCAGAACGTCAGGGCTGGAAAGTAGAAGTAGTGAATGCTGCTGAGTCTGATCTGGGCGGCTACAAAGAAGTGGTTCTGCGTCTTGTTGGGCAATCAGTCTACTCGCGCCTCAAATTTGAATCCGGCGGTCATCGCGTGCAACGCGTTCCCCAAACAGAAACTCAGGGTCGTATTCATACTTCAGCTTGCACAGTGGCAGTGATGCCGGAAGCAGATGAATTAGAAGCGGTCAAAATTAACCCTGCTGAATTACGCATTGATACTTTTAGAGCTTCAGGTGCTGGTGGTCAGCATATTAATAAAACAGATTCTGCTGTGCGTATCACCCACTTGCCGACTGGAACTGTCGTTGAGTGCCAAGATGATCGCAGTCAGCACCGCAATCGCGAACAAGCAATGAAAGTACTTGTCTCACGCATTATGGATGCGCGAGAACGAGAAAAACATCAGCTAGAAGCTCAGACCAGAAAGTCTTTAGTTGGTACTGGTGATCGTAGTGATCGCATTCGGACTTATAACTTTCCGCAAGGCCGCATTACCGATCACCGCATCAATCTCACGCTGTACAAAATCGATGCCATGATGGATGGTGACCTTGATGACCTTTGCAATGCTTTGGCATCAGAACACCAAGCAGAACTTCTTGCAGCACTTGGCGATAGTTAATATAAGCAGGATGAGTGTCAGCCAGCCTTTACGAGAATTAATTAGCAACTGCGCATTGCCTGCTAATGAGGCACGGATATTGCTAGCCCACATCCTAGACAAGCACTATCAACTTCCACGCTCTGCTCTGCTTTCTCGTGATGATATGAATTTGAATGAGCCAGCTTTTCAGGAATGGGAAAGTCTAGTCTCTAGAAGAGCTTTAGGAGAACCCATTGCGTACATCTTAGGCAGGAAGGGTTTTCATAATATTGAGTTAGAAGTTGGCCCTGGGGTACTTATCCCTCGCCCAGAAACTGAGCTCCTTGTAGAGATTGCCCTTACTGAAATTGCCAAACTGAACAAACATGCAAAAGTATTGGATCTCGGTACAGGCTCTGGTGCTATTGCACTCTCTATCGCAAGCGCTGCATCACTGGCATCACTGGTTGCAACAGATCAATCCACCGAGGCTCTGGCTATTGCGAAGCAAAATGCGCAGTCTTTGAGCCTATTAGATCAAGTCCAGTTTTTACTGGGTAGTTGGTATACGGCATTGACTGAACTAGGCCAATTTGATGTGATTGTCAGTAATCCGCCCTACATAGCCCATCAAGACCCCCACCTCACTCAAGGAGATCTCCGCTTTGAGCCTATATCCGCATTGACTGATCACGGTAGCGGTCTAGGCTGCTTAGAAATCATTATTGCTGGGGCGGATCAATACCTGAGACCTGGTGGCTTAATTGCCGTCGAGCATGGCTTTGATCAATCTGAGGCTGTGCTGGGGCTTATGAAAGCTGCAGGTTTAATAGATGTGCAGGCGTACCTTGATTTGGCAGGCCACTGCCGAGTAGCTTCTGGACGAAAAAGCGTCTAAAACTGACAATCGGAATTAACCCTTTTCTTCAGATAGCTTTAAAATCACCTCATTGTTAGCAGTACATCACCATCTTTAAACAGCATCAATTCAGGAAAAAATATGGACACCCAAGCAAAAATTCAAGAAATCGTTACTAGCCATCCCGTTGTATTGTTTATGAAGGGCAATGCCCAGTTTCCACAATGCGGCTTTTCCGGAAACGCGATCAACATTTTGCGCGCAAGTGGCGTGGAGACTCTTCACACTGTTAACGTTTTGGAAGATGAAGCAATTCGTCAGGGCATTAAGGAATTTGCTAACTGGCCAACTATTCCTCAGCTCTACATCAATGGTGAATTCATTGGTGGCTCAGACATCATGACTGAAATGTTCGAAAGCGGTGAGTTGAAGAAGCTTGTACAAGGCTAATTACACAAAATCTGTATAGCTCCTATTTGTGACTTTTGACTTAAGCTCTCTTATACTATTTGGCCTGCCATTCGGTTTATGTGCAGGCCTTTTAGTATATGCACTCAATTTACGCTCAGCCCTTACCAGGGTCGAGCAACAAAATCAAAATGATGTTGCTCTTGCTGTCAGCTTAAGGGCAGAGCGTGATCAGGCATTACAGAATGCGATTCGACTTGAGGCGGCACTAGACTCCGAGCGTAAACAGGGCTTAGGAAGAATTGAATCCCTTAATGAAGCTAAAGAGGCGCTTACTAACCAATTCAAAAATCTTGCCAATGAAATCCTGGAAGATAAGTCTAAGCGCTTTACTGAGCAAAACGTTGCTAGCTTAGACGCCCTACTGAAGCCACTACAAACTAAGCTTTCAGAATTTAAAGAGCAAGTGAATACTTCGTATGGCAACGAAGCACGTGAGCGCTTTGCACTCAAGAATGAGATCGAGCGTCTTGCCAATCTGAATTTACGTATGTCAGATGAGACACGTTCACTGACTCAAGCGCTCAAGGGAGACTCGAAAGTACAAGGTAATTGGGGTGAATTGGTTTTAGAGTCTATTCTTGAGTCTTCCGGTCTGCGCAAGGGCGAAGAGTACCTAGTTCAAGATAGCCACACTCAGATTGATGGCTCACGTCTCCAGCCTGACGTAGTAGTTAAACTGCCAGAGGGTAGAAGCTTAGTAGTTGATAGTAAGGTTTCTATTACAGCCTACTCCCGTCATGCTGAGGCCACCGATCCGACCATCTCAGAGCAAGAGTTGGCCGCCCACATTCAGTCTCTTCGACAACATATTCAAGGACTCTCAAGCAAGAACTACAGCTCCTTATATGGTATTGGCTCAGTAGACTTTGTGTTGATGTTTGTGCCGATTGAACCGGCTTTTCTACTGGCCTTAAAGACCGCACCTAATTTGTACCAAGAGGCACTAGCCAAAAATATCGTACTGGTATGCCCAAGTACTTTGATGGCTACGCTGAGAACCGTTGCACATCTCTGGCGTCAAGATCATCAAAACCGCAATGCTCTAGAAATTGCAAAACAATGCGGCACGCTCTATGACAAGTTTGTTGGCTTTGTTGATGACCTTGAAAAGCTTGGTCAACGTTTAGATCAAGCCCAAACGAGTTATCACGATGCCTTTAATAAACTCAAGTCCGGCAAAGGTAATCTAATTCGTACTGCGGAAAAAGTGCGTGAGCTCGGTGTTAAGCCTAGTAAAAATTTGTCCCCACCCTTAATTGAATCGTCAACCGACTTTGAATAAAAATTGACTGCTACGCACGTATCAGAAACACAGGCCTCATCACCTTCCTATAGAAAAGTAGCCATTGCAGCCTGCTTTGGAACCTTTCTAGAGTGGTACGACTTTCTCACTTTTGCCACTCTGGCTGTAGTTTTTGGCCCCCTCTTCTTCCCCTCCAGCGATCCCGGTACAGCCCTCTTAGCCAGCCTTGCGACCTTTGGAGTAGGTATGGTGGTAAGACCTATAGGAGCAGCTATTTTTGGGAGCATTGGCGATCGCATTGGGCGGCGCCCCGTTTTTATGATCACTATTACCCTCATGGGAATTGCTACAGTCTGCGTTGGTTTTTTGCCGACCTATGCTCAGGTTGGGATCTGGGCACCTATTTTGCTTGTAAGCCTCAGGCTACTCCAGGGCCTTTCAGCAGGAGGAGAAATTGGCGGCAGCGCTGTCTATCTCACTGAACATGCAGGTGACTCTAATCGGGGCTTTAAGACCAGCTTCTTGCAGCTCATGGGGCCACTTGGCATTTTGGTGTCCACCCTACAAATCGCCCTACTTCAGACCTTCCTCACTCATGAAGAATTTCTATCATGGGGCTGGCGTGTACCATTTTGGGTTTCACTGATTCTGCTCTTGATTGCATTTAAAGCCCGCATGGCTTTAGAAGAGACGCCGATCTATTTGCAACTCAGCAAAACGCAGACTCAGTCTAAAAGCCCCTTGCGTGACAACCTTAAGGATCCAGAAACCAGAAAACGAATGTTTTTGCTGTTCTTTTGCATCTCGGCTGGTGGTGCTGTATTGTTTTTCTGTGTTCAGGTCTACACATCAATCTTCCTCAAGACTACCGTAAGGCTTGCGCCCCAACTTGTTGACCAGTTAAGCGTCTATGCAACAGTTTCACTACTGCCATTGACGGTATTCGCAGGATGGCTCTCAGACAAGATTGGTAGAAAGCCTGTAGTTGTCAGCGGCCTTATCTTAGGCGCCACACTAATACTACCGGCGTTTTATTTACTAAAAAGTAATAGTGGATCTATCTCATTAATAATGGGAGTTTTGCTTGGCTTATCAGCAATCCTAGCACTGGTAGTGGGCCCACAAACAGCTCTACTTGCAGAACTCTTCCCAGCCAAAACTAGAAATAGCGCAGCCACCCTTCCGCACAATCTAGCTGCCGGGTGGGTAGGAGGGCTACTGCCTTTAATTGTGACTTGGCTGAATCAACACTGGGAAAGTAATGTTGCGGGACTCTGGTATCCAACTGTTTTCTTGGCTGGCGGCGCAATCGTGGCAATGCTTTATTTGCCAGAAACTAAACGAACCAACTTACTCGATTAAGCACTCTGCAGCGTAATTGAATGCTAATGCCGTAAATGAAAAAACCTAAGTTCCTGAGAACTTAGGTTTTGAATTTTGGTGCCCCTTGTCCGACTCGAACAGACCACCTACTGATTACAAATCAGTTGCTCTACCAGATGAGCTAAAGGGGCAACGGGTAACATTCTAACCTATTTCACAATTGTTAAGGAAGGTCTATTGGCTTTTGGCTTTTCAGCATTGTCAGGGCCGACGTCTTTAAGTTTACCGGTCTGGCTAGCATCAAAGGGAAAGGACATTCCTTGGCCGTTTTCTCGTGCATAGATTGCTAGAACATGGCTGACAGGAACCATAATTTTTCTTGGAACACCGCCAAATCTTGCCTGAAAACTGATCCAATCATTATCCAAGTTTAGTTGATGGCAGGCCTCTAGAGAGAGATTTAAAACAATCTCATCCTTCTTCACAAACTCCATAGGCACTTCAACACTTGAGTCCACAAAGACTGCCATGAAGGGCGTAAAACCAAAATCCGTACACCACTGATGTAGGGCACGGATTAGGTAGGGTTTATTGCTTGGAATATCAGACATGCTTATTCTGCCAGCCTGAATAATGAGCCGCTTAGCGACGCATTACCTTTTCTGATGGAGTCAATGCCTCAATGTAGGCAGGCCTGCTGAATATACGCTCAGCGTACTTTAAGAGGGGGGCTGCATTACGTGAGAGGTCGATACCGTAATGCTCCAAACGCCACAATAAAGGAGCGATTGCTACATCAAGCATAGAAAACTCTTCACCCAACATGTACTTATTCTTCACAAAAATTGGTGCAAGCTGAGTTAAACGATCACGAATTGCTAAACGTGCTTTTTCATGAGACTTCTCAGCTGCCTTGCCTTTTTCATTTTCCAAAGCTGCAACGTGTACGAACAACTCTTTTTCAAAATTGAAGAGGAAGAGACGTGCGCGTGCGCGAGCAACAGGATCGGGCGGCATTAATTGTGGATGAGGAAAGCGCTCATCAATGTATTCATTAATGATGTTTGACTCATACAAAATCAAATCACGCTCGACCAAGATGGGAACTTGGCCGTAAGGATTCATCACCGAAATGTCTTCTGGCTTGTTAAACAAGTCCACATCACGAATTTCAAAGTCCATGCCTTTTTCAAAAAGCACCAGACGGCAGCGTTGCGAGAATGGGCAATTTGTGCCCGAGTACAACACCATCATAAATTTATTTCCTTAAATATCTACTTCGATACAACAAACGCACAAACAACTGCGACTTTAAATCTTAAAGGGCTTAGCTTAGTGAATATCTTTCCAGTAAGCCTTATTCAAACGTGAAGCTAGCAGCGTGAAGATTACCAAGAAGATCAGCACAATCACACCTAAACGCTTACGCTCGAGTTGTACTGGCTCAGCCATCCATGACATGAAGGCAACTAAATCAGCAATATTGTCGTCGTACTCTTGTGACTTCATGGTTCCTGGAGTCAGCTGCTCAAATCCAACAAATTTTTTCTCTAGACGGCTTGCATCGTGTGGATCTGGACGCTCTTCAAACTTTGCAGCACGCTCACCCTGCAACTGCCAGAGGGCATGGGGCATACCGACGTTCGGATACACCAAGTTATTCCACCCAGTTTGAGTAGTATCGTCTTTGTAGAAAGTGCGGAAGTAGGTGTAGAGCCAGTCAGTACCGCGCGCACGTGCCTCAACTGATAGATCAGGAGGAGTCTTACCAAAGTAAGCCTTACCATCTTTGGGTGACATTGAAATAGTCATCAAATCACCCACCTTAGCATCGGTCAAAATCAAGTTATCTTTGATTTGCTGATCCGTCAGGCCAATATCACGTAAGCGGCTATAACGCATGCTGGTAGCTGAATGACAGTTCAAGCAATAATTAACAAATATCTTGGCGCCGTTTTGCAAAGAAGCGTCATTGCTTACGCGATTTGGTGCAGTCTCCAATGGGAAACCACCCTCGCTTGCATTTGCAGCTAAACCAAAACCAAGGGCCGCAATCAAGGCTGTCGCCTGGCATGCGCCCATCACAGTGTGCAAAATTCGTTTCATACTAGTTCCTAATTTCTCGGATATCTGAATTAATGGGACTTAAAAGTAACGCGAGTTGGAACTGGCTTGAACGTACCAAGCTTGCTCCAGAAAGGCATCGCCAAGAAGAAGCCCAGATAATAAATAGTACAAATCTGAGAAATCTTTTCAAATACTGGTGATGGAGGCTCGATACCCAAATAACCCAAGATCACAAAGGTCAAGACAAAGATGCCATAAATATATTTATGGAACTGTGGGCGGTAACGAATCGATTTCACCGGAGAATGATCCAACCATGGGAGGAAGAAAAGGATCACAACAGAGCCACCCATAATCACAACACCCCAGAACTTCGCATCAAAGGCGTAGAAACCTGCAGCCAATATCAATGCGATTGCTACACATGCACCTTTGACTTTGATATCTTTAGACTTCAGGGCGAACATCGACAAAATCACTGCCAAGAAAATCCATAAAGGTAGCAGAAAATTCGTAGTGGTAGCGCGTAACATTGAATAGAACGGCGTGAAATACCAAACTGGCGCAATATGCGTCGGCGTGACAAACGGGTTTGCTGGAATAAAGTTATTCGCTTCCAAGAAATATCCACCCATTTCTGGAGCAAAGAAAACAATCGAGGCAAAAATGATCAAGAAACCACCTAAATACATCACGTCATGAACGCTGTAGTACGGATGGAATGGAATGCCATCAACCGGGTGACCATTTGCATCCAATGTATTTTTGATTTCTACGCCATCTGGGTTGTTAGAGCCTACTTCATGCAATGCAAGAATATGTGCAGCTACCAAACCGATCAAGACGAGAGGAATAGCAATAACGTGGAATGCAAAGAAGCGGTTAAGCGTTGCATCACCAACTACGTAGTCGCCACGCAACCACAAGGAAAGGTCTGGACCAATCAATGGAATCGCGGAAAATAAATTCACGATCACTTGAGCACCCCAATAGGACATTTGACCCCATGGGAGCAAGTAACCAAAGAATGCCTCACCCATCAAGCACAAGAAGATCGCGCAACCAAAGATCCAAATGAGCTCACGTGGCTTGCGATAGGAGCCGTAGATCAAACCACGGAACATATGCATGTAAACCACTACGAAGAACATCGAGGCGCCAGTAGAGTGCATGTAGCGAATCAACCAGCCAAAAGGAACTTCGCGCATGATGTATTCAACAGATTCGAATGCCTTCGCTGCATCAGGCTTGTAGTTCATAACCAAGAAAATGCCAGTAATGATCTGAATAGCCAAAACCACAATAGCTAACGCGCCAAAAATATAGAAAAAATTCAGGTTTTTTGGAGCGTAATACTCACTCATGTGACGCTTGAATGCATCTGTCACTGGCAAACGTGAATCAACCCAAGCCATCATCTTCACTGCGACAGATGCGTTTTCTGGGACTTCTTTTTCGTGAAATGCCATTTATTTCTCCTTAGGCCTTCTTATCTTCGCCAACCAGAATTTTGGTGTCGCTCAAATACATATGTGGCGGCACTTCCATATTGTCTGGGGCTGGTTTGTTCTTAAATACACGGCCGGCCATGTCAAAGGTGGAGCCATGACATGGGCAGAGGAAGCCACCCTGCCACGTATTGGGCAATGATGGCTGAGCACCCGCCTCAAACTTAGGCGTAGGGGAGCATCCTAAATGGGTGCAAATACCGACCACAACCATATATTCAGGCTTAATTGAGCGCCATTGATTTTGCGCATAAGGCGGAGTAAATTGGGCTGGATCCCTTAAAGAATCAGGATCTGCGAGCTCTGCATCAATCTTAGAAAGCTCAGCAACTTGTTCAGGAGTACGACGCACTACCCAAACCGGCTTACCGCGCCACTCGACCATGCGCATCTCATCGGGCTGCATGCCAGCAATATCAATCTCAACAGCAGCTCCGGCGGCCTTGGCGCGCTCAGAAGGCTGGAAACTGTCCACAAAAGGGTAAAGGGCTGCGGCTGCACCAACACCGCCGACCGCTGAAGTGGCGATCAACCAATTACGGCGATCCTTATCCATACTGGGCTTGTCACTCATTTACAAAATTCCTCGAAAAGAGCATTTATAGGTAAAAATACATAAAGGTGAGATTTTAAAGTAAAAATGGGGCGTACATCAAAGTTATGGGGTTAATTTTGAGTTAGCCTCAATCTATTTGAAATGAAAGGTACTTATGGCTGTTTTAAAGGAATTTCGGGACTTTGCAGTTAGGGGTAACGTCATTGATTTGGCGGTGGGGGTGATTATTGGCGGGGCCTTTGGGAAAATTGTAGATTCCCTCGTAAATGACATCGTGATGCCAGTGATTTCAACCCTTTTGGGCGGCCATATTGACTTTACAAACCTATTTCTAGTCTTGGGCAACATACCTGCAGGAGTTCCCAGAACTTTTGATGCCCTCAAAAAAGCTGGTGTACCTATTTTTGCCTATGGCAACTTCATCACCATCTCCATTAATTTCATCCTGCTGGCGTTTGTTGTCTTTCAGATGGTCAAAGTCGTTAATAGGGTCCGCGCAATTGATGAGCCGTCTGCACCACCCACACCAGAAGATATTGTCTTGTTGAGAGAAATTCGGGATAGTTTGAAAAAGTAATTGCAATCAAAAGTATTTCCTATCTTCGCCTTAAAGTTATCAGGCTCTATTAGAAATGTCTAATCTAAAAAATCTTGCTAAATCATTGAAAGAATAAGTTCAATAATTTCTGATTAAATTAGCGTTGCACCCTTCTAAAAATAATTCATCTAGCAAAAGAAAAACCCACTGTGTTGCCACAGTGGGTTTTATTTACAACTACTTTTCTAAATTCCATACTAGCCTAAGCTAGCTTTGGATTAGAAAGTGTGACGTACGCCTACAGCATATTGATTACCGTTATAAGATGCTCCGGTTGCTGGGCTATTAGAAGCATTATTTGCACCGTAGATTGCATACAGATTAGTACGCTTGCTAAGGTAGTAGCTTGAACCAAGCTGATAAGCTTGCAAGTTTTGCTTTTGTTCAACAGTGCTCATAGCAGAGTAAGAGCCAGAGCCTATGCTTGCAAAAGCCTCAATTGTAGGTGTAAGGTTAGCCTTGACACCAATTTGCTGAGCAGTACGCTTCATGTATGAATTTGAATCGATCTCTGAAGCAGCTTTACGATTGATATATTGAGCATATGCTTTCAAGATACCAAAGTCATAAGTTGCACCAAAGTAATACTGTTTGTCGGAGATGTTGAGACCAGACTGAGCAGCACTACCATATACCGCTGGAGTTCCAGTTGTAACGCCGTTGGCACCTGAGAATGGATTGTCAGCTTTAAATGCTTGGTAGTTGGCTACTGCCAAGAACTTACCGATACTAAAGTTTAGAGCTGCACCATAACCATTGCGATCGTTTTTACCACCTGTTTGTGCTGTAGGGCTTGCAGCAGTTTGAGTAGTATTAGTACCGTTTGCAGTATAGAAAGCTTGACCTTGGAATCCACCAATAACCTCGGACTCAAACTTCAACATGTTGGCGGTTCTTACTGTGTAACCAGCATTGGAGCTAGATAACAAGGATGCGCTTGGCGTTGCTACAGTAGCGTTGTTAACATCATAGTTTCTTGTATTCGCGCTAGTGTAAATGATGTCACCCATCACGTTGTTTTGACCGTTTCCAGATGTCAAACCAACTTGGCCATGCATAGGAGTGTACTGAGTACCCATTGAAACATTACCCAAACCTTTTTTGCCTAAGCCAACAAATGCTTGACGATTTTGGTTTGAAACAGTTGTTAATGAATTTGCATCATTCATGCCAACAGCGATTTCATAAGTAAAGAATGCTGTAGCGCCGCCGCCTAAATCTTCATTACCCTTGAAACCTAAACGGT
>Ga0114973_10002304_pt1 | contig 13933 bp, 10 predicted proteins | sample M_140807_MF_Meta_FD_87025 | JGI IMG/M metagenome (GOLD analysis project Ga0114973, IMG submission 87025) | Freshwater microbial communities from Lake Montjoie, Canada to study carbon cycling - M_140807_MF_MetaG | ecosystem: Environmental > Aquatic > Freshwater > Lake | place: Lake Montjoie... | reverse complement strand
CGCAAGCAAAATCTATTAACGTATCACCTTGTTTACTCGTAGAAATAATAAGCTTCTTTTTAACATACAAATTATGAAAATTTTTCATTGCGTCTGTTTTTAAATTTCCTGAAGGGGTATTATAATATACATCTTCACTTACATTTACACTTGGTATACCTAATCCAGTACATAACATATCTTCATCAATTCTTCCTGTTGGATGTATTGATTTCCAATTTTCATTACATACTTTGTATGCGTTACCAAATTCTTTTTCACCACGTCTTAATTTTGCTGTTTTATCATATCTTACCCTTAATGGTATCCATTTCCATCCATCTTTTTTATCTAAGTCATACCTAAATTCAACAATTGTATTGTCTTCAAATACTTCATTTTCTTCTGAAAACATTTTTTTGCCACCAGAACCGTCTGCTCTTAACATTATATTACATAAACCAGCATTTGGGTCATAAGGTTCAGTTGGGTAAAATCGCATAGGAAGATAATCATCTTCTTGTTTATCCTCAAAACGATGAGTAAATCCTGGTATGTTATCATCAATAATATCTTGGCAAGGATTTATGAAACCATCTTTAGATTCTCTAAAACCACATCTTAATTCAATCATTTTATAGTCATTATATTGAACTGCCGCATCATTATTAATACCTTCTTCATAATAAGATTTTATAACATCATCTCCATTAGCAGCTTTAACTGTACTAATTAAGAAATCAATAGTATTATATTTTGGAGGTTTCCACTTAAAAGAGTTTTCCCATGTTATTTTAGTTTTTGGTCCAGATTTTCCAATTTCATTTGAACCTACACCATATAAAGCATGTGTAAATATTAATCCATCAGTATTATATTCAAATCTACCTTCTCTCTCTTTTTGTAAAATTTTATTACAACCTTCAAATATAGTTTGTTTTACATTAGCAGGAAAGAATTCTTTTGAAACAAATCTTAATGGTGAAATAAAATCATTAGTTTTTCCAAAATTTTTAAGTCTTTCTTTTGCTGTCATAGCTTCTTTTTTACCTGTATCGAGTATTGAAACAAGTTTTAAGTTACGTTCAACAAATTTTAAGAATTTATATCTTGTATCTTCTTGTTCATCTGTTTCATCTAATAATATAAATTTATTATGTCTTATATCTTTCTTTTTATAATAATAAATATCAAAGGCAGCATATAAATTTATAAATTTACCATTTTTATCATGTAAAATCAATTCACCATCAAGTAATGTATTAAAACACTCAGCAGAATTAGTTTTTGCTCCTGTAAATATTACATCCATATTTGTATTTATTAAATATACTTTACCATCGGCAGATATAAACATTAAATGTCTATCACCATCAGCTTTATCTGTAACAATAAAATCTTTTCTAATATTTGGTTCATTAGAATTTTCATCAATAGGAGCAATATTTTTTAATTGTAATGTAATTGAATTAGGACCTATAAAGTTTCTACTTGTGACATATTTTTTCGGGTCGTGTTCTTCTTTCCAAACAATGCTCATATAAGCGTTTAATATGCTATTTTGTTCTGGATATGAAATAGGATAATTTGTACCTTGAAGACCACTTAATACAAACTTTATAACTTTTCTTAAAGCAGTTAAGATTAATTCCGAATTATTAAATTTCATTTCAGGTCTAATTTTTTTATTATCAATTTCAATTTCAATTTCATATAATTCTTGATTTTCAAATACATTTGATTCATCAATAGTGTAATATCGCATCATTTGGCCGCGATTGGCTCGTCCAAATTTATCGGGACCTCTGTTACCAAATTTGGTTATACTAATGTCTACAATAAACGGATAACTTGGATGCTCAAAAGAGACACGATTTAAAAAGCGGAATTCTTTTTTTTCTGTTTTCCAATTCTGAATTATATTATTTTGAACACCCATTTTTACTTTTTCTTCTGTTTGATATGAAACTCTAAAATTAAAATCATCAAAATCTACAGGGAAAACTCTGCTTGATACTCCATCTTTTGTTACAAATGTTGATTTTTTTTGAACAAATTCAATTGAAGATGGATTAGCAGCAAATAATGTTTTTATATCATTACTTTTACAATACTCCTGAATAGTATGTAATCCTTTAACTTCAGTTCTTACATTTGATAATTTTAATTTTCCATCGGTGTCGCGAAATTCACAATTTATGCGTAAATAATACTGACCACTACTATCCCCTATAATCTTAAAACCAAATGACTTTAATTTTTTTATAACATTATCATAGTCATTTCTTGTTAAGGCTTTTATTCCTTTTGTTCCAAATTTAACTTCTAATTCATGATTAACACCTGAATTATAATTATATGGTTCTTTGCTATAAAATAATTTAACTAAATTATCTAATTTTTCTTGAGGTGTTTCTCTAGACGGTTTTTTGGGTAATTCTAAATCTTCAAGTTCTTCAGGCTCCAAAGCTTCTAATTCAACCGGTGTTGGTTCTTTCTTATTAGAGCTTATTTTGAATTTTTCAAGTGAGGGTGGTGTTGGTGTAGATGGTGTTGGTGGTTTTGGTGGTGTTTCATCTGGACTATGAGGTGTAAGCTTTTTCATTTCTTCTTCTTCTTCTGGTGTTAATGGAACAAGATACTTGGATTTTACACGTGGTTTCCAAGTTGAAGCATCACCTTCATATTTTCCTTCTCTTATTTTTTTTCTATCAGCTTCATCCCATCTTTGTAATGTTTTTCTGTATTCAATTGCTTCTTCATCTTCTCCTTTATGAAGGCGTGTAATTTTACTACTAGTACTATCTTTATCAGATTTTTTTTCTATTTCTCCTGCTTTTCTCTTTTTTAATAAATCCCTTAAAAAGACAAATTTATCACGAATACCGAATGCTTCTAATTGTCTGCGTTCTTTTTCAGATAATTCACTCCATAATTGAGTTAATTCTGGGTCTGATAAATTCTTTAAAATTGATATTTGTATTTCTTTTTTAGGATACTTTAAAATTTTCTTTTTTGTTTCTTGATCGAGACTTTTAAATAATGTATTTAATTCGGCGTCTCCATAATCAATACTTTCAAGTTCACCTTCTAAATTAGAAATTGATTTTTCAATACTGCTCATTGTTATATATATAATAAGACATATTTTTAAATTATTGTTCATTTTTTTTTTAATTTAAAAATATTGAATAATTGATTCATATAATTCTTTTTTTGATTTTTTTTTACCAGTTTCATTATTAGTTACTTCAATTGCTAATTTATTACATATGTCAATAATTTCTTGGGTATTATATGATGAAATAGCTTTTATGTATTTATTTACAGTTTCAAGTTTATATAACGAACTTCTAATACTATTAAGTGTTTCTTCATTAGCTAACTCAAAACCATATTTATTATAGTATTTCGATTGAGTTTCTATTTCATTAACAATATAAATTGTATTAGAATCGTTCATTAATAATTCATAATATGTTTTTTTGCAGACATAAATAATATTTATATTTTCAATAGCACACAATGATAAAAATGTTTTTATATTTATATTATTATCATTAGCTAAATTACTTTCAATATTTGTTATAGTGTCGAATTTATATGTTTTTAATGTAGTTTTATTTTTTCTAATGATTGAAACTAAATCAATTTTTAACTGTTTAGCTATTAATGAATTTTTATTAGTTAATGTTTCGTAATTTAAAATACCGTTTTTAATGATAAAAAAACACCAAAAAAGCGTATCTTGTTCATTCGGAACAAAAAAATCAGTACTTTTTGAAACACCCCTTTTAGTATTAGTTTTTTCGGGTTTTTCATTTTTCGAATTAGATTGATAAATTTTCATTCTTATAGACTTCTGAATATTTTCATCATTTAATATATAATTTTGTAATTCATCAAGTACATCATTATATGAGTTCATTGTTTGCTACTTAATAATTTGTTATTATCTTTAATATCTTTTGAAAAATATGTATTTCTATAATCTTCTTTTTGTTGTTCGATGCTGTTTAATGTTTGTTCTTGAGTATTAACATATTTTATGTAAACATTTAGTTCATTAACAATATTTGTACTAAGTTCTGAAAGATTTATATGAATTCCATATTTATTCTCATTCAATATTACTTCATCATGTCTACTTAATATTCTTAAAACTTCAATTTGATTAAATTTATTCATGTTTTCAATAGTTTCTCTTATATAGTTAAGTTCACTAAAAGAAAAATCGTTAATATCATTTGTAGAAAAAATAGCTTTCATTTTATAAATAAAAAAAGATGTTTTTAAATTATATTAATTATCATTTTATAAAGAATATAATTTTATAAAGAATATAATTTTATAAAGAATATAATTTTATAAAGAATATAATTTTATACGGGTTAATTTTCAAAAACTAATTTAGGTTTTGAACCTGGTTTAGCCTTTTGTTGACTAAAGTCTTTCTCTTTATTTTCCTTAACAGTAGCAATAACTGAAACATATTTATCATTTAATTCAAATCGTTGACCAATAACACTTACAGTAATTTTATCTCCCTCTTTAATTTCTGAAAAATATGGTATTGAATAATGATGGTCCTTAGCGATAAATACTACAACAGGAGATGGTACTTCATCAGCACTTTCAGCACGAATACCAGCTTTAGTAATATTTTTAACAGTGCAACTAATAAGTTGTCCTTCAACGGGAAAGCAAATATCGCAATCAAACACTACATCAAATAAAATGTGATTTCCACGTTCAATAGTTCCACTAGAATATGAAATAATTTTTGATGAATTCTGTTTGATATATCCTTCTACAACACATTTGCCTTCAAATTTAGATTTAATGTTTTCTTCAATTGTTTCTTTTAAATTATTACCAATTGCTGTAATAGGTAACATAATTTTTCTAGAAATTAAACATCTAGAGTAAACAGACAAAAGTCTAGTTTCTCTTCTCTTTTTTTGTTGTGTTGGTTTAGATACAGCTTCCATTATATATTATACATAATATCTTTTAATTATATTTTTTATCAATTTTATTTTTAAATATATTTTTTTTAAACAAAAATAGTATAAAGTTTATATCCTATTGCCATTTCGGGATTTAAAAACCATTTTTTACCATTTTTCTTAATAGTATTAAAAAATCTTAAAATAAATTCTTGAAGAACACATAATTCTACATGTCCTACAGCTTCGCTAACAATATTACCATCTGGGTCTTTTTGAACTTTTGTACTTTCATTTGTGTATTTATTTTCACCTACTATTTCATTTAATTTTTGAAGTGTTTTTACTTTTCCAGATTCGTCACATCTAGCTCCTGTATCTCTCTTTGAAGTAATATCTTTTGTTTTAAATACTAAATAACGGTTACTCTTTTCATATCCAATAAATCCTATAATTTTATTGTATTCATCGATTTTAAATGTAAAAACTTCTTTACCTTCTTTTGTTGCCACTATTTCTCTCTTATCTTCTGGTTCAGCTTCAACCCATTTATTATCTTCATTTAGTATCATAATCATTAATTTATTCAATTTATACATAATAAAAGCTGTGAAATTTTTAGTTGTAATACTGTTTGTTTCAAAATATTCTTTTGCTATCCATTCAATAGTTCCCTCTTTTATATTATCTAATGAATACAAATAGTTCATCAAGTGTAATTTATCATCAAACAAAAGAGTTTCTATCATATGTGCTACAATGTATCCAAGTAAATAGTCTTTTGATTCTGGATAATCTTTTGCCATTTTTTTTAATACAATACCTGAATGTTTATACCAATCATCATCACCTCTTGGAACTTTTGGTTTTTTTGAATATTCACGACTTATATCTAAATTAATTTTCATTTCATCAATAACTTTTTGGCCTTCTGGGAAATTAGTATGACCTTCCTCGATAACAATTTTATTTATATTTCTTTTATCAATTACCGGTTTAGCTATACCCTGTTTTATTTCAAAATTTATCATACTATGTTTATAATCGATTGGAACTGTTCTGTCAAATATAGACGCATTTTTATCCCTTAATTCTATTGGCTGAAATAAATAATATTCGCCAATATTTATTAGTCTACCATTTCTACCATATTTATCTGAAATAAATTCATTTTCATCTTCTATTAATTGTGTTAAAGCTGAATATATTTGAACATATGGATATTCTTTGGGTGTTCTTATTGATTTTATTAATACATCTTTTTTGTAGAAAAAACTTTCCTTCATAAGCATTCTTATGCGTTGTAATATTTTTTCAGAATTCATAATAATATATTGTTCATTGTATGTATCTTCATTTAATTCATCTTCATTTATTTCTTTATCAGGTCTACAATTAAAATCACACTCTGCCATATAATCACACGCAGGAGAAAATGGAGCATCACCAACTTTAAAATCATTTAAAACCAACCCATTTGATAATTCTTGTTTAATTGGTTCTTTTAAACTCACTCCCATTTTTTCTTGTGTAAAATTAGTTTGGTCATGATTAATAATACAGTCAACAGCACTTTCTTTTAAAACTCTAGTTACCTTTCCAATTTGTATTGCTTTGTATTCAGCTACGCGATAAACATATAAATCTGCGGATTCTTCTCTATTTTCACCTAAAATAGTTCCATACATAAAAATTTCAACATTTCTTTTTTCAAATGGTAAATCTTTATGAGAAAAATTACGAACAGCACGACCTATAATTTGTTCAATACGGTTCATATTATACCAAGGATCTAGAATATGGACTTGGCGTATAAATTTAAAATCTATTCCTTCTGAACCTGCTTTAGATATTAAAACTACTTTTGCTTTATAACCATCTTTATTGTCATCTGATGTTAGCCCTTTTACTTCATAATCATTATTTGGTGATAATTTTGGGTCTCCTGTAATCATAGCATAACGAGCTGGCATAAATTTTTTTTTGTCTGTTGGTTCCTTCATTGTTATAACATCAACTACTTCAGTTGGTTTGTTTTTAAATAAAGGTTTTATTCCCTGTTCTCCATATCTTGTAAAACCCATTTCTTCTAATGCGAGAGCCATAGGAATTAAACCACCATCAATATATTGTGAATAAATTAATATAATACCTTCTGAAACCTTTCCGGTTTCTGGATTTACAATATTATCAAGAATACATTTAATCTTTGCGCTGTATTTTCCTATTAGTTCACGAGAGAATATTTTGCCATAACTAGCCAAAGTTGTTTTCTTATATTCAAAATTTCCTTTAATTGGTGGCGAATATTGGTCTACAAAATTCATCATTCTTTCTAATCCATCTTTACCAGTTAATTCACGTGGTTCAATTAAAGCACCACCTTTACTCAAACTATTCTCTTCAGAATTATTATTACTTTGTTCTTCTGATTCTTCATTTGCTTCATTAACTATTCCTGGCAATTCATCATCTGCTTCATCTTCTTCTGGTGTATCGATTTCTGAAAAACTTTGTGAAAAATCTTCAGAAACCTTTTCATCAGGTATATCATTTAATATAGTTTTTAACCTACTATCTGGATATGAAATAATAAGAGACTGTAATGGTATTTGAAGTTTGTCATAACCAAATGACTCCATATTTTCAAAACTAGGCATTACCCTATAAACTCCTGTTTTTGTGGTTAATGTATTTTTTTTATTTCGTAAATTATAAATAATATACTTGTACACGCAATATTGGCATTTTCCACAATTTTCGCATTCATCAATTTTTGTTAAATATAAACTTAATAAACGTTTTTTATCTTCATGTTTAATTTTTTTTAAATTCATTTGATACGTAGGATAACTAATAGCTGGAAATGTATGTTCTTTGGCAAATTCATCTGGATAAATTCTATAAGGAAAAGTGTAAGGGTTTTCGCCACGAACAAATGAAATATAACCAGTGGCTTTTCTTACAAGAATTTCTTCACCATTTTTTTTAAAGTTACCATTTTTATCAAAAATATCTTTAACTTGAACTCTACCTCTTCTATCATTAATGTTCATTAAGTTAAGAAGCCAAATAATCTCTTTATAGTTGTTATACATAGGTGTAGCAGAGAGAAGTAAAAATCTCATATTTAGAGCTGACTTCACAAGTAATTCAAGATTTACAGCAACTTTTTTACTATTTTCATTTTCATCTGTTTTACGAATATTATGAACTTCATCAATTACAATTAATCTACTATCAAATTCATTTTGAAGTTTTTTAATAATTCTATTATTAAGTTCTAATTTTACACCCTTTAGTATTTGAATTCTAGTTTTGTCGCCTTGTTTTTTCTTTTCTTGTTCTTTATTTCTTTTTTTTACTGTTTGTTTTTCCAATTCTTCGTTTGAATTTATAGTTTTAATTATATAATTTGCGAATTGAACATATCCAAGAAAAATATAATATGTATTTATCAAATTTTTAATTTGACTAATAACTTTCTCTCTAGGAAGTCCTTTCATGTTCATTGGATTAATTTCTTTTAATAATTTATTACCAACACAACCTTTAATATTCCATAACCCATCTACTTGATTTAATTTTCTCTCATCAAACAATTGTAATTTAAAATTATCTTGAACATTTTCTGACGCAACAATAATAATTCTTTTTGTTATACCCATTTGCTTCATATAGTCTCTCATTTCCTCACAAACACCAATGGCACTACAAGTTTTACCTGACCCTAATCCGTGATAAAGTAATAAACTATTATACGGAGTTTGAAATGACATAAAGTTTTTTACAAATGCCTGATGTGGTTGTAATTCATAATCAGCCTTTGCTAGAATATCTGCCTGCTCTTTAATATTTTCATAAATTGTACCATCATATTTTGTATCATTAAATTCTTTTTTACTGGCAATTTTAATATTAAATTCTTTATCATTTAAGTTAGGATATAAAAACGCGTCTTCGTTTTCATGTTTAGAGAGATATTCTCTTTCAATAAATTCTTTTTTTAACAAAAATTTGTTACATTCAGTAGAATAATAATTCGCACCTTTACAGTTCAATTTCATATAATCTGTTTTAAGTTCTTCCATAGATGTATCTAAATCGATGGATTGAAATGATGCCGAAGATGAAATTTCACTTGATGGTATATCATTTTCTATTATTAAAGGCTTAACTTCTTTTTTTTCTAAAGTTGATAATGATGATAATGATGAAGGTAATTCACTAGACGATGTATCATTTTCTATTATAAATGGTTTTTTTTCTTTTGTTTCCAACTCTGATAATGATGATAATGATGAAGGTAATTCACTAGACGATGTATCATTTTCTATTATTAAAGGTTTTTTTTCTTTTATTTCCGGTTTTGATTCTCTTTCTGTTATTGATGATAAAGATGATGGAATTGGAGATATATCATTTTCTATTATTAAAGAACTTTTTGTTTTTTTTTCTTGTGATTTTTTGTTATTAGACATAATATATTATATATTATGAATATAATCTATATTCTTGTAATACTTTATTAATATTTTTTATTAATTCTTTTTTCTCTAAATTATATGGTCTTATCGCTTCTAAACAACCATCTAATGTTTTCCATTCTATCTTACTTACCTCTGTTATTTGAAAATTATTAAGATATTCTTCTGTTTCATTCATATATGCCAAAAAATATTTATGTTTATAAGATTTATGATTTGTTCCTATAAATATTTCCTCAAACGGTAACACATTTTCTATAATTGAAATTTTTGAAGATGATATACCAGTTTCTTCTTCAAATTCTCTTAATGCACAATCTAAATCCTTTTCTTTAAAATTTCGTCTTCCCTTTGGAAATTCCCACTCTGTTTCTATCCAATTAGTTGTACTTTTATCTACTATATCTTTTAAGGTAATAACTTCTCCATTTATAGTAATACCAGCTCTAATAATATCCATTTTTTTTGATGATGATTGCTCTTCATTTTTGTATTGAGAATTATTGGTTTCACCCCACATTTCATTCCATAAACTACCGAATTGTTGTGTTAAAATTCTCTCTTTTTCCGATAAAGACATTTCATTTACAATATTTTGTAACTGATAAATATTATACGGCGAATACTTACCTCTAATAAAATCTATATATCCAAAACTATCTTTGCGTCTTATCATAAGAAATTGAATACCTTTGTCACTAGATTTAAAAACTACAATACCATAACTAGTTATAGGCAATTTACACTGATGAAATGAATGTCCTTGTTTACCACAATTATTGCATACATTTGTATTTTTATTCATGTTTATTATTATTTATAGAATTATATTTAAATAATATTAAATTAATTTAAAATAATAGTATATAAAATGCCCGGTTTAAGAATGTTTAACAGAAGTTTTTATTCAAATATTGGCGCAAATGAACCAATAGAAGCAGGGACTATTAATTTAGGTTGCACAAGAGGTAAAGGTTCTTCAACAAGAATGTATAATTATTGTAGAAATAAATCAGCTAACCAATCAGATTGTATAAATCAGTTTATTAATACAAAAAACCCTAATCCTACTCCTATAAAATTATATACAATTTTCACATAAAGTGTATGTTTAATACTAATTATTTTTATAAAATAAAATATTAATGCCAACAGTATATCTAGATCCGAAAGTATGGGGACCACATTACTGGTTTTTTTTACATACATTAGCAATGACTTATCCTCATCATCCAAATGCCGTAACAAAAAAGAAATACTATGAATTTATTCAAAATTTACCATTGTTTCTTCCAGTAGAAGAAATTTCTGGTGAATTTAGTAAATTAATAGACAAATATCCTATAACACCTTATTTGGATAATAGAGATTCTTTTGTTCGTTGGATGCATTTTATTCATAATAAAATAAATGAAAAGACTGAAAAACCCAAAATAACATTAAATGAGTTCTTTGTTAAATATTACGATGAATATAAATCACAAGATGAAAAATTATCTCAATATTATAAAATTAGAGAGAAAGTAATATATTTTGGAATTATATTTGGAATAACAGGAACAATTTATTATTTATATGATAAATAAAATTATTATGTCTAGTATATATATAATTATAATGAAAAATAAAAAAGGTGGAAATGTAATAGCGTCAGGAGGTTATGGTTGTGTATTTAATCCTGCGCTAAAATGTCAAGGCGATACAAAAAGAGCAAAAGGTAAAATAACAAAATTAATGACAGAAAAACACGCTACAGAAGAATATGAAGATATTGTTTCCATAAAAGAAAAACTTGATAAAATTAAGAACTACAAGAATTTTTATTTAATTTATGATATTAATTTATGTAAACCAAATAAATTAACAAAGGATGACCTAAAAGCATTTAAAAAATGTAAGGCGTTACCTAAAGATAATATAACAAGAAAAAATATTAACTCAAAGTTAGATGAAATAATGTCACTAAACATTCCAAACGGTGGTTTGCCAGTAGATGATTATATATATAGTGATGGTTCATTTGAAAAAATTTATAAGTTACATTTAAGTTTAATTAATTTACTTAAAAATGGAATTATTCCTATGAATGAAAAACATGTATATCACGGTGATATAAAAGATTCTAACGTTTTGGTAGATGATACATCTTCAGATTTAAAAACTAGATTAATTGATTGGGGATTATCTGTTGAATACAAGCCTCTTGAAAGTTCGTCGGTTCCAAAATCTTGGACTAATAGACCATTACAATTTAATGTTCCTTTTTCGGTAGTTATATTTTCAGAAGCTTTTATAAAAAGATACACAAATTTTTTAGAAAATGGTGGAAATCTAAATACTGAAGAATTAAAACCATTTGTTATTGATTATATTAATTTTTGGATGAAAGAAAGAGGTGCTGGACATTATAAATTTATAAATGAAATAATGTATTCTCTATTCAGTAATAGTTTAACAACAATCACAACTGAAAATAAACCAGCAATAATTGAAACCCAAATAACAATGGAATTTATAGTAAATTATATAGTTAACATATTAGTACATTTTGATAAATTTAGAGAAAATGGAATGCTTAATTTGAAAGATTATCTTGATACTGTGTTTATTAAAATAGCTGATATATGGGGATTTATAAATGTTTATTTTCCTTTGCTTGAATTATTACACAATAATTATAAAAACCTATCTGAAAACGAGTTAAAAATATTTAACCAACTTAAATTTATATTTGTCGAATACTTATATAAACCAAGACACGAACCAATTGATATGAAAAAACTTTATTTAGATTTTGACTATTTAGGTAATTTAATTTATATTAATACAAATGATAAAAAAAATAGACAAACGGAAACAACAAAAATAAGTTCAAAAAAATCTAGTACAATAAAAACAAGTTTAGTAAATGCGGCAGGAATTAATAAAAAAACAAAAAAAAATAAAAGTCACATTATAAAATCAAATAAAACTTCTGTTTCATTTAAACGTAGACCTAAACAAAAAAGATTTAAAAATCCATTTTTTTTGTCATTCAATAAAAAAAAATAAAAATCTTATAATAGTATATAATGATGAACAAGGAGTTTAGTAAACTTTGTACCCCCGCCAAAATTTATTTTGTACTTGCGGTTATAGCTTGTATTATTGCTTTGTTTAATGGTTTTGGTGTTGTTGCTGTAGTTATAAAGCTTATTTTTGCGTTTATATGGACTTTTATTTTAGGATGGTTATGTGATAAAGGATTTAAGGCACTTTCATGGTTCTTAGTTTTAATTCCATACATAATCATTCTTTTAGTATTATTAGGAATGATGAGCAGTGGCATGATGAAAAATTATATGTATGGTGGAATGGCAAATCCTATGAGTTACATGAATTATGGTATGGGAAGCTATGGTATGGGAAACTATAACACAGGTTCTAATATGATGATGCGTGAGCACATGACTGCCATGAATGGCAAAAAAATGTATAACAAACCCAGTATGTAAACATTACTATTAATTATTAATTTATATATATTAAATAATATATATGAGATTAGAAATATTTGTATTAGGATTAACAGCATTCTTTGTATATAATGCTTATACAGATGGTAAATATACAAAAATGTTATTATCATTTAAAAAATACTATAAAATGATTTTTTATGTTGTTATTGGACTGGGTATTTATATATTATTAAAAAGAAACCCTAATCAAGGAAGAAATCTATTATTATACGCAAATAACTTTGTAAAATTTATGCCAATTGATAAAACATCAATGGATATGTTAAGTCCTATTATTGATTTTACATCAAAAAATGATACAGATGATGAATGTTTTATGGAATCATTCAATGATATATCTTCGCCAAATATGGGTTCAGGTTTTTTTAATAGTGACAAAAGAATAACAAGCTCAGGAAAAAATGGGACAAAACGTTCTGTAAGTGAAACTAAGAAAAAATATGTCGCATCAAATCAGGACTGGAAATGTGGCAACTGTAAATCACAATTAGACCATACATTTGAAATAGACCATAAAATAAGATTAGAATATGGTGGCGGTAATGATGTTCAAAATTTAATCGCATTATGTCGTAACTGTCATGGTAGAAAAACCGCAAGTGAAAATATGTAAAATAATATATTACAATAACTTTAACTTAATTTAATAAATTGAGCATTAAAATATATACGAAATAATATTGTGTTATAGTAATATATGAATAATTCTATTGCAATACCATTAATAATTACAATTGTAATACTAATAATTATTTTATTTGCTGTTATATTTAAAATACCAAATCCATTTTCTAGTAATGAAAATAAATCAGTGCAGCAAATAGAATATAATACTATATTTACTACATGTTTTGTTTTATTTATAATTACTATTTGTGTAATTTTATTACCAAATTTTAAAGAACTTAAAAATTTATTTTCTCAAATAAAAAATGTAACATACACTGTATTATATACTATTTTTTTAATATTTTTTTTCACATTAATGCATAGCGATATT
>Ga0114973_10002296_pt1 | contig 13965 bp, 21 predicted proteins | sample M_140807_MF_Meta_FD_87025 | JGI IMG/M metagenome (GOLD analysis project Ga0114973, IMG submission 87025) | Freshwater microbial communities from Lake Montjoie, Canada to study carbon cycling - M_140807_MF_MetaG | ecosystem: Environmental > Aquatic > Freshwater > Lake | place: Lake Montjoie... | reverse complement strand
AGGGGGATATTTCCTCCTTGGCAAAGATGTCCACATTTGGGTGCATGACGCGGCACATGACTTTTGTCGCGCCGGTCTCCTCATCGGTCTCTTTGCTGTAAACATGCCAGATTTCGATGAGGTCTCGGTAATCTTGGAAAAGGATATTATCGTGCCGATTGTGGTTCTGCTGCATGTAAACCGGCCAAAGGCTTGCGCCTTTATAGTTCTCGGCTTTCTCGTAAAATTCCTCAGGGTAGCCATCGGTAAGCGTGCGTTCCTCCAGCTCCTCGCATGTGATCATTTCGCGGCGGGCGATCCACGGGGCACGCTGTAGGTCGTATGTGGCCGTGGGCCAGATCACATCATTGAACGGCTCCAATGCGGTCCACTCGGGCTTGCTTTCAAAAACGTAAGGCTCCGTATATTCCACCGTGCCGCCTTCGCGGAGTTTGCGGATATTTGCTGCCGTGCCAGTGCCGGGCGCATACTGCTCTGCCATTTCAATAGCCACTTCTTCTTGCAGCGGATCAAGGATTGCGCCAATAAACATGGCCATCGGCGAGTTTGGGTCGCCCTGCTCTTGAGCCGTGAGGATGATGTCTTCGAGGCTCACAGACTTCTGCTCAATCCGCGTCGTGGTTTTCCAAAAAACCCCCATCACAGCCAGGCCATAGGTGGCGCGGATATTCAGGGCGATTTCCAGCTCACGCCGGAGGTCGGAAGCGCAGTGAGTGAAGAGCATCCATTTTAACACGCTCTCAGCGGCCGTGCGCGTCATGGCGTCGCTGGATTCCACCGGCATCATTTGCAAGCGGGCAGCAAAAGTTGATGTCAGGCAAAGCTGCATCTCGCGGTTGCAAACCAAATCAGCAAGGCGTATGCGGCAATCGCTCGAACCTTCCCATGGAAAAACATTCTTTCCGTAATTGGTTGCCCACTTTTTACCGTCAATCGATTGCCCATCCCATAGAGCCATGCGCGTGTCGTAGTTTCGAGCACGCTTTGAGGAAAACCACGAACCATCACGAGAAGCCGTCGTAAGCTGGCCAATCCAGTATTTCGGGTCTCGATCAATCTTGTCGTCGTCGTCGTGCATCATGCGAGGAAAGAGTTGCCAGAGGCCGCTTTTGATGCGGTTACGGCCAGCGCGAAAGGAATAACCAGGGAAAAAAACAATAAAACCCCGCCGCAATGCGTGGACTGGCAAAATGGTAGCAGGCCACGGAATTGAACCGTGTTCTCAAGGGTATGGGCCTTGCGAGTTGCCGTTTCTCTCGCCTGCATTTTGAAAAGTGAAATCATGCTGCTTTGAGGCCCGGCATGAGGAGCATGGTCTTGCCTGTGCCGCCGCACTTGACGACGCACTGGGGGTAGTTCCGCTTGAACCATGGGATAAAGTCTGGGTCGTTCCAGCAACCAGGGAGTTGCCAGTTCCAGAAATGGTAAATCTGAGCGTCGATGGAGAGAGTCAAAGCGCCTACGCCTTCGATGGCGCGGAGGTCTTGCTTGGCGTGATCGGCGGCAATGAGGTGTTGGCGGGCGTCGGCCTGCACAGCCTTCGAGTTCCACTGGGCAAAGAGCTCGTTCTTTACGCCCTCGGCCACTTCGCCAGGGATGTCGCTTAAAGCTTCTTTGAGTATTTCCATTATTGAAAAGGGGAGCCCCGGTTGCCGGTGGCCTGTCCTGAGACGAGGGGCCACCGGCAAGGGCTGGGGGGCAGGATTACGCAGTTGCTGCGAATTTTCCGAGAACCTGCGGGTTCGAGACCGCTACGCCGAAGATGGCGTCGCAGAAGCCACGGCGGCCACCGCCACGGTCTTCGAGCTCTTCCATGCGAGGCTTGCGATTGAACCCGATGGAGAGGAGGTCCATGTCGAGCACATAGCCACGGGCGGCCGAGACGGCTGCTGCCGAGCCATGAGCAAGGTAGGTGGACACATGAAGGCTCAAAATTCCGAAGTCGCCTTCGTAGATGTCGATGGTGTTCACGATTTTCTTGTCCTCAACATTGCTGTTGAAAGCGCGCACGCTGGACATGACATTTGTCGATGCCGATTGCGTCCGGATGAAGTTTGTGAAGGCACGCTTGAGGGCGACGCCGCAAACGAGGTCGTAGTTGCGACGAGCGCGGCGCACGCCGTAGATGGACTGAAGCACGTCGATGACATTGTTCTCGGTGAGAGAAGTGGTGGCAGTCGTGTTGATCGAGGCGGCTGGGGTGCGGAACGCGGCATCCACTGCGGTGGCTGTGTCGGATTGCGCTGTCGAGCTGATCCATGAGCCAACGCCACGCGTCTTGTAGGGAGCTGCGCCGGACTGCACTTGGCTGTCGTTGTCGGAGCCCATGATGGCCTCGATGTCGATCTTCAGCTCCACGAGGGCTTTGGCAGCGGATTTGTTGAAAGCCTGCTTGCGGCCAACGCCTGCAAGGTCGGCGACATTTTCAACGAGGTCGTCAACTTGGAAGGCCCGGCGCACTTTCTGGATGCGGCCCGAGAGAAGGACGCGGTTGGCGTGCTCGTCGTCGAAGCTGGTGACATCATCGGAAGCGAGGACGCCTGCTGTCTGCGGGTCGTTGTAGCGGTCGGCTGGCCACTGGAAGAGCACATTAGTTGGCTCCTTGGCCTTTTTGCACATGGAAAACATGGGTGTGTCGCCGGGCTCGATGAGGACCATCGCGTCGGAGAGATCCTCGCGTTGGCCTTTGACTGTAGTGATGGGTGTAGCTGCCATAATATTCTGGGGGTGGGGTTAGGTTTGGGGGGGCATTGGGGTTAGTTAGTTGAAAAGTGAGGCGACGAAGTTTTCGGCGGCATCACGGTTTCCAGATTTCTTCAGTGCTTCGAGTGGGTCGGATTTCGATTTGGTTTTTGGGGCGGCTGAGGGACTGACAACCTTGGGGGCCATGGCGGGCTTGGCTGCTGCGGTAGCGGCAGGTTTGGCCTTGGCTGTGGCGGCTTTCTTTTGGAGAGCTTCGGCTTGTTGGAAGCGGAGGGCTTGGCCACGAATGGCGTCTCCAATCACAAGTTCGAGGTTCGGCAGCTTGGCGATGCCGGGATACGCTTGCAGCGTAGCCATCATCATCTGCCTAGCTTGGGATTCTTCCTGGAACAACTCGGGGTAAGCCTGCCGGGCTTCGTGCTGGAAATTCTCACGCTGGGCGAGGTAGGTGCGGCGGGCGGGCTCGGCCTTGAGAATCTGGCGGGCTACTCGCAGGCGTTCTTGGAGCTCTTGCTTCGTGAACTTGCGCGTGCTGCCGTCTCCCATAGGCACTTCCACTTCGCCGCCTTCATAATCCGCTTTCGCAATGAGATCGGGCACATTGTCGAGCACGGTATTGGCTGCGGCGAGGCGGCTTTCCAGCGCCTCGGGCGTGGTGACATCCGCCAATGGGTCGGCGGCATCTTGCACCACGATGGGCTGGGCGCGGGTCAACGCATCCTTGGCGGCGGCGAGTTCGGCTTGCAGGCTGGTGGCTTGCTCCTCGGCGCTTTTGGCGCGGGCGGTGAGCTTGTCCACTCGCTTGGCGAGCTTCTTGACAGCGGGGGCTTCGGCGGACTCGGGGTCTTCCTCGTCGGCCTCGTCGGCGTCTTCCTCGGTGGGGTCTTCGGGTTGTTCAGAATCTTCCGTGGAGTCGTCGACATCCGTTTCCGGTGCGTCGGTTTCCTCGGGCTGATCCTCGGGGTTTATGTCAGTGGTGGTCTCATCCGCGTCTGTTTCCGGTGTGGCCTCTGCGGCCTCCGGTGTCTCATCGATAGTCGGGAGTGTGATTCCCAGCGTGTCGATAACGTCGCCGATGCTGAATGCTGTCTCTGTCTGGTCCATGGTTTGTTTTGCGTCCAAGTCGCGGGTATGTGTCAGAACTGAGGCTGCGTGCGGGTCCGACATTTTCACGGACTCGCGGCGAGCAGTTCAGCACTCGCCTTTGAGTCGGAATCTGCCTGCCGATTTCTCGAAAGGGAATAGGCTGCGGGCGCAACGGGTGCTAACGGGACTAAATGGGCGCTAACGGGCGCTAAAAAGTTTCACCACGGAGGACACGGAGGACACGGAGGGAGAGAAATTATTTCTTGGAATCAAATGCTTCGGCGCGGGTGCGCTCGATTTCTTCGCGCAAGGTGCGAAGGGCTTCCAAGCCGCCTGCGCTGTGGGCCAGCAGGCCGGGGTTCTGTGCCGTTTGCGGCATGCAGGTAATCTCAGCGGCGTCTTCAATGGCGTCGCTTATTTTTGCCATGACGCTGCGGAACCAGAGTTCCTCGGGCGGCACGCACCATGCGGCTTGTAAGTCTTCGGCACTCATCAAAAAGGAATGTCAGGCGACTCGGAGAGCGGCACGGCTACTGGCTCTGCGGCGGGAGCAGCCTCGGTTTTCTTGGCTTCAAAATACAATTTGAAATACTTCTCACCGCTATCACGGCTCTCGTTCACATAGGCGCTGATCCAGTAAGGAACGCCATCGATGGTGCAGGAGCCTTTGTGTGTGGGATGGGTTTGCTTTTCCTTTTTCTTGTTGCGGGAAAGTGAACCCACAAAGTCGGTGCGTTTTTCGTTCATGCTAATTTTTCTAAATCTGCGGCTCGATACCAGGCGCGGCAGCCACGCTTGCGCAGTGGCCGCAGGATGCCTGCATCGATGAGTTTGGTGACTTGCTTTGCGCTGACCCCAAGACGAGCCATAACATCGCGGCGACGGAGTAGTTTCATGCTGTTTTGATTATAGGGTGAGGGTGTCAATAGCTGCCTCCTGGTCTGGCTCTCAACATAGCGGGGTCTTCGTAGCCTACGCCGGAAAGCGTGATGTAGCGGAGGATGTCGATCCAATCCTTGGTCGCTCCCTTTTTGCCATCCGCACCGGTCCATGTTTTGAGGGCGTAGATGAGATTTTTGCAGCGGTCGGAAATGTATAGTCGAGGTGAGTTGAGGGCATCGACCGGCGCTTCCTCGTTGTAGGCAAGCCAGTCGTTGATGAGCGTGACGCCTTCCACAATCGCCTGCCCGCTGGTGGCGCGGAAGTCGAGGCCGATGCGGTCGCTGCATTGCTCGATGAGGGTTCGCACGCCTTCTTGTGTCATCGTCGGCGTGTTGCCGTAGCGGCTATCCATCCAACGCTCGGCGGGCTCTGCGGAGTCGGCCTTCTCGGCAGCGTCGATGATGCGCTTGTAATCCTCGAAGCCAAAACCGGCACAGGCTTTTTGTGCTGGCCCAGGGCGGCCGTCTTGCAGTTTGCCATCCGCTTCGGCCCACGCGCCAGGATAGCCGACGCCCTCGATGTATTCGAGCTGGTCGGGCCACTCGCGGTAAATCCAGCACCGGCCATCCGGCGTGTAGCGGATCCACAGCATGGCCCATGTCTTGCCCTCGCCGGGGTCCACAAAGTGAAAGACCGTGCCATCGCCCGGCACCTTGTCCGCAGGCACCACATGCACGGTGTCGCGGAATTTTGGAAACATCGACATCTTGGCTTTCGTCGGCACGCCGTAGGCACGCATCAAGATTCGCTCGCGGTTGCTGCCGCGTAGCTCCGTCTCCATGGCCTCGGGGTTGCCGTAGGGGTTGTCCGAGGTGTGGAAATAAACGACACGGGCTTTTTCCCTGGTGCATTGCTGGATGCGCGGCACTTGCTCTAAGCCGATCAAGTTGCCATCGCGGTAGCGGGGCAAGAGCGGGGCATCAACTTCGTCAAGTGTCTTTGCGCCGTCGAGGTATTCTTTGACGGTGGTGGTGTAGCCTTCAATCGGCGTGAAGCCAATACCCAGCTCGCCGTCGCGGGTGAGCAAACGGAAGCGCAGCGCCTCGATCCAATCCGGCGTCACCAACTCATCCGCCCATACGAAATCCAACTCCGAGCCTTCGATAGAGGTGACATCCATGGAGTAGAATTTGAACCAGCACTGCGAGCCATTCGGCAGCACCAGCGAGTTTTCGGTGAATCCGCCTTTCTGGCTGTAGGTGATGTTTGCCACGCTGCCTTTTTTAAGTTTGCCACTGCCGGCCGGTCGCCATTCGTGGGGGAGGTATTCCCAAATGTAGGGTTGCTGACTCTGAATCGATGCGGCCTCCGTGCTTTGCAGGCACCACACCTTTGCGCCGGGTTTGTTGACCAGGTGTTGCATGGCCCGCCGCGCATAATAGCGCGACTTGCCCGAGCGGTTGCCGCCGAGGATGAGAAGCTCCGTGACACCTTTGCGGAATTTTTCCCGCAACTCCGTGAATGCCGCGTCCGCCCGCGCCCAGGCGGGATTCTCCCACCCGTAGCGCCACGGATCCTCCACCATGCGGGCGATCTGCTCCTCGCGCTCGCGGTGTATGGCAAGCAACTGCGCCTTGGTGGCTCCCAGGCGCTGGCCACGATACTGCACAACAAAGGTGCCGTCCGGTCGGCGGCCCTCGATGACGATCTCGGGGATGACTGGGCTTTTTGTTTGAGGGATCATGAGCGCTTGAGAAGGGGTTGCAAAATCTTTGCCTTTGTTTTGTAGCCAAGCCGCACGCAAGTTTCGTGAGCTTCACGCAAAACAGCACTCTCAGGATAAACGCCCGTCATGCGGAAATACTTGGTCTGAACCCGCAAATCATCAGCGGATGTATGCACCAGACAATCTACCTCTTTCATTTTGTAGCCCTTTTCAGTTCATCCTCATGCAGGCTCAACCAGGCAACGGCCTTGCCAGCATCGCCGACATCATCGACCGTGACGCACAGGTCGGAGATGACCCCGGCATCTTGCAGGAGGTTGAGCGCATGGGTGGCGTCGATCCGCCGGAGAGCGATGTAGTCGCGCAAGGAGTTCATTTGTTTTTCTTCCAACGCTTCAACGCAGCCGCGATTCTTATGGATGTGTCGCTTAATAATGCAGAACCGTGCGATCCGAGGCAGTGTGAGGCTATAACGGCGAGATCGTAGGCAACAGCCCTCGCCTCGTCGCGCTCGCGCCGGAGCTGCGCGATCATGGAAAGCATTTCGTTCGGAGTCATCCCCTCACCTCCGCTTCACTCTTGCAGTCTTCAGTCGCTACGCAATCGAGATGGTATCTCCCATTTTTCCAAAGCCATAGCTCACGACTCACCGTTTCCAGCTTCTCATTGTCATGGCGCAAGTTCTTTCGCAGCGTGCGGATCACGCTGGTAAGGTTCATGTTTTCCTCGATGAGCTTTTCGACTTCTGCTTGGAGTCGCCGGTTTTCGTTTAAAAATTCACTCATCGTTGGCCTCCTCTTTGAGTTGATCGACGAAATCCCATGATTGCTTTGCTCGTAGGTCGAAATACCTGGCCATGAGATGCGCCACGCCTTGTAATGTGGTTTCTTCTGCGGTGCAGAACTCCTCAACCAAGCAGGCGATCTGGCCGAGCATGACCCCGTGTTTTTGTTCGTCACTCATAATTCGCTTTCAAAAGTTCGCGCCTTCACGATCAAGCGCCTGGCATTTTCCATGAGGTCGTAGAAAACCTCCTGCTCGCCGATGTCTCGGGTGTATTCCGGTGGTTTTGCGTAGGTGAGGACGGCGCGGAGGTTGGCGGCCAGGTCGATAGAGAGCTTGCAACAATGCGCAGCTCCCGGGTGGTCTTGCCACTCGCGGTGGCAGGCAGGGCAGGCCATGGCAGAATCAGATACTATTGTCATATTTATAGGTGGGTTAAGGGTTGTAATGCGCGTGTCCGTCGCGCCCCGGCTCTGAATCCGTGGTTAGTGGAGACCTGTCAGAGATAGGTTGTTTATGTTGAACCTTCCGCGTAAATTCCGTTCAGACTCGGCATCCTTGCGTGGTTCACACCGACTGGCACTCACGGCTTACCGATTCGCTCATCGTAAAAGACTTAACTCGATCCGGTGAATCTCGCTCTCGATCTCCGCCAGCATCGACCATTGTTCGCGGTTATAGGTGCCTTTAAACGGGAAATCGCATCGAGAAAATTTGCCGTTCTCAAAGGTAATTAAAACTTTGCCTATAGTGTCCGCAGTGCGAAATGGCCCCAATGGTTCAGGCATGACTGGGAAAAGATCAAAATGATATTCCGTGATGTTGCGTGTAGATTTATGGCTGATGGTCATGGTGTTACTTCTGTCTTTCGTTCTGGTTGTTGCTGTAAGCCTTTTCGGTCACATTTTTGAAAAGCGTGTGCTGGCCGATGAAGTTCATTTTTATCTCCGGCGTCGGGCCGTTTCTTTGTTTTGCAAGGATGAGCAAGGTGTTGTGATCCATCGGCTCATCGTCGGCGTCGGATTTTTTCTTGTTTTTGTCCAGGCGGTGGATGAGGAGCACGGTGTCGGCGTCTTGCTCGATGCTGCCCGACTCGCGGAGATTCGAGAGCTTGGGCTTGGAGCCTTCGTCGGCGTCGCGGTTGAGCTGCGCCAGGGCGATGATGGGGATATTGAGCTCCTTGGCCGTGGTCTTGAGCGCCTTGGAAATCTCGCTGACTTCCAGCGCCCGGCTCTCGCCTGCCCGCTTGGAGGATCCGTGCATGAATTGCAGGTAATCGACCACGATGAGGCCGAGGCCGTGCTGCGACTTGGCCCGCCGCGCCCGGCTGCGGAATTGCGCCACAGTGAGGCCCGGCGTGTCGTCGAGGTAGAGCTTGCTCTGCACCAGTCGGGTGGCTGCGCCCGAGACATTCCCCATGGCTCGGCCGTCAAAAAACCCGTCGCGTGTGCGCTGGAGGTCCAAGCCTGCCTCGGAGCAGATCGCTCGAATCATCAGCTCCGAGCTGGGCATTTCTACCGAAAAGACCAGCGTCGGCACGGCATTCTGCATGGCCGCGTGGAGGGCTATCTGCATGCCAAGCGCCGATTTGCCGCAGGCAGGGCGAGCGGCGATGACGATCATCTGCCCGCCGAGGAATCCGCCGGTCGAGCGGTCCAAGTCATGGATGCCGCTTTCGAGCCCCACGGTCTCACCCCGGCTGTGATACACCTTCTCGATATGCTCCACAGCGGCCAGCACGGCGTTTTTGCAGTGCGAGACAGGGTTTTCCCTTGTCGAATGGTCGCGGAGGGCATACAGCGCCTGCTCGCAGCGTTCTTGGGCATCCTCTGTGGTGAGTGCATAGTCGTTTGCCGCCTCGGCCATGGCGAGGGCGGCTTGGCGCATGGCACGGCGTTTCCACACATCCAGCACCTCGGCAGCGTAGTGCCGCCAATTCATTGTGATGGCGACTTCCTGCACCAGCTCAGTCACGCCGGCATAGCCGCCACACTCCTCAAGCTGGCCTACCTTCTCCAACTCAGTCGTGACCAGGATGAGGTCCACCGGCCGGGCGGCCTGTCGCATGCTGGCGACGATACCCATGATCGTCTGGTGCGCTGGCAGCACAAACTGCTCGGGCGACAGCGCCTCCAGCACGCTATCCGCCGTGCGGCCATCGGTGATCGCCGCGCCGACCACGGCTTTTTCGGCGATTTGATTTTCGGGAAGGATGTTTTTCATTTTACGGCAGGGAGTTTCTCCGCAGCCATAGCGCGGGCTTTTTTAAGATTTGCACCAAACCCAAGGAGATGGAATACCTTGCAGCACACGGCAGGATTCACCTCATGTCCGAGGAGGCGAAAGAGCTGCGCCCCGTCCTCGCTCAGGACAGGCGATCCATCCGGATGAGTCATAAGACCATAGATAGGGTCTTCGATAGGACGGCTCTCATAGACGCCTACCTGCCATTGCAGAAAGTCGTTTTTGGCTTCTTCGTAGTGCCGAGTGACAATGCAGATTTCACCGGATTCGGTGGATTTTAATTGAAGTGTTTCGATTATCATGTTGGTTTTTTTGTTTTTATGCTGCGGATTGTTTTTCACGAACCCATGCTTTCATGGAATCGGGGAGAAGTGCCCAGGTGGAGAGGTTGCATTCGGGAAATTCAGAGGTCACAAGGTCTTGCCAGCCCTTCGGTTCCATGGATGCCGGAGCCGAACCGCTCACGCTCACCCCGCTGCGCCCTGCCCAATCACGGGCACGCTGGGTTTCGGCGAGGATATTGTTCAGCAGTGTGGCTAAATCCTTGCGGCGGAACTGAGCGGCTGCGCCTTCTTTTTGGCGGTAAGCCCATTCAAGGAACCGCCAATCGTCTTCGCTCACGGCCGCCGCCGCTTTTTTATTTTTCTGCCAAGCACGGGTGGCGGATGAGTCGAGAGGTGTCTCCGGTCGAAGATGGAAGAGGTTTCGGAAGCGAGTCAGGACAGGATGCGTCGTTTCTGGTTTTGAAGTCTCAGTTTCGAGTAAAAGAATTTCTCCTTCTATTTCTCTTTCTATTTCTCCTTCTCCTTCTATTGTAGCTTCCAAGGAGCTACCAAGCTCCTTCGGAGAGGAGGGTAGGGAGCATTCAATTTCTGGATATTCTTGAAGGATGAGTGTCTGAATTTCCTCCGGAGCATCAGCAATCTGCTTGCGCAAACTTTTGGACATATGAGAACGAGCAAGTGATTGTCCGTGACCAAATTGTTTACGAATATAATTCCTGCACCAGACGCCTCTTGCTGTCAGAACGAAGCTCCTTGGTAGTTTGTCGCAAGCTCCTTCAAGGTCCTTGAAAGGTGCTTCCATGTCCCTTGCAAGTTTGCGCGGAGTAGCTTCGATCCAGCCAAGCAGGTTGCTTTTTGTCAGCACCCAAAAGATGCAGAGTTTTTCCGCATCCGAGAGTTCCATGAAATCCGGATCATCCCAAATGGCGGATGTTATTTTTGTAGTCATTGATTTTTTTTCTCTCTTTTCTGAATCTGTGAATCCCACCAAACGCTGCGCGTCCGGACGCCTCGACTTTCGAGCCAGCGGTCGCAGGCAGCCGAGAACACCCGGCTGTCGCGCACGGAGATCAACCCCACGCGTGCATCGCCGCTGTGCAGCGCTTGCAGTGTGTGGTCCCGTCTGCGAGTCGTCTGCTCGCGCTCGTAGTCGAAATTGCTCACACCACGGCCTCCTGAGTGAGCGGGGCCATCTCGACAATCCGCCTTAGCCGGTGAAAGCACGCCAGCGTCATAAGCGAGTCCTCCAGCGCATTGTGCGTCTTGCCAGATCGGGAGAAACCCAGCGCCGCCGCGATATGGTCCAGACTCAGCCGAGGCTGCCCGTCCTTACCCACCGGCAGGTGTAGACCTCCCGCCTCGTAGGCCAGCCACGCAGCCGCTTGCAGGTCCACCATCTTGCCCATCGGCCAAGTCAACTCATGCCTGGCAAACGTCGCCCGCAGGAAGTCGCGGTCGAACGCCACATTGCAGCCAGCCAGCACCGAGAACCGGCGCGTGCCAAGCCAAAGAGCGAGGTCTTGCATCACATCGCGCTCCGGCCGCCCGTTTTTTTCCAGAAAATCAAGAGTAAAGCCATTCTTCGCCAGCGCTTCGGGCTCACAAATCCACTCAGGATTCGGCCGGATAATCGCAGTAAAAGCCTCGTTATCCATGGAATCCACCGCCGCCACGCTAAGAAGCGCATTCTTTGAGGGGTCAAAGCCCCCCGTTTCTGTGTCGATGACAATCAATCGCGTCTTCATTTCGCCTCCTTGGGTGGATACGGCAACGGCATCCAATGCAAAACCGCCTCATCCTCGTGAATGCGATTCCCAAGAACATTGCGCCAGACATCGCCATCAATAAATCCTGTAAAAACCTCACCATCCAGCGTGTGGATGATGACCGTATAGCCATCGTCAGGAAGCGTTACTGAAGCATCTCGCCACTCCATCTCCGTGTCCTCTGTGTCCTCTGTGGTTATTTTCATTTTTTCGGGGCCGTTTTTTTTTGCTCAAGAAAACGGCGATAGAGCGCAACGCTCACAGCCGCAGACTGAAACAATGTTGTTGTTTTTTTCATAAAGTGCCAATTTGAGGGGAAAACCGTTGCTTGAGAGGCATCCAGATGTCCTGATCCCCAGGCATCGCCGGGATCATCTCGCCATTGCGGTAGAACCGGCTGTCCTTCACACGCATCAGCGCCACGCGCATCATGCCCGCCTCGCCCGTAGGAACCTGCACTTGCATCAGGTAGCGGTTTGGAGTCGGGCGATACACCTTCACCTTCACAGGCTCCGGAGTCACCGGCATCGGCGGCGGCGTCACAGCAGCGGCCCCCGCCGCGTTTTTTTTATTTTTTGGATCAGACATAGGTTAGTTAGTGGAAAGCTCCTCAGCGGCCTCCTGCGACGCAGAGACCCCTTTGCATAAAATTTTCTGCTCACCCAAATCAGTGGGTGTCTTAGGGGGGGTGTCCAAAAATCCAGACCCCCTCCCCCCCTCCTGATCGACCGCCACGGCCTCGACCTCGACCGGCTCCACGGCGCAAGTGGTGCCCAAAGTGGCGACCCGTAGCCCTCCTGCGTAGCCATAGCCTTCTGATTCGGTATCAGAGACCAGCCCGGCAGCGCTTCCCGATACGTTCAATCCGCCCGATCCGTCGGCCCTCTTTTGTCCCGACCCGCTCCCGTGTGGACCGGTTACCGGCATCACCTCAGCCTCGAGCACCGGCAGGCTGGCCAGCATCTCAGAAAGTTTGTCCTGGTTAACCTCCACCTTCTCCACCCGGCTCGTTGCCTCACCGCTGAGGAGCTGGAGTTTGTCCACCATCACAGCGGCCACGATGGCCGCGTCCTTGGCGTTGTTGATAGTCGGCACCAACTCAACGACCCGCTCGACCGAAAGCCGCGCCGCAGTCCTCACATTCTTGAGCAACTCCTTTTTCTGCTGTTCTATAGGAAATTGTTCCCGCTCTTGGACGGCCGCCACCGTCATCCTGCTTACTCCCAACGCCCGAGCCATGGCCGACATACTCAGCCCCTCGGCGCTCATGCGGCAGATCGCCCGGTAAACCTCCGGGCGCCGGGCAAGCAACCGCTCACCGCTAAATTCTCCAGTGACCTCGAGCTTCTCAGCCCCGATTTCCGCCTCCGCAAAAAGAAAAGGCGCGGCAGATTCCAAAGCGTCGGCTTTCATCAAAGGGGAGGATTCCATAAAAACAAAAAACGGCGGCGGTTATGTGATCGACGCAACCCACGGCTTGCGGCCGGGTCGCAGATACACAGAGCCACCGATCCGGCCTTCCTCGAGCACCCGCTTGATGCTGGATTCCGGAATTAAAATGCGATCCCCGAGGCGCACATGCGGGAATGTCCCGTCATAGAGCCTCGACTGCACCGCCGACCTCGACAGGCTGAGGAGTTTGACGAGTTGCGCAGGGCTATAGTGTTGCTCGATCATGTCCCGATCCTCCAGGCGATCAACGCCAGCGCCGCAGCAGGAGCGAGAGCACAGAGCGCCTCCCAAGTCCAGGAAATCCAATGAATCGCATCCGGGGTGTTCATTTGTCCACCTCCACCGAATGCGGCCGCAACCCGAAAATTTTAAAAAACGCAGCCCGCGCAGCCTCCCGGCTCGCCGCCCGCACATAATCGCCAAACGGACCGCGCAACGGATCAGTTGCCCGGCAATAAAATAGGCGGCTCACAATTGGCCCTCCGCTTTTGCCTTCTCGACAGCTTTAGCTAGTAGTTGCCGCACGACGGCGGCCCGGCTGATCATTTGGCGTTTCGCCATCTGTTCGATTTTCTCGTGGATTTCTCGTGAGATTTGAGTTTGTAGAATCTTCATGTGGTCAAGTGGGGTGTTCACCTCACTTCCTCGCTTCTCGTAGTTTTCTCGTGAGAATGCAACAAAAAAATTGAAAGAAAATTTTCCTGCCTTATAAGTATCTAATGAGAAAAGAAAAAACCGGGCACGGAGTAGGTAAAGGGTCCGTGTCTATTTCTACTTCAGTGGACGAAAAAACCATGGAGCAAATCGACGCGCTGGCAGCTCGTAGCGGGTTGACTCGCGGCGGCTGGGCGCGTGCTGCACTCACAGAAGCAGCGTCAGAATCTGCCTGCTACGCCAAAACTACTACGAGAACAAACCCGCAGGGAAAAGCCACGCCCCAGGATACTGCCCCGAATGTAATAGCACCCTCCGCGACCTCAGATATTGGATTATTAACAGCGACTCGCCCGAGCTCCCGCCAGGCTGGTTAGGTGAGATT
>Ga0114973_10002294_pt1 | contig 13972 bp, 19 predicted proteins | sample M_140807_MF_Meta_FD_87025 | JGI IMG/M metagenome (GOLD analysis project Ga0114973, IMG submission 87025) | Freshwater microbial communities from Lake Montjoie, Canada to study carbon cycling - M_140807_MF_MetaG | ecosystem: Environmental > Aquatic > Freshwater > Lake | place: Lake Montjoie... | reverse complement strand
GCGGATGGAGACCGAGGCCTGGAGGGCTGCATTCCTTTCATGAAACTTGTGACAAGAGCAAGCGGGTCCAGGCGAGCCCGTCTTCGTCGCCGACCGTCGAGCAGCCTACTGGCCGTCGGCGTCGGCGTCCCAGGGCCAGGCGTGGTCAGCTGGCCGCTGGGCCGCTGCCTGCAGGGCCAGTGGTGCGCCCCGTGCAGGCGGCCCCGGTGAAGAAGGCCCCGCAGTTTGAAGAGCAGGTGGAGGTGGGGCTCGAGGAAGATGATGTCTTCTGCGTATGCAAACGCCTCATTGGTCCGGGAGGGGGGAACATGAAGGGCATTGTGGCCGCAGCAGGGGGCAAAGCCGCAAAAGTACAAGTGCAACTGCGCGGGTGTGGTGCCAAGAAGGACGATTGCTTGAATGAGGGCCAGAAAGACCCCTTGGTGGTGATCGTCAGGGCCGACGACTTCGAGAGCTTCAAAATGGCGCTGGACATGGCGCAGCACCTCGTTGTCAAAGTCCGAGCAGAACACGAAGCGTGGTGCAAGGGCGGCGAATGGCTGTGCGCCTGAGACCAACGGGCTGCGTTTCGGAGTCGAAGAACTGCTAGCAAGCACAGGTGCAAGCTTCTTCACGCATCGAGCGAAAACGTTTTTGCTGCGCATACGCCGTGAGGGTGTCTGAAAGTTGAATGTTTCAAATGATATGCAAGCCGGCCCGATGCATTGTTGAAGTTCAGCATCCCCATGTGCCGTTGGTGCAAGCAGATCTCATAAGTTTCGGCCTCTAATTGGTGGCGGACGTGGGGGTGTCGGCCGGAATCTTCATCTTGTTTTCTGGGTGGATGGTGGTCACGATGAAAGTCACCGTCATGAAGGCGACCTCGATGCAGATGAGGAGAACTGCCAGGGCCACCAAGGAACGGTGGATGAGAGATTCCGAACCGCAGCCTGCACGAATCTTCACGGACCGAGAGGAATATGCGAAGATGCTCACTATTCCGAAAAAGACCGCAACAACGGACAGCCCCACCGACATGATGAGAGCCCATGTCTTCTGCATGTAGAGATAGTCGATATGCGACAGGTGCTGGAAGGTGATTGCCACCGTCACCAGGAGGATGGAAAACATCAAGACTTGCACCAGAGAACTTTCGGCCTGCCACGCCGTCCGCAGGTCTGAGTCGCACGTAGCCTCGGCGGAGTCCATTCGTTTGACAGTTGCACAGAGAACCTTTCACGCGCCTGTGCAATGGATTCTTGGAACCGTGGGCCCATGGAGATGGCAGATCTCTGGGCGCTCATCTTCAAATTAATGTTGGGGGAGACGTTGTTCGTGGAACACACTGACCTGGGCGCCGCATGTTCGGTGCTCTCGTCCGAGACGCGGAAGAGCTGGCTGATCATTGAAGAACCGTGTGTCCATGCCAGTCATGCAAGGTACCGCCAGATCGCGAGGCTACGAGTCGAAGCAAGCCTCTTGCGGAAATTCATGTATGCGACGGCGCGAAGATTTCGGACGGCCGAGGGTAAGAAATCGTGTGCAGTTCTGCTCTGACGATATTCCACTGGTGGAGAATGATCAGCGTGAAGTTGCATGACCCTTTGTCCTTGAGAGCGCATGGGGAACCTCTCGTTTATTTCAAAATACCGGCTCATAGGGCCATCAGGGCGTCAGGCGACTGACTCGATCGGTGCATTTGCAGCATGGATGCGCGCGTCGCACCCGCCGATGGTGGGGATAGCACCAGCACTGACATTATGCTGTGGTTCAGAGCGAAGGACGGCTTTCTGATACAGACATCAGAGACAGCTGAGGTACTCTTCGGGCTCCAGTCAGAGAGCCTCATGCAAGGGATGACCATCTACGACGTCCTTTCCCACTGCTCCAAGCTCCACTTCCGCTCCATGGTTAGATGCTGCATTCGAAGCATGCGAGATGCCGCCCGCGACAGTCCCTCAGCCTTGCCCAAGCTAGGCCCTCTGATCCATTTTCCAAATGCGCTGCATCGCAATCTAGGACGGGGCGGGTTGGGCATCGTATCTTCTGGCAGCATTGCAGTTTTGCCCAGGGAAAGCCTTCAGTATGGTCATACGGTAATTCTCGCCGTTTTATCTCTACGGCCAGTATCTACTGCAGATGTCTTGGAGACTCTTGCCGCGTTGTCGACGCGGCCAGTATCTTCTTTTCCATCTGCAGATGTCTCGCAGGAGCCGTCGTTGCCGCCGGAATCGTCTGAAGGAGGGCGGGGGGCTTCTGCAGAGCAGAGCTCTTGCTGGGGCTTTGTCGAACGTTGCCTTGGGGCACTGCTTCGACTCTTCAAGCTCCCTCGGTGAACTTTGCAGCCCGGACCAGACCGACGCTTTGTTGCTGGGAAGCGAAATAACCGCGGCCACCGCCCGCTGGAGAGAAAAAATGGACCTGGTATGCACGCGGTCTTTTGGCTGCAATCCTGGATTTGTCTATGCCACGCAGCAAACCTTTCAAGCACATTTCAAGACCAACAAACACTTGGCGTACCAGCACAGTCAGTCATATGGAGCACGATCTGCGAATCCAATTGGGCCTCCGGGACAAGGAGATTTCTGTGCTTCAGCGACGCCTCGCGGACTGCGAGGCGACCCTGCAGGCCATGCAGGAGTCGGGGCATCGGAGACAGAGAGGCAAGACGCGAGACGAACTCAAGCACGAAGTGCAGACGTTGATCGATCAAATCAAAATCATAGATACTATTGGTGCAAGGCGCCCACGAAGTTTTTCGGTGATGCGCTAAGGGTCCACAAGTTTAGAAGGGCTTCTCGTCTTTGGTGGTGGCGTCATTGCTTGGTCCGCGACTCCCCAGGGTACTGCTGCTCAAGGAGGTGCTCTTTGCAATGGCGCCCGTGCAGTCGCTCTCCAGCCTCCTGAAATCTGCGCTGAACAAGAAGGGTCTCTCTCACTGGACGAGGCCTGGCATCGAGTTCCTCACCGAGGCGCTTTACATTGAGGACGCCATGGGCTTTCGAGCTTTCTGGGTTCCTCGAGACGAATACGAGCCGGAAGCAGAGCTAGCGTTTGCTCTCGCCTTCGGCTGCAAAGAGACGGCGGAGCTTTGGGACGTTCCTCGACGATTGCCGGAAGACATGAGCGATGGGCGTCTCATGGGAGACCTCAGACAGAGCTTCAAGGTGCTTTTCGGCCAAGACGTGCACATCGAAGACATTCGCATTCGCGACTTCCGTGAGGCTTTGCTCATGTGCGCAGAAACCCCGCTCGAAGGAAGATGATGCTCATGGAGGCTCGCCACGGGCAATTGGCTGACGTCACCTGCATAGAGTGCGTATGCCAATGTGCCCCCAGCATGCGCAGCTGAAAACTAAGGATGGCTTCTCGAAAACTGGTCCAAGTTGAGTTTACCCTGTATATATCATAGGTGCCAAAAGGCCATTTGCAATAACATTAGCGCCAGCGTATTCTGCATCTATCAACCCCTGTATAATTTTGACATTCGTCCCTTGAACGTTACGCCGATGCGTTTCGAGAATGCCTTCTTGTGGTTTGGCCGGGGCCATCTGCGGAAGCGTCCCAAGATCTTGGTTTACTTTTGCATGCGCATCCTCGATAGCTTTTTTCACGACCTTCAAGCTCTCGATGACGTGCACGACCTTTGCTCTGCACTCATGGCCACCTTTGGACTTGCAACATGCTTCGCCCAACTTTCTCAAGCTCTTTTCTTTGATGCCGGCCAGATCATTGTAGAGCAGCCTCATCGTCTCTTTCCATCCTGAATACCGGGGGTCGTCAAACATGGACAGTTTTATCTCGATTTCTCCCAGGCGTGCATCCAGCACGGACGTCATTTTGGACAGCCCTTCACAGTGCATTCCCGCTTCTTGGAATGCTTCAACCTCTTCGTCCATAGCCCGCACCAGCTCTTCAAGTTTCACAAAAATATCATGCACCGGCTCGGGCGCTCTGCCATCGGATCGACTCCGAGCGTTCCCCATTTGAAGGGGCACGAGACTTTTGCACACTATTTTGGAAGAATACCGAAGAGCCTCTTCACGGATAGACGTCGTCGCTGGACTTCGAGCACCATGCCGGGGCAAGGCGTCACCCACCAAAAAAGTCGGGCACGCCGTCTCCATCTTCATGCGCTGCCTGGAACACAGAGCCGAGCAAGTTTTTTTCTTCCACATTATGGCCACTGAAGAGGAAAGAGTGATGGTTCCTTTGCCTAATGTTCTCGCTACGACGTCTTTTGCCAGTAGTGCCCCGTCCAATCTATCTTTATCAAGGGGTCTGTGATCCCACGACCGCGTCTGAAATCGTCCACCGCCTGTCTGCATCCGCCCAAAGCGTAGTCATCCACAATGACATAGCCACCCTGTTGCAGCTTGTCGTAAAGGATCTCGAGCACTTGAATTGTAGAAGAGTACATGTCGCCGTCGAGGAGAAGGATGCACAGTTTGTCGACTCCGGCCGTGGGCAGCGTGTCCTCGAAGAAGCCCTCTACGAAGCACACGCAATCGTCGAGCAGATTGTATCGGCAAAAGTTATCCTCTACCGTTTTCCTTGAAACCTCCAAAACGTCAAGGGTGTGATGCGGGTCGCCTGAGTCCGCCGGATATTGATCATCGGGAGGCGGTAGACCACGGAAGGAATCTGCCACGTATACTTTTTTTGATGACTGCTTCGCAGTGAGTATGCCTTTCATGAAAATCGCCGCCCCCCCCTCTCCACACCCCCGTCTCTATCACATCGCCTTCTATTCCTTTTTCGATCACGTCGCAGAGGCACTTGCGGATGTTCCTGAGCCGAGCTCTGCCCACCATAGTGTGGGCTCGTGCGGGCTCGTGCGGGCCATATCAACCCTTGGTTCACTTCTTCGTCCGTGGCCGCACGGCCAGAGGTTAAGTCTTGAGAGCCGTAGATGTCATCGAGCAAGCAACTCTCCAAGAGGTCCAGATATCGCTGATCCATTTCATAAGACCCTTTGCAAAAATGGACCCTGGACAAACGCTGGGATGACTCGCTCGTTCGAGCGAGCTCGCGTTGCAGCAAATCGAGGCAAAAAGAACTCATGTGATCGTAGGAGACGACCGTGCATCGCGGGTCGTCGTCCAAGCTGGGCTCGCTCACGACCGGCACGCCGATGTCCAGCCAAGGGTTGCACCGATTGCTTTCGAAGACCGACGGAGCCTGGCCATGTACTCCTGAGAGGACCGTATGGGGACGTGGCGAGCCACGACCCCATGGCGTGCCAGTATACGTACGTTGGCGTCGCTGTAATCCCAGACTTCTTTGCAGCTGGGCGCCGCGGAAGCGGCCACGATAAGGCTCAAGGGCACCTCTCTCGTCAGCTGTTCGGTGTTGAAGAGGATGTACTCCGGAGGACTGTCGGGACAGTCGCGCGAGTCGTGACAGACCAAGACGGGGTGGTTTGCAGTCGGCGCATCTGCGGACCCCAGAAAATCGAGGATGGAGTCGAAACCGTGAGAGATGAGAGGGTCGATGAAGATGGTGTTCGGAGACGTCATCAAAGCCGAGGTTTATGCTTGAACCTGATGCATTCCAGCGCGGCGGAACGAAGCGGTAACTTCTAGCCTGTCCATGCTGACCGCAGAATGCTTAGGGCGAAACTCGATCAGGAAAGAACGCGTAGGACGCCACCAGATTTTTCAAGGGGTGTGGGAGACGTCCTGGAGTCATAGTTTTTCTCGCGCGCAAGTAGAGTTCCCTGGCAGTTCGCATCTGGGATATCTCTTTGACAAATGCTGTGGCAGGGTTGCGCATGCCCCGAAAGTTTCTGCTGACATCTAGGAGGAAGGACGCGGAGGGGCAGATTCCTCTCGCTTCCAAGGCGAGGCGGAGCGCAGAAGTGCAAACGCAAGATGCGCCAATGGCCACCGCTCTTTCGAGGGATCCCAATGCTTCCGTTTCATATGGCTCCACCGCCGTCCTCCCTCGCAGGCCGGACCGTGGGCTGCCGAACCAGGAGAACTGCGCCTGGAAGTGAATGAGTAAGGATGCAAAGCGCCATGCGCCATCGATGTCGCACACTTGCAGATAACACGGGGGGCACAGCACCTCGAACTCGGCCGTCCCGAATGGCATGCCTGGCCACCTCACACGCACCACAGCGGGGGGATCGCGACAGGCTGGGTCACACACCAAGGCGGTCACTTCGAAGGTTGCTGCGGAAGCGTCGAGCAACAAGACGCCGTCGTCCATGTACGCCTCTTCCTCGAAATACATAAGCTCTTTCCGGAATCGAATCTCCATGGTCCGAATCATACTGCGTTCAGACAGAAGCGGCGTTTCAGCTAGCTTTGAAAAGCACGACGATCGTGTTGCGGACCAGATGACCCACGCAGCTGGGGGCAGTTTTCTCGTGAAACGTCGCTGACCGAGAGCCCGTGGCTCGAACATGTCCGTGAGTCGATCGATGTCGACGTCGTCTTCGCTCGTCTTCCACGCCATCTATCTCAATGCATCCGAGGTGGCCGCGGCCGCGGACCGACACCGCTACATACCGCAACATGAATTGCTGGCCAAAGTCTTCAGACGAACACGCCCAGATGTGGCGGCCAAAATAGAGGGCTCCATGACTGCCACTCCGGCCGCCCTGGCCATCTGCGCCGTGCGTTCGCTGGACCGCACCGTCCTGCATGCCGCCGTCTCCGAGGAACGGCCTGAGAAGCGTCACCGCCTCATCACGGAAACGGCGGCAGCCGCGGAGGCGACGCTTTTACGTGAGTCGGAAGAGGGCCGCGCTTTGGCGAGGGACGCCCACGCCTCTGCTTCCGCGAAAGCGGAAGAGAAGGCGCGCGAAAATGAGGCGGCAAAGGAGGACATGCGAACGGCCTCCGTAGTCGCCCATGCCGCGCTCAAAAGATTGCGCTCCGAGGGCGTGGCCAGGGACCGCGTCGAGAACGAAGCTCGCGTTCGGTCCCTCGAAGTCGCTGAGCAGGCGATCCGATGCGCCGAGTCCGAGATGGCCAGGCGCGAAGCGCAGGAAGCATCCGAGGCTGCAAAGAAGTCAGGCGAAGGTCTCGAGCGTGCCGGGGCAAGGTTGGAAATGGCCGAGCGAGATGAGAGCGAAGCCCTCTGCCGCGTTGCAACATCGGAAAAGCTGGCGGAAGAAGCGCGCCGGGTCGCAGACGATGCGGAGGACGCGGAGCGACGTGCTGCAAAAGCGGCAACGGAGGCAGCGATCTGGGAAGAGAAGGAGCGCGCTCGCAGCGCAGAGACCTCCGCACTCGCAGCGGCCGCTGCTTCCGACGCCCTAGCTCGCGCAGAAGAGCTCCGGGCAACAGAGGAAAGGCTCGCAGCCGTCGTCGCGTCGGGACCCAGCATCGGTGCGGCATTGTTAGCGGCAGTGAACATCGCACGAGGCATCCGGGACGAAGCGGCCGGCATAGCGGCGGTGCCGGGGTGCATCCCGGGAGACGGGCGCATGCGCTATCGAGAGTTTTCCGTCGGAGTCAAGACCTTCAAGTTCGGAGGCAAGCTCGACGGGAGGCACGCTGAATCCGGAAGGATGCTTGAAATCAAGAACAGGCAAAACCGTCTCTTTTATCGTGCTCCCATTTACGAGCGCGTGCAGATCTTGGTGTACCTGTACATCTTCCAGGAGGACGTCTGCATCTTGAGGCAGCGCCACGCAGGTCAGGTGGTCGACGAGGAGATAAGATGGAACGAGGACGAATTTCGGCGACTCCTCGAGCCGGGTCTCTTGGCCTTCTCCGAGAAATTGGAGGAGATGGATGCGGACGCTTCGTTCAGGCTCGATGTGTTGCGCAATCATCCGGAGCGCTGAAAACTTTCTGAGAACTTCGTGGTCTATATCACCCTCTCTGAAAAATCAGGGACACTCCGTCCTGATGCCCTTGGTTACATGGACAAAGGACATGGCGGCGTTCCAATTTTTACCATGGAAATGGACGAGTTGGTGCCAGGGATTCCAAATTCTTACGTGCAAGCTGTTCACTATATTTTGTCCCGTGGCCGTTAGCTCCGCTTTGTAGTACCGCTCGAGCTTGAAGTTTGAAAACATGGCCACGACAGCAAAATACATGGATTTCACGTCGTTCCCGCTGCGATGCGTAATAGATGCGCTCATGTGCTCCAGCCCCAGTTCCACGAGCACGTAGCCGGGGCCCTCCAGAGTCACGTGGTAAGGCGCCATCAGCGCCGCAGCGGACCCGCAGACGCTCAGGGCATTTTCGTAAGGCCAGAGGCTCGCTCCGGGGCGGAAGCCCATGATTTCGGCCAATCTGGGCTGCATTGCTCCTGGGGGGCATGGAAAGTACAAGTTGACGGCTCCGTTGTACACGGGCAAGGGCATCGCGAAGGTCCCCGGAAATATCGCCGCGCAGGGCAGCGGCACGAGTGGCGTCAGGTTGGTCGTCCACTTTGGCAAGGGAGACGTAGCCCCGGGCATGAGGCCTGCTTGCGTCGTGGTCGCGATGGTCCAGATGAAGCCTCCTTCCGTCGGCACCGCCACGAGGTACTCCGAGGGAACAGTGCCCACGGGAATCTGGAGCTCTTTTCCATTGGGTGCCAGCGTGACTGGGACGCTGCCATTTTCAAACGCCTGCAATCGTCCGGTGGCCTGAAACACTAGCGTCTTCATGTGCTGCGTCGCTTCTCCGCCGAACATCTGTTGCAATTGGACACGAGTGGGAAGAGAGACGTGCCCCCTAGGCGTGCCTCGGTGAAATACGTCCAACTTGAGATCCGTCTCGAAGCCCAACTGGCCGCCCAGACGAGACTCGCCCCAGAAGACACGAAACGCTTGCGAGCAAAAGATGGTGAAGCAGTCCTGCTCGAAATCGAACCTAACCGGATAGGGTAGGTCAGCGTTCTCAAACTGTTGGGAGAGGAAGAGCGCCACGGCCTTGGCATCATAGAGCGTCGTGCTCTCGAGGACCACGACGTGGAAGGGCGGCATCGCGGATTCTCCGAAAAAGCTCACGAAGACCTTGCTGGTGGGGATCGATCCGAACTGACCCAGCGGATTCACCAGCACATCGACCTGTTGGCGCAAGGCGTTGTAGTCGTAGTTTCCTATGGGAACGTTCCGCTCGAGCGATCCCGGGAAGCGCGTCGATCGCATGGGCTGCAAGGCGATGATGCCTTGCATGCAGGGGAAGTAGAGCGCCCCCAGCAGATTGGGCTGGGCGACTTCCAGAAAGAGCGCATTCTCGGAGCAGGCCTGTGGCTGCAGGAAAAGGACCATCTGCGCGACGTCGTAGGAAAATCGCAGAGGCAGTTGAATGGTTGCGTCCGAGAAGAAGGCGTTGAGCCCCATGCACAAGTGTTCGGAACTGCAGAAGGTTCGCACCCCGGCAGACGTGCATGTCAGAACGGCCTCGTACCCGGGGCTGATGGTGGCCGGGGCGCCGACGGTCAGCACGACGTCCTGGCTGGGCACCGCCGAGACGGAGAGCGGTTTTTGCGAGGGGTCGAAGACTATGGAGGCCGGAATGACTCCCAAAGAGTTCTTGACAAGGCCGTGGGCGACCACGGGGCCGACGCGGGGGTCCACGCGCCACACCCCGCACGTGCCCTGCATGCCTTCGAAGATCATGGCCGTGTAGGGCGCGGGAAGGCACACGATGGCCTTGGTTTTGCCTTCGGGGGCTCGGAAGAAGAGCGTCCTGGAATCCTGCGGCGGGAAGGTGAGGCCGACATCGAAGAAGAAGCTGTCCCAAGAGTGTTCCACGAGGAACTGGGAGTACGGCAGCTCCAGGAAGCCAAGGGAAATGAGCTGCACCTCGTAACGCTGCTTGAGATCCAGCACGAAGTCGTTCGGTTCGGGGTAGACGTCGATGTCTCGGTTGGCCGAATTAATGACGACCAAAGTGTCTGAAGGCTTAGACATGGTCTTTCTTTTTAATGGGACGATGGGGTCAAAGGCGGAACTTCAACGCTCGCGCGTTCGGGGGTGGCCGGGGAGCTTCTGCAGGTATGGAAAATGGCCCCGTCCGACTACTCCGACTCCGAAATGCCGCCTTCCAACAGGCTGATTCTTAAGTTCTCAGCTGCAGAAAACGAGGCGGTCGCGTACCGCCTGCGAGACGGGGAAGTGTCCTACGAAGGAGACGACACCTACCGTTTCGAGGGCAACGTCCGAGGGGAGCCTCTTGCGATGACGTTTCTCTCTCGCGCCGCGACGGCCGAATTTCTGGAATGGCTGCTCACAGAGGGACACGACGTGAAGGTGGCCTCGAAGAACGGAGGCTTCTTGTTCGACCATTGCGAAAAGGGGTACAGCGCGCTGATGCGTTATCTGCTTGTGCTTCGAGACTCTCGCCCCTCTCGCATCGTCTGAACTCCGGGGCGGGCGCGTCATGAAATAGCCACGAAGAAGAGAAGCACGAGCAGCAGCCCCCCCAGCGCTGCGAAGACCCACGTTGGAATCTTCTTCAGCCTTTCTTTGATGCTATCCACGGGGTCCGTGGGTCCGACGGGAGACGACACCGGTGAGGGTGCGGGAGCGGGTTGAGATGCGGGGGGACTGGACGGACCGGGATCCGGCGCCGGTTGCGACGTCGGCGGACTTGTTGGAAGGGGGCCTGGTCCAAACGTCGGTGGACCTGACGGCATGGGCGCCGGAGGGAACCGAGTCGTCGGGGCTGGGGCGGGCGGTGTCCCCGAGCATGGGCACTCTATGGCACCGGACCACTCTGCACGGGCGCAGGTCCCTCCGAGGGGCAAGACGCAATTGTGCGGCGGCACGAAACAAAATTTCTCAATGGTGGCGCTGCTGCATAGCTGTCGGTTGTGCAAACATTCTTCGCTGTCGCACATTTCTATCTTGGCGCATTAGCACCATCGGCGCTTCGTTGCAGCCGGCTGCCGCTGAAAAAGGCTGGAGACCCATGGCTAGAGGCCATCGCCAATTATCTGCCGACAGGTAAAATGGCCGGTCTAAAGGGATGTAAGAAGATAGATTTTAATGTGACGGTTGCAGCCCCCCTGTCTCCAATAACGCCAGCGGGCACAAGAATGACGCCCTTCTCGGTTGACTGTTTACCGGCCCAATATAAAATGTCCGTCCTCGAGAAGAATCCATCATTTGAAGATGCCGACATTGTAGAAGCTTCTCTGGGGTACGGCCCCGCAAACACCCCCAATTGCCGTTGTTGGTATCGCATGCTGGAAATCGATGCAGCATCGCCCGATGAATGATACCAGTACACGCACTCGGTTCAAATATTGGCCTTTTTTTTGGCGAGGGCAGCTTGTTTCATAGCATGGGCGGTGGCCTCTTCTCGCGCTTTTTGAGCCGCCTGTTGGACGTGTCTTTCTGCTAATACTTCGATGTGCTGTGTGCACTCACGATGCTCCTTTCTGACCTTCTCCAGTCTTTTTTTGAAGCGGAGATTTTCCTTCATGTTATGTTCCAGCAACGTCTCAGTCTCTCTGGAGACCTCTCGTAGAGCTCTGAGATATTTCTGGAATTCTTCTTCGTTAGCTTCCAGCTCCCGCAATTTCGTCTCGACGTGTGTCTCAATCTCCTTTATTCGCAGGCACCGGCGCTGCTGGCTCAATATCGCATGATCGATCGTGGCGCGGCGGCGGTCCTCCAGCGCCTTCATCGCTCTTGCCCCCGCAGATCTTGCCCCCGCAGGGAGAAAGCCGCCCACGCCTTCTGCCAGTGCCATGGCCCGCCGATGGACTTCCCCCCTCAAAGCCCCGACAAATGACGGACTCGCAGGGGGCGCCGCATACGACTCGATGTCTTCGGAATCGGTGTCGGTCATGTTTTCTTTGAAGTCACGGTATTTCGACGCACACGCCTTTGCACCAGTCCCGAGGAAAGAGGCTCGTCACCGACGGATCTTGTACACACGACAGCCCTTGAGCGCAATCGGCCGTGGCGCCGCAAGGCATGCCTTGGCTCACGGGCGCACACCTGCCGCGAAGGCCATACTGGGCACAAGCGCACCGGTCGGATTGGCATGCGATGTCCGCGTCACATGAGAAGTTCGGAGGAAGAAGATCTGCAAGCGGCGGTAGGAGCATTGGAACGAAATCAATCAGCATGCGTGTTTTTGACAGGTCATCCGAAAAAACATGTGTCCACTGACAGAAATCTTGCTCTCTCCGTCTTCAGAAAGTTGCGGTGATCTCCTGAGAATGTAAAGCGGCGCTCTGATGACTATGAACATGCAGATCTTGGGATGGGGGAGCGCGATCTGCATCCTTTTGATTTTCATGGTCGTGACTCGAACGCTTCGCAAGAAAGTGCCCGCATTGCCGCGACATTTCCCCTCCCCGCTGCTTATCATTTGCGACGAGGATGCCAGGATTCGGAGGCAGGCCTTGGAAAGCGCGGCATGGCCGGGAGATATCCGTTTCTGCAAAGAAAGATTGGGGGCCAACGAAGACGAGAGACTCTGCATTTTCGTGGATGGTAGCCTCGAGCTTTTCCCGCAGTGGGACGTCGTCGCCCGCAAGAACGCGAGCAAGGGCTCCATCGTTTCTCACGGCGTGAGGAGATGCCTCCGAGCTCTCGCTTTTCCAGGCACCCCATATCCTCTGCCACGCACAATGGATGCGGCCTTGCAATGCCCCGATTCACGACTTCTCTTCGGTCCGCAAGATCTGGTCGTCGCAGCTCTCTCTCTGGAGGAGCCGCCTAGCGGGTCGGTTGTCGGAAAAAGGATTGCGCTATGGCTGAATGAATGCCAGCTCGTGTTGGGCGCGTCCGATGATGAGATTGCCTTCGAGCCTGGAACGAGTCGCGATTGACGAAAATATATATACACAAGCCGATGGTGCGCTGTCATTCCGTAATGATTTATGCCACACACCGTCGGCGCCCCATGGCCTTGCTTCCGGGTCGAAAAGGTGTCCAGGTCGCGCGCCTCAGTATGTAACCACCACGTTGGAGCCATGGCTGAAGTCGTCCGTCCTTAGGAAAACCATCTGAACCATGTCGGAAGGGGCGTGGTTCTCTGCTCCGTGCGAGCTCCTCGCGGCCCCGGCATCCATAGTTGGCCGGGCCTCGGCGGACCCAAGAAGAGCGCGGAGGCCGCCCGCGCTGGCGCCGTGCTCGCAGCCAACCCCAGTCGTCAAGAAAGCCAAACCCTCCTCGAAGCCGGACGGGGGAGGCTGCGGCGTCGGGCTACTTCTCCCGGACAGGGCGTCAAACTGCGCCGACACGGTGCACCTTCGCCACGGAAGATACCTGAAGAATGGCAAAGTCGTCGCAGTTCCACAGCTGGTGCAGGACTGGGAGGATGAGCTTCAAGACGAAAAGAACGAACTGCTTGTCGTAGATCTGGCGACGCCGGGAGGGGCGTGGTTCGAAGACGCGGAGGTCTCTTTCGTACGCGTCCAGACCGAAGACGGAGACAGGCTCCTTCCCATAGGTCCGCTCAGGGACCACGTGCGTGCCAAAGTGAACCTCTTCGCGCGACCCGTAGCTTCCCTGAGAAAGCTCAACGTCCCGTGTCGCCTGCCTCGTCTGCCGCTCCACGTGGTAGCGTTGGTGTCTCTGTGTGATCTGTCGGAGATGCTGAAGGAGGCCGAAGCGGCGTGATCTAGGGTATCTGCAGAGTTTTGGAGTTGGCCATCCGCAGGCGCATCATGTCTTCCAAGGATGCCCCCCCCGCGTTTCTTTCTCGGGGCGCGTCTTCGTAGCGATCGTCGCTGGAGATGGTGAGATCGAAGCCCATGCGGCCGGAGACGCCTTCGTCCTCGACGAGCGGTGCCCCTGCGCTGGACCCGTGATGGCCCATGAAACCGCCCGGCATGCCTTGGATGCCCTGCCGAACGTGAGCGTCCATGGCTTTCAGGGCCTCGGTGCCGGTCAGCAGCTTGAAGCCAGGCAGCTGCACCAAGCTGGGAACCCCTCTCAGCCAAGGGGGTTTGGGCCCCGTGATTTTGTCGACGTCCTGGACGATGACGTCGAGGCACTTCGAAGAGAGGCGCACGAGATGATCGCACGACGCGATGCCCTTACGGACGTAGAGGACGTATTTGGCATAGTCTATTT
>Ga0114973_10002293_pt1 | contig 13974 bp, 8 predicted proteins | sample M_140807_MF_Meta_FD_87025 | JGI IMG/M metagenome (GOLD analysis project Ga0114973, IMG submission 87025) | Freshwater microbial communities from Lake Montjoie, Canada to study carbon cycling - M_140807_MF_MetaG | ecosystem: Environmental > Aquatic > Freshwater > Lake | place: Lake Montjoie... | reverse complement strand
ACAAACTAAGCCAGGCGAAGACTGGTGGACCATTTTCACTCATCATTATCGATGGTGCGGCAGAAGAACTGCCGCCTGTTCTGTTGGGCTTGGCAGCCGAAGGTGCGCGCATGGTCACTGGCGTGATTGAAGGCGCGGTGACCCGATTAGCCAATGGTTATGTGCATAAAGGAAAAGTCGCATTGAAGTCATTTGTCGACAGTGAAATAGCTGCCATCCCGGGTTTTGCCCGCAAGCCGGAGTTCGTGTTTTGAGCGCGCGGGGCTTCATTATGATAGCGCTGCTTGCGTCGACCGGCTTAGCCGCGCCTGCGGCAGCGGACACCCTTCGTGATGCGTTGGTTTCGGCGTATGAAACCAACCCTAACCTTACAGCGGCCCGCGAAGGACAGCGCGCCACAAATGAAGGTGTACCATTGGCAAAAGCCAATGGTCGACCACGCATGACAGTGCAGCCGACATATGTTGAAAATGTTCTTCAGGATGGCGGCGCATCGGTTGTTCAAGCGCGCGGCGTCAGCATTAACGGCACGATTTCCGCACCGTTATACGCCGGCGGTGGCATTAAAAACGCCGTTCGCGCAGCAGAAAACCGGGTTGAGGCAGGGTTCGCAAATTTGCGTGGCACCGAAAGCGCAATCTTCTCGGCAGTCGTCGGTGCCTACATGGATGTCATCCGCGATGAATCTATCGTAGACCTAAACCGCGCCCAGGTTGGCGTGCTATCGGTCAATCTTGATGCCACACGCGACCGTTTCGAAATCGGTGACCTGACCCGCACTGACGTTGCCCAGTCCGAAGCGCGACTGGCGCTTGCCACGAGCAACATGGAAACGGCACGCGCTAACCTTATTCGCTCAAAAGAGAACTACATCCAACTGGTAGGCCACGAGCCTGGGCAACTTCAAGCACCGCCGCCGTTGCCCAATCTGCCGTTAACACCCGACGGTGCGGTGACAGTCGCGCTGGAAAGCAACCCCGACCTGATCGCTGCACGTGAGTCGCGGCAAGCTGCGGGCTTTGATCGTCGCGCTGCAAACGCTTCTCGGCTTCCATCAATAAGTGTTTTTACCTCGCCTGCCTATAGTAATGCCTTGGGCTCAATCTCATCAAACATTCCGGGGTTTAGAGCCGACAATAGCGCACTGAGTGCGCAGGCTGGCGTCCGCGCAACTCTGCCGCTTTATCTAGGTGGGCAACCCGCTGCGCAAATCCGTCAGGCACAAGCCCGCCTTGGCCAAGCCCAAGAACTGGAGATCGCTGCGGAGCGCGAGGCAATCGCGCAAACCCGTGCTTCGTACGCAAGTTGGCGCGCGGCGCTTGAGGTGATTGCAGCGTCTGAACGTGCGGTCTCTGCGAACGAGCTCTCGCTTGAAGGCACGCGCGCGGAAAACGGTGTCGGTAATCGCACAATTTTGGACATTTTGAACGCTGAGCAAGAATTGCTGAACAGCAAGGTTCAGCTCGTTGCCGCACGCCGCAATGCCTATGTGGCTGGGTTCACTTTGCTCGCCGCGATGGGCAAAGCCGAAGCGCGAGACCTTGGCCTTGAAGGGGGCGCGTTATACGACCCTATTGCCGATTATAATAAAGTCGAGGGCGCTTGGAACGATTGGTCATCTCAACCCGATCCTGTCGCGAAGTCGACCCGCACCGTTGACACTGCCGCACAAAAAGCGGACATAGAACCTATTCTTAACAACGGTAAAGAGCGTTAAACGACGCCAAGAGGCACAACATATGGCTGATGGCCGTAACGAACCTTCGATGGACGAGATATTGTCGTCTATCAAACGCATCATCACAGATGACGACCAAAACCGCCCCGCGGCTAAACGCCACGCTAAAGCGGCGGCGGGCGACAAGGATGAGAGCGAGATTCTTGAACTGACCGAAGCAGCCGAAAACGCAACGCGTGACGATGTTTTGCTGGATGATACTAAGGCCCAAAGTCTTCGACATAGCTTTTCAGCATTGCAGACCTTGTCCGAGCCCGGTGCCGCCCCACAAATCGTCCGGTCGGGGGAAACTTCGCTTGAAGGACTAACGCGCGATTTGCTTCGTCCAATGCTGAAAGACTGGCTTGACGCCCATTTGCCGCCAATTGTCGAGGCGATGGTTGAGCGCGAAATCATGCGCATCACTAAAAAAGGCTAATGAAGGGCGTCGGTCCACGATCTGTGACCTGGCCAATTTTGTTTGTATTGGCGGCCGCCCTGTCCCTCGCCCCAAGCGCGCTCCTTGCCAACGACATCTATCTAGAGGCTGGCCGCCTCATTGACGTTCAGACTGGTAACGTCCTGACGGGTCAATGCATCAGCATCACAGATGACAAGATCACTGCCATCGCCGCCTGTGGTCCAACACCAAAAGGCGCCGAAAGCGTCGATTGGTCCGGCTTCACTGTCCTTCCCGGATTGATTGACCTGCACACCCATCTTGCCGACGCAGGGCAAAGCGCAGACCTTGCTTTGCCGTTAAAGACATCGCCCGCTGCGACCGCATTAATTGGCGCGCATAACGCGCGGCTGACGTTGGAGGCCGGCTTTACCACTGTGCGCGACGTCGGCACCTATCGTGGCCTGACCGACATTGCGTTGCGGGACGCCATAAATGCGGGGCATGTGCCTGGCCCGCGCATGTTTGTCGCTGGCGCATATATCACTATTCCAAAAGGCGGCGGGGAATTGAACGGCGTCATCCCCAATGATCAGCTTCCGTCCGACATGCGCCTTGGCGTGGCCAGCACGCCTGAAGAAGCGGCAGCGAAGACTGCATTTTTGATCGAACAGGGTGCGGACTTCATTAAAACGATCGCTACCGGCGCCGTGCTCGCCATTGGCACTGAGCCCGGCGAACCGGAATTGACCGAAGACCAACTCCGCGCGGTTGTGGGAACCGCGCGGGCAAAGGGAGTGTTCGTAACCGCCCATGCCCATGGCGCCGTCGGCATAAAAAACGCCATCCGCGCGGGCGTCCGTTCGATTGAACATGCCAGCCTGATTGATGATGAAGCCTTAGCCATGGCGAAGGCAAGCGGCACATGGCTTGTCATGGATATCTATAATGGCGACTATATAAACGACATTGGCACCAAAGAAGGCTGGCCCGAAGAATATCTGCGCAAAAATCGAGAGACCACCGATATCCAGCGCGTCGGATTTACGAAGGCTGTGAAGATGGGTGTGAAGCTTGCTTATGGCACCGACAGCGGCGTTTATCCCCATGGGCAAAATGCAAAGCAATTTGCGTATATGGTGCGCTATGGCATGACCCCGATGCAGGCTATCCAAAGCGCGACGATCCGTGCTGCCGAGCTGTTGGGGAAAGAGAAAATGTTGGGCGCAATTGCCCCAGGACGTTTCGCCGATCTTGTCGCCGTAAAAGAAAACCCTTTGACCAACATTAAGGCATTGGAGCATATTGCACTGGTTATGAAGGACGGCAAAATAGTGCGTTGATGGCGCGCGATCGGCGTCCCCTCCATATCCTTTGAATTTGCTATTTTCTTGCTTGCCGCCTTTTCGCTGACTAGCGTGCGGCGTATGAAAAAAACCTTCCTCATTGCTGCCCTGTTGGGCACTTCTGCCATTTCGCTTGGCGCCCTTTCCACTGACGCCGTTGCGCGTCCCATGACCGAAACCGACCTTGTGATGATGAAGCGGCTATCGGCTGTTGCAGCATCTCCAGATGGATTGATGGTCGCATACCAATTGCGTGAGACCGACTTAGAAGCGAATAAGGGCAAGACTGACCTCTATATGCTAAAACTCGGCACCACCGGCGCGCAGCCAGTGATGTTTGCATCGAGGCCAGACAAGAACGAGCATGACCCCGCCTTCGCGCCAGATGGCAAAAGCATATTTTACATCAGCAACGAAAGCGGCTCGGATCAGATCTGGCGCTACGACATTGCATCGGCGACAACCAGTCAGGCCAGCAATTTCAAAACCGATGTGAGCGGGTTCAAAATTTCGCCCGATGGCCTGAAATTTGCCGTCTGGGGAGATATCGCCCGCGATTGCATGGAATTTGGTTGCGCCAAGGATGGCGATACATCGAAGCCTGGTCCTGGAACTGGCCGCGAATATGACCAGTTGATGACCCGTCACTGGGATCAGTGGGAAACGCCTGGCAATTACAGCCGCGTCTTTCCGGTTGTGCTGGGCGCAGATGGGAAGCTTGGCACGCTTGGCACTCCCATGGATGGCAATTTGGTTGGCGACGCTCCGTCAAAGCCCTTTGGTGGCGGCGACGAAATTAGCTGGAGCGCAGACAGCAGCACAGTGCTTTTCGCATTGCGCCATGCTGACGCCAATGAAGCCAAATCGACCAATCTTGATATTTACCGATCAGCCCTGCAAAACCCAACGCCCGTCAACCTCTCCGCCGACAATGCGGGCATGGACACAACGCCGGCGGCATCGCCCGACGGCAAATGGTTGGCGTGGACATCGATGGCGCGCGCAACCTACGAAGCTGACAGGCTCGTCGTCAAGCTTATGGACCTGAAAAGCGGCAAGATCACTGCGCTCACCGACATGTGGGACCGTTCGGTTGCCTCGCTTGCCTGGGCGGCGGACAGCAAGAGCCTTTTGGTCACGGCACAAGATGTTTTGGAAACCCCGCTGTACCGTGTTGACTTAAAGGGCAAGGTCACGCGCCTGACGGAACGCGGCAGCATTGCTGAAGCCGTGCCGCTTAAAAATGGCGGTGTCGTTTACGCCATTAACAGCATCAACGGACCATCAGACCTCGTCCATAGGGACGCAAAGGGCAAAACGACCCAGCTAACCAACGTCAACGCGGACACGATGGCTATGCTTGATCCCGTAAATTACCAAAAGTTCGATTTCACCGGGGCAAATGGTGACCAAGTTTACGGTCAAATCGTTAAGCCGCAAGGCGCGACGGGCAAGCTTCCTGTGCTTCTGCTGGTCCATGGCGGGCCGCAGGGTACGTTTAACAACAGCTGGTCTTATCGCTGGAACCCTGCGGTTATGGCATCGCAGGGCTACGCCGTGGTCAGCATCGATTTCCATGGATCAACGGGCTATGGTCAGAAATTCACCGACAGCATCCACAAAAATTGGGGTGGCTGGCCGCTCGAAGATTTGCAAAAAGGCATGGAGGCGGTCGGCAAGGTCGACGCGCAGCTGGACACCAATAATGCCTGCGCATTGGGCGGATCATATGGCGGCTATATGATGAACTGGATTTCGGGCAATTGGCCAGACCGGTTCAAATGCCTCGTCAACCATGCGGGTATCTTTGACCTGCGCGCGATGGCCTATGAAACCGAAGAATTATGGTTCGACCAATGGGACAATGGAGGTCCATGGACCACGCGCAGCGACGCGGAGAAATGGAACCCGGTCAACCATGTCGCCAAATGGAAGACACCCACTTTGGTGATCCATGGCGAAAGGGATTACCGGATCCCCTATTCGCAGTCGCTTGCGGCCTTCACAGCGTTGCAGCAGCAGGGCGTCGAAGCAAAATTGCTGGTGTTCCCGGACGAAAATCACTGGGTGCTGAAACCCAAAAACTCGATTCAATGGCACCAGACCGTATTCGATTGGGTCGGGAAGCATTTAAAGGCCAAATAAGCTAGGTGCAAATTGGCTTCGCTCCAGTGTAGGCTGGGGTGCGTTAGTTTTTAGGGGGAAGTATGAGGGACATTGCGCATAATGTCGCAACAGAAACCGGCGGTGGGGCGGAACTGTCACGCAGTTTGAAGTCGCGCCATGTCTCGATGATCGCCATTGGCGGCATCATTGGTGCCGGGCTGTTCGTTGGGTCGTCCACCACCATCAGTCAGGCCGGACCAGCCGCTGTCTTTTCCTTTGCCATTGCTGGCTTCATCATTTTGCTAGTGATGCGGATGATCTCCGAAATGGCGATCGCCGTTGAAGGCGTGCAAACCTTCCCTGACTTCGCCCGCGCTGGCCTTGGGCATTTGGCAGGCTTCCTATCGGGCTGGCTTTATTGGTATTTCTGGGTGGTCGTTGTCGCCATTGAGGCAATTGCTGGCGCACAAATCTTACATGGATGGTTTCCTGCCGTGCCCGAGCTTGCCATCGGCATCGGTCTGATGGCGCTGCTGACTGCGGTAAACCTGCTGTCCGCGCGCGCTTATGGCGAATTCGAATTCTGGTTCTCGTCGATCAAAGTCGCCGCGATTATCGTCTTCATTTTGCTTTGCGCCGCATGGGCTTTTGGTGTCACGTCCGGCAGTGGTCCAAGCTTTAGCAATTTGACTGCGCATAACGGCTTTGTGCCCAATGGCTGGGGGGTGGTGCTAGCGGCAGCAACCTCAACCATATTCAGTCTGGTTGGCGCAGAAATAGCGACCATCGCCGCTGCTGAATCCGAAGAGCCGGCAAAGGTCATCAGCCGCATGACCGTTTCGGTCACGTTGCGCATCCTCATCTTTTACGTGCTCTCCATCTTCCTGATCGTGTCGGTCGTGCCGTGGACGGAGATCGTGCCCAAGGTATCGCCCTTTGCTACCACGCTTGCCTATATGGGCTTGCCAGCAGGCAAATTGATCATGGAGGGGGTCGTTCTCGTCGCGGTGCTGTCATGCCTCAATTCAGGGCTATATGTGACCTCGCGCGCCCTATTCGGTCTGGCCAAGCATAAGGACGCGCCACAGTGGCTGGTTCAGGTCAATGAGCGCAAGGTGCCAGCCCGCGCGATCCTGATCGCCAGCCTTTTCAGCTATGTCGCCCTCGCCGCCGACGCGGTGTCCCGCGATGTGGTGTTCAGCTTCCTAATCAACAGCTGCGGCGTGACCATGCTTCTGCTCTACCTCATGACATCTGCCGCACAGCTTAAACTGCGTCGCAAATATGAAGCCGAAGACCCGGCGCGGTTGCAGATTAAAATGTGGTTCCATCCCTATGGAACCTACGTCGCGATGGCGGCGATGCTAGTGATATTGGTCGCAAAAGGCCTCGACCCATCGGCGTCGAAGGAATTGTGGTTGAGCCTGCTCGTCGCAGGCGGATTTGCAGCCGCATTCTTTATCTTTAGGCGGCGCGCGACGTAAACTCGCAGGATAAGCCAACGATTTCCCGCGAAGACCTTGCCCAATCGTACATGCGCTGGCAAAGCCACTTCCCATGACTATCGACAAGACTTTCGACCCCGCCGCGATTGAGGCGAAATGGTATGCGCATTGGGAATCCACTGGTGCATTTCGACCCGAGCGCCCTGATGCAGAGCCGTATACAATTGTGAACCCGCCGCCCAATGTCACAGGCAGCTTGCACATTGGCCATGCGCTCGACAACACCTTGCAGGATATCCTCATCCGCCATGCGCGTTTGCAGGGCAAGGACGCCTTGTGGGTCGTCGGTACCGACCATGCCGGCATTGCGACACAGATGGTCGTCGAACGGCAACTCAATGCCCACCAGCAGAAGCGCACCGATTTCACGCGTGAAGAATTCATCGCCAAAGTGTGGGAATGGAAAACCGAAAGCGGCGGCGAAATCACGGGCCAGTTGCGCCGGCTTGGCTGCTCCATGGATTGGGAAAATGAACGCTTCACCATGGATGAAGGTTTTTCAAAGGCCGTCATCAAGGTGTTTGTCGATCTTTATAACCAAAAATTGCTGTATCGCGACAAGCGCCTAGTCAACTGGGACCCTGGCCTGAAAACCGCGATTTCCGACCTTGAGGTTGAGACCCACGAGATTAATGGCAAATTCTGGCATTTCAAATATCCGTTAGAAGATGGCAGTGGCTTTATTAGCGTGGCCACTACACGGCCTGAAACGATGCTTGCCGACATGGCGGTCGCGGTGAACCCGTCGGATGAACGTTATGCGCATCTGGTCGGCAAAAATGTCCGCCTGCCGATTACGGGACGGTTGATCCCGATTGTCACGGACGAACATGCTGATCCGGAATTGGGTTCAGGCGCCGTGAAAATCACACCGGGGCATGATTTCAACGATTTTGAGGTCGGCAAGCGCGCAGGGTTCAAGGCCAGCGACATGTTCAACATGCTCGATGGCGAAGGGCGCGTCGTGCAGACCGCCGATGGTCTTATTCCGGCAGAATATATCGGGCAATACCGCTTTGGCATCGAAGGCGAACCAACCAACGCACGCAAGATGGTGGTTGCGGCACTGGACGCCTTGGGTCTGCTTGAAAAGGTTGAAGACCGCGTCATCCAGACACCCTTTGGCGACCGTTCGGGCCAGGTAATTGAGCCGTGGTTGACCGACCAATGGTATGTCGACGCCGAAACGCTTGCCAAGCCAGCCATTGAGGCCGCGCGAAAGGGCAAGGCGAATGGCGGTTTCGATATCGTGCCGAAGTCGTGGGAGAAAACCTACTTCAACTGGATGGAGAATATCCAGCCATGGTGTGTTTCGCGCCAATTATGGTGGGGGCACCAGATACCTGCATGGTTTGCCGCCGATGGCACATGCTATGTGGCGGAAACTGAAGAGGCGGCGCAGCTACTCGCGGGCGCGGGCGTTGCATTGACGCGCGATCCTGACGTTCTCGATACATGGTTTTCGTCTGCGCTTTGGCCTTTTGGTACCTTGGGTTGGCCCGATCAAAATACGATGCTCGACCGCCATTATCCCAACGACGTCCTCATTTCCGGCTTTGACATCCTGTTTTTCTGGGATGCACGGATGGCGATGCAGGGTATCCACTTCATGAAAGAAGTGCCTTGGAAGACGCTGTACCTTCATGGCCTTGTGCGCGCGGCCGATGGCAGCAAGATGTCCAAGTCAAAGGGTAATACGGTCGATCCGCTTGGCCTGATTGACCAATATGGCGCGGATGCATTGCGCTTCTTCATGGCCGCCATGGAAAGCCAGGGCCGCGACATCAAAATGGATGAAAGCCGCGTTGCAGGGTATCGCAATTTTGCGACCAAGCTGTGGAACGCCGCCCGCTTTGCCCAATCCAACGGCATCGGCGGATCACATAGCGTGAGCGCGCCAAAGGCCAAGCTTGCCGTCAACCGTTGGATCATCGGCGAAGTTGTCAGCACAGTGGAGAAATTGAACAAGGCCTTTGCCGAATTCCGTTTCGACGGCATGGCCGATGTCATTTATCATTTCGTCTTCGACCAGTTTTGCGATTGGTATTTGGAACTGCTCAAGCCGATCCTTCAGGCGCAATCCGGCGACGACGGGGCGGAACCCCAGCCTTCGCTGGCGACCGCTGACGCCGACGAAGCACGGGAAGTTGCCGGATGGGCGCTCGACCAGATTTTGGTGATGCTGCACCCGTTCATGCCCTTCATTACCGAAGAATTATGGCATGCCCTGTCTGACCCAGCACAGCCGCGCGCGCATGACATCATTCACGCGCAGTGGCCCGAACCAAACGCAACGATTGACGCCGATGCCGTGGCAGAAATCAACTGGGTCATCGACACGATCAGCAAAACCCGTTCGTTCAAAGCCGAATTGAATATCCCACCGGGAACGCGCCTGACCGCCAACATTGCAGACCCACAGGCATCGACAATTTCGGTCATCGCGCGGCAGGCAGCGGCCTTGTCACGGCTTGGCCGTATTGACAGCTTTGTCTATGCACCCGTTGCCACAAACAATGTGGCGCAGATCGTGGTGGGCGACGACACAGTGGTCTTTGCGCTTGATGATGTCATCGACCTGGACGCCGAACGCAGCCGCATCACCAAGGCGCTCGAAGCTGCGCGCAAAGAACGGGACGCGCTGGCTGGGCGCCTGTCTAATGCGGCGTTTGTCGAAAAGGCCAAACCAGAAGCTGTTGAAAAGGCGCGCGCGGATCATGCCGAGAAGGCCGCCGAAGCCGAGCGCTTGACAGTCGCACTGGCCAGATTGGGATGAGTAAGGGACAAATCCCAGCTTGGCCGCTGCCCGTTTTAGACGCAGCGCAAACAGCATGAGTGCGCCCGCCCATCAACGCGACCTGACCGTAGGACCGGTGGCCAAAACATTGTTCGCGTTTGCGCTGCCGTCTCTTGGCGTCAACATACTCCAATCGTTGAACAATTCTGTCAATTCAGTGTGGATCGGCAAGTTTTTGGGTGAGGAGGCGCTTGCTGCGTCGGCCAATGCGGGGCTCATCATGTTTCTGATGTTCTCCACCCTGTTCGGCTTCACGATGGCGACAACGATATTGATTGGCCAGAATATGGGCCGGCGCGACATTGAAGCGGTGCGCCGGATTATGGGCACCGCGTCCACCGTGTTTTTTCTGGCTGGTGTTGTCTTTGCTGCAGCTGGTTGGATATTTGCGCCCCAATTGCTCCGGCTTTTGGCGACGTCGGACGCCGTTTTTCCTCTGGCACTCGCCTATCTACGCGTCATTTTTCTGACGATGCCGATCTCCTTTGTGATGGTGCTCATTTCATCCTCACTGCGCGGCGTAGGCGATTCCATTACGCCTTTTCGGAACACCGTTTTGAATGTCGTACTCGACGTTATCTTGAACCCGATCTTCATTTTGGGCTGGGGCCCAATTCCGGCGATGGGCGTTGCCGGTTCGGCGCTGGCGACAATAGTTGCGGGCGTGATTAGCGTCGGGTTTTTGTTGCACAAAGTATATGCGCTCGACCTAACGATCCGATTGCGCGGCGAGGAATTGAAATGGCTGCGGCCTGACCCGCGCTACCTTAAGCCGATCGCGCGCATGGGCCTACCGATGGGATTGTCGATGATCATTATGTCGGGATCGGCGCTGGGGATGATTGGCCTGATCAACCGAGAGGGCGTCGATACGACGGCGGCATTCGCGGTGATGAACCAACTTTGGAGCTATGTGCAGATGCCCGCAGTCGCGGTCGGTGGCGCAGTCAGCGCAATGGTCGCACAGAATATTGGTGCAAACAAATGGCACCGCGTCAGCCGCATTGTGTGGTCGGGCATCGGGATTAACCTACTAATGTCGGGCGTACTTATCCTGCTGATGACGTTATTTGCGCAACCTTTGCTTGGCCTGTTCCTGCCAGCACAAAGCCCCGCCATCGACATTGCCATTCACATCAACCACATTATCGGGTGGACCTTCATCTTGATGGGCGTATCGGTTGTCGTAAGCTTTGCAGTACGGGCCAATGGCGCGGTGATTGCTCCGCTTCTCATCCTGATAATCAGTGCAATCATTGTGCGTTTCAGCGTCGGCTTTGGTCTTTATGGCCAATTTGGCGCAGAAGCCATTTGGGCAGCATTCATAGCAACGGCGATTACGTCCTGTGTCCTGTCGATCGGTTATTATGTGCATGGCGGGTGGAAAAAGGCAAAGGCGATGCCAAATATGGGCGGGCCACTTATTCCAGCAGCGCCCGAATAATCCGCTGTCCTACAGACATCCGAGTATGGCATAAGATTCGCATGAACCACGCGCTTGTTTTTTCTACAATGCTCGAATGCGCAAGGTCGCTTTTTGGGCGATTAAGCTGGATGTTGCTTGCCCTCATCTGCACTGCAGGCATTGCGCACGCGCAAGTTCCTGCTCCGGCGGCCCTCAATGTCCGCGCGTCAATGGATGTCGAAACGCGCACTCCGGCGGCAGGCGATGTGGTGACGGTCGCGATCATCATGGATCCAAAGGTGGGATGGCATGATTATTGGATTAACCCTGGTGACGCGGGAACGCCGCTTGAACTGGAATGGCAATTGCCAGCGGGCATAACCGCTGGTCCGCTGCGTGCCCCCGTGCCTGAGACTCTGGTCGTCAGCGGATTTATGAATCATATTTACAAGGCAAAGCACGCCTTTTTAATTGACCTCAAAATCCCCGAGGGCGTGAAAATCGGTCAGCCTCTGGATGTGCAGGTCAATGCCCGCTGGTCGGCCTGTTCCGACCTAGTTTGCGTCCCCGAAAGCGCTACTTTTTCGGTGCCGATGACCGTTGGATCAGGGGGCATACAGGCGTCGGACCGCAACCGTTTCGATGCATGGCGCAGCAACTTGCCGGTGCCGCTTGACCGCACGGCACGCTATGCCATTGACGGCAAACGCATCGACATTGCTATTCCCTACCCACGCAGTGCAGCGGCCAGCAGCATTTGGTTTTTCGCGGAAAGCGAAAATCTGTTTTTGTATAATGCCCCGCAAAGCGCGCGCCGCACTGGCGATTGGCTAATCGTCAGCGGAGAAGTGAAAAAGCCGTTCGCGGCACCGATTGACGGGCTATTGCGGTTTAACGACGCGCAAGGGCTTCAGTTGCGCGCAGCGCCCGGCGCCATTCCGACAGGTGGTGAAAGCGTATCGGTATTTGGCAATGGAGCAACCCAAGACACGCAACCGCCAGCGCTTGGTTTTGGCTGGATATTGATATTCTCCGTGTTGGGCGGTTTGCTCCTCAACCTCATGCCCTGCGTTTTTCCCATATTGGGGTTGAAGGCATTGAGCTTGGCCAAAATGGGTGGGGATGAGGGCGAAGCCCGCCGCGATGCCGTGGCATACACGATCGGCATTATTTTAAGCTGCCTTGTGCTGGGCGGCATCATGCTTGGCTTGCGCGCGGCTGGCGAGGAAGTCGGCTGGGCATTCCAGTTGCAGGACCCGGCGGTCGTCCTGTTACTTGCGTTTTTGATGCTGTCCGTCACGGCAAATCTTGCTGGTCTTTTCGAAATTGGCGGGATTGGGGCCGGTGAAAAACTGACGCGCAAGGGTGGTATCGCTGGATCATTTTGGACCGGTGTGCTGGCGGCGGTCGTGGCTACGCCCTGCACAGGACCATTCATGGCCGCGGCGATGGGCGCAGCCTTGTTGTTACCAACAGGTTTGGCGATGCTGATATTCGCTGGGCTTGGTTTTGGCCTTGCTTTGCCCTTTTTGGCCATTGCGTTCATTCCGGCGTTGCGCAAACGCATGCCACGGCCAGGCGTGTGGATGGTGCGGTTCCGGCAATGGATGGCCGTGCCCATGGCGCTCACCACACTTGCCTTGCTTTGGCTACTTTACCAACTCGCAGGATTTAATGGCTTGGCCATTGCGTCTGTCGCGGCTTTGATTTTGTTGGTGGCTCTGTTCGACATTGGCCGGCGGCAGAAAAATGGCGGGCAAACCCGATGGGTGCTGGCCGCTGCATTAGGCGTTGCTTTGATGTCCTTCGTCGCGATGGACAAGGCAGCCATGGTGCCCGTTACGCACATCGCCAAAAACGGCAATTTGCCATTTAACGAAGCGCGGCTTGCGTCGCTTCGGGCAGAAGGCAAGCCGGTGTTTTTATATTTCACCGCCGATTGGTGTGTGACATGCAAAGTGAACGAAGGCGCTGCTATTGATCGTGCAGAAGCCATTGACGCGCTGGCAAAGGGCGGCATTGTAACGATGGTGGGGGACTATACGCGCCGCGACCCCGACATCACCCGCTTTTTGGCAAAATATGGCCGTTCGGGCGTGCCGCTTTATCTGTATTTTCCAAAAAGCGGTGAGCCCCGCGTCTTACCACAATTATTGACCGTCGGGGACCTCACGGCGCTCGCGGATTGAACCGCATGGGGCACGTCGGCACCGAAATTTGGCACGTGGTCCGACGCCGCACTTCGTAAAAGCAGCCCCGAGTCCGCTAAAAGCCTTTATCTGTGAACAAATTGGCTGTAATGGCGCTGCAGAACATCACAAGGAGTATTGACTATCGCCACCCCGCCGACCAGGCGCGCTATGACCCCACCTGTTAAAAGTGGTCCGCGCTACAATAATCTCATCACCGTCGAAAAAGTACGAGTCATTGACGATGACGGCGAGAATCTGGGTGTCATGTATACCCGCGAGGCGATAGCGCAAGCAGCGGAAGTTGGGCTCGATCTGGTTGAAGTTTCCCCGAACGCCGATCCCCCAGTGTGCAAATTCCTGGACATCGGTAAGTTCAAATATGAGGCCCAGAAAAAGGCCAATTTGGCCCGTAAGAGCCAGAAAACCCAAGAAATCAAAGAAATCAAGATGCGTCCAAACATCGATGACCATGATTACATGGTCAAGATGAAGAAGGTCGCAGAGTT
>Ga0114973_10002292_pt1 | contig 13983 bp, 8 predicted proteins | sample M_140807_MF_Meta_FD_87025 | JGI IMG/M metagenome (GOLD analysis project Ga0114973, IMG submission 87025) | Freshwater microbial communities from Lake Montjoie, Canada to study carbon cycling - M_140807_MF_MetaG | ecosystem: Environmental > Aquatic > Freshwater > Lake | place: Lake Montjoie... | reverse complement strand
CTGGTGCCAGTCGCGATCGTGATCTTTTCCTCCCCGAGGCTGTTCACATCGCTGGCACTGCCACTGGCGCTGCCCGCACCGATCGTGATCGCATCCGCCGTTGCCAGCTTGGTGGCATCCAGTTCAGCAGCGTTAATGGTGGTGACGTTGAGGGTGAAGGCCGCATCAACACCGGAAAGATTCTGGGTGGTGTAGGCCGAAGCATTAATGGTGGAACCTGTATTCAGATTCACCTTGGTGGCCGATGTGACAACAGCGGCAATCACCTCATCCGCTGAGCCATTAACCGTCTGGGCGTTGGTGACGGTGACGGTGCCGCTGGTGGCATTACCCACGGCGCTCAGATCAGCGGCCGCCATCGTGCCGCCACCGGTATTACTGATCGTCAGCACCACTGCCGGTTGATCGGTGGTGATATTAGTGAGAGCGGTTGTTGCCGCACCACCGCTGGCCAGATTGGCAAGGGTGTCGACGATCCCCGCCGAGAAGGTGGCGGTCACATTGCTGGTCGTGGCAATCGCTGAACCAGTGGCCGCATCGGTGGCCGAACTGATCGTGGCGGTGGAGGCTGCGCCCATCACCACCTTGCTGGCTGCCGTCACGAGAGCGGCGGTGACTTGTGCTGGGGTGCCAGTGACTGTTTGAGCATTGCTCACCGTCACCGTGCCGCTGGTGGCATTACCCACCGCGCTGAGATCGGCGGCCGCCATCGTCCCGCCGCCGGTATTGCTGATCGTCAGCACCACTGCCGGTTGATCGGTGGTGATGTTAGTGAGAGCGGTTGTTGCCGCACCACCGCTGGCCAGATTGGCGAGGGTGTCGGTGATACCCGCCGAGAAGGTGGCCGTCACATTGCTGGTCGTGGCAATCGCTGAACCAGTGGCTGCATCGGTGGACGAACTGATCGTGGCGGTGGAGGCTGCACCCATCACCACCTTGCTGGCTGCCGTCACGAGAGCGGCTGTGACTTCTGCTGGGGTGCCAGTGACTGTTTGAGCATTGCTCACCGTCACCGTGCCGCTGGTGGCATTACCCACCGCGCTCAGATCAGCGGCCGCCATCGTCCCGCCACCGGTGTTGTTTATGGTGACTGTCTCGCTGCCTAGGCCACTGATGGTATTTGCTGTGTTGGCGGCATAAGCGGTTTTGACATCTGCCAGCAAACCAGAAAGCAAGGTTATTGAGGAGGCATTCACCACCCCTGTGGTGTTGTTGTTCACCGTGTTGAGCACATCCGCCGCAAGAGTGGTATCGCTCAGTGTTACCGCCTCATTGCCCAACCCACTGATCGTGCCGGCGGTGTTAGCTAGGTAAGCAGCGTTAACATCCGCTGCCGTTCCCGTCAGGGTCGTCAACGATGATGCATTTAGGGAAACACTAATCTTGCCATCGATGGTATTCAGGTCGGCCGCAGCTGCTGTCGTGCCAGTAACGGCAACGGAAGTGCCAAGGGTGAGCGCTGAAGTAGTACTAGCAGCGAGATTGGCAGCAGTATCACTGATGTTTAACGTCGCACCTGTGACCGTGAATTTGCTGGGACCGAGCGTATCAATCGCCGTTGCCGTAGCGGAAGCTGTTGTGCCGGTGCCAAGCGTGATCGTGGTGGCATCGGCAAGGTTGGTTGCATCCAGCACCGCGCCATTGGCGGTGGTAATGTCGATCGTGCCGCTGTTGGTCATCCCACCCAGCGTTTCGGTGGTGTAACCACTGATGTTCAAAGTGGCGCCAGTGGAAACGATAATCTTGGTATCTCCCAAAGCATCAATCGTTGCCGACGTGCTGGTTGCAGTAGTGCCTGCGCCGATAGTGATCCGATCGACAGGAGCCAATTTACTGGTGTTAAGCACAGCGCCCGGATCGGTTGTTACATATACAGTTGAGATATTGGTGAGCCCGCTAAGGTCTTGGGTCGTATAGTTCCTAAGATTGAGCGTACCGGTGCCATTAATGAAGGCAGCCATTGTAGCTGCGCTTGCAGCTTGCAATACATTTACTGTGCCGTTGACCACAAAACCATTAGCCCGCAAATTTGGAAAGGTGTCGGTTAGATTGCCACTCACCCCAGCCGGAATCGTGAGCGAATCGATGTCGCCCAATCGCGCGCTGCCACCATTAAAACCATTTGCCGCGGTGACATCAATAATGCCGTTTCCGGCCGTATCCTTCCGCGAACTAATTCGCTGCCCAGTCCAGTTTTGGAGCGTGAAAGTCTTCCCATTCACATCCAAGCTTGCTCCCATGTAACCAAGCTGCCCTGTTTCAGTATTTTTATCGCCAAAAATATTCGCATCCGCCGTAGCTGCACCACCAAGAACCAACGAATCCACCAACGTAGGCAGATTGGCGCTGATGAGGCTTGCCCCAGCCACGGTGGCGATGGCAAGGGTTCCACCTGGATTGATCAGACTAATATCTTGATCAAAGTAACCAGTGAGGCTAAGGCTGCCAGCCCCAGAAACCGTAATACCAGCAAGCTTACTGGTGGTCGAGGTAAGCGTTACTCCGGAAGCAATCGATAAGGTATTGCCTGACGTTGTGATTGTGGCCCCATCAAATCCTGCTTGATTCCAAGGATTGCCAGAGGTGCCTGCGCCATTGCCCGACGTAGGCGTACCCACATAGTAGGTAGCTAGTGCATGCACCCAACTAGCCTGAGCTGCCCGGGTGAAGGGCACTAGATTATTGGCCGCTTTGGATTGGAGAAAGCCGATGCATGAGCTGGAGGTTACATCCAGCTGCCACACCGCGCCAAAACTGGCATGCCCAACCGCCGCATTAGCAGCAGATACAGCGCAACCACTGACCGTGCTCAGCTCATCCACAAAAGCCTGATCTGTGCCTACATGGCAAGCAAACAGATCAATGGACTCAATTCCGTGGCTCGACAATGAGGCCCAGGTGGTGAACCGGGAAAACAGTGTGGCCTTGGTGATCGGCTCACGCCCAATCTGTACCTCGCCCGGCTTGCCATGGGCTACCAAGGTGAGGTTCTGAAAAGAACCAGAAAGGGCGAGGGCGGCCTCGAGAACCGCTAAGGCATCCTGATCAGGCTGGACAACCAAGGCCATCACACCAGGGTTGAGACCCGACAACAAAATGTCTAGGTCAATAAGACCAGCGTCAATCAGGAGAAGCGTGTTGGCGGTTTGCTTGAAATCACCGCCGGCATCCCCGATGGGCTGGGCCGCTGTTGAATGGAACTGGGCTGCCCTCATCAAGCCTGACCAGCTGATGAGGGTCGGCCAAGGCCACCGCCGGTGGTGCCACCGAAGGAAATGTTCTCCTTTTTGAGGCTACCGTTGGCGGCAATATTGAGGGTGCCCATGGAAAGGGTGCCCTTGCGCCAGTCGCCATCGGCGTCGTAGAGGAGTTGGTGGGTGTCGGAGGCGTAGGCGAGGTTGGGGGAACCGATACCCATTTTCTGGATGTCGGCGAGGGAACCCACCACCATGCCGATCCGATTGGAACCGGTGGAGCCCTCCTGCACGGAAAGGGACCCTTTGCTATCCACAGAGAAGAGAGCACCTTGGCTCTGCCAAAGCTCATTGGTCATGGAGGCCAGGGCACCGTTGATCTGAACCACATCACCGCCGGCTCCGGCTTGGAAGTTGTTGATCGTGTCAACAGCGCCAATCAGGCTGCCCGAGGCGCTGCGCACTTGACCACTCGACCAGACCGCCTGCTTCTGCGCATCAGAGAGACTCTGCCAGTAGCCGGCATTGAGCAGGGTGCTGTTGGTTTGATCGCTACTGCTGGCCGTGAGTGAAGCGGCACTATCGCTAAGAAGAAAGGTGTCTCGGCCGCTGCCGCCTTCGGAGATGTCGATGCCGAGGCCGCCATCGAGATTGTTGCCGCTGCCATTGCCGGCCTTGAGAAAGTCGTTGCCGAGGGATCCCCAGTAGCTCACGTCTTCCGAGCTGCCGTTGACCCGCAGCAAATCATTATCCATTCCACCCCAGAGAGAGGAATGGCGAGAGCGATCAAGATCGATTGAATCATCGCCCATCGCCCCCTCAAAAGCACTGCCATTGCTGGAGCCGAGCACGCGGTCGTTGCCGAGACCACCATCAAAGGATGAGTTACGGATGCCATCAAAACCCGCTGGGAACGATGAATCCCTGGCGGAACGGTCGAGGAAGACACCACCTTCGAGGATGCCATCACCATTGGCATCTTCATTGGCCTCAACCTCATTGAGGATGGTGCCAAAAAGAAGATCATTGCCCATACCAGTGGCAATGAAGCTGTTATCGATACCGGCAGCATCCAGTTGTGAACCGGGAGCCACGGCGTAGTCCATGGAATTGGCGATGCCACCAGAAGCGAGGATGGAATCATCCCCACGACCGGTAAAGATTTGGCTGCCGGAGATGCCAATACCTTGCAACTTACGCAGCGTGGCGCTGGGAGGATCAACGAGCAATCCCTGCATGGGCTCGCCGCGGAGCACCGCCAAGCCACTGCCAGTCACGGTGGTATTCAGGCCCGGGGCGCCGTAGATCAGGGATTGATCCACACCGATGGCACTGGCGGAAAGATCCAGCCGCTGAGGAGTCTGGGTGGTTCCTCCCTTCACATTCAGGGTGGCGAGAGCATCACCACCGATTTGGGCGCTGTTATTGCCGCTGCCGTTGGGTACGGCCTTGATCAGCGAACGCTCGAGGCCCACCGCATCGGCGTTGGCTAGGGCGTTGAGCCTGAATTCGGGTGCGTAAAGATTGAGGGTGGCATCAGCACCAACCGTGGCCAAAGGCTGGCCATGGATTGTGGTGCGGTAGGTGGAGCCGGGTCCGCCGCTTTCCACACCACGCACAACGGCATTGGCCGTGAGGTTGCTGGTGGGGATGTCGCCAGGGAGTGGACCCAGAGCGGAAAGATTAGTGGCAGTAGCTGCCGAACGGAAACGATCGGCCGCGGTGCCGATTAGCAGGGCGCCGCCGACGCGATCGAGATAGGTGAGATTGGCCAGGCCAATGTTGATGGCATCAGCGGTGGCGGTCTGCTCGCCACGGCTTTCAGCGCGGGCTGAGGCTTCCGCCAGGCCCTGTACCAAACCCCCACCCGATTGGATGAAGAGATTGGTGGAATTGAATAGATCGGGGCCGTCAAGCCCTTCGTAATAGCGGGAATAGCCAGCGCCCAGGCCAGTGGCCAGGGCGTTGGCGAAAACAGGGCTAGCACCTTCGACGGTGCGGGCGGTGGCCGAAGCCGAAGGGTTGACCTGGAACTGAATGCCCGTACCGCCGACCACAATCGAGTTGGGGTCAAACCGGAGGGCAACCGCCCTCGAGAGTGCGGTGGATACGGGCTGTTCGCTCACTTGAAAATCACCAGCTGGGAGAAATGGAAAGGGAACGGTCTGATGACCGTTCCCCGCTGATCAGAACGATCAGGCGACGGCGTTGCCGTTGTTGGAGCTGGCGGTGGTGAGGCTGGAGGAGTTAGCGCCGGCAATCAGGGTGCCATTGCCGATGATCGTGACGTTGTACCCGGAGAGGCCCACAGCATTGCTGGTGGCCGTGGCCGTGGCAGCACCGGTCACCGTGCTGGCGGTCACCGTGTTGCTCAGGGTGGCCTGGGCGTTCACGTTGCCAGAGGTGGTGATGGTGTTGTTGGTGGATCCGAGGATACCGTTGACGTTCACGTTGCTCACGCCCGTTGCGGCCCCATTCACCGCGGTGGCGGTGCTGTCGAACTTGCCGAAGCCGGAGCCCACGATGCTGTTGGTGCCCACTTGGCCGCCAACCAGGTTGGCGTTCTGGATACCAACGACATCAGTGAATCCAGAGGCAGCAGCGGCCTGGGTGTTGCCGATACCGGTGAGTGCAGCTCCCTCGGTGGTGCTGGCGATCACCTTGGCACCGCCGATGGCCGTACCGAAGATGTTGCCACCATTCGGACCAGCCGTGAGCACGGTGCCGGTGCCGTTGCCGAGGATACCGGTGGTATCGAAGGAGCCGCCGGCGTTTGCAGCACCAAGGGTAGTGGAGGCAAGGACGTCCACTTGGTCTGTGAGGGTGGAGCCGTTGACGGCGCCGGTGACAGCGAAACCGGTGATGCTGCCGGACTTACCGATGGTGATATCGGAAGTGTCACTGCTCAGTTTGAGGCCCAAGGTGGTGACCCCGGCGGTGCTGTTGGCGATGCCGTTCACGGCTTGGGCGGTGGATCCGCCGTTCACCAGGGCTTGGCCAACCACGCTGCCGCTGCCACCGATGGTGGTGACATCGCCAGCAGTGTTGTTGACACCCGTGCCATTCAGGGTGAGGGAGGCAATGGAGTTATCGGCGTTGTTCGTGGAAACGTTGCCGATGTTGCTCGCGGTGGCAGAGCCGTTCAGCGTGGACAGGGCGGTGAGGTTGCCGTCTGCACCGATGGTGGTGGTGGCGTCCTTCAAGCCGGTGGCCGTTTGATAGGCCGTGGCCGCAGCAACACCCGCTCCGGTGATGCTGCCGCTGGTGGAAGCGGCGGCGTTCACGGTGGAGGTGGCCTGAGCGTAGATCGTGCCTGCGTTTTGACCAACCGTGATGTCGGCATCATTCAGGCCCGTCACCGTGCTGAGGCTGTTGCCAGCGTCGGCGGTGGCGCCAGCACCGACACTAGAGGCGGTGGCACCGAGGGTGCTGCGCGCGTCAAACAGTGCGCCGGCCGTGTTGTTGCCGACCGTGATGTCCGTGGAAGCGGTGCCATTACCAAGAACACCGTCCACAAGGGAGCCTTGACCAGCTGCAGCAATCGACGCGCCGTTCACGTTGGAGGCAGTGGCCGTGCCGGTGAGGACAGCGGCGGCCTGCAGCAGGCTGGCGCTACCACCGACCGTGAGGTTGGTGGTGTCAATACCGCGGATCACGTCAGAAGCGCCCACCGTGGCCGAGGAGCTATTCCCCAGCACACCGGGATCTTCGGTCGTGGAGGCCGAGGCGGTCTGCACGCTGGTGGCGCCAGCGTTGATCGAACCGCCGTTGCCGACTGTGAGGGTGTCCAGGTTGATGCCCTGAACCTTGTTGTTGTCCACCTGGGCGGTGGTGGTGCCAGTGGCGTCGGTGGAGCTGGCGGTGGCCGTGTTGGTGAGGCTGGCCGTGCCAGTGATCACTGCACCTGCACCCGCGGTGAGCGTGCCGTCGCCGGTGCCTAAGCCGCTGGTGGTGCCAACGAGGATGCCGGAATCAGCTGTGCCATCCACCGTGGTCGCCGTGGCCACGTTGGTGGCGGCGGCTGAGCCGATCACCGTGGCGCCGGCGCCAATGGCGGCGGTGCCATTGCTGGTGAGGCCAAAACCGGTGAGGGTTGTGACGTTCGAATCCACCGTGGCGGCACCGGCTGTGGTGACAGCCGTAGCCCGGTCGTTGAGGGTGGCGGAACCGGTGATGGTGCCGGCATCGCCGACCGTGAGCTTGTCAAGGCTGAGGCCTTGGGCCGTGGTGACCGCTGTGGTGCCGGTGGCGGCGTTGGAGGTGGAGGTGGCCGAGGTGGTGAAGGCGCCGATCACCGTGCCGGTGATGGTGCCCGTGCCGCCAACCACGACGCCGGCACTGGTGTTGCCGGCGTCAACGATGCCGCTGAGGGTGCTAGCGGTGCCAGCGTTGGCGATGGAGGCGCCGCCATTCACGTTGAAGGCGGTGGCGCCCACCGTGGCCGTGGTGGCACCGGTGATGGTGCCGCCGTTGCCGGTGGTGATCGCCGAACCGTTGCTCAGGCTGATGCCGGAGCCGGTGGTGAGGAGGGCATCGCTGGTGGCTGCACCGTTGTTGGTGATCGCCGAAGCGGTGTCCGTGATCGTGGCCCGACCCGTGACGATGCCGGATGCGCCAACGGTGGCTGTGCCGTTGTTGATCAGGTCAAAGCCACCAACGGCGCCTAGGGTGCTGTTGCTGGTGGCAGCGCCGGTGGCGGTGGTGGCGGTGGATCCGTCGGAGACGGTGGCCAGACCTTCAATGGTGCCGCCGGCACCAACGGTAAGCAGATCGCCAGAGATGCCCTTGGCGTTGTTGACCTGCGACGTGGAGGTGGCGGCGTTGCCGGTGGAGGTGGCTGCGGAGGTGAAGCCGGCATTGACCGTGCCGCTGATGATGCCCGTGGAGCCGATGGTGACGCCGGTGCTGGCATTACCGGCATCGTTGATGCCGATCAAGCTTGTGGCGCTGCTACCGGCGGTGGAGGTGGAAGCACCACCATTCACGTTGGTGGAGCTAGCACCGACCGTGGCGGTGGTGGCGGCAGACACGTTGCCGGATTGGCCAATCGTGGCCGCAGCGCCGGTGGCCAGATCGAGGCCTCGAACGTCGACTACCGAAGCGGTGGCTGTGCCGGCACCGTTGGTGGTGGTGGCACCCACGGTTTCCGTGAGGGTGGCGACGGCTTGCAGGGAGCCGTTATTGCCGATCGTGGCACTGCCGTTGGCGGCAATGTCGAAGCCATCGATGGTGGTGACGCCGCCGGTGGCGTTCGCGGCACCGGTGACGGCGGTGGCGGTGGAACCGACAACGTCGATTGCCGAACCAATCAAACCGCCCGGGGAGTTTCCACCAACGGTGGCCGTTGTGACGGCCACACCCTGGGTGGTAGCCACGGTGGCGTTACTGGTGGCGGCGCCAAGGGTGGTGATGGCGCCGGCCGTTGTGGACTGGCCAGCAAAACCTTGGATTGTGCCTGCGTCACCAACGGTGAGGATGGCGTTCGAGATGCCAGCAGTGAGATTCGAGCTGGCGGTGGCGGCGCTAGCACCTGTGGTGGTGAAGGCGGAAGCTGTGTCGTTGCCGTAGCCACGACCGGTGATGGTGGCATCGTTGCCGGCGGAGATTTTGCCGTCGGCGGCGTCGTAAATACCAGCGACAACGCCAGCCTGTTGTGCCGAGGCGGTGGCAACACCAGTGACACCCGTGGCGCTGGCGGCGGTGGTGACCCGGTTGGCATCAAAACCGGCGCTGGCGGTAATGGTGGCGCCATCACCAAACACAATGTTGCCGCCGGTGGTATTGCCGGTGCCCGCAATGCCAACGGCATTGGTCTGAAGTGCAGACGCCGTGGAGTTGGCCGCCACGGAGGGCTGGCCCACGTTTGTGCTGGTGGCCCTTAGGTCGGAATCCAGGGTGGCGGTGAGGGTGCCGGTGCCACCAACATTCATCCCGGTGTCTTGGAAGCCGTAGGCGCTGCCACCCAAGGCGGTGGCGCTGCCGTTACCGGAAGTGGAGGTCGCCGTAGCGGTGCCGGTGATGCCAACCGTGGCCGCGATCGTGGCACCGTTTCCAACTGTGATGTCGGTTTGACCGGTACCGGTGCCGGTATTGAGCAGGCCACCCACGTTGCCGGTGAACTGGGCTGTCGCCGTGGCGGAGTCGTTGGCGCCAGTTGAACCGATATCACCAACGTTCGAAGCCGTGCCTACTGCCAGGCCGGTGACGGTGGCGGTGATGGTGGCGTTGTTACCCATCGTGGCGGTGGCGTTCACACCACCAGCAACATCGGTAACTGTCCCTGTGGCTGTCGCAGTGCCGTTGACGGAGGTGGCGATGGCGGTGCCATTCGCTGTCACCGGCATCAGGAACTCACCATTGTTTCCAAAGGTGTCCCCCGAATTAAGAGAGCCGATGGCTTGAGCGGTAGTGGGCATGGAAGAAAGAGAAGGATGGAGCTACACCCCATGTTCACCTCATCCCCCCACCCATGTCACGCGAATCCCACCTAGTCGGAACTGTGTAATACCGGCGATGTGAGTATGCGTGGCTATGCGTTTGCGGCGAGACAGCAAGCCGCATAAGCGCAAATGCGTCAACGTGCGCTTTTCGCTTTGGTCCCCTGCCCGGTGAGAAGCCCTCAACGCCTGCGCTGCAGCGTTTTTGCTCTAACCGCATCCGGGGGGGGCGGAAGCGCGGGAGGGGCCGGATGATGAACACCCAGGCCGCATGCCATCGGCGAAATCGGAAAGTCCAGCCTGAACTCATTCGCTGGTGCGTTCGAATTCGGGTGTGGATTTGAGAAAGGATTCGATCGCTGTGCGCGGTTGGAAACCGGCAGCGAACGGAAAGGCGCCACCGGAGTGCAAGCCAGAACGGAAAAAGGGGTATCGGCCACTACCAAAAGGCCACCGGCGCCCACGAAAGGCGCCTAGGCCAGCAGCTCGGAGAGCACGTGCTCGCCGCCGTACCAGTCGTCGAGGAACAGCAGCACGGGCCCGCCGGCCTGGGTCGTTGTTGGCCAAGGTGGCCTAGGCGTTCACTAGATGTTGAAGCGTTTAGCACCAGCCGTGAGCACGATGCCTGTGCCGAGGATACCTGTGGTATCGAAAGAGCCGCCGGCCTTAACTGCACCGTTGGTGGTGGAAGCGATTAAGTCCGCCTGATCGGTGAGGGTGGAGCCGGTTACGCCGCCGCTGACAGGGAAACCGGTGATGCTGCCTGCTCTGCCGATGGTGATATCGGATGCGTCACTTAGTGCGCATGCAACAATGCGCATCAGCGCGTGGTTGTGGCTCAGGCGCCGATGGCTCGAAATGCGTTGCGGCGCTGAAGCAGGCCATCGGAAAAATTCGACAAACCGGGCAAGATGAAGCGCTGAGTGCGTTCAAAATCCGCGCCAGCTTCAAGAAAATGGTGGATTGCGCTGCGTGGGTTGGAGGTCAACAGAGAACGGTATGGCGCCACCGGCGTCCCCGCCAGATCGGCAAACGAGGTATCCGCCACCACAAGCAAGCCCTCTGGGCCAACAAACGGGGCATAGGCCTGGAGTTCAGCAAGCACATGGTCACCACCATGCCAATCGTCGAGAAACACCAGCACAGGCCCAGGTGTAGCCGCCACTGCCGCCGCAATTGTGGCCAGTATGGACGGCTCCAGGCTGCTCGCCACCAGGCGCTCCTGGACGTAGCGAGAGAGCCGGTGGCTGGTCAAAAGGCTGCGGGCTTCCTCCGTTTCGAAGATATCCACCGTGATCACCCGGCTCTCGGGCAGATCGAGCAGATCGAGCAGCGAGGCGAAAAACAGGGTGGAGCCCCCGTATTTGGTGCCAGTTTCAACGATTAAGGACGGTTTGATGCCAGCAACGATGCGCTGCAGGAGCATCAGATCATCCGAAAGCTGCCAGATTGGCGCCCCGAGCCAGCTCTGACGAAACCAGCCCTCGTTTGCCGCCATCTTGGTGACGATGCTGGTGAGATCACTCACCAGGTAGTTCGGGATCTCGTAGCGATCGTCGACGGAAGGCTCCATGCACACTCGGATAGCCCTGCCAACCTATACGGTTGGGATCAAAAGGCGTCGAAGCTAGGGATCGGCACCGATCCCACTCCATTGAGAGTCGATTTCTTGGACCATCCCTCTCCTTCCCCCCCCGAAGCCAAGGCCCACCTCCTTCCTCCGGGCTCGCCTGAGGGGCTGATTTTTCGCGGCATCCATCCCACCGTGGTGGTGGAAGGGGGCGGGCAGCTCCACTTTCCGCCCAGCACGATCATCGAGCCGCACTGCACCTTCATCGTGGGGCCCGAAGCCAGCATGCAGTTCGGTCACAACGTGACCATTTATTCAGGCTGCTGCTTTCGCAATAAATACGGTGCCTACGCAATCGGTGATGAGGTGTCGTTTGGGCCGCGCTGCGCCATCTATGAACTGCGGGCTGGGCTCACGATCGGCGCCTTCACGATGATCGGTGCGGGGGTGTGCATCTCCGGCGTGAACCATGGCATGGATCCCGATGCTGGCCCCTATCGCTTCCAGCCGCCTCGCTGCCTGCCGGTGACGATCGGCAGCAATGTGTGGATCGGCATGAACAGCACGATTCTTCCCGGCGTTTCGATCGGTGACAACACGGTGATCGGTGCCGGATCGGTGGTGACCCGTTCGATCCCGGCGGGGGTGGTGGCCTACGGCAGCCCCTGCCGGGTGATTCGCCCGGTGGGGGAGCGGTTGCCGGCGACGCCGGCTTCGGAGGGGGAGGCATGAGCCGGGCCTCTCTGCTTGTGCTCATCCATGGGGCGTTGATGGATCGGCGCTCGATGTTGGCGCTCACGCCGATGCTGCCGAATCACCATGCCGTGCTTTGCCCCGATCTGGCCGGCCATGGGCAACGGTGCAATGAGCATGAGCATCTGGCGGAATTGAATCCTCGGGAGTTGGCGGGTGATCTTCTTCGGCAGCTGCCGATCCAATCGCTAGCCGCCAGCCTGCCCGTGCATCTGGTGGGGCATTCGCTGGGTGCGTTGGTGGCTATGGAGATGCAGCAGTTACTGCATGAAAGCGGCGGCGGAGCGGCTTCTTTGGTGTTGGGAGATCCGCCGTTGTTCATCAACCTGGATACACCATCACAACATGCAGCTGCGGCTGGTATGGCTAACGATGTGGTGGGGCAACGATTGGCGCGGGATAGTTTTTATGGTTTTGCTGCGGACAACCCGGCTGCAGGCCTACAGAGTGTTTATCTGCAGAGACTTCGAGAGGTGTCGCTACAAGCGGCCACCCATCTTCTACATGGGCTGTTGCCGCAGCACCAGCGGCAGGATGGGGGGGTGGATTGCGGGACTTTTCTTTCGGAGGGAAGCTTGAACTTGCTTCGTTCCCAGGGTTTCGATAGGCATCTGCATCCAGTCAGCGATGCTGGGCATTTTGTGTTTCATACGGTTGCGGGGCAGGCAAGATTAAATGCTTGCTTTGATCACAATACTTAAGAGCTTATCAAGCGAGGTTTAATATAAAGGGGTTATTTTTGCTAATTGTTCCACATTCCAGTTCAAAAGGGCCTGCCAGCCAATTGGCAGTGGCCAAGAGGCGTAGTGAGTAAGCCTTGCCTGTAGTTGAACATCTAGATTGTTACGTTGAACTTGATTGCCCAACCATTCCCAGCTAAGAACATTGTGCGCCCTAAGGCGATTTTCAAGGTCAGGCTGGATTGCTTGCCCTTCGGATGAAAATTCATCCGGTCTGAGCAAAACCAACATACATGCAGCATTAATCTTGCCGAGCAACATCAGCTCACGATCAGTTGGAATGCGAGTCATCACAACTGGACTAACCTCAAGACCATTGGCTCCCACCAGCATCTGACTGACAAGACAGCGAGGGATCTGCTGAAGCACGGCCTGAATCAAACTGGCAGAGTCGCGATCACCGATCACCCATCTTATTGATGGATAGAAGATGCAAAGATCATTAAGCAATTGATAAACAGCTAAATCCTCCTTGAGCTGACTCAGGCTTGACCATCGCACTGGATCGCTACTGTGGCCTTCCAAAAAAATAGTAGACGAACGCAGCTCACTGCATAAGACTTCAGAGGAGTCAGCCAGGAGCCATGAATGACTATTAATACCTAAACTAAAGAAGGTTTGAGGTGGGTGCCTTTTATTGGACAGATATGGCCCCTGACATCGTTAACCCCGGGCGGGAGGAACAGGGTTCGGCATCAGTGTAGACCTCATGGGGAGTTCTGCCTCCCAGGGAGCTGTGGGGCCTTACATGGCAGTACCTCCATAGGAAGCGGGCGAGGCTGATCTCAGCTTCCCAGCCATCGCTGTAGGCACGCAGGTAGACCTCCTCGTACTTAACTGTGCGCCACAGCCGTTCAACGAGGATGTTGTCGTAACAGCGCTTCCTACCTGACCAGCTGATCTTGATCTTCTCGACTTGCAGTTTGGCCACGAAGTCGGATGAGGTGAACTGACATCCTTGATCGGAGTGGAAGATCCCTGGCTTGCGGCCGCCCTCCAACGCCATCTCAAGGGCATCCAGACAGAACTCCGTGTCAAGGCTGTTTGAGAGCTTCCAGCTGAGAATATTCCTGGAGAAGAGATCAACAATCGCCACCAGGTAGAGGAACCCTTTCTGGAGTGGAATGTAGGTGATATCGGTGGCCCACACCTGATCCACTGCCGTGTGTCAAGCGACATCCGGAATTGGTCCTCCGGCGACACGAAAACTGGCCCACCCTGTGAGGCTGTAGCCCCGGCTTGTTGACGCCTTAGCCGGCGTTGGTTGCGATTGCTCATCAGTCCATGGG
>Ga0114973_10002291_pt1 | contig 13984 bp, 17 predicted proteins | sample M_140807_MF_Meta_FD_87025 | JGI IMG/M metagenome (GOLD analysis project Ga0114973, IMG submission 87025) | Freshwater microbial communities from Lake Montjoie, Canada to study carbon cycling - M_140807_MF_MetaG | ecosystem: Environmental > Aquatic > Freshwater > Lake | place: Lake Montjoie... | reverse complement strand
ATTTAGAAAAAAAATTGACGCGTTTGGAGCAGTCATTTCCTAGCACACCCAACGAGCATAAGCATTCTGAGCATTAAAGCCTTAAAGCCCAAAATGTCCTCCAGCATCGCCGAGATTGTTACCATGGCCGAGAGCCTCAGCACGGAGGAGCGGCTGGACCTGATTGTGGCCATCACCAATGGCCTCAAGGGCGAGCCCATCAAGCCTAGCAAGAAGGCCACCAAGAAGGCCAAGGAGGTAGACCCTGATGCCCCCAAGCGTGAGACGACCTGGTGGATCAAGGCCACCCAGCATGTCCGCAACACCCTCAAGCCCTACATCCAGGAGTACAATGCCTCTCTGGGCGACGAGGGCAAGAAGATGCCTGGCACGGCTCCTGTGAGCGTGGCCAAGGCCCTCAAGGAGGCTGGTCACATGTCTGCGGAGGACTACGAGGTTGACCAGGAGACCATCCTGCAGGCCTTTGAGACCTACAAGGACAACATGTCTGCCGACGGTGGCTCGGTGGCCTCCAAGCCCTCCAAGGCCTCCAAGACCAAGTTTTCTGACCTGAGCGACGAGGAGAAGACGGAGAAGCGTAAGGCCTCTGCCGCTAAGGCTGCCGCCACTCGTAAGGCCAAGAAGGAGGCCGAGGCCGCTGCGACCACCTCCGCAGAGCCCAAGGACGACGTGCCCTGGATGCACGGCGGCGTGTCCTACCTCCGCATCGGCAACAACCTGTGGGAGGCCGAGACGGACAAGTGGGTGGGCACCTGGGATGAGGCCACCAAGAAGATCAACAAGAAGGCAAAGGAGCCCAAGCGGAACATGGACTAGGGAGAACTACATACTAAAAACACAAACAAAATACAATAGGATGGGATAAACAACACACATAAAACAAAACAAAACACAATAAAAAAAGAGATAAAAAACACCTCTTTTTTGTTATAGAAAAAATTGAATCCTAAAAAACTAGGGTTAATACTTAACCTAAAACGTAATAATGTCTTCTATTGTCACTACTCACTCATATGACTTTCTTCCTGTAAAGGAGATTACAATTGAAGACCTTGAAGACAAGAAGCATCACTGCACTGACTGTCAGAATCGCGAAGTTGCTGCAGCAGTTGTAATTGCACAGACCTATGTAGAGATGTTATTTCTTCAACTTCTCAATATTGGCAATTCCTACAATACGGCAAAGTATATAATGATTGAACAGCTTCTCTTTGAACCTGAGTATGATACAAGTATGTTACAAGTTCACCCATCAGTTGCTGAGCCATATATTAAGCTTTTCAAGGACATTCAGATGAAGGGGGTGATTGACCTTCGTGATGCTCTAAACTCTGGTGATGTTCAAAAGCGTGAGAAGGCATGTTTGCAAATTCATCGCTTTGAAGTAGGAATAAAGCATATGAAGTCATTCTGTAATAAGTATCCTTGTTATTAATAAAAATAAAAATAAAAATAAAAATAAAAAATTGATTTTGACCACTTTTGTTTTTTGCGTACCCATATAGACATTAATAAGATGAATCGCAAAAGCCCATTTTGTAAGCCAATAAATGACCAATTTACTGGTAATGTTTGGGTACCAAAAAATATTCAAGAGTATGCAAGGGGGCCATGTGGTCACAATTGTTCCTATGTATTCTGCTTTGGTCTTATTGATAATTATCTTGGATGGAATTGCTCACATGGAACTTGGTGTATTCCAAAGCAACTACCTCGTAACTATAATGGAATCAATGAACCTATTATGATGAATAGTCGTTCTTGGGCTGATATTGCGGATGATGAGTTTTGAATTAAAAATAACCAAATAACCAAATAAGTAACAATCTAAAGTGCTTCTAGCCATACTGAACGCTCTTCCTCAGGCATGGAAACTTCATCCATGAGCTTTTTTGCATGCTTAATCTTCATCTCAAGAGGAGCAAGATCATTTGCGGCAATCAAGGCAATATTGTTCTGGAAATATTCTTTTGATGACATCTTAGAGATAAAGTTATCATCAAATCCACAAAGAACATTTACAAGTCGTCCCACATGACCATCTGCACACATTTCAACAGAATCTAGACATTCTTCCCAAAGACGATTAATTAATTGAGAACGAAGTTCGGCATCCTCGTAACTATTAATCTTTGCCCAAAGACCACGTAGAACCTTTCTATATAGATTTTCATTTTTTCTAACGACACTAGTACGGTTTCCCCAGTCAGAAATATCATACATTACCTTTTCTAAGTCAGAACTTTTAGCAAAATTCTCAAAACTTTCACGAATTTCCTTCAAAGTGTTTTGACCCTTAGGAATTTTCATAGCTTCTAAAATAGAAATGCCTTTATCTGTATTCTCCTCTACAATTTTGGTATGGACACTTTGACGATCTAAAGAAACAATAGCGAGGTCAATAACAGGACCCTTATTGACAAGGACCCAATTATCCACAAAGATTTCAAGTTTTGATATTAAGATCTCATGATTAAGAGGCTGGTTATGTATAACTATATATACCATAGTAATGTCTGCTGAATTTATTGTCAGCACAGTATTTGCCCATGTAGTAAAATTTTCTATAATGATCTTATCAACATCATTATAGAAATTATCTCTTTCCTTGCTTCGTATAGTGGAATCAAGATCACAATCTTCATAATATTTCCAATATAAATCAATAATAGGTTCTACAGAATCTATATATTGTTCAATATTAGGAGCATAGTTAAATGATTTCTTATGGATTTGTGCAATCTTTGTAAGGACTGTCTTTCTGTAACGCAAGGAATTTACACCGCCAAATCCCATTTTCCTCACACGAGTATGTTACCTAATCCACCATTATTTAAATATTCAATTTTTTATTAGGACCAATCAATAATTAGGGTAGGTTTTTCTGAAGGTGTTCTATTTTCAATAAAATATACACGTGAACCTGGAAACTTTGCTACCAGTAATTTTAAGAGTTCATCTTTCAAGCCGTTTGTTAAAATTAATTCCTTGTTATTATAATCAAACCAATTATTTTTCACGTATTGACCTATATTATTTTCAGACTCTGCTAGAAAAATAACTTCTAAACTAATTTGTTTTACAAGAAGTTCTGCTAGCTTTTTTCTATGTATATTATCTCTAAGGACACGTAATTCATTACGGTGGTAAACAGGATCTTCCATTACTTAATTATACCTTTCTATCTTTATATAAGCAAAAATCAAAAATCAAAACTCTATACCTTCTTTTTCAACTGTTCATGGATTCGCACATGTTTTGTAGAAAAGCTACCGTTTCTTTCATGTTTCTCTTTAGCCTTATCCTTCTTCTTACGACGTTTCTCTGGACCGTCCATATTACAGAATATTTGTATAACACCACAACAAATAATACCTTATTCAATTTTTTTTACAAAGTAAGTACTCCATAAAATACAAGATAGTCTGTAACTTCGCCTTCAATACTTTCTGCTACACAGAAGTATCCTCGTAGACCACGCTTTATATATGAAATATCAAGGCCAACACAAGATTCTTCAAAGGTTTTTACATGCCAGAATTCAATTTCACTATCAACTTGTGAACGAATCCAGATATATGCCATTTGCATATCAGAAAATGTGTGAAATTCGCTTTTTTGATTTTCTCTATATACTTCTACAGTAATCGGAGTATGCCAACGATTAGGATTTATATGTTCAGCCATTTTATATACTGGTACATAATGTTTTATGTTTATCAATTTTTTGTAGAATGTAAAAAATTGATAACTCAAAATCCTAATTTACTAATAATATTACAGAATGGTAATCTTTGAATATTCATATCTGAATGATACAAATAAGTTTCGTAGTAATGATATGAGTTCTATAGTATGTAGTTATGAAAAATTAATTATTGTTCTTAATATTACAATACTATATATTCTAATTCTACTCTTTATCTTATGTGCAATAGAACAACATTATACACTTGTAGAAAAGAATCATTTACTTCTTGACTGTATGCAAGACCAACCTGAATCTCAATCAGATACTGAGCCAGAACAAGAAAATATGACAAAAATGTCAAGTGTATGTAGGGTATGCAATCGTTCATTTGATGAAGGTTTGATTCCATGTGATATTACTGTATGCCATAATCCTAATTCTGAAGAATCGGTAACCACTGAAGAGGATGAAAGTATTGAATCTGGAGAGTGTATGATTGATAAGAAGCGTCGCTAATTGTAGTTAGTTTAAACAATTATAACAGAATATATATAAGAAGAAATGAAATCTATTTCATTACAAGTTCCAGTTGATTTTGAATTACCTACTTTTTTTCATGAATTACAACCAGCAGATATAAGTCGTGTATTAAATCTTGGAATGATTGCCTTTCAAGCAATTACTCAAGAAGGAATTAAATCCGATCATGAAGCTTTATATCTTTCTTTAAAGAAAGAAGCTTGTAAACTTTATGAACCTCAAGTAGAACAACTAGAAAGAAAAAATGCAGAAACAATGTCAACATTAACCATGCTAAAACAGCGTCTTCAAAATGAAGAAACAAGTCGTCTTGATGTTGAGAGAAGAATTCGCGAAGAAGAGAAACGTAATCGTGAAGAAATTTTAAAAGAAAAAGAACTTCGTATTAAATCGCTAGAACAAAGTGTACATACAGTTCTCTCTTCGGTTGAACAGTCTATGAAGGATTCTAGCAGAAGCCTTACGGATGGATTCCAAAACTTTAAAGAACAACTCTTAAAAAATTCATCAGGTTCTAAAAAGAAAGGAACGCAAGGTGAAAATGTATTTTCTGAATTCGTAAAAAATGTTTTTGGTTCAGTAGGAATTAATGAAGAATTTGTTCTAGAAAATGTTGGTTCTGAAGGACATCAAGGAGACTTGCGTATGTTTTGGAAGAATCATAAAGTCTTATGGGAAGTGAAGAATTATGGGCGTAATGTAGACCAAAAGGAAGTTCTTAAATTTCTTCGTGATATGGAAGAAAGTCGTGATATTTCTCTTGGTGTGATGGTATCTCTCACAACTGGTATTACAGGACATCAGAAAACGGGCAATATTGATATTCAAGAATTACGTGATGGTCGTCTATGTATTTACATAAATCAATTTCTAAACAATGAAGATCCTATGTTAGTACTTCAAGGAATCAAGCCGTTTATGGAAACCTTCTTACAATATAAAAAACCGGTTGAAAAGGAAGACCCAACGATTGCACAATATCAAATTGAACGTTTTGAGTATCAGCGTACTATTTTACTACGCTTATTACAAAATCATCAAGAATCAACACGCAAGTTTAAGAATACAATGGTAAATGCAAGAAAAAAGAATGACCAAATTTGGATTGATCTGAAAGTAGGAATGGATGAATCAGAACATCAAGTAAAACTTTTAATAGAAACCCTTTTGGATACTTCGGTTACTTCTACTGAAGTCCCTAACACCACCGAGCAATTACAACTACAAATCCCCAGTTATGTATTCCGTCATACGGATATTTCCTTGTATAATGAAAAGGAACGTAAATTCTTAGAACTTACACTCAAACACTTCAAGTTTTCAGAAGACTACTCCTCACCTGCTAAAACTGTAAAGGAAATTTACAAAGAACTTGGATATAGTGAAGATGCTGTAACAGCTATGCGTCCGCGTATTTTCGTAGATGATGTATGGGAAAAGGGAAAGAAAGAAGTCAAGTATATACAAAAAATTGAAACTGAGCCAACGAATAATTAAGTTATCATACCATTAATCCTACCAAAAATGACAACTCCAGAGTCAACAAGTCGTCTAGAAGGTGTCAAGTTCAATGTCCACACATGTTTTCAACATCATCCAAAGGACCAACTGCAAAAGATTTCTTCAGCTCTTTCGTTACCTGTACATCTAATGCTGTTCAACTTTGATGGTAATATGAACATTGCTATGTCGGTTCGTTCCGCTGCTGTTCTTGGTTGTTCAGATATTTGGATTGTTGGAAAGCGTAAGTATGATGCACGACCTGAAGTAGGTGCAAAGAATTATATTCGTATTCATAAGATTGATACTCTTGATGATCCGCTAGATTTCTTTACAACCAACAATATTCAACCTTTCTTGATTGAGCAGGGTGGAACACCACTTGAAACCATGAATTTCAAGCCTTATATGTCAAACCCTGTTTGTTTTATTATGGGTTCTGAAAGCCATGGTATTCCTGATTCATTTATGAAACAAATGAGGGACACACCACGACTAACAATTTCCCAGTATGGTCTAGTCCGCAGTCTAAATGTTTCAATGGCAAGTTCGATTATCATGTATGAGTATCTACGTCAACTACGCCAAACAAATCCGCATACAGACTAGGTAAATACAAATACAAATACAAATACAAATGGTCTAAATCCTACAATATACTGTACTATAGTATTATAGTATATATTAATGAAAACACTAATACTATATTGTTATGAAGAAGAGGATGATTCTATTATAAATCTATCTTTTTTTTTAAAACATGGTGTTGTTAAAGATCCAAAGTATACATATGTATTTTTGATTAATAATATGGAGTGTGCAATAAAAATCAAAGAAACAAATAACATAAAAGTAGTAAAAAGAAAGGAAAATGATCATTATTTACTGTCTTATAAATGGTATTTGAATACTTTAAAAGAATCAAATCCATCTTATTTACAAGAATTTGATACCTTCTATTTTATAAATTGTAATTGTATAGGCCCCTTTCTACCGACAATTGTAGATACAAATTGGATAGAATTATTTAATAAAAAACTTATAAATAATGATTTAATTGCACCTATTATAGACTTTCCTCCAGATTCAAATGGATATACTTTTTATGGTAAGCAAACTGACTTGAATGTACCTTTTTTACATTTATATATGTTTGGAACAAAACAATCATCAATCGATTTATTATTTACTGTGCTTGGTGAAATAAATTCAAAAGATATTCAAACAATTATAGAAGCAGAAAGAAAAGTATCAAGTTATTATTTACTACATGAAAAACAGATTCATTGTTTATTATTAGCGTTTCGTAGATTTAATATTAATGATAAGAAATTATGGAAGTATGGATTATGGAATAAAAACCATATTACATGTTATGAAACTGCAGAAAACTATTTTGGTTTAGATATAAATCCATTAGAAGTTATTTTTGTACGTAATATAGTAAATAAAAAAAATTATCGTCAATCAAATATATCAAGGTATTTATATAATCAGTTAAAAAATTATATTACATGGTATTAAAGCATAGTATATTATATTATATAGTATGGAATTAAATAGTAATACTAATAAAACAAAAAATAAAAATATTTTTATTATTACAACGTATATATTAAAAGAATATCACAAAATTATTTTAAAGGAATGTATAACAAGAATACAATTTTTTCATCCTGATTCAGATATTATTATATTGAATGACTCATATTCGGTTAATATTGATATAAATTTTGATATAATTTTTGATTCATCTATAAAAATAGAAAAAACAAAATATGAACGATGTGGTGAAATAAATGCTTATGTATGGGCATGTGAACATAAAGATGAATATATATCATTTTGTTTTATACATGATTCAGTTTTATTAACAAATCGTCTAAAAAATACCTCAGAAAAAATTGGGTTTCGTCCTTTATGGTATTCATCAAAGAATATAAGTGATAATACACAAAGTTTGGAAGTGCAGTTTATAGCATCAAAAATCAAAATACGTGAACACCATATTTTTGAAAAATTGGCAAATATACGAATGGGAAAAGGATCCGTTGTATTTGGATGTATGGGAATATTCAATACTTCTTTTTTGAATTATTTAATATCTAATACAAATTTTCTGGAACATGCAAGTATGTTTAACACACGTTATTTACGTTGTTTTTTTGAAAGGTTATTATATATGTTTTTATCTGAATATTATACTATAGAAAATTTTCAATCCTACTCAATATGTGGAGATATTGATAATCATGGTGAATGTTTTCACCATATGTGTATATTAAATAATAATCTTGCAAATAATCCATTTGCATTAAAAGTGTGGCAAGGCCGTTGAGCCTAAAAAGTAACTAATAACTTATAAATAATGCGTCTTGGCGTCTGTATACCCTGTCATAAATCCTATGTTAAATATATAGAAAAATGTCTTGAAAGTATTGAAAGGCAAACACGAAAACCAGAAGTGGTTTCTATTAGTTTTTCTGAAGTTGATGAACTTCCTGTATTACGAACATTCAGCTTTTCTGTTGAACTATCATTCACTTCAAAAAAACAATGTGAGGGAAGAAATAGAAATATTGCAGCTTCTAAGATTGAGGTTGATATAGTATCTTTTTTTGATGCAGATGATATAATGCATCCAACTCGTCTAGCATCTATTGAGGCTGCATTTGAACAAGGACTTGATGGATTTCTTCATGATAATAAACAATGTAATTCAAACCAATATAGGTCACGACCATTTTCATCTATTTTTTGGGAATCAACTGATAATAAGGTTAATACTGATGGATTTATTTCATCAAAAGATGCTATTTGTGGTCGTATAAAGTCAAGGTATGGTCAAATAACAAATGGTCATTTTTCTTGTAAACAATCTGTTTGGAAATCCATATCATTTCCAGAAGGTTATGGACTAGGAGTAGATTCTGAATATGTATACAGGATTTATAATACAGGATATAAGTTAGGATATACTCCAGATAAGCTCACTTATTATATTCGTGACGATTTTCCAGAAGATCAGGAATTACATATTCTTGATTCATACGCTAAATATGAATCACAAATTCGCCCACCAGTATATAGTAATTATAAAAATACAGAAATTATGAATGTAATTAACTTTTTAGTCTCAGATAAATCTCCAGAAAGAATATACCCTATTTTTATTATTGAACATGTTCATGAATTTCCTAATACTTCATTCAAAAAAATCATATATAATATTGAGCAAATGACACGAGAAATAATGCTTGAACGGAATCTACCGCGTATGAAACAGCCTGATATAGTAGAAATTTGGGATTATAGTATATGTAATTATAGTATTCTTAAAAATCATAATCTTTCTGTAATATATGTACCATATAAATTAACCATTGAAAGAATTCTTGAATATCGTAATCTACAGACACTAAATAAAGATTATGATATAGCTTTCTGTGGACAAATAAGCCCCTATCGTCAACATATTCTAGATCAACTTAAGTCTAAGGGTAAAAATGTTCTTATACTAGATGGAGATTATACATGTAATAGAGATATACAAATAGGTAAGTCAAAACTTCTTATTAATATTCATTATAATGAAACCTATAAGGTTTTTGAAACTATACGTTGTGAACCTTGGCTAGCAAGTGGCTTCGTAGTTCTTACTGAAACTAGCTTAGACAATGATCCAAGGGCTATAACAGTTTCTTATGAACATCTAGTTACAAAGGCATGTGAAATACTAGATAATATGTTTTGAATAATAAAGAATATGACATTGTATTCTGTTCGTAACAAAATCTTATCTGAGTTACAAAAACGAGGTAAGTCGGTAAAAATACTTGAGTATGTATACTCTGAAGAACGAGATGTATTAATTGGAAAGGCGAAACTTCTCATCAATATTCATTTTGATGAGAACTATCGTGTTTTTGAATCTATACGATGTGAGCCGTGGCTAGCAAGTGGTATGAATGTAGTAACAGAAACAAGCCTTGACAATCCTACACGTTTTTCTTAGTTACGACTACGTGTTTTTCTTGATTTTAATGAAGACTTTCTTCTGGTAATATTTCTTTTGCCACCACGAACACGCCAAGAGCCAGTTCCTTTAGGAACAAATCTAGGATTTGTATACCATTCATCATGCCATCCTTGTTGACCGGGATGTATATAAGGACATGTATGAGGTCTCTTAGTATTTCCAGTTAAAGGATCAATATATTCATGTGCCCAACATTCTTCACCTTTGTGTTCACCGATTACATACTTGCAAGGTTGAGGAAACTTTTTACCGCGATAACGTTGGCCAAAAGCACGAGCATGATTTTCACGAAGTTTAGATTCTTTTCCTAGTTCACCCATTTCTTCCTCTTCAGCTTCCTTACGTTCACGTTCGTCTTGTTCACGCCAAGATTGACGTACAGCCTCTGTATTACGTTTTAATTCTTCACTTTCTCTTTCTTGTTCTCTTTTTTTATGATTTACATTTTTTGTCATATTTTCTCTTATAGCCACATGACGGTTAGAAAAAGGATGTTCTTCATCAACAATATTTCCCCAAGTGCGTTCATTTAATTTTTAGTCCATGTTCCTACTTAATCATCTAGATTTTATATTTATTTATTTGTTCCATTTATTTCAGTTGTTTGATTACTTATTAAAACTATAATTATAGTTCTAATAAGTATTTCAATAAAATATTAAAAATCAATAATTCTAGGACAGGATCTTTATAACATATTCACAAACAAACGCAATGGCATCATTTTGAGGTAATACAGGTATAGTAACAGACTGTGTAGGAATTTCAAAGGGATCAGAAACACCTGTAAAATTAGGGAGCTTTCCTGAACGTGCCGCCTTGTAAAGTCCCTTAACATCACGACGCTCACATTCTTCAATGGGCGTATCTACAAAAAATTCATGATAATTTCCATATTGAGAAATGATCCCGCGATTCCATTGACGATCGGCTTCAAAAGGAGCAATATTCGCTACAATGACAATACCTCCATGACGAACAATTTCAGAGGCAACATATCCAATACGACGTACATTCATAGAACGATCTTCTTTAGAAAATCCAAGGCCCTTTGATAAATGTGTACGAATAATATCTGCATCAAGGATAGTTACTTCCTTACAAGGATATTGTTCTTCTAGATATCCCTTAAGACCTTCAGCAAGCGTAGTCTTACCGGAACCAGAAAGGCCTACAAAATAAAAGCATGATCCACGAGGTTTCTTATAATATTCTTGCAGGGCTGAAATAACATTCGGATATGAATACCAAGAAGGAACTTCTACACCATTCTCAAGCATAGAACGAAACTGAGTTCCAGAAATATTCTTTACAATATGACCAGCCGATGAACTTATAGGCATATACTCGGCAACATCTTCACAATAGACAACCTCTTCAGAAGCAAGAATTGTTATACCGATTTGAGATTCAAGGCTCTTTGCAAGTTTTTGGGCAGCAAGGGGGTCATAAAATGAAGTTCCATCCTTTTTCTTATAAGAAGGACCAGCATGATCACGACCGACAATAAAGTGACTGCAACCATAATTGCGACGAATCACAGCGTGCCATACAGCCTCACGAGGTCCAGCCATACGCATACTTAACGGTAAAATAGATAAAGAAACATCCCCAAGGTAGGGTAGTACTTCCTTATAACACTTCATACGAACAGGAAACGGAATATCACACTCTTGTGTAACTCCTTGAACAGGATGTAGAAGAATCTTAGCAACACCTGAAGCCTTCTTAATAAGTTCAATGTGGCTACGGTGTAAGGGATTACGAGTTTGAAATCCTACCCAAGGACCACTTGCACGTGTTTCGGCGGGACTCTTACGATAAGAAAGAAAATTTGTATGAAAACTAGTATTTACCACTTCAAGCGATCCTGATACATAAAAGTTGTGTCCCTTATTTACAAGGTATTTGATATAGGGATGGTTTTCATCGTAACATCCGAATACTTGTGAACACTCATTTACGAGGTCAGGACTCCAACATTCTTGTACAGTAAGACGAGCATGTATGACTCCAGTTGAGTTTTTAAGAGTAAGTACAGTTCCTAGATCAACAGATGTCTTCATACTACAAACAATAGGAATCGAAAATACTTGGTCAACATCAATCATCATGGATGAAAGGCAACTACTGTATTGTTCTTGAGTCATATAATTTGTTAAAGGTGCAAAAGCACCATTGGTGATGCATTCTAGGTCACATAGTTCTCTTTCATCAAGTATTTTGTCCATATACAATATATAATTTTTAATCTTTAGATATCTCGTCGTCATCAGTTTTAGATAATAATTTTGATTTTAAAGTATAAATTATACTATTTGAATTATTGAGTAAATGAATAAATTTTTGATTATTAATTTTATGACTTAATTTATAAAGGGGTGATTGTATTGTATCAATATGATTTTTTATATTCATATTTATTTTTTTCATAAATTTATTTGTAATAAAATGTGGTTTACCTGCAGAAAATTTAGGAACATTATTCCATATTATTCTGAATTTTATATCTTTTGCATATAAATTTCCAAATATAGTGCCATGAAACCAGAAATATGTATGAGGTACATTATGAAATGTCCAATAATGTTTTACTTTAAGAAACCATTGATTTATAACATAATTATCCTTTTCACCATATAAAAACCAACTTGATAATAATCTATCGGGTCCAGGATTTTTAAAACCAAAAACTCCTTCTTGTATATATTCATCTAACCATTCATTTAATGAACGAGTGCAAAAAGTTGTTGCATCAACCCAAAGACCACCATACTTTTTCAATAATATTATGCGAACTATATCTGATTTTGCTGCATGAGGTATATTTTTTCCTGAAATATCTATAAAATCCTCTTTAAAATTAATATAGTTATTTAAATTATTAGAATCTAATTCGATTATATTCCAATCAGGATTATAGTATTTCCAAGATCTTAAGCATAAACGTATTAAACGAGGAGCATGTATAAAACCTTGAAACCAAAGTATAAATATATTTTTTTGCATTCTAAATATATTCTATTACTAAGTATAGTTATATATTATAAGTATAATAAGAATCTAATGTTTCCTGTGTAATCCAATCATATTCTTTTAATTGTTGTAAGGCAGTATAATCAGTATTTTTATACCATTCAATTAAATTTTGAATAGCTAATGGAGATAAATATTTAGATTCATCTTTAATATATATATTTTTCCTTATTATTTTAAGACTTCTATTTTCTGTATTTTCTGTATTTTCTGTATTTTGTATACTAGTTTTTATATCTATATTATTTTTAATAAGAGTTTCTTTTAATAATTGAATATCTGAATCCATAGTTTCTAATTTTCCAACAAAGAGTATTTTATTATTTTTATTTTTTATAAATTTTCCATTATTTAAATACCAACCAATTCCTTTAAAAATATGCTCATCTGGTAAGGACATTAATATTTTTGCCTTTTTCCTTAATTCAATATTTGTACTTGATAAGCTTTCAGCTAAAGTATTGGGATTTTTAAAAAAACTAACAAGATTATCATATATTTTTGAAAATACAAACGGTTGTTTATTTATTATGCATTGTTTAACCCTCCCTGGTGCTAAACAGTTTTTAAAAGAAAGTTCTTTTGGTGGTATTTTAGAATATATTATTTTATAATCTCGGATAATACAGTATGACATATTAAATGCAGATACAAAACGTGATAAGGGATTACGTAACCAAATAATATATTTTTCATTCTTATTATAATCTTTGTTAATATGATATTGTTTATAATTAATATTTTCTCTCAATAGATTATGAAGAAATTTATTAACAGAAGTTCCTCCAGTCTTTCCGATATGAATAAATGAAATCATTATTTCCTATATATTATTATTTAAATAATTCGGGAAAAATAAATATAATATAGTATGAGTACAATACTCTTTACAAATGCAAGGGATGAAAAACATATTAAAGAATGGATTGCTCATCATTTAAATTTAGGTTTTGATCATATTTATATCTTTGATCATAAATCAATACTACCAATACAATCCTTAGTAAAGTCAAATTCTAAATTAACAATAGATAATGTTCAAGGTCAAGGTAACATCAAAGATTCACTTAATTTAAGAGCAATACAAATAGCAAAAAAACAAAATTATAGATGGATGTTATATTTAGATGCTGATGAGTTTTTAGTATTAAACCATCATGATTCAATACAAGATTTTT
>Ga0114973_10002286_pt1 | contig 13992 bp, 11 predicted proteins | sample M_140807_MF_Meta_FD_87025 | JGI IMG/M metagenome (GOLD analysis project Ga0114973, IMG submission 87025) | Freshwater microbial communities from Lake Montjoie, Canada to study carbon cycling - M_140807_MF_MetaG | ecosystem: Environmental > Aquatic > Freshwater > Lake | place: Lake Montjoie... | reverse complement strand
GTACTTAAGTGTTTAATATTTAGCCAAATTCGTCAATCTACTGACACCTTGTAGCTAAATCGCAACATCCACTGGCTCGAAGACTGGCGTGGCCAGTGCTGCATCTGTCAAGAAAAAGAGACATGGCTATGCCAACTTAGCTCACTTAGCCCGCCAGGTTGGAGGGGCTAGAAGAGGCCGAAACGGGCCAAATTGATGCCCGAACGGGCCATTTAGTCTTAGGCCTGCAACAGTTTGAGCACAGTTTGCTGCGAAGTATTGGCTTGCGCCAACACAGCCGTAGCGGCTTGCTGCATGATTTGCGTACGGGCTAACTCTGTCGAAGCTTTGGCGTAGTCAGCATCTTCAATTTGACTGCGTGAAGCTTCCGAGTTCATGACCACATTGGTCAAGTTGTCGATGACGTGCTCAAGGCGGTTCATGACCGCGCCCATGTTGGCTCGTGTTGCAGCAATTCGGTCCAAGGACTTGTTCACGTTTTGAATGACGTCGTTGGCTGACTGCACAGACAAGATATTCGTTGGTGCTTTGTCGCTCGTAATTGGACCCGTGATGTCGCCACCTTTGCCAAAGTCAGCCAACTCAATCGAGATTAATTGATTGGCAGCAGGGCCGACTTGGAAGTCTAATCGACCGATGTTTTTAGCTGTGACTGCGCCTGGGGTAAAGCCTAAAGCGCTCAGGTTGGAATACGTTGGGTCGGCAGCTTTAATTTGTGTTGTTGTAGAAATTGAACCTAATCCAGCGGCTATCACTGGCGCTGAAATTGCTGGATTGTTTGCGGTTTTGGGTGCTGTAAACGTAATTGAGTTAGCCGTGGGTGAGATAATTTGAACTGCACCAACGCCGCCGCCAATCGTGACAACTACAGAAGCACCCGCAGTTGCGTTAGCAGACAATGTAATTCCCGTGGCGGAATCAATCGACAGAATTTTAGTGTCATTTGGAATGCCTGCTCCACTTACAGACATGCCTACTGCTAGTCCTGCAGTAGACGTTAGTGTTAATGTAGCCGCACCGCTTGTCGTGGTTAGTGTTGGAGCTTGCCCAACAAAGGCAATGGTAGATGCCGTTACTGAGTTTAATGAAGTAGCAAAAGCCGTAGCCGTAGCTCCGGGACTTGCACCGACAGTATAAGTTCCGTTTTTCCCACCATAGTTAAATTGCACTACGTCAGTTGATACATTATTGCCAGTAACTGCAGGGAATGTATAGGTGTTGCCAGCAACAGGCGTGGACACACTGGAAGGGTATGCATTTGCCCCTGGCACCAAGCTAAACTCTTTGTCAGATTTTAAAGTGACGTTGCCATAAACTGTGGCTGCTTTGACAGAGGCTGCGCTTGCTACCACTGCGCTGGCAACCCCAGTTACACCTGCTGGGTCAGAGGTGGTAGAAGTATTTAAACCTAAACCGAAATCTGATCCTACGGCCACACTGGCGTCGTACCAAACAGACAAGTTTCTGCCGTCAATGGTGGAGAGTTTGATGCCGCCATTGCCTGCATCGCCAGCGGTGACGCCATGAACAGATGTTTTCGCATTGATGGAGTTCATCACGTACTGGCGGCGCTCGGTAGCAGTTTGCGTGTTGGTCAAACTTAAGCTGATTTTCTCACCATTCACAAACAAATCTGTCTGGACAGAGGTGGAAGAAATAGTTGTTTTTGCGCCATCAATCACGGCTGGGTTTGCTGTGGCCGCCACACCTGTGACGGACAGTTTCTTATTGATAGCAGCTGCTATGGAAATTGCACTTGCGTCCCTAGTACTAGAGCCGGCGACCGTGCTGCTTTTGGTGTCGTCCGTTGCAACGGATGCAGAGATCGTGTACTCAGAGGTCCCAACAAGAATTTTCAAATCACCATCTGCCAACACTTTTCCAGTTGTCGCGGTGCTGCTCACGACTTCCCTGGCTTTTGTGTCTATCTTTGGTGTTCCAACAGGTGTGCCTGCCTTGCCGTTCAAAATAGGAAATCCGTTCCACTCATGAACTTCAGAAATTCGAATAATCTCGCTCTTAAGTTGCTGGAACTCTTCGTTCAAGTAACCACGCTGATCTGCTGAGTACGTTGAGTTTGAAGCTTGAACAGCCAACTCGCTCATGCGCACAAGCATGGAGGTAATTTCTTGTGTCGCACCCTCAGCCGTTTGAATCATTGAAATTGCATCGCCAGAATTTCGAATGGATTGGTTCATGCCCTTGATGTTCTGCGTCATCCGCGCCGCAATGGCAAGGCCCGCCGCGTCGTCTTTGGACGAGTTGATGCGCTTGCCGGTAGACAATTGGTCCATGGCCGTTTGACCCGCGCGCTCAGATTGTTTGAGCGCTGATTGCGTGTACAAAGCTTTGATGTTGGTATTGATGACAGTCATTTTGGGACTCCTTAGGGGGTGCTTGTGCCGCTCGGGTTGCCTTTAGACAAACCGTTGCCGCTATGCTTAATTGCTGCTTATTGCCGCTTATTAATCAGGGTTTAGAAAGCACAAATCAGTTGAACTGACTGGGTGCAGACATCACATCTTGAGACAGCGTCATGGCGCTTTTTTCTTGCTCAAGCTCGGGGTTGTTAGGCCACAACTTCATAGCCTGATCTAATACTTGGTGGGCTTCTGTAATGTCTAAATTGCAGGCCAGTGCACGTGCCAACATTTGGCAAGTCATGGGTTGAACCTTGTCTTTTTGCAAAGTAACCAGGTCTTGCAGCAGCTCAATGGCAAGTGGCCAGTCTTGTCTGGTAATGGCCAACAAGCCAGAGATGGCCAATATGTCTTCACTTAAGGGAAACAGCGCCAAGCCAGCTTCTGCCAGTGCTTGTGCCATGTCGTTTTGGTCTTCAGAAACCAACCACTGAATGCCCAAGCGGAAATCTGCAGGTGTAAAGCGTGAGATTTCTTTGAGGTTCAAAGATTGACTGGCCACCAAGTGTTGCATGGCATTTTGAAGTTCGACTTGCATATAAGACTCCTGAAGTTAAAGAACATCAACAAATTCAACGCTGTTGATGCGAATGCAGGGTAACAAGCAAGACCGGTGCCAACTTTGAGTTGCCGCTTTGTGTTGAAACAGCGGCATGAAGTGGCATGAAGTGGCATGAAGTGGCATGGTATTGCCGTTAAAGCAGGCAAAACGGCAATATTTTGAGATGTCAGAAAGGTAGGTTGGCGGATTTTTTAAACGCAAAGTCAAAATAATCAACCTACTCCAAAAAAATTACGATCCTTCTATTTCAAAGACTGCCCCAAAAGAGGAAATTTTTTTAATGTGTTCGCTGTCTTGCAGTCTTGGATCGAACATTGAATTTCCTCAAGAAAAGTCATAAATGTAAATTTTTTACTTGTTATTTGAGATTCAAGCAAGCACACCCAAATAGAAAGCAATTTGTTCAATTTTTTAGACGTAATAGCACTCTATCAAACTGTCGGTATATTGACATTAAATTAATTTATTTTATATTTAAGTATTAAAAAAAAATAAATTTAATATCTAAATAATTCAAATTAATTCTGGCCTGAAAAATGCTTTCAAATGTTTTGTATTTCAAACAATCCTAACTAGGGCCATCAATATGCTCAAAGACGCTTCAATTCTAATTACAGGTGGGACAGGCTCATTTGGGCATAGTTTTGTGCCAATGACGCTCGAAAAATACGACCCTGAACGATTGGTCATTTTTTCAAGAGATGAAATGAAGCAATGGGAAATGGCCAAGCTTTATGGAGATGACCCTCGCGTGAGATTTTTTATTGGCGATGTAAGGGATAAAGATCGGTTGTCACGAGCCCTGAACGGAATTGATTTGGTAGTTCATGCGGCTGCGACGAAAATTGTTCCAATTGCTGAATACAACCCATTTGAGTGTGTAAAGACAAATGTATTGGGTGCAATGAATTTGATTGATGCGTGCATAGATCAGGGAGTAAAAAGGGTTGTAGCCTTATCGACTGACAAGGCTAGCAGTCCATCTAATTTATATGGGGCAACCAAACTAACTTCAGACAAGTTATTCATTGCAGGCAACTCTTACACAGGAAAAAAAGATACAAAATTTTCAGTGGTGAGATATGGAAATGTCATGGGATCACGGGGATCTGTGATTCCATTTTTCCATTCACTAGCCAGTAGTGGAAAACTGCCCATCACGGATCCACGTATGACTAGATTCATGATTAGTCTGGAGCAGGGCGTAGAGTTAGTATGGAACGCGTTTGAGGATATGGTGGGAGGTGAAATTTATGTCAAAAAAATTCCATCTATGAAAATCACTGATGTCGCTGCAACAATTGCCCCTGATGCAAAACATGAAATTGTTGGTGTTCGTCCAGGTGAAAAGCTACATGAGCAAATGATCGGTATTGAAGATGCACCTTACACATATGAATATGAAGAATATTTCAAAATTCTCCCTGCAATCAACAATTGGTTTCAAGACCCTAAACGTATTTGCAAAGGCACACTTGTTGCACCCGATTTCACATACTCGTCTGAAAACAACAAAGAGTGGATGTCCCCTGACGATCTAAATGTATGGATCAAAGCTAACCAGTCAAAAATCGGAGCAATCTAATAATCAATATTGGACCTCGTATTATTTTAATCTTTAAATCAAAATCAACCGATGATTGCTTTAATTACAAAATTACGGCGCAGACGTTTGGGTGTTTAATATATGCATATCAAATCCGAAAATTTGTATTTGAACGATACCAATTTGAAGCTTTCGCGCCAAATCCATGTACCCTCGTATGCAAGGCGTTTAGCTTTGGGTACGGCTCAATTTGGTATCCACTATGGAATTGCAAACGTTCTTGGGCAGGTTAGTTATGAAGACGCTGAAGCCATGCTACTTATGGCGCGTAATGCCGGTATTGATACCCTTGACACAGCGATTGCCTATGGGGAGGCTGAGTCGTTGCTGGGTTGTATTGGTGTCTCTGACTTTCAATTGATTAGCAAGATTCCAGCAATTCGAGAGCCTACAGGTTCAGGCGAAGACTGGGTCCAGATTCAAGTGGAGTCATCACTATCTCGCCTCAGAGTAAATCGCCTTAAAGGGTTAATGCTGCATGCGCCGGACGATTTATTAGGCCCCCATGGACTAAGCATTGCTCGTGGCATGCAGCGGGTCAAAGAAGCTGGGCTAGTTGACTTTCTTGGATTATCAGTTTATAACCCCGAACAACTGGCTGCAGTTATAGAATTGTTGCCGGTAGAAATCATTCAAATACCACTAAATATATTTGACAGGCGCTTTTTTGAAAGCGGCTGGCTCGACAGATTGACCCAACAAGGCATTGAAATACATGCTCGTTCTGCATTCTTGCAAGGGCTTCTTTTAATGGCGAGCGAAAATGTTCCTTCTATATTCAAGCCCTTTAGTCCAATAATTGACAATTGGCATTCTTGGTTGGCAAAACAATCCCCGAAAATATCTCCGGTTCAGGCGTGCATATCGCATGTTGCATCATATTCAGGAATAAGCCGCATAGTTATTGGCGCAGATACATGCGGCCAATTACAGGAAATATTAATAGCAGCAAGTTTAAATTCTCGCCAAGCTCCCGCATGCCTTTCAAGTCCTGCAACCTCCTTAATTAATCCTTCTGAATGGAGCACTCTTTGATAGCCGTTGCTATTATTCAGGCTCGCATGAGCTCAACTAGGTTACCCGGTAAGGTGCTTGCTGATATTTGCGGGCAACCTTTGATACAACGTATCATTGATCGCTTGAGGGCTACTCCTGGCATAGACCTTGTTGTTGTTGCTACTACCACCGAGCCATCCGACGACGTGATTGCAAATTGGTGTGTTGCACACTCATTACCTGTATATCGCGGAAGCGTTGAGGATGTTCTTGATCGTTTTTGGCAATGCGCTCAGAGGTATAAAGCTGAGTTCATTGTAAGAGTAACTGCGGATGATCCACTCAAAGATCCTGAGATAATCCAGCATGCTTTGGCACTTTGTGCTAGCGCTCCTGAAATTGACTATGCATCAAATACCCTGCAGCCAACATACCCTGAAGGTTTGGACATTGAGGTGGTGCGATACAGTGCGTTAGAAAGAGCTGCTAACGAAGCAACTTTGCCATCTGAGCGGGAGCATGTGCTGCCCTACATATGGAAGAACCCCGATCGCTTTGAATTGCGTAGTTTTAGCATGAAACCTGATCTTAGTCACTGGCGATGGACTGTTGACAAGCCTGCTGACCTTGAGATGGTGAGAAGTATTTTTACTCAATTCTCTGACCAGCCCTTAGTTGGTTACCGAGAGGTAATGTCTTGGCTTTATGATCATCCTGAAATTTTGCAAATTAATTCTGGAACGATTCGCAATGAAGGCTATTTCAAGACGCTTGCTAAGGAGCTAAACCAATGATCGAAAAATTGACTAACCGTATTGGCGATAACGAACTGATCTATTTGCAAGAAGTTCTGAGTACCGAGTTTCGTAGTTCAAGTGGCTCGACATTTATGCGCCGCCTAGAACAAGCCTTTGCTAAACGCTTCGGTTCAACCTATGCAATAAGTTTTGTTAACGGCACAGCTACCATGCACGCTGCGCTCGAGGCAATGGGCATTGGTCCCGGTGATGAGGTAATCGTACCGCCTTTGACGATGTCTGCCACCACTTTTGCAGTCTTGCAGGCAAATGCAACTCCTGTATTCGCTGACGTTGACATTGAAACATTTCAGATTGATCCAGCGTCGATTGCTAAGTGCATAACACCACGCACAAAGGCCATCATAACGGTTGCCCTTTTCGGACTGAGCCCAGACATGGATCCAATTATGGCTTTAGCATCAAAGCATGAGCTAAAGGTCATCGAAGACAATGCCGAGTGTTTTCTTGGAGAGTATAAAGGTCGAATAGTCGGCACCATTGGTCACTGCTCAAGCTTTAGCTTTCAAAGTTCTAAGCATCTAACAAGTGGCGAAGGCGGTATTGTGTTGACGGAGGATCATGAATTGGCCGAGAACATACGCAAAGTGCAGTCTCTTGGTTACGCTGGAGTTGGGGCAACCACGGCAAGAATCACTAAGAGGGATATTCAAGATCCCGATTACTCACGTCATGTGACCATGGGATGGAACTATCGCATGCCAGAACTTTGCTGCGCTGTTGCATTGGCTCAAACAGAAAACATAGATACTTTAGTTCAACGAAGAATCGACATTGCTAGAATTTTCACCGATGCCACTTGTGATTTTCACGATTGGTTCGTTCCGCAGAAAACTGGGCCAGAGTATGTCAACACCTACTGGACTTGGGTTTGCCGCAACGAACACCCCAGCGTTAGTTGGCACACTCTTCGCGACACTTTCCTCGCAAACGGTGGCCACGGTGTATACGCGGCTTGGAAACTCACGTATCTTGAGCCAATGTTTGAGAACTTGACTTTGCTTGGTAGAGAGCGCTTCATATCACCTGACAACATCGACAAGTACAAGGTCAGTTTATGTCCAGTAGCTGAGCACCTTCAAAAACGGTTAATGCAATTTAAGACAAATTACTGGGACATTTCACATGCACATGAGCAAGCAGAAATTTTGCGCAAGACTCTCAAGCAATTCAACTGAGCATTTTTAACCTTTTTATAATGGCTACAGTAATGCTCTTAGGCGCTAAAGGTCTGTTAGGCGCCAGCCTAGCGCCAGCTTTACGGGACCTTGGACACAAAGTGTTAACCCAATCGCGTAGTGATGGGGCTGACCTCTGTCTGGATCCCTTCGATAGAGAGGCTATGACAGATGCATTCATTAAGTTCAGTCCAACTGCTGTGGTGAATCTAATAGCGGCCACCGATGTCGATAATTGCGAGACTAATCCTCAGATAGCTTGGAAGGCAAATGTTGGCGTAGTTGCGGCACTCACTGATAGCATCTCAGCCGTTTATGAAAGAACTGCTACTAAGCCCCACCTAGTCCATATATCCACCGATCAAGTATATGGTGGTCACGGCCCTCATGTAGAGGAAGAAGTCAACTTGATTAACGTTTATGCACTGTCGAAATACACGGGCGAATTAATAGCGTCACGGGTTGGAGCCACGGTATTACGCACTAATTTTTTTGGCCTAAGCCGATGTAGAGGCCGGTTTAGTTTTAGTGACTGGCTCGTCCTGAGCCTAAGAGAGCGGACCCCAATTACAGTAGTTGACGATATTAAGTTCAGCGCAATGCATATAAATACGCTGTGTGACATCATCTATCGCTGCATTGAACGCCGTCCCGAGGGTATATTTAATGCTGGTTGTCGAGACAGTATGTACAAAGCAGAATTCGCTTTTTGCATCGCCAAATCATTGAGGCTCTCCACAGACCGATTCACACTAGGCAAATCCAGCGATTTAGCACTTAAAGCAAGACGACCGCTCGATATGAGCCTAAACGTTTCGCGGCTTGAAAATGCACTCTCAATGCAAATGCCGATCATGCGAAATGAAATTAAAAATGCTGCTAGAGAGTATATTAATGAATAATTATAACCAGCCAGAGAAGAAACAAGCTTTAAGCGAAATTATCATCAACGGCAAGCACATTGGTGAATTTCATCCAAGTTATTTTATTGCTGATATCGCCGCAAATCATGATGGAGATCTGGAGCGTGCAAAAGACTTAATATACTTTGCAAAAGAAGCAGGCGCGGATGCGGCAAAGTTTCAGCATTTTCGCGCTGAAACTATTGTCTCGGATGTCGGCTTTAACGATCTTGGTACCCAAAAATCTCATCAGGCAAGTTGGCGAAAGTCAGTACTAGAAGTCTATCGAGATGCTTCCGTTAGTACTGATTGGACCGAAATTCTCAAGACCACCTGCGACAAAGCCGGAATAACATTCTTTACTAGCCCTTACGATTTTGATCTTGTCGACCATATTGACCCGTTTGTACCAGCTTACAAAATCGGATCTGGTGAGATCACTTGGATTGAGATGGTCGAGCGGATCGCATCTAAGCAGAAGCCTTATATTCTTGCAACAGGTGCATCAACCACGGACGATGTTATTCGTGCAGTAGATGCGGCGCTGACTATCAATCCACAATTAGCACTTTTGCAATGCAATACCAACTACACAGGCAGTATAGATAACTTGCAATTTGTTCAACTCAACGTTCTGAAGACTTACCGATCAATGTTTCCTCAAATGATTTTGGGGCTTAGTGACCACACCCCAGGCCATACAACAGTTTTAGGCGCTGTGACACTTGGAGCGCGTATTATTGAAAAACACTTCACTGATAATGTAAAGCGGGAAGGTCCAGACCATAAATTTTCGATGGATCCTAAATCTTGGCGCGATATGGTCGAACGAACACGCGAACTCGAGGCGGCACTCGGAACTGGCCTCAAAAAGATTGAAGAAAATGAACTTCAGACAGTTATTCTGCAACGTCGCTCACTGCGTCTCGTCCGAGACCTACCTGCAGGTCATGTGCTGACAAAAGACGATCTTGCTGTGCTTAGACCGGCCCCCTCAGATGCCTTTCTACCTTTTGAAATTAACCAAGTGCTCAATCGAACTCTGCGGACAGCAAAGTTTGCAGGACAACATCTATCTAAAATAGACTTGTGATAAAAATGGTTGAATTTGATTTCAATAATGGCATCAAAAATGGCGACACCATTTCTCAACTACGCTTAGCAGCAATAATACCAGCTTATAACGAGTGTCAAAGCATAGAAAAACTGGTGAAGCTTGTCAATCAGCGAGCGTTTGCCATAGTTGTTGATGATGGCTCATCTGACAATACGGCCAAACTTGCCCAGAGGGCGGGCGCATTTGTTATTATTCACCCAGTCAACCGTGGGTACGATGCCGCCTTAGAAACAGGTATTCTCGCAGCCATATCACTTGGCTGCATCTTTGCAGTTACCTTGGATGCAGATGGTCAACATGATCCAGCACTCTTGGACAGTTTTAGAGCCGAACTTGAGTCCGGGGCCGACCTTATTGTTGGAGTGCGAGACCAAACACAACGCTGGTCGGAGGAGTTATTTGGCCATGTTAGCCGAATTTTGTGGGGATTGACAGATCCATTGTGTGGAATAAAAGGATACCGTTTAAATATTTTTAAAAACGAATCTGATTTAAATACTTATTATTCCATCGGAACAGAACTCACAATCAGAGCTATTAAGGCCAACTTAAAATTAAAACAGCTACCTGTTATGACAAATTCTCGAGAAGGGATATCAAGATTTGGAAGTGGCTTAAAAGCCAATTTGCAAATAATGAAGGCGCTATTTTGGGGATTATTTTACGCAAAAAAACTAAAACGAATCAGTTCAATGTAAATAAATAACTTTCTACATAATGGTAAATTTCCAGGTGTGATTAAGTAGTATAATGTTGATTAATATATGCATCATTTACTAAGAACTCTATGTAGATTTGACTAATTTAAAGTAATTTTAATATTTTCCATATTGCATTTTTGAGGTTTATGCCAATTAAAAAAATTAAGAAAAACACTACAATTTCTCAACTATGGTGAGTAAGCGGAATATTTATTCGATTGCTCTAATTTAAAATAATTATTTAATATTAAATCTAACAAATCATCACGCAAGACATTAATAATGAAAAATAATCAATTTGATTACTTCGACATCTTACAGGCGAAGAAGTCTTTTAAAGAAGGTGGTAATATAACGGATTTGCTAAAGGCACAAAAAAATGTTGATTTGAACACGGCTGAAATTATAGAAACTGCCTATGACTTACAAGCTGGTTCATACATAGAATATACAAAAAATAATCCAATATTAGTGTCAGCATATACTACAGAGTTAGCAGTGTTGCTTGAAAAGTATATTGGTGAATTTGACTCATTACTTGATATCGGAACGGGAGAACTAACTACATTAAGTCAAATTATCCGTAGGTTAAAAATCATTCCAAAGAAAATATATGCATTTGACATAAGTTGGTCGCGTATATATAAAGGACTATTCTATGCAGAAGAATTTATGGGGATGGGCTATAAAAAATTAATGCCATTTGTTGCTGACTTAAATGAAATACCGCTTCTCAATAAATCAATTAATATAACTACTTCTAGTCATGCCTTAGAGCCTAACGGAGGAAATTTGAAAGAAATCATGAATGAGCTTTTTAGAATAACTATTGATAAACTTGTTCTTTTTGAACCCTGCTTTGAAATAAATACAAAAGAAGGACAGGAAAGAATGGAAAAGCTTGGTTATATCAAAAACGTTGATAAAATTGTCGAGGAACTTGGGGGGAAAATAATAGAAAAAATAGCAATAAAAAACATTGCTAATCCACTCAATCCAACTGTCTGCTTTGTTATCACTCCGCCATTAGCTACTGAAATATTATCCAATAAAATTATTAACAAACGAATTTTATTTTCTGTGCCAGGCACAAATATACCACTTGAAAAAAGCGATGATAATTACTTTTCAAAACGGGTTGGTCTATGTTATCCAACCCTGAAAGGAATTCCAGTTCTAAAATCGAAAGCTGCAATATTGGCATCGTCATTTGGTGATTAAATTTGTTTTTATAAAACTTACAAATCATCTTGCACCAAAGGGTTTTATTTTGAGTGTTATTTTGAATTCAACAACTCGCAAATGATAAGTTTATTTTTTAAGGCAGTCAGATTACAGAGGTAAATTAGCCATTAATGGTGCCTGAGATCGGTGCATTAATGGTAATAGGCGCTGTGGCCTGAAAAATTCAAAAACAAGCTACAGATTAGTTACCTATAAAACCTGCTATCCAGTGCCACCTCTGGCTTAACTTTACCTAGAATTTCTCCCTGAAAAGCTTTTTTGCAAGCAAATTTCTAACATCCAAACAGTTGAATATGCTAACTTTAAAATGGTAATTATTCAGGAGAAAGATAGTAGATCTTGTCCCATCATATTGCGAGACCAAAGAGTTGGCATGCTTTCTTCCATCGAGGGTCACTGACATAAAATTATTCGATCAATTCAGTTTAAAGATGTTTTAAGTCCTGCTTTTCAAAGAGGTGCAACAAGTAAATTTCAAAATTGTAGCAAGGTAAAAATTTGGCCTGAATATTGCTGTATATTTATTACGTGTCAACCAATGATCTACCAAAAGTCTGCCATTTGTACAATCATACTTGAATTAATTAATTTGGAACTATATGATAAATCTGCCTAAATCAAAGTATTTAAAAATTATTGAAAACGCGAACCGATTACATTTGAATAATAAACTAGATTTAGCTAAAAAAAAGTATTTGGAAGCTTTGGAAATATCACCCGATAATTCACTTATATTGTGGAAACTTGGTGATATAAATATGGGATTAAATCTCTTCGATCATGCGGCTGTTTACTTTTCTAGGCTAGAAATTTTAAATCCAGGTAATACGGATATATTAAATAACTACGCGCATTGCTTAATTAAAATAAATGCCCATGATGCTGCAAATACAGTATTGCATACTGCTTTGAAGATTAATCCTAAGGATATTTCTACATATTTGAATTTAACAGTTTTAGCTTGTGCTAATTTTGATTATGACCTTGCTTTTGAGTATTCAAAGCAGGCTTTATTAATCTCACCTAACTCTGCAATTGTACATAATAATTTAGGATCAGTTTTCCAGAAGTTGGGTAAAGATGATTTGGCCGAGTATGAATTTGAAACTGCCTGTTTAATTGATAATAAATATTTTGATCCAAAGATTAATTTGGCAGGCTTGAAAAGTAAATTTGGTAAAACTTACGAAGCTATAAAATTGTATGAAGAATTACTTAAAAATAGTAACTTAAATAATGAAATTCAAATAAGAATTAAACATTTATTGGCAAGAGAGTATTTACGAACTGGTAATTTAGAACTAGGATGGGAATATTATGAATTAGGATTTCATCCTATTATTGATTTTGAAATGTCGAGAAGTCCGAAAAGAGTTTTCAATGTACCGAGGTGGAGTGGAGAGCCTTTAAATAATAAAAGAATTCTTGTTTGGGGTGAGCAAGGAATTGGAGATGAGTTGCTATTTATGTCATGCTTACCAGATCTATGTCAGTTAACAAAAAATATAATAATTGAGTGTCAGCCTAGATTGGTAACAGAAATAGCAAGGTCTTTTCCATATATAAAAGTTCGCCCAAGTTCTTTTAATCTTGATGTTGGCTATACACAAATATATAATGACTTCGATTTACAAATTCCTATGGGGAGTTTGCCAAAGATATTTAGAAAGAAAATAACTGACTTTAGTTCAAGTGCTCCGTATCTTATTATTAATAAAAATAAGGCTGAAATTTTTGAAAGAAAAATGAATATACTAGATAATAGTAAAATTAGAGTTGGAATATGTTGGCGAAGTGGATTTCAAAATGCCGAGAGAAATATTTCATACACTGAATTAACTGATTGGGAGCCAATATTTAAGCTTAAAAATTTAGAAATTATTAATTTGCAATATGGTGAATGCGAAAATGAATTATTATTGGCGGAAAAGTATTTTAATATTAATATACTACGTTGGGATGATTTGGATTTAAAAAATGATTTTGAATCGACTTTAGCATTAATATCTAGGCTAGATGTTGTAATAACTGTTAGTACAGCAGTCCTAACTATGGCAGCAAGTGTTGGAGTTAAAACTATTTTAATGGATAATTATACTTGGACGAATTTAGGTGAAGATTTTTATCCATGGTTTCCGAATGTTGAGTTTATATCTCCCTCAAAAGAATTTGACACTATTTCGCCCGTGTCAAAATGTTTGTCAAAGGTGGCTGATTTACTTAGTTTAGTTTGAGTATATAATACAAACAAATACTTGTCTACCCACAACTCAGATTATAACTGGGAAGTGGGTAGATTATTAAGTGCTAAATAACTCAATTAATGAATAATTAAATTACTTAAGCAAAGACAGCACAGACTGAGATGACTGATTAGCTTGGGCAAGCATAGCGGTTGCTGCTTGTTGAATGATCTGAGCTTTGGCCAAGTTGGTGGTTTCCTTAGC
>Ga0114973_10002281_pt1 | contig 14002 bp, 13 predicted proteins | sample M_140807_MF_Meta_FD_87025 | JGI IMG/M metagenome (GOLD analysis project Ga0114973, IMG submission 87025) | Freshwater microbial communities from Lake Montjoie, Canada to study carbon cycling - M_140807_MF_MetaG | ecosystem: Environmental > Aquatic > Freshwater > Lake | place: Lake Montjoie... | reverse complement strand
AGACTCGTGTTTTTGAAGGGCCTGTACGACCTGAACTTCGGTAAATCGTGATTTTTTCATGGCAGTTTAAAATTAGATGAAATTCTCTACTTTTCAACTGTCTGCTTTTTAGGGGTACTTACAATCCTGGAATCCATGGACAGGTTCTTTTACGAAAACGGTGGAATACACATGGTAGTGATAGATGGAATTGCTGACTTACTGGGAGCTGTAAACGATGAGGAAAGCTCCGTGAAGCTCGTTGAGGAATTATTCCGGATGGCTGCAATCTATAACACGGTAATCATTTGCGTTCTGCACATGGCTCCTTCCGGAATGAAACTACGTGGGCATCTTGGTTCGGAGGTACAACGCAAAGCTGCCGGAATTCTTCTAATCGAAAAAGACGAGAATAATAATTCAAGTGTCATCAAGGCGCTGAAAGTAAGAGATGGATCTCCTTTAGATGTACCAATGATTCAATTCGGCTGGAGCAAAGAAGAAGGACGACATGTTTACCTGGGCGAAAAGAGCAAAGAGGATTCTGAAATGCGCAAAGCGAGCGAATTGAAAGATGCAGCAGCAACCATTTTTAAGGATAAGCTCCTAATCACGAACCAAAATCTCATTAAAGCGGTCATGGAGCACATGGATGTGAAGGAACGCACAGCTAGAGCCTACATCAAATACATGAGAGAGCATGAAATCATTGAAAGAAGCTCCGGAAATCCCCAGGAATATCAACTTTTTGCCATGCCTTTCTAACAATATTCCCATGGTATTACCATGAGATTACCGGTCTTGCCCCCCATTTCCGGTGAGAGTCCTCGGTTTTTACCGGGGACTTCTGTTTTTGACCTGAAATGGCAGAAAAGTTACCCACAATCTTATGCAATTAAATCAAAATGTAAATTTTTATTTCCAAATATGTCCTAATTTGGACAAGAACCGAAAAGGGAATCTATGAAGTATATATTTTTGTTTTTACTGGCAATCACTACTAATCTTGCTTTTTCACAATCTTTTTTCGGTAGTGTATCTAAACAGGTAAATTTCCGACAAGGCCCCGGAAAGGATTTTGATGTGATCTCGAGCTTACCTCAAGGAACAGCCTTGTTTATTATTTCACTTGAGACAACAAACGATTTTTATAATGTAATTGACATAAAAAATAACAAGGAAGGATATATCCATAAGTCATTCGTCAAAGTGGGTGAAGAAATTGAAAAAAATGAATCTGGACTATTTACGCCTAGTGGAACAACAAGTGAATATAACCCTTCCATTGAAATATACAATAATACCGAGCTTAACCTTACTTTAAAATTGAACGAAAAAACCTATTCGTTCAACACGCAAGAGAAAAAAACAATAAAAATGCCACCAGGAACATGTTCTTATAGAGCGTCAGCACCTGGTGTTATGCCGAACTATGGAACAGAATATATGAGAAGCAATCAAGATTATACTTGGCAGTTTTATATCGTAACTGAATGAAGATAAATTATGTACATTAATCCCATTGAACTCCTAAGATTGTCAAATGTTAATTCGCCAACGAACATTGATAATGAAGTTGTAAAAAAAGAGAAAAGAAAATTATTCGCTGATATTGACTTATCTGATGATGGTTTTCTTGACTATCATGGTTTGAAGATAACCAAGGGAAACTGCGAAAAGGCTATTGATGAGTTAAATCTTCTCGATAATAAGGAGTTTTTTTACTATCTAGCGAACAATGTGCTTTTGAACGAATTTCTTATTAATGGAAATACGCAGTTATTTTCAAACTTCAAACAAGACAGTATTTTTAAACTGCAAGATTTTATCACTTTTATTAGCCCTTATTATAGTATTCAATACGATAAGGTACTATTTAATGCTTTTGAAAAGAATAATTTAAGTCTATTCTCATCGATCATAAAAGCTCCTCAGTTGTTTGCTCAATCTGATGTCAATAATGCCTATAAAAGTTTAACCAATTATCTAAACTCGAAAATAGCTGAAATTGATAAACTTAAAAAAGACATCGAAAACGAAGAGAGTGATTATGATGAAGATAACATTATTGATGTTGTCGATTTAATTAAACAAACATTTCCAAGCGCAACTCTAAATCAATTACCAAATTATTTTCAAAGTCAGATTTTGAAAATCGCAAACACTATTAACTATTTGTCAAATTCAATATTATGGTTGGGCGACGGAACTACATTGGTCTCTTATGAATTGACTAGCTATTTATTAACATTAAATATTGATGGGCTAGATAGACCAACATTTGAGGATAATTATAATAAAATAAAGAAATGGCATGAAGAGAAAGTTGAACAAAAAAAGAACGCTCCATTATTGAAAAAATGGGCAGCAATACTTTTGCAAATCAGAGAATTAATAAAAAAGACAGATGATAAGAAAACTGATCCCTCTTCCGGATTCAGTACTCTTAATAGTCTCTTCGATGTTAATGAGTTAAATTCATTACCAAGCTTTGCTGACGACATAAGAAGTCAAATTGCTTTTTCAATACGCAGTTTGTCTATTTCAATGTGGAATAAACAAAGTGACATAAAAAATTCAATAAGCACGATAAAAGTGGCTATGAAAATTAATGTCAGTAATGAAGATTCACTAAAATTCAAACAAGACTTTGATGAACTCATTGAATTAGAAAAAAAATATCGAGGAGTTCTTGTGTGCCATTTTTGTGAGAAAAACACACCCAATGATGGTGCGAAAATCTCAAAAACTATATACAAAGAGACCTATCGTTCTTACATTCCAAGAAGAGTTCAGTTCTCATACGTTGATGTAGAAATACCTAGATGTAATAGCTGTAAAGAAATACATTCACAAGGTAGCAATCAGAAAACTCTCTTTATGGTCATAGGCGCAGTTGTTGGAGTAATCATTGGTGCAATGGTTGATGAGCACTTCATTATTGGCGGCCTTTTAGGATTCGGTGCTGGTTGGCTTGTCGGTGCAGGCAAGGCAAGTGGCGTCTATTCAAGTAACAACATCAAAGATGACTCAAATTCTACTCTCTCTTCGCACCCAATTTTGCGCAGTAGATTCATTCAAGGTTGGTCATTTTCAAAACCAAGTGCTTAACAAATTAAATATAACAAGATGCAAGAAATAAAAAAAGTAACGGTAAAAGTTCCTCAAGCTTATCTGGACTTCATGAACCAGATTTTTGAAATTGAGAAAAAGTCAAACAACTTACAGGAAGAGAATTCTATAAGTCGAAACATCCATAAAATAAAAGGATTGATGGAGGATGAATTTTTCAAAGGAAGTTCTACTATTGGTTTATCATATCACAATCCATTAGGAGAGGATTATTCAGACACACGAACTGATTGCGAGGCAACAATAGCTGGAGACAGTGCTGATAATTTAGAAATCATAGAAGTTATAAAGCCTATTATCTATTATTCTTATTCAGATTATGACAAGATAATGAAAGTTATCGTCCAACCAGCTGTAGTAATCGTAAAATCAAAAACTATCTAAAATATTAATTCATGGAAAGTACAATCAACTTTGGAATCGATTTGGGCACAACAAATAGTGCAATTGCGAAATTTGTAAAAGGTGAGGTTATCATCTTTTCTAACCCTCAAGACTACGGTAGAAACACCTTGCCTTCTGTAGTGTCTTACAGAAAGGATAAAATTATTGTTGGCAACAAAGCAAAGGAGTTTCTTGAAAAGGATCCCAAAAGTGTTGTCGGTGTGTTTAAAAGAAAAATGGGTACTACTGAGAGCTTTAAGATTAAATCTATCAATGAATCTAAAACGCCCATTGAATTATCAGCCCAAGTCTTAAAAGAGCTTAAAACATTTGTAAATACTGGCGACAATGTTGATTCAACAGTAATTACAATACCTGCATCATTTGATACAATCCAATCAAATGCTACGAAGGAAGCTGGTATTCAAGCTGGATTTAAGCAAGTAGTCTTATTACAGGAGCCAATTGCGGCAAGCCTTGCATACGCCAATATGAAAAAAGAGAGGGAAATGAAAGATGGTCAATGGTTGGTTTATGATCTTGGAGGTGGAACATTTGATGTTGCATTAATTAAAATTAACGACGGCGAAATGAAAGTTTTAGATCACGAAGGTGATAACTTTTTAGGAGGAGCTGACTTTGATAACATGATTGTAGAGAAAATACTTATTCCAAAAATATGTCAAGAATATTCATTTACGAACCTGGAAGAGGAAATGAAGAGTGCAGCAGGAAAGTATAATGCAAAATATTATGTTCTTTTACGAAGAGCGGAAGAAGCGAAAATTACATTATCGTCAAAAACATCCGCTGAGATTGTAGTCGATGGGTTTGAAGATGAGGACGGTAATGAGGTTGATATGGAAATTGTAATTACAAGATCCGAGTTCAATGATTTAATCAAGCAGAATATCGATGGCACAATCGATATGATCAAAAAAATCGTTACAAGAAATTCACTAAAGCCAAATGATATACAATTTACTTTAATGGTTGGTGGTTCAACCTATATACCGTATGTAAGAACCAGAGTGGAAGAGGTCCTTCAGATTCCGGTAAATTGTGAGATAGATCCAACTACCGCTGTAGCAGTTGGAGCAGCGTATTATGCTGCTACGAAACCAAAGGAAATATTGAAGGAAGAAGGAAATAAAAAGAATACTTCTATTTCAATCAAAGCATCATACAATAAGGCATCAAAGGAAAAGGAGGAATTGTTTGCTGCTCGAATAACAGGAAATGTTGACGGCTTGAGTTACAGAATAGTAAGGCAAGATGGTGGTTATGATTCAGGTTTAAAGAAGATGACAGATCGTATAAATGAAGATTTCCCGCTAGTTGATGGGGCTTATAATTTTTTCACCTTAACTGTATACGATGGCCAAAATAATGTTGTAGAAACAGACTTGGAACCTATCGGTATTAATAGTGGATTTGGAATAAGTGGACAGCCTATACCCGAAGATATTTGTTTAGAAGTAGATGATTTGGATAACCCAGGCAAGACAAGATTAAAATTGATATTTCAAAAGAATTCTATTCTTCCACTTCGATCCAATGCAATTAGTTTTCCGCTAAATAAAGGTATGATAAAGGGAAATGACAATGACTTTATCTTCATAAATGTGCTTGAAGGCTCACAGCATTCTCTCCCTGAGGCCAACAAAGGGATTGGATTCATGGAAATTCGAGGCACTCAATTAAAGAGAGATATAGCTAAAGGTTCTGATATTGAAATTTCTATATCGATTTCGGAATCAAGAGATATTACAATTAGTGCATACCTAAATATGGCCGACCAGGAGTTCAAACAAACTTTTAATCCAAAGGCAAGACACACTCCTGTTGAGTTCTTGAAAGAACAAGTAATTGATTTGTCCAATAAGCTAGAAGAAGAAATACAAGAGGCAACTGAAAAAGAAGATTATGAAACAGCCTCTACTTTAAATAAGCTTAAAAAAGAAATGGATCAGGTTAATAGCGATACTGAAAATTTGACAAATGATGATGTAACTGACAAGAGATACCAGCTTGAAGATAAAAAGCGCAAGATTGCACAAGAAATTGATGCTGCAACGAAGAATAAGCGAATACAACAAGTTAAAGCTCATTATTTAGAAGTTAAGGAGGATTGTGAACAAATGTTAGACGATTACGGGAATGATCATGAACGAAAAACATTTAACGACATTGTAGCTCAGGAAGCTGCCTTTTTTGCAACTAATAGCCCACTAAAGATTCAAGAAAAATCAGATGAGATTGCAAGTATTGCATCGAGAATAAGATGGCGTACACCTGATTTCTTAAGAGGTGTTTTTAATTGGTGCAAAAACAATCAAACACGCATGAATGACCAATCCCAAGCAAAAAGTTTAATTGACGCTGGAAACTTTGCTATGGAAAGTCAAAATTGGGAAAGACTTTCAGAAATTAACAGCGGTCTTTTGAATCTCTTGCCTAAGGGAGCAGAGAAGGAAGTTACTACAAGAATCGGTTTTGGACTTTAAAAATCAATCTAATGAAAAATCAAGATTTCAAATCATTTCTTTTTAAATCAGCCGTTATAGCAATGGCTTGTGATGGTAATATCGCTGAAAGTGAGATAGAAACAATAAAAGAATTAGCAAAAAATGAAATATACTTTCTAGGTTTAAATTACGATGAGCTCCTTACTAAGAATGTAAATGAAATCAAACTACAGGGTAAATTGGCGATTAATAATTACTTAGCAGAATTAGCATCATTGCAGTTGAATCCACGTCAAGAATCTCAGCTAATTGAGGTTCTTTTAGCCGTAATTAATGCTGACAATACCGCAGAGGAGAGCGAATTGAAATTTCTTCACTTGGTAAAATCGAGATTGAAGATGGATCAGGAAACTTTGATTGTTCAATTTCCGAACAATATTGAGCAATTAATGGACTTTAAGAATTATGGTCTGCATACTGAGTTCACTAACGAAGTCACATTTAAAGATTGATTTTAAAATATTTTTGATTCATTTGAATCAAAATACAACATCATTTTATGCTGGGTGAAAGACTAAAGGAATTGAGAGAAGCTAAAGGATTGTTGCAAAGGCAGGTTGCAAGCACCCTTGATGTCGATACTGGTTATGTTAGTAAGATGGAAAGTAATGACAAGCCGGTAAGCCGTCATCATTTAAAGGTGTTAGCTCGAATGTATGGGGTTAATGAAAGTGAACTACTTCCACTTTGGCTGGCACAAAAGATTCTTAAAGGCGTGAATAAAGAATCTTTTGCTGAAGATGCTCAAAACCTGGCAATTAAGGAAATTCAGAATCGAAACAAGTAAAGTTCAAACGATCAACTCATTAAATAATCAAATTTTGAGCTGTTATAATCCAAAAAAAGATGAATGGAGCAAGTAAAATCTAAAAAACGTGTAGCCGACCACGGAGAAGTATTTACAAATACCCGTGAAGTAAATGCTATGCTCGATCTGGTTAAACAGGAAACAGAAAGAATTGATTCTCGCTTTTTGGAGCCTGCTTGCGGAAATGGAAATTTTCTTGCTGAAGTACTTAATAGAAAATTAGATGTTGTAGATTCTCGATATGGTAAAAGTCTTCAAGAATGGGAGCATTACAGTATTATAGTTATTAGCAGTATCTATGGTGTAGATATTTTAGAAGATAATGCTAAGGAGTGTCGAGAAAGACTTTATGATATTTTCAATGAGCGTTACACCAAGCTGTTTGACAAAAATTGTAAAGAAGAATGCAGGCGAAGTATTCGTTTCTTATTAAGTAGGAACATACTTTTAGGTGATGCATTGGACTTTACAAATCCAGAAACAAAAGCACCTATTGTTTTTTCTGAGTGGAGTGCAGCAACAGGATCGATGCTTAAACGCAGGGATTATATATTTAGATTTTTAGTTGAAAAGACACATCAGTTCTCTTTGTTTAATGACCAAAGTGATGCAGCTGCTATTGACGAGCCTATAAAAGATTTTCCTTTAATTCATTTCTTAAAACTTGGCGAAAATGATAGCAACTAATTACAATCCAGATGTACTGTCATGCCTTGCTAATCTGAGTAATGACGAAGTGTTTACACCTCCCAGTTTAGCTAATGATATTTTAGATTTGCTTCCTGCAAGTATTTGGAGAAATCAGAATACTACTTTCTTAGATCCGGTATGTAAAAGCGGAGTATTTCTAAGAGAAATCGCAAAAAGATTAGATAAGGGATTAGAAACTCAAATACCTTATCGTCAAAAACGAATCAATCATATTTTTACAAAACAGCTTTTTGGTATACCCATAACTGAACTTACTTCTTTATTAAGCCGAAGAAGTGTTTACTGTTCGAAAGCTGCTAATGGCAAGTATTCTGCATGTGATTCTTTTAACGATGAGCAAGGGAACATTCGATTCCAAAAAATGAAACATACTTGGGATAATGGAAAGTGTTCGTTCTGCGGAGCAAGTCAAGAAGTGTATGATAGAGAAGATGCATTGGAGTCATACGCTTACAATTTTATTCACACCGATAAACCGGAAAAGTTATTCAACATGAAGTTTGATGTCATTATAGGAAATCCACCATACCAGTTAAGTGATGCTGGCCATGGAAGAAGTGCTAGCCCTATCTATCACAAATTTATAGAACAAGCAAAAAAACTTAATCCAAGGTATTTGACTATGATTATTCCCGCAAGATGGTTTGCTGGAGGTAAAGGATTAGATGAGTTTAGAGCTGATATGCTGCAAGATAAGCGAGTTAGAAAGCTAGTTGATTTTGAAAATTCAAATGAAGTTTTTCCTGGAGTCGATGTCGCTGGCGGTATCTGCTATTTTTTATGGGACAGAGATAATCCAGGTCTATGTGAGGTTACAAATTTTATCAATGGAAATGAAGAAAAATCTGAAAGGTCTTTAGGAGAATTTTCGATTTTCATTCGTCATAGTAATGCAATTCCAATTATTAAAAAAGTTCTTGCCAAAAAAGAAAATAGTGGTAAGACACTAAGTAGTGTGGTCTCCTCAAGAAAACCATTTGGTTTAGCAACCAATTACCCTCCTAAATCATCTGGAATACCATGTTGGTTCATTCAAAAGATTGGCCTAAAGTATGCGAATAAAACCGATGTAAACGATGAGAATAATTTACTTGACAAGTGGAAGTTTTTTGTGCCCAAGGCTCCAATTGCTGGCCAAACTGATTTTTCAAAACCTATTGGATTCTATTATGACGGAAATACAAGAATTGCAAAGCCAGGCGAATGTTGCACTGAATCTTTTATTGTTGCCGGAGCCTTCTCAACAAAAAAAGAAGTTGAATCCTATAAATCTTACATTTTTACAAAAATTGTTAGATTTCTATTACTTCAGACAGTTATTTCACAAGATGTGACTAGGAATAATTTTCAGTTTGTTCCTGATTTGGGCAAATATGAAGGAATATACACAGACGAAATACTTTGTAAGCGTTGGGGTATTACCAAAGCTGAATGGACATTTATTGATTCACGGATAAAATTAGTTTCTGAAATCAACGTAAATACTGAATCAGATGAGTAAAAAAGAATTCTTTCCCCCTAGGCCAGAAGCTAATCCTACAATTTATGCTTATGAATTAATAGGTGTAGCAACCCATATAGGATTGCTAAAGATTGGATATACTGATCGTGATGCAAAAACTCGAATTAAAGAGCAGCTAGGAACTTCAAAAGTTGAATATAAAATCGTGTTTGAAGAATCGGCCATGAAAAAAGACGGAGGTTCGTTTACCGATCATGATATTCATAGATTGCTAAGGAAATGGGCTGTTGTCAATGCGAGTGGTGAATGGTTTAAATGTTCACTTAATGAAATAAGAAGAGCGATTCATCAGCTAAAGACTGGGGAACAAACTGAAGAAAATCGAGTATTAGATTTCGGAATGAGACCTGAACAGGAAGAAGCTGTTAATAAAACAATAGATTATTATAAAAGTTACAGAAAGGAAAATAAGAATAGTACTCCTCATTTTCTTTGGAATGCAAAAATGCGTTTTGGAAAAACATTTGCCAGCTATCAGTTGGCAAAAAAATTGGGGTGGAAGAAAATAATCATTCTTACTTTCAAGCCTGCTGTCCAAAGTGCTTGGGACGAAGATTTGAAAACCCATATTGATTTTAAGGGTTGGCAATTCATTTCAAGAAATGGTTTAAAATTTGAAGATGCGGATCTCAAAAAACCTATAGTATGCTTTGGTTCATTTCAGGATTACTTAGGAAAAAACACCAGCACTGGTGGAATAAAGACAAAAAACGAATGGGTGCATGCTACCAATTGGGACTGTGTAATTTTTGATGAATATCATTATGGCGCATGGCGTGAAAACGCTAAAGAACTCTTTGAGGCAGAAGGTAAAAAGGAAATTGAATTTGGTGAGGGTGAAGGAATGGATTATTTCGATGAAGAAACTATGCCTATCACTACGAATCATTATTTATATTTATCAGGGACACCATTCAGAGCAATCGCTTCAGGGGAATTTATTGAAGAGCAAATTTTCAACTGGACATATTCGGATGAGCAAAGAGCGAAGGAAAATTGGAAAGGGAAAAATAATCCTTATGCCTCCCTCCCCCGGATGGTTATGTTAACTTATCAATTACCAGATTCCATTCGTCAAATTGCTATGCAAGGTGTATTTGATGGATTTGATTTAAACATATTTTTTTCAGCCGAAGGAGAAGGCAAAAATGCAAGATTCAAATACGAAGATGAAGTTCAAAAATGGTTAGACTTAATAAGAGGTTCGTTCAATGAGACTACAGTTGATAATCTCAAAATGGGTGCTAAGAAACCACCTTTGCCATTTTCTCACGCTCCGTTACTTAAAGTTTTAAATCATACCTTTTGGTTTCTGCCAACAGTCGCTTCATGCAATGCTATGGCTAATCTTTTAAAGCAAAGGCAAAATAAATTCTATCATGAATATACAGTTGTTGTTGCTGCTGGCACACAAGCCGGAATAGGAATTGAAGCAATGCCTCCTGTTTTGGAGGCACTGACTGACAACCCTCTTGAAGCAAAATCGATAACTCTTTCTTGTGGAAAGCTTACGACAGGAGTTTCAATAAAGCCATGGACAGGAATTTTCATGTTAAGAAATTCGTCAAGCCCCGAAACATATTTTCAAGCAGCTTTCCGAGTGCAAACACCATGGACAATTAGGAATCCAGGTAGCAAGTCCCCTAACCAAGTAGATATTATGAAGGAAGAATGTTATGTTTTTGATTTCGCTCCTGATCGTGCTCTCCGTCAGATTGCTGATTACAGTTGTCGCTTGAATGTCAATGAAACAAATCCAGAAGCCAAAGTAGCAGAGTTTATCAATTTCTTACCAGTACTAGCTTATGACGGTAGTTTAATGAAACAAGTTGATGCCGCCGGTATTTTAGATATGGCAATGAGCGGTACTACCGCAACACTATTAGCAAGGCGTTGGGAAAGTGCTTTGCTTGTAAATGTTGATAATAACACCTTGGCTCGACTAATGGCAAATGACGAAGCCATGAAAGCTTTGATGAATATTGAAGGATTCAGAAATTTGAACCAAGACATTGAGACCATTATTAATAAATCAGAAGCTGTAAAGAAGGCAAAAAAAGAGGCAAACGATAAGAAGTTAAGTGATAAGAGTAAGAAAGAACTTTCAGATGCTGAAAAGGAGTATCAAAATAAGAGAAAGCAAATTCAAGAGAAGCTTATCAAGTTTGCAACTCGAATCCCTATATTCATGTATTTAACTGATTATAGGGAAAGAAGTTTAAAGGATGTGATTACAAAGATTGAACCAGGACTCTTTAAGAAAGTAACCGGATTGAATGTAAAGGACTTTGAGTTGCTCGTAAGTCTAGGAGTTTTCAATTCGTCGTTGATGAATGATGCCGTATATAAATTTAAGCGATATGAAGATGCTAGTCTACAATATACAGGCATCTATAAGCATAAAGATGAAGAGGTAGGTTTATACGACACTGTATTGTCAAGGAAGGAATATGAAGAGAGCTTTGAAAATGAAAATATCTGATGAATATGCAACTGAAAATACTTAACCCGACTGATTTTCCTGATCCCTCTGAAGAGTTTCAATCATATTTCGATTCCTACCTTGAATTGTGTGAATTTTCAATCGAAGAGAAGTTGGGGGTTCTTTTCTATCTTGGAGCGACACTGCCAGGTAAATTAAGGGATATTAATCCTGAAAGTTCTGAGTTCACTGAATACATGAGAGTTTTATCCCTTTACTCTAAAAGTACCGGTGACTTTTCTGACTATGGTGATTTAAATGATGCAATTTTTAGCGCTTGGATATATAACGCTAATCTTGCAATATCAAAAATTAGTGCTGATGATACATCTATAGATGAAAATTTGCGCTCCCTCCCTTTCGGAAATATTATTGTAGGAAAATCATACCCGAAGAATGACTTCTTAGAAATGTTTAAATATGATTCATTCAGCTTAAATGTAGTTCAAAATTTAAATGATACTTTGTTTATTCAAACTGGATTACATCTCAAGGATAAAGGTTATTCTTGCGCTCGAGCTTATGAAGCAGGATTTGCTTATAGAATGATGATGCTAAACATGGATCTTAAAGGAACTGATTATTTACTATCAAGAATAAACTCCTGCCTTTCACCGTTGTTTGAGTCCCTGTTTTATGCTCCAATGCTTTATGTTTTTAATCAGAATGCCTTTAAAGCAAATCATCTTTTTAGTCAGATATTGAATAATTTTTACGGTGGGCAAAATTCTAAACTATTTCCAGTTGCTCAATCAATTCATCTTTATCATCAATACATATTTTACAAGGAGAATAGTTCAGAATTAAGAAATGAATGGTTATTCAATCATGATGTTGAAGAAGGAAGTGCACTTTCGATTTTTCTTAACGCACTTAACATTCGAAAAACTAACCTAAAGGAAAACGCTGAAGCAATTAAGAATTCTGGTGAAGTCTATGAATCTAGCTTGATTGATGCTCAAATAGATACAAATGATTTCCTTAAAGCAATTCTTGGGGTTATCCAATCCAAATACTCCATTAATGGATATGATGAATTTGTGCAAGGTGAAGGCGCAAAGTGGAATACAACTTGGAACAATAAAGGAGATTACATTCAGTATCTGGTAATACTATATTACGAAACATGTTTACATGCCTTGGCAGTAGATGAAATAATTTAAGAACTAAAATATTTAAAAATGGGAGGGATTTATTTTAATATTTGGTCCTGTAGTGACTGTGAATATACATCAAGAACTGTTAGTGGGCCATTCAGGGTGGAACCAAGCGATGGGACACCCGAAGCTTCAATTGAATACAGATGGTGTAATAATTGTCAAGAAATTCAAAGAGTATTTACAGCAAAGGGGGCTGTCATAATACCTGGTAAGGAGCCTAACACAAAAATTGATCGATGGGAATTTCGGACATTGGAGGATTTTAATAATGCAATTCGAAAATTGGAAAGAAAGAAAAAATGGAATATTTTTTTCTTTTTGACCAGTAATCATAAAAAGCTAAAGAATTATTACGAGGCAAAAAGTATATCCGAGAAATTGAGTGATAAAAATAGAGTTTTTTACGAGTCTATTAAATCAAAGCCAACATGCTTGAATTGTAATAGTGTTGATGTTAGTGAATATTCTTACGAAAAAGACAGGCACAAATGCGGTGGGCGTTTTATTTGTGCGGACTCAGGAAGAAAAGGCTCTGTTGGAACCTATGAAGTAATTAAATACAATGCTGATGGAACATCTACTTCAGAAATGCGAGACATGCGTTAATCTATTACCATGAATAACCGTCTCCTAAGCGATTAATATCTTTTGCTGTTTTTCCAAAGAAGCTTGAAGCTAAAAGTGCTACTTGGTAATTGTGAAGCCTTTTTATTTGATCTTCGTTGAAATATTGGATGCAATATCCACTTAAATGAACCTTTAATCTTTCAACATCAAATTTGTTATCTTCACCTTCTTTCATTGATACAATTCTACAAATCAAGGTTGATTTCGTAAATATATTTCTTGCTACTTCTTTACTTACTGCGTTATTTAAGATATTAAGAACTTCCGCTGTTCCAGCTTGATAGTCAAGATCTCCATTCGGAAATACTTGTTTTAGCATTGCTTGAGCTGCATCTAGTGCCTCATTCCGTTTAGGTTTCAGAAAATCAAAAAATCCCATAGTATGTATGTTTTTAAGTGTTAAATATATTATCAAATATATAGACCCTAGTATTATTAATATAGAATTTGCAATAATATTTAAAACAAATACAATTAACAACTTATCCTACTTATTCCTTTTTGATAATTCTATTTGTAACCCTCCCCAAATTTCGGACTGATTATGTAACCCTCCCTTAAATCGGACCGAGTATAAAGTTACTATTTTTTTGAAAATTATGGAACTGTTGGTATGTTGGAAACCACCTATAGGTTTTCAACATACCAATGGCCTTTAGGTGGATTGGT
>Ga0114973_10002280_pt1 | contig 14007 bp, 8 predicted proteins | sample M_140807_MF_Meta_FD_87025 | JGI IMG/M metagenome (GOLD analysis project Ga0114973, IMG submission 87025) | Freshwater microbial communities from Lake Montjoie, Canada to study carbon cycling - M_140807_MF_MetaG | ecosystem: Environmental > Aquatic > Freshwater > Lake | place: Lake Montjoie... | reverse complement strand
TGGTCGAAGCCCGTCCGCCGATGGGGAGAGTCGGTGGCGGCGGTGCCCGACCGTCCGCTCCCGCAGCCCGGCCACAGATGTCGCGGCCGGCTCCGCAGATGCAGCGGCCGCAGATGAACACGCAGCGCCCTGCGCCGCAGATGCAGCGGCCACAGATGAACACGCAGCGCCCTGCGCCGCAGATGCAGCGGCCACAGATGAATACCCAGCGACCGAACATGGGGCAGCAAATGGCTCGCCCGACGCAGCAAATGCAGCGGCCGCAGATGAACAACATGCAGCGGCCGAACATGGGGCAGGCGATGCAGCGCCCGGCGCCCGGCGGCATGCAGCGCCCCGCCGGCCAGCCCAATTTTCAGCGGCCTGGGATGGGGACGAACATGGCCCGCCCGTCGTTTCCAAGCGCCGCCAACCGTCCGGCCCCGCAGATCGGCCAGATGGGTGGCGGGATCGGCCGGCCTGGCATGGGGGGCGTCGGCGGTGCCGGAATGACGCGGCCGTCACCGCAGCCCGGAAATCTCGGGGGCCTCACGCGACCCTCGCCGCAGCCGGGGAATCTTGGCGGCGGGAATCGCCCCGGTGGTCTCGGCGGGGGCGCTTCCGGATTGCCTGGCCAACTCGGTGGGCGCCCGGGCGGGCTCGGCGGCGCGACGACGCTTCCCGGCCAGCTTGGCGGTGGCTCGGCGAGCCGTCCTGGTGGCGGCTTTGCCAATCGGCCCGCTCCGTCGTTCCGCCCCGGCCAGATCGGCGGCGCGGGGCCGGGTGCTGGCGGCGCCGGCGGCTTGGGGGGCACTCGTCCTGGTGGGCTCGGTGGCGGCAACGGCCCTGGCGGAGCCACGACGCTCCCCGGCCAGATCGGCGCTGGCGGTAACCGTCCCCTCGGCCCTGGTGGAGCCACGACGCTTCCCGGTCAAATTGGCGGCGGTAACCGCCCCGGCGGGAACGGCGGCGGCGGGCCTGGCGGCGGTGGATTGGGCGGCGGCAACCGGCCGAGCCTGGGGGGAATCGCGACGAAGCCTTCGTTCCCGCAGCCCGGTGGCGGCTTTGGCCCCAATCGCCCCGGCCCCGGTGGGGCCACGACGCTCCCTGGCCAGATTGGCGGCGGCGGCAATCGCCCCGGCGGGATCGGTGGCGGGAATCGTCCGACCGGCCCCGGCGGCGTGACGACGCTTCCTGGTCAGATCGGCGGTGGCGGCAATCGCCCCGGCGGGATCGGCGGCGGGAATCGCCCGACCGGGCCTGGCGGCGTGACGACGCTTCCTGGTCAGATCGGCGGTGGCGGCAATCGGCCCGGCGGGATCGGCGGCGGAAATCGGCCTGGCATCGGCGGTGGCGGCAACCGGCCCGGTGAGGGTGGCTTGGGTGGCGGTGGCAACCGCCCCGGAATTGGTGGCGGCAATCGTCCTGGTGGGATCGGCGGCGGACGGCCGCTCCCCGGCCAGATTGGCGACGGCAATCGCCCCGGCCGTCCCGGCGAAGGGGGCTGGAATCAAGGGGGCCGCCCCGGCATCGGGGGCAATCGCCCCGACTGGAACGGCAACCGCCCCGATTTCAACGGCAACCGGCCGAACTGGAACAACCGCCCCGGCGCCAACGGCAACAACAACAACATTGGCAACAACGTCAACATCAACAACAACAACTTCAACAACTACGGCGGTGGGGGTTGGGGGGGCGGCTACTACGGCGGTGGCGGCTATGGCGGTGGCTACAACAGCGGTTGGAACAACGGCTGGAGCAACTGGGGGGCGTTTGGCGTCGGCGCCGGCGTCGGGGCCCTGGCCGGCTGGGGGCTCGGCAATTCGTGGGGCTACGGTGGCTATGGCGGCTACGGCGGCGGCTATGGCGGCTACGCCAACGCCTGGAACACCGGCTACGTCAATCCCTACTATGACAACTGGTACAACGGCTGCTGGGGGAATGGCTGGGCTTCGCCGGTAGCGTTCGGCGCGGCCACGCTCGGGATGTCGTCGATGGTCAGCTCGTGGGGGCTCGGCTCGAGCTCGCTCGGGTATGCGACGACCTACGCCAATCCGTATTACGGCGCCGAGACGGCAGCGGTGGCCTCGGCCTCTCCCTACGACTACTCCCAGCCGATCGTCGTGAATAATTACATCACCAGCGACGGCGGCAGCGCCACGAACTCCGCGCAAGGGGGCGAAGGTCAAGGGGGCGACGGGGGGGCTGGCACCGCCGCCGCCCAGGTCACCCCGGCCCAGGCGGAGGCCAACAAAGCCCTCGACGAGGCGCTGGGGAAGTTCAAGCAGGGGGATTATCCCGGTGCGCTTGCCAGCATCGATTCCGCGGTGAAGTCGGCTCCCAACGACACCGTGCTTCATGAGGTGCGGGCGCTAGCGCTCTTTGCGCTGGGGCGCTATCCCGAGGCGGCTGCCACGCTCAACGCGATTCTCGCCGTGGCGCCGGGAATGGACTGGACAACCATGAGCAGCCTGTATGGCTCCGTCGACACCTACACTGGCCAGCTCCGCAAGCTCGAAGACTTCTGCCGCTCCAATCCCGGCAGCGCCGCGGGGCATTTTGTGTTGGCCTATCACTACCTGGTCGGCGGCCATGCCGATCTCGCCGCCGAAGCCCTGAAGGTGGTGGTGGCGAAGCAGCCTGGCGACATCGTCTCCAAGCGGCTGCTCGAGTCGCTCGATCCGCCGGCCGAGGCGAAGGCCGCTCCCGCGGAGGCGAAGGCCGCTCGCGCCGAGGCTCCCCGGCCGACCGAGCCTAACGCCGAGCCCCAGGGGGCTCCCCAGGCCGAGGCCCAAGACCCGACGGAGGCGGGCCCGGAGACAGACCTCGTCGGCACCTGGAAGGCGACGGAAGGGAAGAATACGGTGACCCTCAAAATCGGCGAGGATTCCTCCTTCACCTGGAAGGCAGAGCCGGAGGGGAAGCCGGCGATCGAGCTGAAGGGGACGCTCGATAGCGCTGCCGATCAAATCGCCCTGCAGACGGAAGCCCAGGGGACGATGGTCGCCAACGTCAAGTCGCAGGGGCCCGATGCCTTTGAATTCCTCGTCGAGGGAGCTCCGAAGGATGCCAAGCCGCTCCAGTTCTCCAGGCAGAAGTGACCGGTAGGGACTCGCGGAAAACGCCTCTTCACTCCCAAGAGGGGTGCGATGTGGATGGTTTTGGCAGTCTGCGGGCTTTGCGAAACCTGTGGCGAATCGGTTATGCCGGGGAAAACTAACGATCCCGGTAGATCCGGCGGGGTGTTTGACAGGGTTTGCGGTCTCCGATAGATTGCTCGGCGTCAGGGCAGATTTCTTCGGTCGATTCGTTCGAAAGCAGATTTTCGAAGCTTTTTCACCCAGAAAAAAGGGATTTTCATGAGTTCAAAGTTTTCTTTGTCCCGCGCCGTGGCGGTCGCCCTCGTGGCGATCGGCTCCGTCGCGAGCTTGGGCACGGACGCGTTTGCGGCCAACAGGACGTGGACGCCTGTCAATACGGGCACGGCGCAGACTAGGTGGGGCACAGGCCTCGTTTACGCCTCGAACTGGAGTGGGGGAACTGCAGCTGGAAATCCCACTTCCGCCGATACGGGTATTTTCAACGCTACTTCCACCAGAACGATAACCGGAATTGCGGGTAATTTTCTTCCCATCGGGACGATGACGCTCAGTGGTGCGCAGCAGACCTTTGCGACCCCTTCGGCGACGATTGTGCTCTCCGGAACCGGTGCGGTCCCGAATGTTGCTATCGCGAGCAACGCGACTGGTAATCAGATTATTCAGATGGGCGTTCAGATTGCCAATGCAAACACGGTGATCAAGAACACTGGGACTGGTGACTTGAGATTTACGGGGTTTTTTGATGTCAATAATGATTACGTGAAGGGCGAGGGCCAGATCAACATGACCAACCTCGGATCTTCGGTTGTGGGGGGGACCTATGAGGCCGTTTCTGGTACTCAGTCCCTGTTTTTTGATCCTACGAATGGGAAGAATCTCGCTAATGTTGTCATTAGCGGTGCTACGGTTACTGGTGACGGATCTTCCTCCACGAACCTCTCGATTACTTCTGGATCCTATGTAGGGAATGGTACGTTCAAAAACGTCACCAATTCCTCTGGTGTGGTCGACCTTACTGACAATTCAGTGCTCAGCACCACGAGTTTTACCCAGACTGCTGGTGGTACGACGCTGATGAATGCAAATAGCGATTTAACGTCCAGTACTGTTTTTGGTAATTTCGAGCTCGGTGGGTCACTGTCGCTGGATGGTTCCGGGCTGGGTTCCAGCTTGTACGCTTACGGTACGACTTGGAGTCTATTCTCGGGTGCCAACTACACGGGAGGCTCGGCTTCGCCTTTGGATGACGCGTCGAACTTCTCGGCGTTTGCCTTGGCGAATTCGCCTTCGAGTCCTTACAACGGGACATTTACCAAGTACGGTCAGGAGTGGATCTCGCCGCAGGCTTCCGACGGCACGTATCTCGTGTTTCAGGCTGCCTCCGGTAACCTTGTCGTGGTGCCCGAGCCTTCGACGATGGTCTTCGCCGGCCTCGGCGTGGCGATGTCTGGCTGGACGATGTGGAAGAAGCGTCGCCTTGGCAAGCTCCTTGCCGCCAAGGCTGGCTGATTTCCGTTTCTCATTGGGTGAGTAATCTGGCCTGACACCAGACTATGTTTCACAGCCTGCGGCGGGCGCTTTGGTGCCCGCCGCAGGTTTTTTTATGCGCGGAGGGAGCGGCGTGGGCCTTCCGCGATGTGGGCGCAGGGGAGCCGGAAGATTCCCCCTTCCGCTTCCCGCTTGGGCGCGCGGATTCAAGGCCGCGATGGCTGCGGGCAGCTATCAGGCCGCAGCGTGGCGGTGGAGCAGCTCCGCCGGGATGAGGTCGAGGGCTGATTCGTGCGTCGCCGCGAGAACCACCGGCGGGGCGTGCCCCGCCCGGGCGGCCTCGAGCCAGCGAACGGCGCACAGGCACCAGCGATCCCCGGCGACAAGGCCCGGGAAGCCCCACTGCGGCTGCGGGGTGACCAGATCGTTGCCAACCGACACCGTGAAGGCCAGGAAGTCTGCGGTCATCACGGCGCAGACGGTGTGCGCGCCCGGATCGGAGGCGACCGACCGGCAGCAGCCGTCGCGCAGAAAGCCCGTCAGCGGATCATGGGAGCAGGCCACCAGCGGCGCGCCGAGAACGTTGCGATCGGGCGGGCGTTCGGCGGGAGTCGGGGGGCGGTGAAAGGCGATCATCGATGGCGCATCTGTGGGGGGCTCGGGCTTCGGGGGGCCTCCGGCGGTGACGGCCTTTCCCCCCGCTATGATGCACCACCGGGCAGCCCTGCGGCAAGCGACGGGAGCGGATGGGCCTTGCCGGGATTGCTCACGATTCTTCACAGGGCGGAGAAAAACGATGCTCTCACTGGAGGAGCCGACATCCCGGCGCTGGCTTGCCCAGGTGGCGGGGCATCTCGACGAGCTTCTCATCGACCACGCGCACTGCGAGAAGAAGGCCGCCGGCGTGGCGATGAACCTCCTCTTCTCGTATGTCGATTGCGTGCCGCTGGCGCGGGCGATGACGGAAATCGTCGAAGAGGAGCTCCAGCATTTCCGGATGGTGCTCGATCTCCTCGAGCGCCGCGGGGTCGCCTTTCGGAAGCTCTCGCCCTCGTCGTATGGCGCTCGGCTGCAGTGCTTGGTGCGCCGCGAGGAGCCTGCCAGAGCCGTCGATCGGCTCCTCGTCGCCGGGCTCATCGAGGCCCGCAGCTGCGAGCGCTTCGCCCTCCTCCGCGACCATGTCGCCATTGGGGAGCTCCGCGACTTCTGGGGGGGCCTGTTTGAATCGGAGGCCCGGCACCACGCCACGTATGTGCGCCTCGCCAAGGAATTTCAGGGGGAAGAGGAGGTGGTGGCGCGGCTCAAGGAGCTTGCCGCCGCCGAGGCGGGAATCGTGGCCGAGGGGGAATCGCAGCCGCGGATGCACTCCTGAGGAAGTACGATGCCGGAGGGGCGCGGATGCGAGCGCTGCCGGGAACTGGCCCCCCTTCCCAGCGCAACACCTTCCAAACTGGCCGCAAGACTTGACCAGCGCCTCTCCAACTCCCGCTTCGGCCCGCCCGCAAGCCCCTCCCGGCACTGGCGCCCGCGGGCCGCTCCCTGTCCATGAAGTGATCGCTGTCGGCGTGCTGGTGGCGCTGGTGATCCATGGGCTGCTCGTCTGGATCGGCGCTCGTGAGGTGCCGGCCCTCTCGGCGCTGTGGGAGATGCTGCCGTCTTGGCGGCCCCCGCCGCCGACCCGCGCCGATCTACCCCTCTTGGCGATCCTCCTCGTCGGTGGGGCGATCCTCGTCGCGGGGCTCCTGGGGCAGGTGCTGGCCGGGGTGTTCGGGGCCGATCTCCTCGCCGGGGTGGCGATCCTCACGAGTGTCCTCCTCGGGGAGTGGCTGGCCGGGGCGCTGGTCGTGCTCATGCTTTCCGGTGGGAAGGCGCTCGAGGCGCGCGCGGTGAGCCGGGCCGGGAGTGTGCTGGCAGCGCTTGCCCGGAGGATGCCGACGCTCGCCCATCGCCGCGAGGCCGGGGGGATCGTCGATGTGGCCCTTGTCGATGTGGCCGTGGGGGATGTCGTCGTCGTTCTCCCCCACGAGATCTGCCCGGTCGACGGCGAGGTGGTGGCCGGGCATGGAACGATGGACGAGAGCTATCTCACCGGCGAGCCGTGGCAGATGCAGAAGGCGCCGGGGGTGGCGGTGTTGTCGGGGGCGATCAATGGCCAGGGAGCGCTCGAGGTCCGCGCCGCGCGTGTGGCCGGCGACAGCCGCTATGCCAGGATCGTCGATGTTCTGCGAGCGAGCGAGGAGCATCGCCCCCGCCTCCGCCGGCTCGCCGACTCCCTCGGCGCCCTCTACACACCGCTGGCGCTGGCCGTGGCCGGCGCGGCGTGGTGGGCCAGCGGCGAGGCCACGCGATTTCTCGCCGTCCTCGTCGTCGCCACCCCCTGCCCACTTCTGATCGGGATCCCGGTGGCGATCATCGGTGCGGTGTCGCTGGCGGCCCGGCGCGGGATTGTTATCCGCGATCCAGCGATCCTCGAACGGCTCGCCACCTGCCGGACGGGGATCTTCGACAAGACAGGCACGCTCACCTACGGCACCCCCCACCTCACCGAGGTGATCACGCTCGGGGAGATCGGCCGCGATGAGGTTCTCCGCCTCGCCGCCTCTCTTGAGGCCTATTCCAAGCATCCGCTCGCTGCGGCGGTAACGGCGGCTGCCGCCGATCTGGGAGGGGCGCTGCCGGTGGAGGAGGTGTCGGAACGGCCCGGTCAGGGGCTGACGGGGCGCGTGGGCACCGCGGGAGCGACCCGCGAGGTGGCGATCACGAGCCGCACGAAGCTCGCGGCCGTGGGGGGCGCCGACGGGCTGCCGGCCGCCGCGGGGGGGCTGGAGTGTGTCGTCGTCGTCGATGGCCGGCCCATCGGTCTGCTCCGCTTCCGCGACCGCCCCAGGAAGGACGGCGCCACGTTCGTCGAGCACCTCGGGCCGGCCCACGGGCTCGAGCGCGTGATGCTCGTCTCGGGCGACCGGGAGAGCGAGGTGAAGTGGCTGGCGGATCGGGTCGGGATCACGGAGGTCCACGCCGGCATCTCCCCGGAGGGGAAGCTGCGGATCGTCGAGGAGGCGACCCGGGAAGCGCCGACGCTGTTTGTCGGTGATGGGATCAACGACGCGCCGGCGCTCGCGGCGGCCACCGTCGGGATCGCGATGGGGACCGCCAACGACGTCACCGGCGAGGCGGCCGGCGCCGTCGTCATGGATTCGGCGCTCGAGCGCGTCGACGAGCTCTTCCATATCGGCAAGCGCCTCCGCGCGATCGCGCTGCAAAGCGCCGTCGGCGGTATGGCCGCGAGCATCGTGGGGATGGGATTCGCGGCGGCGGGGCTGCTCACGCCGGCGATGGGAGCGCTCGTCCAAGAGGCAATCGATGTCGTCGCCGTGCTCAATGCCCTCCGCGTGGGGCACGACAACGGCCGGCTCACCGACTACGGCGACGGCCCCGACAACCCGCCCGGCTCGTGACGACCTGACGCGTCAGTCGAGACGCTGCCCCGCCTTGGCATCGCGAACCGGCGCCCCCGGCCGGAGGGCCCGTTCGGCGACCCCCGCCGCCGCCGAGCCGCCGAGCCACAGCGCCGCTCCGGCCAGGGCCCCGGTCAAAATCGCCGCCGGTCCCGCGGCGGCGGTAGCCGCGCCACAGATCGCGGCGCTCGCTGCCAGCCCGGCCGATTCGCCGGCCCGGCGGCTCCGTTCGGGGGAATGGCCCGCCTGATGAGCGCTCCACTCGACCATCATCGCCGCCCCCTCGGCGACGAGCGTGGCCGGAAGGAGTGTCCGCAGGCCGAAGCGGACCGTCGTGCCGACCGCCGTGCGGATCACCACCCGTTGGGCGGCTCCGGCTGCGGCGCGGGCGGCCACGACCGCTGCCACCCGGGTCGCGGTGCTGGCGACCCGGGCCGCGAGGAGATCGACCTGCCGGCTCCCGCGCTCGCCGGTGGCGCACCACGAGGCGAAGTGCTCGCAGTTTTCCACCACCGGGCAGTAGCCGTCGCGGCCGACGTGCGACAGGGCCCGCGTGGCGATCTCGTCGGGGGGGTGGATGGAGGGCGGATCGGTGATCACGCGGATCGGCGCGCCGGCGGCAAACTCCGCCAGGCTCGTCCGGGCGACGCTGCCGCCGTCGAAGATCCGCTCCGGATCGTCGGGGCGGGCGTGAACGACCGTGCCGTCCCCCAGATCGATGCCGTGGTGGGTGTAGGTGACCGTCGAGCCGGCGAACCGGCGCTCCACCGCGAGTCTGTCGCCCCGTGCCATCCGCTCCTCCCTCGAGACTTGCCTGCGGGCTGCAGCCGGCCCAACGGGGCTTTTCACAGCGGCCTGCGAGCCTGCAGAAGTCTACGCCGCCGGCTGCGACGGGGTTCGGAAGGGGTTTGATACGGCCGTGCCGAGTGTTACCGGCCGGGCACTCGGTGTCAGTCGGCCCGCATCCGCTGGCGGAAGTACTTGAGCCCGGGAATGAAGAAGCAGGCCGCGCTCACCAGGCCAAACACGATGTGGGCATGGTCGGGCATCCTGCACATCACCAGGGCCGTCGCGAACAGCGCCGCTGCCTGCACATAGAACGCCCCGGAGAGGATCCCCGCCTTGGCGAAGAACACCAGCCCGGCCACGAGCGCCAGCACCGGCGAGAGCGCCAGCACCGGCAAGTGCATGAGATCCTCGACCCAGAACAGGAGCACGCTGCAGATCACACTCCCCCCCCAAATATGGGCAATCTGCCGCTCGACCGCCGTCACCGGGCCGGTGCGGTGCCGCAGTGCCCAGAAGATCGGCGCCCAGAGGGCGAGGCCGCCGGCCCACAGAACGAGGTAGGGCCAGCGTGTCGTGACCCCCTGCCAGGCGAGAACGTCGGTGGTCACCGAGAGGGCGAGGAGGACGACGGAATGCCACATCCACAGCAGGCCCCAGTTCTCGAGGACGACCGCGTGGTGCGTCTCCCGGAACAGCCGCGACACGACATCGGCCAGCCCGCCGCGGCGCGCGGCGACCGGCTCGCCGGCGAGGTAGGCGCGGAGATCGGCGGCGAGGTTGCCGGCGGAGGCGTAGCGCAGATCGGCCGGCTTCTGCAGGCTCTTCAGCGCGATCAACTCCAGATCGCGATCGACGCGCCGGTCGATCGAGCGCGGCACCGGCGGATCGGACTCGAGCACGGCCAAGAGCGTGTCCATCGGGCTCGAGCCCTGGAACGGCGGACGGCCGGTGAGCATCTGGTAGAGGATCGCGCCGAGGCTCCAGACATCGCTGGCCGGGCCGACGTCGCCGCGGCTGCCGGCCGCCTGCTCCGGCGACATGTAGCAGGGGGTGCCGAGGATCGCGCCGGTGTGCGTCACCGACGCGTCGGCCTCGAGCCGCTTCGCCAGACCGAAGTCGGAGACGCGCGGGAAGCCGTCGAGATCGATGAGGATGTTCGAGGGCTTCAGGTCGCGATGGAGAACGCCGCGCGAGTGGGCGACATGGACGGCCTCGGCAACCTGCGCCATGAGCGTGGCGGTCTCGCGGGCGGGGATCGGGCCGGCGGCGAGACGGCGGGCGAGGGTCGTGCCCTCGACATACTGCATCGAATAGAAGGGATGCCCCTCGAGCTCGCCGACCTCGAACACCGACACGATCCCGGGATGATCGAGCCGGGCCGCAGCCTCCGCCTCGCTCTGAAACCGGGCCAAGTCGGCCGCCGAGGCGAGCTCTCGCCGCAGGAGCATCTTGACCGCGACGATCCGCCCCAGGCTCCGCTGCCGGGCCCGGTAGACGACCCCCATCCCGCCACGGCCGATCTCCTCGAGGAGCTCGTAGTCGCCAAACAGGGCCGGGAGCGTCAATGCCCCCGGTGTCACCCCGTCGCCGGTCGCCGGGAGCAGCTGGAAAGGCTGGGCAGCGCGGGTGTTGGCCAGGGTGAGGTTAACGCCGCGGCCCGTCGGCGGCGTGAAGATCGCCGACTCTCGCGCCACCGCGTCGGTCACCATCATGGCCGCGAACAGTTCGCGGAGCTGCGGGGCGAGGTCGGGGTGGGTGCGGACGAGCGTGTCGAGCCGGTCGGGATCGTCGGCGTGGTCGGCCAAATCATCGAGAAGTTCGGCGAGCCTGGATTCCTGGGCGGCGGTGAGTGGTTCTTCGACGGCGCGGCGGCGTCCGCGAGACCGATCCCCACGGACGGTCCCCCCTCCGCCCGCGTCTCCCCCGCGTCCCTTCATGTCGTCATCTTTCTTCGCCGCTGGCTCGCACCGTTCGCAGACGGCCATCGCCCCTGCATGGTAGGGGGACGGGCGAGGCTGGCCATGGTCCGGCCGGTCATTCCCCGCTCCCCCCCTGTTCGTCCCCACCGTCGAGGAGCACCCGGAGCCGGCGCATGGCGCGCAGGTAGCGCATCCCTGCCGCCGGCTTCGAAAGCCCCAGGACGTCGGCCGCCTCGGCGGTCGAGAGGTGCTCGAAGTGCCGCAGGAGGACGATCCGCCGATCGCCGTCGTCGAGCTGTTCCACCGCGGCGGCGAAGCGGCGCTCGAGCTCGTGCCAGGTGGCGGCGGCGGCGGGGGTCAGCTCGCGGTCGGCCAGCCGCGCGACGCCATCGGTGGCGGAATGGTCGTCGTCGGGGGGGCCGGCGAGCGCGACCTCGCGGTCGAGGCTCCGCGACGCGGCCACCCGATGACGGCGGTGGGCGTCGATGAGCCGGTCGCGGGCCATGTGTCGCAGCCAGAGCTGGAAGGGCATTGTCGGGTTGGCGAGGTAGTCGCCGAGCCGGCGGTTGGCCTCGAGCATCACATCCTGGACGATGTCGCTGGCGTCGACGCGCCGCTGCATGACGCGGTCCATCCGCCGGTCGACCATCCGCCGGATCGCGTCTCGGTGGCGGGCGAGGAGGCCGTTGACGGCGTCATCGTCGCCGTCGCGGACGCGGTCGAGGAGGATCTGCGTCGGCGGTCCGTCCCCCCACGGGGCGGCGGGGGGCAGGGGAGTGGGAAGGGGGCCGCCGGCCCCGGGGCCGGCAGTGGCATCGTCTTCGACGGGCTTTCGGCCGGAGTCGTTCATGCGGTCCTCTGCTCGCTCTATCGTACCAACGTGTCGCGAGGGCGGGGGCTGCGGATCACCTGCGGTTTTTTTGACCGGATGGTTTCCATGATCCATAATCGACCGCGGTTCAAGGACAGACCGCTGCCTGCCGCCACGGGACGCGGCAATTCGTCAACGGACTGTTATTCGTGGACGTCGCCCTGCTCGAGGCGTGTTCGACCCGTGAACCGGGGGATTTTTTTCCCGGGCACTCCCCCTCTTGCCACGGGGGCGATCGGGCGGTTTGTGCCGATCGCGGTGACGCTGCCGGCGTCACTCACCGGCGGAGTTTCGGGCCCTGGCTCGCCGCGACCATCGTGATCATGCTCGCCGTCTCGGCGCCGGTGTCGACCGCGCAGATCGTGCCGCAGATCGTGCCTGTCTATGGTCAGGACGACGGCATCGCTGCGATCGCCCCCGAGCCCGATCCCTCGATGCTCCCGGCGACCGCGCCGTTCCAGATCGCTACGCCCCAGCCGGCTGCGGCGACGCTGCGGGGGGGATTGTCCGGCGCCCCGACCGTCCCCCTCCCCACCGCTCCCGCGCCCCTCGGCAGCCCACTGCCAGAAGCGCCGCAGATCGCGTTGCCGGGGGGGGTCGACGAGCTCGCCGGTCGGTTGGCGATCCTCGCAGGGGAGCAGCGCTGGGGAGATGTCGTGGCCGCCTGCGAGCCGCACGTCCGCCAGGGCACGCTGCCGACGACCCTGGCCGACCGCTACGATCTCGCCCGGATCCACTGCGACCTCGTTCGCCGGCACTCCGAAGGGGGCTTCCGGCAGCGTCTGGCCGGTCTCTCGGAGGCCGAGGGCCGGCGCCTCCACGCCGAGGTGCTCTCGCGGATCCGCAGCCACCATGTCGACGCCCCCGATTTCCACCGCCTCACCCTCCGGGGGCTGCGAGCGATGGATGTGGCGATCGACCATTCGCTGTTCACCTCGTACTACGCCCCCCAGGCGACGCCGGACCGCCGGACCGCCTACCGGGAGCAGGTGTCGCGCCTCGTCGGCGGCCGGATGGTCAACTCCCAGGCTGACGCCGAGACGGTGGTGGCGTGGGTGGCGCGGATCGGCCACTCCACCCTTGGCATCCCCCCCTCCGTCACGCTTCTGGAGATAACGGCCGCCTCGATGGGAGGCCTCGACGAGTATTCCGCATTTCTCACCAACGGCCAGCTCGATGATCTTTACGCGCAGATCGAGGGGAACTTCGTCGGCCTCGGGGTCGAACTGAAGACAGCCGCCGACGGGCTGCTCGTCGTCCACGTCATCGTCGGCAGCCCGGCCGAACGGGGTGGGCTGCGGGGCGGCGATCACATCACGGCGGTCGACGGCCGGTCGATCGGCGGGATGTCGGTCGACGAGTCGGCCCAACTTCTCCAGGGGGCGGAGGGATCCTCCGTAACCCTCGACGTCGTCCGTGGCGGTGCCGCGGCCGGCCGGGTGGCGCTGCGGCGTGAGCATGTCGAGGTGCCGAGCATCGAGGACGTGCGGATGCTCGATACGGGAGCCGGCGTCGGCCACCTCAAGATCTCCTCCTTTCAGAAGACGACGGCAACCGATCTGGCGTCGGCCCTGCGGCGGCTCGATGCCGGCGGGATGCGCTCCCTCGTCATCGATCTGCGGGGCAATCCCGGCGGCCTCCTCTCCTCGGCCGTTGATGTCGCCGATCTGTTTCTCGAACGCGGCCTCGTCGTGGCGACGCGGGGGCGCAGCCCGGAGGAGGATTTCAACTACTCGGCCAGCCGGCCCGGCACCTGGCGGATGCCGCTGGTGGTGATCATCGACGGTGATTCGGCCAGCTCCAGCGAGATCTTCGCCGGGGCGATCCGCGATCACGGTCGCGGCACGATCGTCGGCAGCCGGAGCTTCGGGAAGGGGTCGATCCAGGGGATCTTCCCGCTCGAGATCGGTGGCGTCGGCCTCCGGCTCACGACCGCCAAGTTCTTCTCCCCCAAGGGAAAGCCCTACAGCCGGGTCGGCGTCGAGCCCGATCTGGTCGTCCACACCACGGCCCGGTTGCCGGAGGGGGCCGACGGACTGCCGGCGGCGGGCGACGCTCCGCTCGAGGCGGCCCTCGCCGCCGCCCGCCGTGCGACGGTGCGGCAGTCGAGCCGCCCCGCCCCCCGCGCCCAGGCTGGAAGGTAGACCGCGCCCGGGAGGCGGCGCAGCTTGAAACTCACCCTCCCGCGGGCTAGGCTGACGAGTGCTCGGTCATGTTCTCCGCAGGCTTTCTTCTTCTGGCTGCGGGATGGTGACGGGGGCGACGGTCGGTCGGTGTGGCGGGAGCTCACGCACGTTGTGCCCAGGCACGACGGTCGGGCATGGCGGTGCCCGGTCGTGGTGTCGGCGTGTCGACCCGCCAGCCGGAGTCCGTGCTCCCCGGCTGCCCATGATCGAGCCCCG
>Ga0114973_10002276_pt1 | contig 14023 bp, 7 predicted proteins | sample M_140807_MF_Meta_FD_87025 | JGI IMG/M metagenome (GOLD analysis project Ga0114973, IMG submission 87025) | Freshwater microbial communities from Lake Montjoie, Canada to study carbon cycling - M_140807_MF_MetaG | ecosystem: Environmental > Aquatic > Freshwater > Lake | place: Lake Montjoie... | reverse complement strand
TGAGCATAAGCCAAACGGTGAACCAACTCGCTTGTTGTTGTCTTTGCAAAAGTGGGGCGCTTCGTCTAAAGCTGATGCTAAGAGTAAAGCTGCGGCTATGAGTGTTGGCAAGTCAATGGTTGCTCCAGGTGTCTACAAGCCAGCGCGATTGTTAAGCGCTGCGGAGCGTAAATCTGTTAAATCTGGTAAGCATTATGCTGCCAGCCAAGGTGCTGCAGCGCAGGCTAGAGACACAGAAAACATGGCTTTGCGCAACCATGTGTCTGGTCCAGGTAAACCATTTGGAGTTACAAAGCCATCTTTAATTAGACGCGCTGATATTGAGAGCGGCGGATACATAAAAATTAAACGTAACGTTTATGTTAAATCTTCTGGTAAGTTTCAAGACGAAGCAATTAAACACGCAGAAATGTTACCTAAAATGCGCCGGCCTACTATCGTAATGCCAACTAATAAACTTCCTATGAATGCTGGAGCTGCTGCAGCAAACTTTGGATCTAAATCTTCTCCGCGTTACATTTTAATTCCTGAGCGTGGCGTAAGCCCAATTTTAGGTCCAAAACGCGTGATGATGCATGAATCCGCACATTCAAATACTAAAAGAAATTTTGCGGGTAAGGTACGCTTAAAATTAAATAGTAAAGGCGATATTGATTCAGCTTCCAAAAAAAGTATGAAAGAAGAAGCCAGAGCAGATCGCTATGCAGCTAAGAATGGTGGCGCTCCTACAAATTCATACCGTACTCTCGCAGGATCAATGCCTATTCAGAGCAGGGATTACATTTCGCACACGTACAAGTTGTGGAGTAAAGACAATCCAATGGCGGATAAAGCGATTAAAATTGGCACAAGTTCTGGCCTGGTAGGAACTTCTGCTTATGGAATTAAAAACCAAATTAAAAAGTTTGATAACATGGCTGTGTCTAAAGGTTTGCCTAGTTCTTTTAAAGGCAAAGTAGTGGGTTCTGGCTGGCAAAATAATTTGCCTAAATCTTTTCAGTCTAAAGCAGAAGCACACGCTAAAGGCAAGTCTATTTCTAGAAAAATTTCAAGTGATTACTATAAGCGATTTGATACTAAATTTGCTCGTAACGACGCTAGACGCGGTGAAGTTTTAAGAATGGACATTGGTTCGGCAAGAAGAACGTCTAGCGCTGCTTCTAATCCTGACAGAATTGCAGCCAAGAGTAAAGGTAAATTTGAGTCTAGTTTTGCTGGTAAAAAAGCAGAGCTATACCGTGAAGAACGTTTATCTAGGGTTACTAAGTTTGATTCTCCTGCTTGGGAAGAAGTATCTAAGGTATTTCCTCAGCGGGCTATCCTTACGCAAGGTACTCGCAAGATGCGAGTTATGGTCCATTATGAACATTCACCTACGCATTGGGGAATTATTCACCCTACTGAAGGCCAGCGTGTAGCGCACAAAAATAGTATTAGGTTTATTCCAAATAAAAAGCCTAAGAGTCCTGGTCCTGATTTATTTGGCGAACCTTTGAGAAAATCGATGGAGTATAGTGTAAGCATGAATCAATCACGTTTTGGTGGCGCTAGCGCTGTGGGTAAGAGCTTCGAGCTTGTCGAGAAAGAAGAAAGCTGGAAGAACATTTCTCATTACCAAGACAAGGGCGCGCAAGGTCGCTCTACTCGTCGTAATGGTAAGACTGTTGCTGGTTTAGGTGCTGCCGGGGTAACTACTGCTTATGGGCTTAACATTTCTCAAGGAGACGCACCTTTTAGCGTGGCTATGGACCACTACAATAGAACTGCGCGAGTCGGAAAATTAAAAGCTATTGGTCGAATTGCTCGTGTCAACCCAGTAGCTGCGCTTGCTGGCGGTAGCGTTGCTTTGACTGGTGTTGGTGCAGGTATGTATGCTGCAGGTTCTGCTAAGAATCGTCATTCACAAGCCAAGATTGCAGAGCTTCGTCGCAAACGCGGAAGCGTTAAAAAAGCAGAGCCAATGTATGACGCACAGGGTAATCCTGTACCGAATCGCAAGCCACTTATGTCTGGTAATGCTAAATTAGGCGCTGCAGGTACGGCTATTGGTTTGGCTGGCGGACAAAGAATGATTTCTGCAACAACTCTACCTAATCGCCTTCAAGGTCAGTCGGATGCAATTGCTAGTAAGGTTAAGTTCAATGAACGCCTTGCTAATGACCAAATTCAACGCGTTCAAAACGCTTCGCAAATCCGCAATCCATTGACGCGCAGAAAGCAAGTGCGCATGCATCAGTATTATTCTGATAAAGCGCAGTCAACCTTGGCTGATAGCCGTGCCAAGCAAATTACTGCTGACAATGCGCTTAAGGCTGCTCCTGCTAAAAAATTAGCTCATCTTAAGTCTGGCGCTGGTCTAGTTGCTACTGGTGGCGTTATGGGTGGTTTGGCTGTTTATAACAATGCTAAGGATCGAAAGAACAAAGCGCAGGTCAAGTAATGACAGTTTCCCAGTCTCGTTATGGTGGGCTGGCTGAGGTTGGCCGCGCACCTACTAAAGAACCTCGTAAGGAATCTGCTCGTTATGGGGGTTTTGTTGCGTCTACTGGCGCTATTGGTGCTGGTGGTGCTATTGCCAGTCGAAGTAAAAAGTATGACAAAAAAGCCTCTGTTAGTCTTGCTAATGTTAAATTTACGAATGAGCGTCGCAAATCTAACCTTAATACTTTAAAAAACTTAAATTCAGAAAAAGCAGTGCACGTCAAAAACAATCAGCGTTTTGCTGAATGGGTTGCTGGGCCTAAAACTACTGATGCTCGTTTTACGGCTCCCGGTAAGCCAGTATTAAAGGTGCCTAAAGGTTCTAATCGTTTTACCTTAGAATATGCTGGTGCTGAATTAACTGGTCGTATTAATTCTCACAATAGTAAGCAGGCTGGCGTATCTGCTAGAAATAGAAAGCTTCTTGATGAAGTAAGGTCGCATAAGGCTGCGGCCAATGAGGCTACAAAGAAAGCTAAATACTTGCGTGTAGGTGGTAAGTCAGTTATTGGTCTTGGTTTGGCTGGTATTGCTGGGTCGTTGTATGCCAATGAAGCAAAACGCGGTAGTATTAGTCAAAAGCGTTCAAACGAGCCTAAGCCTATGTCGTTGGCTGAAGCTCGCTACCGTCGTGTGAATGGATTGTAATGGCTGACGATGTACGTACGTCTTATCGAGACACTGATAGTCTAAATGCAACTCCTGCTGATATTGCAGGCATGGTTGAGGCCAATAAGGCTTCGCCGTTTATGGAACTTGGTACTACTGGTCTTAAGCGTGCTGGTGGTTACATTGACGAGCAGTTCCTTCCACAATTACGTGGCCGCAAAGCTGTACAGATTTACAAGGAAATGTCCGAGAATGATCCTTTAATTGGTTCGTTGTGGTTCACTGTTGACCGTCTTATTCGTAATGTTAATTGGCGCGTTGAGCCAGCAGGCAAGTCTAAAGAAGACACTGATAATGCCAAACTTGTTGAAACTTGTATGGATGACATGTCGCATACTTGGGACGATTTTATTTCAGAAGTTCTAACTTGCATAATTTATGGCTGGTCTTGGCATGAAATTGTGTACAAAAAGCGCGTTGGTCCTTGGGAAAAAGATGGCTCTAAGCGCTCTAAATACACAGATGGCATGGTTGGTTGGCGCAAAATGCCTATTCGTGCTCAGGAAACTTTGTTGCGTTGGGCTTTTGATGATTCTGGCGACGTGACTGCTATGGTGCAGTTGGCTCCACCTCGCTTTGAAACTACAGTTCTTCCTATTGAGCGTTCATTACTGTTCCGTTACCGCCACACAAAGGGTAACCCTGAGGGTATGTCTATGCTTCGCCAAGCTTATCGTCCTTGGTACATGAAGAAGCGTCTTGAGGAATATGAAGCTGTTGGTGTTGAGCGTGACCTTGCTGGTTTGCCTATTGTTAAGGTTCCGGCTGAATTTTTGCGCGCTAAACCAGGGTCACAGCAGGCTCAAACTGTTGAAGCGTTTAAGCGCATGGTTAAGTCTGTTCGCCGTGATGAGCAAGAGGGCATTGTGTTCCCTATGGCTTACGATCAAGACACAAAGCAACCGCTTTACTCATTCGAACTTATGGGTGGTGGTGGCGCTCGCGCATTTAACACTAACCAAATTATTGAGCGTTACGAACAGCGTATCTTGATGTCTGTGTTGGCTGACTTTATTATGGTTGGTCATCAGGGTGGAGGCTCTTACAGTTTGCATACCGATAAAACTGGTATCTTCCGAACATCACTGAACGCTATTGCGCAGTCTATTGCGGATACATTAAATCGGTATGCAATCCCTCGTTTGTTTGTTGTCAATGGCATTAAGCCTTCTGAATTACCTAAGATTGTTCCTAGTGATGTTGATAGTCCAGACATTGCACAGTTGTCACAGTTTATGTCTGCTATGGCTGGTACTGGCGTTAATTGGTTCCCAGATCCAACTATGGAAAACTTTGTTCGTGATGCAGCGCGTCTTCCAAAACTTAATGAAGAGGAAGAAGAGCGCCGTCGTCAGATGCAGATGCGCACTGAGGCTACTCAATTTGCTCAAGCTAATACAGAGTACTTACAGGCCAAGCAAATGTATACACAAACAATGATGGCTGATTACATGGGCGAGCCCACTCAACAGCCTGGTCAGCCTAATCAACAAGGTAGTCAACAAAATGCTGAGCAACAAGAAAGTCAACAGCAAAACCCGCAACAGGAGAAGTAGTGTTAGTTACTGATCTTGAAAGGTCTGCGGAGAGAGTCATTGCTGGTTCTTGTGCGCTTATTTCTAAAGAAAACAATGCTGATGCGGCTAAGTTAGTTCAATTTTTTATTGATGATGCTCGCCAAGATGGACATAGTTTTAAGCAAACTTTAGAGGCTTTAGCTCGTGGTGGTATTGTTGTAGCATTAATGGCTGCTGAGCCTAATTCAGAAGAAGTTTTTAGTGAAATTATTGCGCGTTTAGGAGTAGTTCATGAGTGAATCTACTGAGTATCGCCGTAATGCTGCTACTCGTGCCGCTGCAGGCGGAGCACTCATTGGTGTTGGTTCTGAACTTAAATCTCGTGGTGATAAAAAGTTTAAGGTAAAAAACGGCACTGTTAAACGTAATTTTACTATTATTGGCCCTGATGGTAAGCCTGCCGGTACTCATTCTGTTTTAGAAGACAAAATGGTTAAGCCAGATGTAATGCACGCCATTAGGGGCAAAAAAGTAACTGCTAATCACGTTAAGTTTTTGGGAAATAAAACTGCTGCGCGTTCTATTCAGGGTGCTGGGGTAGGTTTGGTTGTTGCTGGCGGTAAACAATTTTACAATGGTCAGCAAAATGAAAAGTTTAACTTGAAGCGAGAAGTTATTCGCCCTTTGGTGCGCGCTGATGCTATTGAAGCAAAAGTAAAACAGCATGTTAATAAAGCCAGTACTGATCAAGAAAAGTTAATTCGCAGTAAAGAGCGCACTCGTCGTTACTTGCAGGTGGGCGGTGCTATTGGTGGCGGTGCTTTGTTGCTACGCGCTCCTGAGTTTGCTGGTGCTTTAAAGAATGCACCTAAGTCAAAGATTTTAAGGCGTGCTAGCGAGTTGGAGCCTAAAGCCACTAAAGTGTCGAATAGTTTGTTGGCTGTTGGATCTGGTATTGGCGCTGCCGGAGCTTTTAACTCTGCTCAAATGCAAAAACTTGAGACTAATAAGTTTAAAGAGTTAAATAAAGCAGACAAGATGAGTGACCAAAAAAAGGTACTTGCTGGTACTGCTGCAGGTGTTGGCTTGGGAGTTTCTTTCCCTACTTTACAAAGAACACCTGCAGACAACGGTGCATCTGCTCGAATTAACTCTAAATTGTCTGGAAGCACTACTGGTCGTGTCGATATTGCTGATGTTAGAGGTATTGCTCGTACTCCAGGTAAGCGTTACGGAGCTAAGATAAATCAAGCAAAACTAACGTCTAAAATTAATCGCGAGGGATTTAAGGATACTAATCCTATTGAAGTTTCTCGTTTTGCTAACGGTCAAATGGTTGTTACAAATGGTCATCATCGCTTGCGCGCAGCGGAAGATTTAGGGCAAAAAGATGTTCCAGTTAGCATTCGTAATGAGACTGGAAAGGCTCCTAGATCTGTAGTTCCTTTGTATCGCTCTGGTCGTCATGCTAGAGATATTGTTGATGCGCGCAAGCCTCGCAAGCCTTTGAGTAGTTCTGAGCGTAAGGCTATGGAAGAATTGGCAGCAAAAGATACGCCAAAGTATATTGAGCGTGCTAACAAGATTAAAAGCGTTTCTGAGGAAATTCCGCATCGTTTGAATACGCCTAGAAACAAGGTGGCTGCTGCTGCAGTTGGCGCCGCAGGACTTACTGCTTACAGTACTAATCGCAAGCCAAATAATAAGGTTTCTAAAAAAGACGACAAGTTCCTTAGTCAATATCGTGATCGTATTAGCCCTAGTGCTGAGGAAGGCTATAAGTACTTAAGAAGAGGAACTCGTAATCGCCAGATTGACGCTACTGCTAATGCTGGTTTAGGTGCAGGTCTTCTCGCGCATGCAGGCCAGCAGGCCAGCAAAAAGAATTATTTTGTTGCTGGTCTTGAAGCAGCTGGCGGTGCTTTAAGCCTTAGATCAGCACACCATAACGCTAACGAAGCTAGAATTTGGAATGCCAAGATGGGCGCAATTAAAGCTAAGGCTAAGCAACGCGAAGCTGAGGGTGTTTATGGTAAAGACCGTAATGTCAATATCGCTAAAAGCATGTGGGTTGAAAAAGGTCTTAGTGTAGGATTGCCTTATCCAAAAGGTGTCGCTCGACGTTCTGGCTTACGCGCAGGACATTTGATGCGCACTCGTTCGGGTAAAACGGTTTCTGTTCGCGGTTCAGTAGGTTAGGGTAAACACATGACAATGCTTGGTGCTATTCGTAAGGCTATAGAAGAAGACCCTATTGGTGGGTCTGCTCTTATTGACGAAATTGTTTATTCTTATCTTTCTGATCAGGCTGAGGAGTTGCGCCCTGATATCGAGCAGATGCAGTCTGAGTTTATGGCTGAGCGTATTAGCATCGCTAAGCGTTCTTTAGGTCGTTCGTATGTAGAATCTATGGTTGAGGGCAATTACCCAAGCGAAGACATTACTAAGAGTGCTAAGTGGATTGCTGATATTGAGCATTTTGTTACCGTTAGCAAAGATGAGTTGTCTGGCAATGCTTTGTATGAATTTAACCGTAAGCATCCGCGTGGCGCTGGTGGTCGTTTTCGTCAAGGCCTTGGTGTTAAAGACTTAAATCCAAATCATCCTACTTTGACTCGTTCAATGGAAAAAATTAGCCCTAATCTTCGGGACCAATCAGTTATTCACGATGGTACTGGAAAAGAATTTGCTGGCAGCATTGATGAAGGAACTGTTAACCGCGAGCAGCATCAGTATGAATTAGCTAACCGTGTAGTTAATGGAATGTTGCGTAATTTTACTAAAGACAGCATTGAAGGTATGAATGTTATTGTTAACTTAACTAGCGGTACTGACGATAAAAAGTTTTCAATTGCTTATGATGCTAAAACTTTACGCAACCATAACGGTTTTGATTTAGATACTGATAAATTGTGGAACGTTGGTGATACTATTGACGATTTTGAGATTGAGCCAAAAATAGGCGCTTCGTCAACAGTTCGTACTCAAGTTGCTGCTTACAACACTTTAGGCAGCACTAACAATAATCTTGCCGCATTCGCCATGGTTAGTCCAGAAAAGTACAAGAACCTAGCGTCTTCTTACAACTATGGTGAATCACAAAAGCGCGGAAAACTAACTAATTTCTTTAACCGTTTGACTGCTGGTGGTGAAGTATTTAACCAAGTTCCTGGTATGGAAAAGTACGGCTCTTACGCACGTTTTGTTGGAAATTTAGGTCCGCAAGCCGAAGAAGCTCTTGGTCCTTATGCTCAGCGCGCCGCTTACCGTTACCGTGGTACTGAAAAAGAACCAGATTTAGATTTGGTTCGCCAGTTCAATAGTCGCATGATGCGTTCTGTTGAGGCTGCAGGTGAGTCTCGTACTAAGATGAGCGATATTTCTGACGCTATTATGAGTGCTTCTATGGATCGCGCTAATCAGGGTGATATTGTTTTGCAGGCTGCTAGTCATCAAATTAACAATCTTTCTCGCACGCGCGGGGGACAGTTCACTCCAGATGAATTAGCACTTAATGTTCGCGCTGATGTGGCTGCTCATCACATGCTTTCTACTTTGCCGGATGATCCTTTTGTGGCTCGCGTTAGTGCTGAATCAGGAAATATTCTTCCTTCACAGGGCGTAATTATTGACGTTGATGGTGATGTTATCAGCCAGTCTGTTGGTTTCTCTGACGACCACTACCTGCCTTTTGACCTTAAGAATCTAAAGTCTTTGTATGGTGGCCAGTATGTTCGTACGCGCCAGCAGGGCGGTTTGACCGGTGAGGACATTTACACTGCTATTCGTACTGGTACGCGTATGGCTACTGTGGTGTCGTCTTCGGGTGTTTATTCAATTGAGTTTGATCCTAATTTCCGTGGTGCTCGTGCTAATAGCGATAAGGCTCGCTCTATGTATGACCGTTACCTAAAAATTCTTGATGCTGTTGATAATTCTAAGTTGTACGTTAAAGACATTGATGGCGCTGAAAAAGCTCAGTTAATGGCTCAGGCTCAGGCTATGGGCGATGACAAACAACGTACTATTTACAACCGTTTCCTAGACGAACGCCGTCAGGCAAGTAAAAATCTTGACGAAGGTACTCTTGCTATCTTGCAGGAAGAAGCTATTGCTCAGGCTGATAGTGAAGGCTTTAAGGTTAAAGGCGACCGTTATTCTCGTCGCGTTGAAGAAATCTTTAACGAAAAGTCCGAGGAAAAACTAAAAGAGCGTGTATCTGAATTATCGCTTAATGCTAAGGGCTATGACGTAGCATTACGTACGCTTCAGCAACAGTTCCCTTACTTTATACGAAATGTGTCTTACCAGCCTTTAACTAGCAAGCAACAAGGCGAAGGTTTCTTACAAAACCTTAATCAGTCTGGCAAGTTGGGTGCTCGCCAATCTCTTGGTGCTAAGGATCAGGGTTATGTTAAGCCTGGTGGCTTGCGTCCAGAGGAAATGCGTCAAGGGTTTTACAGCCCGTCTACTCAGTCTTACAACCAATTTAAGAACGAAAAGTTTTACGGTTCTACTGGGGCTGAAGAAGTTGTTTCCGATGAAAAAGAAACTCAAAATAAAGGTGTTGGCGTAGGTTCTGGTGTAGGTGCTGGAAAGGGAACTGCTTCTCCTAAGTCTAAGTTTCTTGAACAGGTTGACGTATTTTCTGCCGGAAAGAAAGATGCAGGCTCTAAGGCTGCTAAAAATCTTGACATGTTTATTCAAAACATTCCTACTAGTGAACTGACTATTGGTAAGCCACCTAATGACCCTGATGGCCAAAATCTTACTTTTGAAGAAGCAATGAATAACCCAGATAGATTAACTGGTCGCGCTATGGCACTAAAAATTGTGCTACATAAAGGCGGTGGCGGAGTAAATAAGTATTACGAACAATACCCTGATTACGTTGCCAACCTTATGTCAGACAAAAAACTTGTACATAAAGTTGCTAGCAATCTTTATGGCAGTGCTAGTCAAGAAGTTCTTGGTTTGCCTGAAAATTCTACGTTTGATGATTTTGAGAAAATGATTCTTGATGCTGGTGCTCAGATGGCCACAGCTGCATCATTCCAGAATCCTTTTGCTGAGGCAGGAGCTGGAGATAATTCTGAGTTCTACACTGGCTCTAAGCCGCAGGCTTTTGATGAATTATCAATGGTATCGGATCCAGCGTCTATCACTCGCTTGCTTCAATCTAATCGTCCTTTAGCAAATGCTTTTAATGAAATGAGTTCTTTTTCTAATGATGCTGAAGCCGCTGATACTATTGCAGATTACCTTGAAGTATTACAAAAAGCTCGAGATGCTGCTGCCAAATCTTTAGCTGCAAGATCTATTGAATACAGCGTTGATGCGGTGTTGAATGCTGCCGGAGTAAAGCCTGATGATTGGGCTACAGCTATTGGTAATCCTGAGGATCTTCGTAGGGCTGGCTATTCTCCAGGTCGCGAAATGACTATTTTTGACGCAAATGTTATTTCTGAGCGTGCTAGAAATCTACAAAAGGGTCGCTCGCTCGCGCAGGCGCAGAGGCTTATGGCAGAGATGTCGGGTGGTGCAGCCCCAAAAGCGACGCCCCCAGCGGGGGAGTTAACGAAAAGCCTGCAGGCGTCCTCGTCCCGACAGGTGCAAGTCGTGAGCAAGAGTCATCCGCTGTCATTGGAGATTCAGAGGCGCAGGAGATTGAATCTGCCCCTAGTGAACAAGAAGTAAGAATAGATAGCATTCGTCAAAGTCTTCGTTCAATGGTTGGTATGAAAACTGTTGCTAACGAGATGGATAGTCTTGTAAACACTGCTCTTGTAAATGAGCGTCGTCGTGAGGCTGGCTTGCCTGTTGCTAGTAGTTCTAATCACCTTATATTTACTGGCAACCCTGGTACTGGTAAGACTACGGTTGCTACCAAGTTGGCCGCAATGTACAACGCCGCAGGTATTTTGCCTAAAGACACAGTTACTGTTACTGGTCGTGATGAATTAGTTGGTGAGTACGCTAATAACATTTCAAACAATGTGACTAAAATATTTAACAAGGCTCGTGGTGGTGTTTTGTTTGTTGATGAGGCTTACATGCTTTCTGACGATAACCTTGGGCGCGAGGCGGCTACTCAATTGATGAAACTTATGGAAGAACATAAGGACGATACTGTGGTTATTGTTGCTGGTTATCCAGATAAGATGAAAGAATTTGTAAACGTTAACCCTGGTATGAAGTCACGTTTTTCTCGTACTATTAATTTTCCTGATTATTCAGAGGCTGAACAAAAGCGCATTCTTTCGGGAATGTTTAAGGCTAATCAGGATAAAGTAAAAGACACTAAGACTGCTAGTGCCATTTCTTCTGCTGTAAAGGTTTATTCTGCACAGGGCGGTAATGGACGTGCTATGGAGCGTTTGCATTATGATTTGTATAAAGCGCGCTCAACGCGTTTGGCAAGCAAGCCAGATGCTACTGAGCGTGAACTAAGTGTCTTTACAATTGAAGACGTTAAGAGTGCTTTAGATCGTCAAGGTTTTAAGCCTCGTAAGGTTGCTGCTAAGAAAACGACCAAGAAACCGACTAAGAGAGTAGTTCCAAGTGAATCGTTGGTGGGCTAGCCGTCAAGACTCTGTTAATGCTTTAAAAGTAGTTGACGATTCTGACGTAGCAAATGGTGTTGGTGTAGCTGTTTTGGGCTACCATGGGCTTGCTAAGAGCCTTTTAGAGCCATTAACGACCCAGACCCTAGTAGATACACACAAAGTTCGTAAGGCGTTGTCTGAGATTGATTTAGAGCCTGTTTCGAAGGCTTTGAGAGAAGCTACTAGACCTGTTATGGGTGACGCATCTGAAAAGTACGGTCAGTTGCTTGCAGAGGCTATTCACAAGCGTGCTACTGACTCAACAGAGCGCTTGCTTATGTCTTGGACTAGCACTGGTATGCCTTGGCCTCAAGCCATTGAAAAAGCCGCTGAAGTTCATGGCGTTCCTTTAGAGCGTCTTGGTCGATATGCGCATGTTATGAAGTCTGTGGGTATTACCCCAATAGTTCGTGCTGACTATGCTGATCGTGAGTTGATGGCTTACGCAGCTCACATTGGTAAGCTTGAGTCAACTGCTGATGCTACTTTGATTGAGAAACAACAAAAAGCAAAGTTTAACGAAGAAGATCATCCTCGTAACCCTAATGGCGAGTTTAGGGATAAGAATGCTACTGTTTCGCAAATTAGCGAAAAGGCTAAAAAACTTGAGCGTTTTAATCGTTTAAATAACTTAAATAACATGAATCGCACTAATTTGGCAAACATCAAAAGCAGAGTTACTGGCGTTAAAGAAACGCCAAAAGAAGAGTTTAAGCAAGAACAATTTAAAGAAGAGCAATTTAAATCAGAAAAGTTTTCTAATGTTAAATTTAGAGCAGAGCAATTTAATAATGAGTTAGTTCCTCCTGGTCCAAAAAAGCCTTCGGAAGACGATTACCCTAATGAAGGCGATATTCATAAGTGGGCTGAAGATGCTTACATTCCTATTCCTAAAGAAACTTTAGAGCAAATTAACGTTAACCATAACGGAACTTTTTTTGCCGGCCAGTTAAAAAATAGGCTTGAAGCAGTTAGTTATTCGTATTTGCATGATTTTATTGGTATGTATTTTGGTGGAATTGCTGAATTTAATAAACAAGGCATGACTTTAATGAAAAGTTCAGAAACGCCTGTTCTTAAAGACACAATGGAAAATGCAACTGGATCTGCACATGATGACATCAATAAAGATACTGATTACGCATCAGTAAGTAAAAAATCAAAATTTGTAATGCAAAAAGGTTTACATTTTGTTGACGTTGCTAACCCTAAAAATAAAAACGCTCCTGACGAGCCTTTTCAGGTTGTATTTATTAGTTTAGATAATGGTGATTATGCAGAGTTTTCTAAGAATCTACAAGGCAATAATCTTCAACAGTTTAACGAGGATCATCCTAGAAGCTCTGATGGTCGTTTTGCCGATAAACCTGATGTTATAGATTTAAAGCAAAAAAGATTAGAAAAACTTAACCGTCTTAATAATTTAAATAACTTAAATAATCAAACCCGTGCTGCGCAGATGAAGCGCCTTGTTGAGTCTCAAAAAGAAACGCAGGATAAAGCTGAGTTTGCTCAAGAGCGCTTCAAAGACAGTTCATTTAAAGACAACGCATTTAAAGATGAAAGTTTTAAAAGCGAACAGTTTAGGGACCAAAACAATACTCCTCCTAAAACTGATATTGAACTTAACGACAAGTGGGCTATAATTTTTGGATTTGATGCACCTAAAGCTGATGAAAACCCGCAACTTGTTTCTGACAAAGTTAAATTATATGGATTTCTTCCTAGCGACAAGAAAAAAGACAATCCATATAATTTAGTATCCGTTGGACCTTTTATTGACGACATTCCGCACTTTAAATATCGCATTGGCACGTTGAGTCAAAGACTCAGTAGTGGTTTTGAGGCATTAGTTACTTACGTTGATGCTTACCGAACCAAAAAAGGCTGGAACGGCCAAATGGTTGATTGGGCAAAAGATGGGTACAAAAAATTTGAAGTTGACTCTGGTGATTCAATTTCAGAAATAATTCCATTTTTGCCAGAACGTAAATATAACAGTGATTATTCAATTTGGCAGCCTCAAATGTTTAATAAACCTAACGGTGAAACTTCAGAAATTGCTTGGGTTGCTCATCCTAAAGAAGACGACGTGCAAATTGTTTTAGCTAATGCAAAAGAATTTGAGGCTCTTATGGAAGGTAATGCTACAATCGAAAAGGTTGATGAGATTCATTGCTTGATGGATTTGATGACTGGCGCAACGATAGATGGCAAAAAAGAAAGTCTTTATGATGCTTTTGATAGAGCATCGGACGCTGGAGACGCTAGTATAGGCACTAATCCTCCCCTTAGTGCATATACAATAAAAATAGGGAATAATGGTAAGTAGGAGTAATGATGGATTCATTTGAAGTAGTTAAGTCTTTGCACGAAGTTGATCCTGGCTTTGTTGAGCTTTGCAAAACCCTTTTTGGCGATACTGTGCATCCAGAAGATGTGTGGGAATACTTGTACACCGTTGATGGTGTTTCTAAGATGTCTCCTGGTGCCTCTGATGTTCACGTCAATAGAACAGGCAAAGGCAAGTTAGTCCCGCGCGAGCGCACTCCTCAGATCCCAAAAAAGATTAACCCAAAGATGAAAGACGGCACTATCATCGATAACACCGATGCTATGAGCAAGTCTGATGATGATTTTGATATTACTTGGGCTGGCGAGTTTGCTAAGGCTGATGAAGATAAGCGTCAGGTTTTTGGTTGGGCTTCTATTGTTGAAGTTGATGGCCAGCCTGTTGTTGATCGTCAGGGT
>Ga0114973_10002275_pt1 | contig 14023 bp, 8 predicted proteins | sample M_140807_MF_Meta_FD_87025 | JGI IMG/M metagenome (GOLD analysis project Ga0114973, IMG submission 87025) | Freshwater microbial communities from Lake Montjoie, Canada to study carbon cycling - M_140807_MF_MetaG | ecosystem: Environmental > Aquatic > Freshwater > Lake | place: Lake Montjoie... | reverse complement strand
GGATTATTGATTTGAGCGATTTGTCGGACGTTGTTTTGGAATTATCTGCGCGCATTTGAGCAAAGGTGTTCCCTAGTTTGGCTCTGTGGCTCAGGGGCGGAGAGGCCTTCAATTCCATTTAACCAGAAATTGGGCTGCATAAAATTTATATGGAGACCGTCAGGCCTCTCAGCTGAGGAGGAAGAGACGGTTCTCCTATTTTACGTCAGAGAACGGAAAGAGATTTTGCCGGGGGGCCTTGATGACTCTAAGCTTATGAGGTGAAAGAGCCTCTCGTTAACATGTTGTTGGGAACCACATGCCTTCTTGTTGGTAGGGTATAAATATGCCCTCTGGCCAAGTAAAGTCACAACCGGCAATGGAGGTGATAACACGCTCAAAAGCGCAAAAGTGACACAAGATGATAGGAGATGATTTCATCTGCGGTATTGCAAAGACGTGCACAAGAATTCGATCCTCGACAGCCTCTTCATAAACGAGCGACTCGTGTGGAAAAAAAGCCACTTCAGCAGATTTAAAACAGGAAATGCAAGAGCCTGTGATTTGGTCAAGCCAGCTTCGGATAATACGAATGTCGTTATCCATAGCTGTCCCTTCCTTCCCCCGACCATGTGGCCGTTCGGGAATACCTCGAAAAAAGTACTGGTACGGCTTGTGAGTGATTTTTGCATTTGTCGTGAGTGGTGGCGGAACAGGATCAAATATCAGTAGTCGATAGTGGTCGAAAGGCAAGACTGCAAGTTTTCGTTGTACCAGCTCGGCCAAGTGGTTGCGACAACACTGTGTGCCCTTAGGCCAAAGGAATTTTAGTCCGAGGAAATTCTTTCTCTCTATCTCGGAGACGCTGGCCTCTGGTAATCGCCCGTAACAGATAGGACAAGAAAATTTTGCCAACTTCTATCCTCTATGTAATTCGAAACTTAACGTTAGCGATGGTGTCCCCGAATCTTGCTCGATGGCGCAGAGGCACAGAGAGCATAGAAAAATTGACAATGCTTCGTCCCAAAACTGATCTTTTCTTCGGGGCTTTCACAGACGAAAACTACCTACCAGTTTCTCTACCTGTTCTACGAGCAATGTGATAAATCATTTCTTCTGAGCTACTCGGGTTAAACTTGTCACCGTTCCACTCGCCGTGAAAATTCTTAACATATAGCCCTTGTTCCGTGACGAGCCGCTCAATTTCCGACTGCGACCAGAAGCGCAGAGTGCTGTAAGAGTTGAGCGTCTCATTCAAGATTTTGTACGTGATTGTAAAGTCGATTAAATTCGATGAGTTTGAGGTCACCGTATATGACTCTCTCACAGGGCCGTAAGACGAATCATATTCGATCACTTTACCATGCCATTTCTCTTGCCAGTTTACTCTGGGGTTACGTGACTCAAAAACGAATGTACCGCCTTCGCTGAGATGGTCATGAACATTGGTAAAAGTCGAACGTAGATCAGCTTCCCGAAGTATTACCTGAAATGCATGGCCGGTCATTATAATGAGGTCAAACGTCGAGTCGAGCTTAAAGCTCTGCGCCGGTGCGTTCACCCAGGTAACTTTATCGCCAAACGACTCATTCTTCCCTGCTGCCAACATACTCAGAGAGGGGTCCAAGCCCGTGACGCGATGCCCTCGTTTCGCATATTCACGGCAAAGAAGACCCGTCCCACAGCCCAGATCGAGAATTGAAATGCTAGCGTCTCTCGGCGCAAGGTTCAGATAAAATTCACGGTCATCGCTCCACCCGCAAGATAGGTCGTAGATACTTGCGAGAACGGGGTGGTCGTAGTGAAGGTCTAACAATTCTCTTCTCCAAAATAGTAAAACCAAGCATGTCCCGATTCTAGTTGAAATAGAGGGCGGTGTAGTTGCGATCTTTTAGGCTGCTTCTTCGAGCGATTCAACCTGTTTTTGTCCCTACGAATTGGTTCAATAACTCGATCGGTTCCTTGATCGATTTTCCATCCTGCAGCTTCTGCAATTTTTCCTCGCCCCTTAAAAGACCTTCGACCTATACCGCAGGGGAAAAAAGAGACCACGATTGTCCAGACTCTTTTAGTGCAAACACAGTAACTCACAACTCCCCTCAAACTACCTTAACCCCGTTTCGCCAACCTAGCGATGTGAGGTAGTATCTGTTCGACTGACTCGACTTTTTTCTATAGACAGTTCGTTCTATCATCTTCGGGGCTCTGCGGATCTGAGTAAATGGCCCGGACTGAACGTCTTTGCATTTCTTGCCTTACTTGTTCCATTTCCGAATTGTACACTCTGTACGTTTAAGCTTGCTATTTCCCTATTCTAAGCACCATCATGACGCCTCTTAATATTCTCATATGTGCCGGGGAAGTTTCCGGTGATCAGCGGGCTGCGGAGCTTGTTGCGGCGCTTCGGCGGATGGTGCCGGATGCTCGAATACGGGGTATGGCGGGACCGCGGATGCGGGAGGAGGGGGTTGAGGCGGTGGTGGCTGCTGAGTCGGTCGGCGGTGTGATGGGTTTTTTGGAGTTGGGGGGGAGGTTGCGGGCACTCATCGGGGCGTATCGGTTGATGGCGCGGACGATAAGAGAATGGCGTCCGGATATTGTTATTCTCGTTGATTTTCCAGATTTTAATCTCAGGCTTGCTCGGGTGGCGCGCGACGATGGGATAGCGACTCTCTACTACATTCCTCCAAAGGTTTGGGCATGGCGCTCAAAACGGGTTAAAGCGTTTCGCAATACCCTCGATGCGATTGCAGCAATTTTCCCGTTCGAGCCCGCTTTCCACGCTAAGCGGGGCTACCACCGAACTGTATATGTAGGGCACCCTTTCATCGAGCTACCTGATGAAGGAAAAGACCATGGTCTCGCCGACAAGCCCATTCCAAAATCTAATGATGAGCCTCTTTTAGCGCTCCTTCCGGGGAGTCGCCGTTCAGAAGTTTTACGTCATTGGAAGGTTCAACTGGAAGCTTTCGATCGGCTGCGGGTGCGTTATCCGAATTTACAAGCGATTGCGGTTGTTCCGAGCGAGGAGTTAGCCGCGCTCCTTCGTGATAAAATCCCTCACGAGGGGCTTAATATTCAGGTTGGTGGTTCCGAGGAGGTAATGCGAAGAGCGACCGTGGGGATTCTTAAAAGTGGTACCTGTACACTTGAGGCCGCTTTTTGGAATCTTCCATTTGTATGCATCTATAAAGCATCACCGGTATCTGCATTTCTTGCTCGGCGACTCGTCGAGATTACCGAGGTCTCGCTCGTAAATATAGTTCGTCCGAGCACCGTTAAAGAGCTACTTCAGGAGCGGTGCACGAGTGAGCTTGTCACTCAAGAAGTGGTAAAAATTCTCGAGGATATGCGTTATCGAGAGGAGATGCTCGAGGGATTTGCCGCTGTGCGCACCACCTTTAGCCAGCGAAGGGGAGAGAGCAAAATCGAGAGCGATGCGGCGGGTCGCACGCCTCTTAGCGCTGCAGAGGAAGCGGCTAAGCTTGTTGTGGCGACGGCACGTCCTGCGCGACCTGCTCGCGCTGTTTTATATCGACGGATTGCAAACTACCTCCATCCATATCGCAAAACGTTTCTCGCAGCGCTCGGTTGTATGGTGTTATTTGGAGCCTCCGATGGCGCAGTTCCTTTCTTAGTGAAGGAGGTTCTTGATAGAGTTTTTCGGGCAAACGATGCCACCTATCTGTATCTATTCCCCGTCATTCTTATCTCACTTAGCGTGCTGCGCGCTGCTGCCGATTTTGGTCAGCAGTATCTTATGAGCTGGGTTGGTCATTCGGTTGTGCGAGATCTTCGTCGCGATATGAATGCTCAGTTTCTTCGGCTTGGTCCACCATTTTTTATTCGAAATCCAAGCGGCGACATGTTGAGCCGAATTACGGGAGATGTTCTTCTTACACGAACTCTACTCACCGATTCGCTTGCCTCGGTACTGCGAGATTCAATTAGAATTTTTGCCCTTGCTGCGGTTGCCATCTGGATGGATCCGGTACTAGCTCTTATTGCGATTGTTTTTGTTCCAGTCGGGTTTTTCCCGATTTATCAATTAGGCAGACGGCTCCGAGATTTAGGTAGAAGAGGACAAGATGGTGTGGGCGCACTAACCGCTCGATTGCAGGAATCAATTCTTGGAAGCAAGGTAGTTAAGATTTTTTGCAACGATCAATTCGAGAAGGATCGTTTCGCAGAGGCGAACGGCGCGTTGACTGCGGTATTTGTGAAATCCGATAGGGTAAAGGCGCTTAGTGGACCAATAAACGAGGTGCTCGCGAGTGTTGCGGTTGCAGCGGTTATTCTTTATGGCGGCACCTCAGTGCTTCACGGAGTCCGCTCTCAGGGAGCATTTATCGGTTTTCTTATCGCGATATTTCTTCTTTACGATCCAATAAAAAAAATCAGCCGCCTTCACGCCGCTATCCAGCAATCACTCGCCAGCGCTGCGCGTATCTTCGAGGTACTTGATACCGAACCACTTATTGTTGATCCTCCCGATCCAGTGCCTCTCCCCGCGAGTAATACAATCTCAATTGAAGGGGTGTTATTCCAATATCCGGGCGCAGCAGCTCCCGCGCTCCGCCGAATAACGCTCACTATAAAAGAGGGAAGCCGTGTGGCGCTTGTCGGACTTTCGGGGTCCGGAAAATCAACTCTTGCCGATCTTCTTCCTAGATTTATCGATCCGAGCGAGGGGGTAGTAACGATTGGTGGCCTCGATCTTCGACGATTAAGCCTTGAAGAGCTGCGCCACCGTATCGCTATGGTAAGTCAACATACCTTCCTTTTTAACGATACTATCTGGAATAACATCCAGTACGGTAATCATAGCGCTCCACCCGAGGCTATTACTCGGGCCGCTGAACAGGCGCATGCCCTTGCCTTTATTAATGCCCTTCCTGAGCGTTTTAATACCGTGGTGGGAGAAGGGGGATTTGCGCTTTCAGGAGGAGAGCGACAACGGCTCGCTATTGCCCGCGCCATTTTGAAGAACGCCCCAATCCTAATTCTAGATGAGGCAACCGCATCTCTTGATAACCGATCAGAACGAGAAGTTCAGCACGCTCTGGATACTCTGATGGAGGGAAGAACTACAATTGTCATAGCCCACCGACTCTCGACGATTATCAATGCAGATCAGATTGTAGTGATGAAGGAGGGTTCGATCGTTGAGCAAGGAACCCACGCCGAGCTACTCGCAGCAGGTGGCGAGTATGCGATGTTGCATGCGTTGCAGTTTGGACAATAGGACTTACTTGGTTAATCGTCTCTGCCTAACCGCATGAACATCAATCGGAAAACCTCCATGATACGGCCGCAACTAAAATTATTGGTCCTGTACTTAGGTTGCTTCCTTGGATTTGGTGCTCTGGCATTCCAGAGCATTTTTTTTGCGGTAGATCTCTATACGTTTGGACCGGAGGGTGTTTCAGGGTTTTATCTTGGCTGGTTTCTTCTAAGCGGTTTATTACTTTTTCCCCTCTTTACATGGTGTAAAAAGAGTCACCCTTCTCTTTTTTTGTTGCTAATACTTGCAATCGGTGGGCTCGGTCTCTTTGGAGCATGGCAAACAATGGGCTCCGGTCTTAGTCCGTACCTTATCGGAATACAAAATGCGCTTATAGTAACGGGCTTTTTTCAACTATGTCACCTCGTTATAGCGGGAGTTACCACGAGTGAGGGGCGAACAAAAGAGCTCGCCATAGTGAAGATTACATCCCAAATTGGTGGTATAATAGGGGCTTATCTTGGCGGTATAGTGGGTCAATACTACGGGTTTAGAGAATCGTTTCTCGGTTCAGCGCTGGTTTTTGGGATCGGAACGGTAGCACTTGCCGTGATCTTACCACGGGTTAAAAGTGCCGATTATTCCTCAGTTCGCGCTCCTGGAGAGGTTCATTCCGAGCCTTTGCTCGATGTCATTGTCGGCTACCCCCGTCAAAATTGGGGTGTCGCCCTAGATACATTTCTACAGACATCAGCGAATTTTCTTCTGCCGATAGTGCTTTTGGTTCGTGGTTTCTCACCGCAGGCCGTGGGATTTCTTTACGCAACTCGTTTGACGGCTACTTTGATTCTTGCTCCCTTAATGCATCGCAGCATCGCAAAAGGTGAGGGTCGTGAGTTCATGCTAGGATCTTTTTTGGGATGTTTTGGTTGGCTCATCCTTATATTTGCCAGTCCTCATATCTTCTCGTTCCTGATTGCAACGACCCTTCTTTCCTGCGCATTATTTCTTACTTCAATCGGCCTTGAAACCCGCTGGTATGCCCGTCGCTCCATGACCCAAATACTCGCCCGAGAGCTAATCCTAACAGCCGCCCGTCTCGTGGCAGTTCCCTTATTGAGCTTCGCAGCGTTTCGCGCTCCAAACCTCTACTTAGCCTGCGGGTTCATCAGCGCTGCGCTAATTTACCCCTATGGTCGTTGGTTGTTGGCGTGTAATAGGGAGGGGGGATTGGAGAGGAGTGGTGATGGGATTTAGGGGAATATTTCTTAGACGGTAGAGGTTCTCTCTGAGTGAGTGCAATACATCTTCAATCTAAGAGGCGCTTAGGACCTCAGATCGCATCATTCATATTTGGTCAGAGCCCCAGTAAGCTGAGATATGACATGCTCTATCGGTTGCTGGCCAAGTGAATCAATCATAAGAATGGACCATCGCCCATTACCAAGGTGCTCTACTGGCACGATATGAGCATTCGGTTGTAACGAGCCCGGTTGAAGCAGTTGCAGGTTCGCCTTTTGAATCGCTTCCGATAGCTTGGTGAAGGTTGCGGACGCGGTATCGAGAGTTACCATAGCCCAGGAAAGATCGTTCACAGTTTCGCTATGTCGGGCCGCAACGCGATGAACCACCTGATGAGCGAGGGTCGAGCCATTGACTCTCGCATTGGTCTCAATACAGTAAGTTTTACCCGTCTCTGTTACGATGAAATCAAATCCAAGAATACCCTCGTACTCCATTTCTTGCGCCACTCGCGCGAGAGTACTTGCTCCCTGAACGGCCTCCCGAAATTCGACCGGTATTCTGTTACCGAGAAATCGATAACCGCCCTGATTACCCTCATGTTTTGTCCCCTCAGCAAGCAGCTGTGAACTCATCCCGATGAAAGTAAGCTGCGAGTGTGAAACCGCAAATTGAATATTTAGCGATTCGACCACGGGAAGAAACGCTTCAATTAAGCATGATTCGGATAGGCCGTGAGTTTCGAAAAAAGACCTAAGAATCTTGGCAACGTCTGGATCTTCACCCTTTACAATTGCGATACCACTTCCTCCTGAGCCGCGGGATGTTCGTATTATAATATCCCCTTCCGCTTCGAGCATCTGAAATGCAGCAAAAAGCTTCTCCTGCAACGTTTGGTCCGACAAAGTCACTAATCCAGTCACGGTCGGTAAGCCGGCTCGTCGGCACATCTCTTTATTGGAAATCTTATCGTTAAACACCATGGCAATTTCTTCGGAGGAACCGAAGAGACGGTTGCCACCCAGCGCAGTCGAGAGAGCGTCGTCGTCGGGCCCAACATAAAAAGGAACGACAGTCGAGAAGGGACAGCGCTGACTTACCTGTTCACAGTTAGATACAGTTGAGAGTAGGTGGGACTCTGCCTGAGACTTTGGTACGAAGTGAATTTGCGAGGAATGTGGGCCTAGCCCAACCTTGTACAGCCAATTTAGGTGATCCCGATCGAAGTCATCGGAGAGAACGCAGACGTCGGCAGAGTCGGGGCGCGTGAAGAATAATCCTCGTCCGGCTCGATCAGATTTGTGAGACGTGCCCTCTTCAATGAGCGACATTCGGTAGTGGGGCTGGCTCCGAAGATCAAATATTAGTAAACGAGCCTCTTCTGGAAACGCAGCCTCCGCGGCACTCTCATTACACGATATAAAAGTCTGATTGCTTAGGGTCATGTGTTTTATTCCGAGAGTAAGACCGATTTACCGTTGTCGTTGATTGCGACCAAAAAGGGTGGTGCATAACCCAAAAAACGATTTAATCCTCGGTTTTGCGTCGAATGTATACTCCTCGGTATGCGATAAGGAAACACCCCTGTTCGTAAATAACACAATTCTAACTGCGACAGCTCTTATTTTTTTCAAGAAAATCGGGATTTAGCAAGTTGTTTCAAGGGCCTGTCTATAAAATTTGTGCTTGCGCAGGGGGAATGGCTAAACAGCCCCCATTCCAGTGACACAAAGAAACGGGCTAGGCCGCAATCCCTCCAAGTGCGCGGGAGCCTTGACATCGAACCCGAGACAAGCGTACAACCGCGTCGAAGGTATAAGAGGGAGGATCAGGATTCGATTAAATATCAGTTGAACCTGCTCTCTAATAGCTCTGCCATAAGGTTCACCGAGGAATGAGTGCTGCTGCGCCGCGTTTAGAGAGTAAGGTGATTGTAGTGCGGCTGGTTGCATGGCTCGGATACGGTTCTTTCGGTAACGTCAGGAATGGTTTCTAAGAAGGCCAACGAAATTGATCATAAAAAATGCGTTCCGCAAAGAGTCGAGATAAATATAGCTGATAGTAAACGAGCTTCGGTAATAGAGGGAGTTTGATGTATTCGTCAGGACAAGAGAAGCCGAGGATATTTTCGGACGTTCCGAATGAGCTGCAGTCTAGCGATAAAATAGGTAGACTACTTCGTACTCTTTGTGACGATTATGTAGTCGAGTCACATGCGCAAAGGCTGTTTGAAGGAATACCCGAAGCATGGTCCCAATTAGTTGGATTTCCGGAGTTTATCGATAGTTGGTTAGAGGATGAGAGTAGGCACGCGGAAGTTATTCTAGATTTGATTAAGTCATCATTGGGCGATAAGGCGGCAGAAGAGGTCGTAGCCCATGCGAAGCATGTTACAGATCAATCTGATGACAGTAGTGTGTATGGCAATGCTCTCAATGATCCGTTCAGATTTCTGGTTGCGTTTCTTTATGATGAGGTATTTACCCGCGAGTCTTATCGACTGGATGCGTTGCAATATAAAGAAAATAATAGACCAGAAGAGGCAAGAGTTATAGCTCTAATCGCAAAGGATGAGGGACAACATGCGTCAGCTGTTGCTGAATTACTGGTAAGAAATTTTGCGCAAGATGATCAGGAGGCTCTGGACTGCTTCTTGAGCGATATTTCTGGAATAGTTAATGAGGCGATCGAAGAGGACCGGAGAAAAAAAGCAGCTGTTCGTAGTGGTGAACACCGAAGGGTGTACTCTGGTAGCTTTATCGGAGATCACGATGGATATCCTGACGAGCTTTTTGACAAAGTTAAATCGCAATTAACAAAGATACTTGAGACAACCATTAACATATGGTTGAGCGAAAAAAACACAGAAGAATAGTCATCCGGGTTTGGGCTACTGGTCAGCTGTACTTCCCGCCTCTGTGAATCCTACCTCCCCCAACAAACCTAACTCCACCCGCACCTCACCACCCTCCATGTCCTAATCTCGATTGCCACCCCCTCTAAAACATTGATTTTTCGGCCTTCCTGGGAGACGATACGGGCGTTTGTGCTTTGGAGAGAGCGTCATGAAAAAGTCGGTGCGGTACCTTGAACTCGAGCGATTGCTTGCCCAGCGGGTGGTGTTCCTCGATGGTGGTATGGGGACGATGATTCAGGGTTTGGGGCTGCAGGAGGAGGATTTTCATTGCGCCGCAATCGGGGAGAGGAGCAAGGAACTTAGGGGTAATAACGACCTGTTGGTGCTCAGCCGTCCTGAGGCGATTCAGAGGATTCACGAGGCGTACCTTCGGGCTGGCGCCGATATAATCGAAACAAATACCTTCAACGCTACCGTTATCGCGCAGGCTGATTATGGCACTGAGGATATCGTCGAGGCGATAAATCGTGAAGCTGCAGAGTGTGCTCGTCGTGCGTGTGATGTAATCCGCAGTGAAGACCCTTCGCGGATCTGTTTTGTCGCAGGAGCGATCGGTCCAACTAATAAGACCTGTTCACTCTCGCCGCATGTACACGATCCGGCTTACCGAGATGTAACGTTCGATCAGCTTGAGGCGGCGTACTATCACCAGGCGAAAGCTTTAACAGAGGGTGGGGTAGACCTTCTTCTTGCGGAGACAAGTTTTGATACGCTGAATCTTAAGGCGGCGATAGTCGCTATTCAGCGGCTAGGGGATGAACGGGGAGAGCGGTTGCCATTGATGCTCTCGGCAACTATTACCGATCAATCGGGCCGGACCCTCTCGGGGCAGACAATAGCGGCATTTTGGTATTCGGTTCGTCACGCCCAGCCGCTGAGCGTGGGAATTAACTGCGCGTTGGGTGCGCGCGAGATGCGCCCGTATATCGAGGAGCTTTCTCAAATTGCAGATTGCTTTGTGAGCTGTTACCCGAACGCTGGCCTTCCTAATCCGCTCAGCGATACGGGATACGATGAAACGCCGGACGATACCCGACGGGCTCTCACCGATCTCATGGAGCGGGGTTGGATAAATATCGTGGGAGGGTGTTGCGGAACGACTCCTGAGCATATTGCTGCACTCGTAAAGGGATTTCGGAGTATTAAGCCCCGTGTACCTCCGCAGCGGCGTATGATCACCACCTTGGCGGGGCTTGAGCCGTTGGTGATCGATCAGGAGGAAAATCGGCAATTCATCGTTGTTGGGGAGCGAACAAATGTAACTGGCTCACCAAAATTTCGTAAGTTGATTGAGGAAGAGCGATACGACGAAGCTCTTGTTATCGCCCGACAGCAGGTTGAAAACGGCGCTCATATAATCGATATAAACTTCGATGAGGGGCTGCTCGATGGCGTCGCGTGCATGACACGATTCCTTAATCTTATCGCGGGTGAGCCTGATATCGCGTGGGTTCCAGTGATGCTTGATAGCTCACGTTGGGAAGTTCTTGTTGCAGGGCTCAAGTGTGTCCAGGGTAGGCCAGTTGTTAATTCAATAAGTCTAAAAGAGGGAGAAGAGAAATTTATCGAACAGGCCCGCACCGTGCGACGATTTGGAGCAGCGGTTGTTGTTATGGCGTTCGACGAACAGGGACAGGCTGCAACATTTGAGGACAAGGTCCGGATCTGTCAGAGAGCGTATCGAATTTTAACTGAGACGGTTGGGATGGAGCCAACCGATATTATCTTTGATCCAAATATATTGACGGTTGGGACGGGAATAGAGGAACACAACAGCTACGCCATCGATTTTATCAACGCAGTGCGCGAGATAAAGCAATCGTGTCCCGGGGCGTTAACTAGTGGTGGTGTGAGTAATATTTCCTTCTCTTTTAGGGGAAATAACGGGGTGCGAGAGGCGATGCACTCGGCGTTTCTCTATCACGCAATTTCCGCCGGTCTCGATATGGGGATCGTAAATGCCGGAATGTTAGCGGTGTACGAAGAGATTCCGCGCGATCTTTTGACTCTTGTCGAAGCTGTGCTGCTTAACACTGTTCCTGGCGCGACTGAGCGGTTAATAACGTTCGCTGAGCAGTTTCGGGGCGAAGCGACAAAAGCATCTGTGGGTGATCAGCTCGGCTGGCGAAACGGCACAGTAGAAGAGCGGCTTTCTCACGCTCTTGTAAAGGGGATAGTCGATTTTGTTGAGGGAGATACGCAGGAAGCGCTTGATAAATATCAGATCCCTCTTGCGGTGATAGAGGGCCCGCTTATGAGCGGGATGAAGGTTGTGGGTGAGCTATTTGGGCAGGGGAAGATGTTTCTGCCGCAGGTGGTTAAGAGCGCTCGGGTGATGAAGCGCGCGGTTTCGGTGCTTGAACCGTTGATGGAGGCAGAAAAAGCATCATCTGGGGGCTCTACTCAGGGCACCTTTGTTATCGCGACTGTGAAGGGGGATGTCCACGATATTGGAAAAAATATCGTTGGTGTGGTTCTCGGGTGTAACGGGTATCGGGTGATTGACCTTGGGGTCATGGTTAGCTGTGAAAAAATTCTCGAGGCGGCTATTGAGCACAAAGCAGACCTTGTTGGGATGAGTGGTCTTATTACTCCATCGCTCGATGAAATGGCCCACAATATTCGGGAGTTCGAGCGAGCAGGAATCAACGTGCCGATTTTAATTGGCGGAGCGACAACATCAAAAGCCCACACCGCGTTGCGGCTTGCGCAGCATTACACTAATCCGGTTGTGCACGTTGCTGATGCATCGCTCGTAGTTGAGGTGTGTTCAAAGCTGAAAACGAGCAATGAGTACCGCGACCAAATAAAGGAGTCACAAGAGAAGATTCGCAAGGAACATGCGGAGCAACGAAGCGAGGCTGTTCAGGCGCCTCTTGCGGTGGCGCGGGAGCGGGGAGTTGCAATTGCGTGGGATGGCTACGAGCCGCCGGCGCCCTCATTTCTCGGAGTGCGAGAGCTTTCGTCAATTCCGTTGTCCGAGGTTGCTCCGTACATCGATTGGTCGCCTCTTTTTTGGGCATGGGACCTTAAGGGCAGCTATCCGAGCATACTTGATAAAAAAGATATCGGCCCTGAAGCGCGCCGAATATTTGATGATGCCCAGACACTGCTTGCAGAGGTCATAGCGACGAATGCTTATCAACTCGATGCAGTTGTCGGTTTTTGGCAGGCGCAACGTTCAGGCGACGATGTCACGTTATTTTCTAAAGATGGTAACGAGATTGAACGGCTCTGTTTCCTCCGCAGTCAGCGTCAGCAGCAGGGTGTCCCCAATTACTGCCTCGCAGATTTTGTCTCGCCGAATCTTGGCTCTGATTATGTGGGGATGTTCGCGGTAACTGTTCACGGGGTCGATCCATTTGCGCGAAGTTTCGAGGTAAAGCACGACGACTACAGCTCGATTATGGCGAAGGTATTGGGGGATAGATTCGCTGAGGCGCTTGCGGAGTATCTTCACCATCAGGTCCGCCAGTGGTGGGGATATGAGCAGCCCGGAGAGGTTTCGCTCGAGGCTGCGGTCCGTGAAGAGTACCGCGGTATTCGTCCTGCTCCTGGATATCCAGCTAGTCCCGACCACACCGAAAAGGAGAAGTTGTGGCGACTGCTAGATCCAGCGTGTCGTATCAACTGTCGCCTGACCGAGAATTACGCGATGTTTCCAGCGAGCAGCGTATCGGGGATATATTTCTCGCACCCTGAGAGCAAGTACTTCGCTGTTGGAAAAATTGGTAAAGATCAGGTCACCGATTATGCTGGGCGCAAGGGTATGAGTGAGGAGGAGGTCGAGCGATGGCTGGCACCGGTGTTGGGGTATAGGTGATTTTAGACAACCTCCTTGCGGTTTTCCTAAAAGTGTTTCTTGCGGTGAGTCAATCGATTAATTGGTAGTCGAAGGTGAGGAGTTATGGATCCGGCGTTCGAGAGCAAAGGTGAGCTCGACCAGCCTAACACGGCGAACACCGGTAATGTATTTTCGGCGCTTTCATACCCGAGGTCGTCGATAGAAACAGTCCTCGCCGAAACAGACCAATTTATAGAGGTAGTTCATTTCGCAACAACTCACCACGATGGACAGCGCTATCCGGAAACGGATTTGCCCCATGTGGCTCATCTTTGGGCGGTTGCTGACCTTGCTCGTAAACTTGCATCGAGCTATTCGGGGCTTGATCCTGAGTTTGCCGCCAGTGTAGCGGTGCTTCACGACATTATCGAAGATACTGATATTGAACACTCCGAACTAGTCAAACGTTTCGGTGAAAAGATAGCTGATGGAGTTCTTGCAACCACCCGAGACAGAGCAAAGACCGACAAAGAACAGATTCCTGACTGTCTTGTTCGAATCAAAGAACAACCCCATGAAGTCTGGATTGCCAAGATCAGCGACAGGATTTACAACTTAAAACAGATCGCTGATGGTCAGGTATTTAGCTGGGCCGAGGATTACGTCAAAGAGTCTCGAGTTATTTGCAATGAGCTTTCCTCGCTAGGGGGTGTTGCTATCGCGGTGTTGGATTTAAGGATTAAACAGTGCGAGCGTTTTTTTTTAAAAAGGTGAGTTTGTCGTAGAAGCTAACAGCTAAATAGTTCCCCCTTAATATAAGGCTAGTTTATGGCGCAAGGAACAGTTTTGTCGCGTTCTCAAGCATCGAGCTTAATCG